>OJNH01000052.1_pt1 | contig 96801 bp, 74 predicted proteins | sample 1597361 | NCBI WGS metagenome assembly OJNH01 (sample SAMEA2452136, study PRJEB22498) | human gut metagenome | biome: human feces; feature: human gut; material: feces | place: Australia | collected 2012
GGACATCTTTTTACTAAATCAAGTAATTCTTTTTCTTCTAGTAATTTAATTATTTTGTTTATTTCTCTTGTTCTTCCTTGTACTAATATTGTTGGACATCTTTTTACTAAATCAAGTAGTTGTTTTTCTTTTAATATTTTTATTATTTCATCTATATTATTTTGATTACCTTTTTTATATAAACAAGATAATCTTTTTGACAAAAACATATTTACTTCATATTCTGAAAATAAATTATCATTTAATACTTCTATAAGTTCTTCCTTTGTTATCATAAATTCACCACACACTTGGTATTTATTCTATCACAAAAATAATAATTATTTAATATTTTTTTAAATAATGTATTAAAATTGTAACTAAAAAAATGAACCTTTTAATAGTTCATTTTTATAAAATACCTAGAATATCTTTTTTTACATCTTTATCAATTATATTATTTTTAAAATTTTCATAATTAATAGATAATTTAATAATTATTTCTGTAAACTTATCTATATCATATCCAATGTTTCTTATACATTTTGAAAATAATTTTTTTATTTCATCATAGTTCATATTTTTTAAATCAATAATTTTTATTTCTTTTATATTATATCCATCAGAATATATAATTAGATCTTTAAAAACCTCATATATAATATATACATTATTTTCGTATTTAGTACTATATGAAACGATTTTATATGAGTACATTATTTTCATAAAATAGTAATATAAATTATCTATATTAATAGTTTCATAATATAAATTAAATTTCCAATGTATATCTTTTATATAAATATTTCTATTTATATCTGTTCTTCTATTAGTATATATTTCATATGGATAATCATTATTATTTTTATATTCAATTCTATATATTCCATCATAAAAACTTTTATCACAAGAGTTTTCTTTGTCTATAATAAATACACTATTTTTTAATCTGAAACCAGGATCAAAAATAACAAATGAAAGTTTTTTATTATATAAACATGGATGAACTAAAATTGTATGTGACTCTATCATTAATTCATCACCATGTTTACTTAAAAATTTATCAGGTTTACATGTTACTAAGTATGAATAAAGTCCCATTTCATCTAATTTGTTTTGTATTTTTCTAGACTGTTCTATGCACGCAATAGCATGTGTATAATTAGTATTTAAATTATCAAGACTCATATTGTTTGAAAATAAATTATCAAGTAATTCAAAATTATTTACATATTCATTATCTATTAAATAATTCATATATTTTTCTGCTTCTTGTATTTTTCCTTTGTCATACTCTTTTAAATTATCTAAATTAACTTTTCTTTTTTCTAAAAATGTTCCATCTTTTCTATATAATTTTATACTTTTCATGTTATACCTCTTTAAATATATTATAACAAAAAAAGAAAGCATTAATATACTTTCTAATCTAAATTTTCCAAAATTGCTGGTAATATTTGTTTCTTTCTTGAAACTAATCCATCTGCAAAATATCCTTGCTTGATGTCTTCTTCATTATATACATTTTCTAGTACTTTTTTTGCTTTTTCAGTAAATATAATATATGAACCATTTTTAAGAATATCTGTAATTGCGATTACAGTAAATTCATAACCTTCTTTAGTATTTACTTCATCTAATTTTTTAATATATTCATCTAATTCTTCAAATATTCTATCTACATCAAGTGTAAATACTTGACCAATTGCAAATTTAAATTCTCCTGATGGTGCTGGGAAAGATTTAAAATCACTCTTTATTACTTCTTCTTTTGTTAATCCTTCTAAAGATGTACCTGCTTTAAACATATCAAATGCATATTTTTCTGGATCTACACCGGCTATTTTAGATAATTCTTCTACTACTTTTTTATCTATATTAGTTGTTGTTGGACTTTGAAGACATAGTGTATCTGAAAGTATTCCAGAAAGCATTAATCCTGCAATATTTTTTGGTATTTCTATATTTGCTTCTTCATACATAAAATAAATTATTGTATTTGTACTACCAACAGCCATATTTCTAAAATTAATTGGGTTATTAGTATTAATATTTCCAATTTTATGATGATCAACTATTTCTAAAATACTTGCTTCATCTAAACCTGCTACACTTTGTTCTTTTTCTTGGTGGTCTACTAATATTACTTCTTTATTATTCTTTTTAGCAATTTCAGTAATTCTTATAAGACCTAGACATTTATTATTACTATCTAATATTGGATAGTTATTATGTTTTAATTTTTTACTTGCTTCTATAAAATCATCGTAATAATCATTTTCTTTAAATACCTTTGAATTATCTTTTTCTATTATTGTACTAACTTTAGAAGATAAACCAATTAATTTTGATGTTTTAAATGAATCATTACTTGTTCTTATAATATTTACTTTATTTTCTTTAGCACTTTCTAAATTTTCTTTTTTAATATTTCCGTTACCTGTTACAATTAAAAGTTTAATTTTACTATTAATAGCATTTTCTATTATTTCATGCCTATCTCCTACTATTAATATATTATCACTTGATAATTTTACATTTTTATTAAAAGTGTCTTCATTATAAGATGCAACTAAAATATTTCCTTTTATTTCATCATCAAATTTTAATACTTCTTCACCTTTTAATACATCTATAATATTTGAATAAGTAGTATCTAACTTTTCTACATCATTATCAAATAATTTTCTTACAATATCTTTAAGTGTTACAATACCTACATAATTATTATCATCATCAACTATAGGTGTACCTGTAATTCCTTTTTCTGTTAAATAATTATAAACTTTTAATATTGAATTTGATTTATTTGAATATACTCCTTTTAAATATTCAATATCTTTAAGTTGAAGTTTAACATCATTCAAATATTTTGGTTCTTCTACATTAAATTTATCAAGGGCATATTTTGTCTCTTTATTAATATGACCTAATACTCTTGGTTCTGTATTTAAACCTTGTTTATTTTTTAAATAAGATAAACTTATTGATGCTGTTACAGCATCTGTATCAGGACTTTGATGTCCAAATATATAAACTTTTTCCATTAATATACCTCCACTAAACATATATTATTTTATTACTTTTTTACTTATTTTTCAATTGTTTTATTACTATATGTGTAAATATTAACAATTTTATCATTTACACTTGGATTTTCTCTATATTCTTTTTCTTCTAAGGTTGTATCTATTTTCTTGCTTGAATATAAACCTTGTATTTGACCATTTTCTTTTAAATATTTTTTATATTCTTCTAATATCATTCTTTCTTTTTTATTTATTTCTTCAGCACTCAAACTACTTACATTAAAAGATAAATAAATAAAATTATATAGTTCTTTTAATTTTGATAATATTCTTTCATCACTAGAATAAACAAATTTTATACTACAGTTTTCTATATTTTCTCTTGCTTCCATATATCTTTTAGGAATTAAATATCTTACTAAAGTCTCAAGTTCTTCTGCACTATATTTATCTTTTATAAAAAGCATGGATTTTCTAATTTGTTTACCAGGATATTTCTTATATAATTCATCAAAGAAGTATCTTGTTTTGTCATCTAAATATTCTCTAATAGATAAATATGTATCATAACTAAAATTTGTACTATATCTTCCATAACCATACATAAAATAATTTAAATATTTTTTTCTTTCAAGATTTAAAGCAGCTAATTTTAATTTTAGAAAATATTCATCAAACCTATTATCGCTATAGGCTAAAACATTACCTTTATATGATAATATATCAAGTACTTCATCAGATGAATTAATTTTACATAATGCATCTCTATTATTTAACTTAATTTGTTTTAAAGATTTTAATGTTTGATCTGTAAATAATTTAACTCTTCTATAACCTGTTTTTTTATAAATATTACCTTCTATATAATCACAGGCAACTATAATATCTTTTTCTACTTGCATAATAAAACTCCTCATTTCTGAAGAGCTATTATAACACAAATTTTAATTATTCACTATATTTTGAAGTAATATTTAAATATTCTTCTAAAGTTTTACCACTTTTATAAACTTTTTCTGATAACTCTTTTCCTAAATATCTAACATGCCATGGTTCATATTTATAACCTGTAATTTCTTCTTTACCTTTAGGATATCTAATTATAAATCCATATTTATAACAATTATCAGCAATCCATATTGCTTCTTTAGTACCTTCAAAAGATGAATCAACTATATTTAAATCCATAGCAAGACCAGTTTGATGTTCAGAATGACCTGGTCTCGCTGAATATGTATCTGCTTTTTCCTTTCCATCTTTTAACACATAATTATTATATAAACTTGTTTGAAGAGAATATGATCTAAATCCAGATACTATCCAAAGTTTTATATTATCTTTTTCTGCAGCTTTTTGCATTTCATCAAATGCATTTTTTGTTTCAGTTGTAAGTGTTCCTGGATTATAATCATTTGGAACAGAATATGTTTTATTTACTATTAATATATCATTAACATAAGTTAATCCATTCTTTACTTCAATATTTGGCTTTACATCTTCTATTGTTTTATCTTTTACTTTTTCTATTACTTTTTTATTTACTTTTACAGTAATTGATTTTTTTAAATTTTGAATTTTATGTTTAAGAACAATTTTAGATACTCCTTCTTTTTTAGCAATTATATCATTATTTTCTTTCACAAAAATATCACCTATTTTATTATATTCATATTCTTTTACAGTAGCATTTTTTGGTACATATTCTATATTAAAAGATAATTTATCTCCTACATTAACACTAAAATCATCAATTTTAATTTCAGTAACACTTATATATGTTACAAAGTATCTAATATATTTTTTATTAATATCTATTGTTATTTTTTCTTTATCAGTTTTTTCTCCTAGTTTAATTTTTTCTATTTTCCCATTTTTTTTAACAGCATATATATCTACAAAACCTTTTTTTATTAAATAATTAGGTAATTTAATACTTAATTTATTTGAAGAACTTACTATACCACTATTCTCAATTATAAATGACTTATCATTATTATAATTTTTATATGTAAGTTTCTTACTTGATTTATATATTTTTAAGCTCATATTCTTTTTTACGCTTGTACTAGGTAAAATAACATAAGCATTCTTATAATCAATTTTTAAATTTAATTTATGTTCTTTTATATAATCAATAGTCTTATTATACAATTTTAATTTGCTGTATTTCTTTTTTATTTCTACAGTATTGTTTTTAGCGTCAGGAAGAGCATTATATATCTTATTATTATATATAATATATGGAATTAATTTAAGTGATGTAATTATTATTCCAAATATCATAAGTACCATAATAATTCTATCTACTCTAAGTCTTCCTTTTCTCTTTTTTCTTTTTTTACCCATAAGCATCTACCTTTACTATTATTATAAACATATAATCAATTTAAGTAAAGAAAAAATACCTAAGATTCATTAGATATTTTATTAATTTCTTCAATAGATAAAACAGTTGCTTTTGATATGTCTTCAAGTGGCATATTTTCTAGCTTCTTTTTATCTAAATCAAGCATTATCATATATTGATTCTTCTTGATTTCATCTTCATTTTTACTATACCAAATTTTATCATAATAATCCAGATAATAAATATATTTTTAATATTCTATATTTGATTTTGGTACTTCAATTGCTGGACGAACACCATGACCACCAGAATATGTTACAAAATCACTTCCATTTCTATAATGACTGGATATAACCCATACTAAACTTGACGAATTTGATAATGCGTTTTCAAGCCAATATCCCCAATTTTCCCTACTACTTGAAGAATATTTTGTATTTTCAAGTAAATAGTTGCAATTATCTAATTCTCCAACATTAAAATTACCCATAGCTATATTACATGCATAATTCACTTCCTGTACTGTAAGTAATCTTGCTGATTTTCCTTGATAACTAAAACTACTTGGCAATGTTCCTCCTGTTGTTTTGTTTGTTCTTGTTTCAGTTAATATTGATCTTGAAATATTTTTTAGTGATATATTACTCCATTGATTGCTTGACGGCAATGCTTTTTTTGCATTTATAGGACCATGATAATTTTGTGTAAGTCCACCTATTCCAGATGTAGAATCATAAGTAATCATTGAATTATTATCAGGAATTCCATTTTCTACATTATTATAATATATTAATACTGCTGTATCTGTTTCAAACTCTTTTGTACTTGTATTATAATAGTCACTTACATAATAAAATCTTTCTGTATTTGAATTATATTCCCCATCTCCATTTACATCGCAATCAAACGCATCTCCCGATTTTAATTCATTCGGTGTTACACTTTTATTTCCGTATGTCATAGTTTTTCCTATTAATCCTGCTCCTGAGCAATAAAGTTTACTATCTGTTTGTGTACAATTTTCTGTATGTAATGTGGTTGCTCTTTTACATATTACATTAGATTGATTACCATTATTTTTTATACTAGATTGTATTCCATTAAAGGCAAGTGTATCATCAGAGAATTTTCCATTACAATATTTTATTGCTCCTGTTATGTTTTCTTTATTCTTTAATTGTAACTCCTTTGCATTACCACTTGTTTGATCATCAAAGTTGAATGTATAACAACCACTTTCATCACTAGTAAAGTTTGTTCCCATCATACTTTCTGATGTTACTTGCGTATTTATTGCATCCTTTACAAGTTTAATACTACTTTCTGCTGCACTCTTTCTACTATTTTCTATTACATTTAATATCTTTGGTACTGCTACTACCATAAGTATTGAAAGCAAGACTATTACTGCTAATAATTCTATCAATGTAAACCCTTTTTCTTTTTTCATATTCTTTCTCCTTCTACTTATTATGGCACAAAAAAACTAGCCTTATTCTATATTTAAGTTTACCATCCCCTATTTTCTTTTACAAGCGATTTTCTTAAATTTATTACTTACTTTACAAAAAAAGAACTAATTATAGTTCTACATTATGGTATACTTCTTGAACATCCTCTACATCATCAAGCATTGATAAAAGTTTATTAAACATTTCAAGTTCTTCACCTTCTAATTTTACTTTATCAAGTGGAAGCATACTTATTTCATCAATTTCAAATTCTATATCATTTTTTGCTTTTCTTAAAGCTTCTTTTATTTTATGTAAATCTTTTGGATCACCATAAATAATAGTTAAATCATTATCTATTTCAATATCTTTAATATCTACATCATCCATTAAACAAGCATCTAATGCTTCTTCTTCACTCATACCTTTAAATCCAACTACTGACAAATTTTCATAAAAATGTGATACTGAATTTTCTACACCTAATTTACTTTTACATTTAGTAAATGCCGCTCTAACTAAACCTACAGTTCTATTTACATTATCTGTTAGACAATCAACTATTAAAGTAGATGCTCCTGGACCAAATCCTTCATATCTACAAGATGTATAACTTTCATCAGCACCATTATTAACTTTATCAATTGCTCTATTAATTATGTCTGCTGGTACTTGACTCTTTTTAGCTTTTTCCACTAATCTTTTTAAACTTGCATTTGCATCAATACTTGTTCCACCTTGTTTAGCTGCTAAATAAATTTCTTTTGCAAAATTTGAATATAATTTTGCTTTAGCTGCTCCTGTTTTTTGAATTGATGCTTTTCTAACTTCATATGCTCTTCCCATATTAACACTCCTTTTTTACTTATTATATTTTACTATATGAACATTAAAATTACAACCATAAATAATTTTTAAAAAGAAAAAAGTGTTATTTTTCACTTTCTCCTAAAACCAATACTGAAGTTTCTCCTTTATTGTTTACTAAATAAAATTCACTATCGCTAACTAACATGATATTTTCTTTTTTATCTTTTTTATAAATACCGATAAAACTAATAGCTTTATCAAAATTAACTGGTAATATTGAATTACTTATATTATTAAGTGCAACACTTGAATTACTAGTTATTTCTTTATTTAAATTTTTCTTATCAATATTTATTATATATGCCTTAGTATTTTCGTTTACATCTGACATTAAAATACCAATAGTTACATTATTACCATCAACTTTGCTTCCTATTGCTTTCATTGTAGTATAGTTTTCTGTATTTATTTTTGCTGTATTACTATCTACACTTGAACTAATAACTATTCCACCATTTGTATCCTGTGAAAATAAAATGTATTTATTATCTTCAAAATATAAATATTGTAATACTTCACCAAACATTATTGTTTCTTCATTATTTTCTGTTACTTCACTTTCACCTTTATTATCATTTTTTTTATCATCACTTTTTGAATCTTTGCTAAACATAGATCCTATAATTAAAACCATTAATAGAGCGATTACAACTACTAATGATATTACAACACCCTTTTTCTTCATTATTCATTACCTCTTTCTTTTTCTATTTTTTTATTTATAAAATCTTTAGCACTTTCTAAAGATTTTAATTCTAAATCAAAATCTATCTTTTTATTTATTTCTTTTAGTCCCTTATTTTTTAATGCTAAATTAATTAAATATTCAGTAAGCCATGGATTTTTTACAAGTACTGGACCAAGTGCATTTGTAAATAATAAATTTTTATTTCTAGCGCCTTCAGTTCTTCCATCATTACCATAACCATATATTATTTTTCCAAACTCTTTTGCCTTATTTAAAGTAATATCTATCATTTGTATTTGTGATGACATTATTTCCATTTTTTCAAATTTATAATATAAATCATCACCAAGTACCATACTTCTTTCTTTTACGTTCATATCAAGAAGGTTTAATCCATTAAAAGAACTACCATCTAATCTATCTATATTATTCGCAAATAACGCTCCTGTTGTACCTGTTACAAATATTATTTTATTATTTTTTATATATTCTTTTATTTTATCTATATCATTTTCTAATCTTTCTTTTACCTTTTCAATATGTTTTAATTCACCAGCATTAAAAAGTAAAATATCATAGTTTTCATAATTTATATCAGAATCTATATCATCTATCCTATCAATATTAAGTTTTACACCCATTTTTTTACTTACAAGTTCAAATGCTTTTGCATTACCTCTTTCACCGTGTAAATTAAGTATATCAGGATACATCCACGCTACATTTACTATATTACTCATCGTTATCACCTTTTTTAAAGAATTCTTTTATTTTTTTATATGGTTTCATACCTGTTATTATATAGATATTATCTGTTTTTAATTTATCTAAATCCTCAAATATTAAATCAAAGTCATCTTCTACATCATATACTTTAATTTTATTTTCTTTTGCTCCTGCATATATCATTCTATTTGCTGTATCATATGCAACTGTCTTTGAAAAGCATACATATTCTTCTACTAAATCACTAACACATTTCTTAAAGTCACAATCAAAGAAATAAAATGTATTTGTATATGCTGGTGGGAAATCTTTTATCTCATATAATCCCATAAATATTGCTTTTTTAGTATTATCTCTAGCAATTGTATCTAATGCATTTTGCATTGTTTCTGGATTTTCTTGCTTTATTCTTAGGTAATGAATAGTCTTACCCTTGTAATGATAAACTTCTCTTCTATCTGCTGGATTTTTAAATGTTTCAAAACCTTTTTGAATATCTTCATAACCTATATTATATTTTTTACATATTGCAATTGCTAGTGCATAGTTATATACATAAAATGGATTCATATATGTTACTTTATAGGTATTTCCTGCACATCTAAATGTGTGATTTTCAAAATCTATTTCTCTTACTGTAGTATTTGCTTTTTTAACACTTTTATAATCACAATTAGTACAATGAAATTTACCTATATTTTCTATATTATAATACTCATAATTAATCTTATGACTACATTTAGGACATGCTAGTGTAACAGTGTAGAAGTCATCTTTTGTAAATGTCTTTGAATTTTTTTCCATACTATAATATACAACTTTACCTACATAGTCTTCTAATGATCTACTTCTTGGTTCTTCATTATTAACAAATAATGTAACATCTTTATTTACCGCACCTTTAAACATTTGATAAATAAAATCTGGATCACCATTTCTTTGTACTTGGTCTTTTTGTAAATTTGTTATACATAAGTTTTTAGCAGGTAATACTTTAAATATATTTCTTAGACTTCTTTCATCTATTTCTAGTATTAAAAATTCTTTATTAAATTTACCAAAAAGGCTAGAATTTTTAATAAGTGTTGTTGCAACACCACTCATCATATTTGCGCCTTCTGTATTAGTCGCAACCTTTTTACCTGCCATTTTAACTGTATGACTAACAAGATTAGTTGTTGTTGATTTACCATTTGTTCCTGTTATAAATATAACTTTATCATAATCAATATTTCTAAAATATTTAACAAAATTCTTTTGTAATTTAACTGCTACTTTACCAGAAATCATTGTTCCTGATTTATGAAATATTTTACATAAAACATTACCAAATTTTCCTATCCAAAGTACTAAAATAAAATATAATCTTTTCATAAATAACCACCCTTTACTTATAAACCCTTTTTACATTCTCATTTATATATACTGGTCTATAATAGAAATATATATCATCATCTTCTTTATAATCTAAACCTGTAATATCTATAACTACATCATGCATTCCTATCTGACCAATTACATTTATAATTTTTCCATCTACATTAAGAGTCATATTATCACCTTTTATTAATGACTTTAATGATAATAAAGCATTTTTTAATCTGCTTTTAAACTTAAATCTTTGAGTAATAAGTTCAAGCCCTACACCATCATAATAACCAGTTTCTAATATTCCTATCTTCATATCTTTTTTTGAAGTATAAGAATTAGCATATCCAACATAATCACCTTTTTTAATATTTCTTACCTTTGTTAATTTTGTATGAAATAATCCAATCTTTTTTAAATCTGTTTTTATTCCTGTAGCACATCCAGAAAATGCTGATCCTACTCTTGCTGCATTTAAATGTTTATCTTTATATTTAAAGAATCCAGATGAATTACATATATGTTTATATTTGAATGTAATTTTTTCTTTTTCTATCTTTTCAATTACATTAATAAATCTTTCATATTGAATATTACTAAATGAATTATCACTTGCAAGTGAATTTGAAAAATGTGAATAAATTCCTTCAAATATTATATTTTCATTTTCTTTTATCATATTTATTATTTCTTTATAATTTTTATAATCAAATCCATATCTAGATAATCCTGTATCTATTTTTATATGTGCATATACTTTTTTGTTTAACTTTTTAGATATTTCATTTACTAACCTTGCACCTTTTACTGAATCAATAGTTAATGTAATATCATTTTTTATAAGATCACTTAATATTTCTTCATTTATATATGGCGTAAGTAATAATATTTTTTCTTTTATATTTTTTCTTAAATTAATAGCTTCAGTAGATGACGCTACCGCAAAATTATTTATATCATTATCTATAAGTACTTTAGTAAATTCATTTACTCCAAGACCATATGCATTACCTTTTACTACTGCAAAAATAGTATAATTCTCTTCTTTCTCATAATTTTTTATTATATTTATATTGTGTACTAAATCATTTTTATTTATTATAAGTTCGTTCATGTAAACCTCCTATTTATAAAATTTTAATTTAACAAGTAAATTATATATTTTTTCTCCCTTAGGAAGCATTAATATTTCATCTTTACTAAGTATTTTAAGTGCGAATACTGAAATTAAATAAACTACCGCACCAATCATAATGTTAATAATTGTAAGAATACTATTTCTTATAACTCCATTAAATAAATAATTTATGAAGAATATTACGGCGCCCATTATTAAACCTGCAAGTAATGGTTTTACAATATGTTTCATAGGTTCAAATTTAACTTTAATATTTCTTTTCATTGTTATATATACAATCATAAATACTACAAATTGACATATAAATGAGCTTATTACCGCACCATATATATTTATATTTGGATTAGTTATTAAAACTAAGTTAAGTCCTATCTTAATTACACATCCTATTAAAAGCGCAAGTGCTGGTGTATACATTTTTCCAAGTCCAAATAATGAGCCTTGCAAAGTATGATTAATACCAACAAATACCATAGTTACAGCTGCTATTTGAAGGATATGCGCACCATCTGATGCATTTGGATAAAGCATTTTTAGTATTGGATCTGCAAGTACTATAAATCCAATTGCACATGGTATTAAAATAAGTAATGATGAACTTATTGAAAATGATATTTTTTTAGATGCAGACTTAAAATCTTTTTTAGATATAGCTGCTGTTATTTCTGGTATTAATGCTGAATAAAATGATAAATTTACAGCAAGTGGAAGATTTACAAGTGTATCAACTTTAGATAAGATACCTGTTAATCTCATTGCTTCTTTTTCTAGAAGTATTTTACTTTTTAGTATTCCAGAATATGCAATCTGTATACAATTACTAACCGTTACAGTATCAATAAAACTTGTAACAACACTTATTACAGAACCTACTGTTAAAGGAATAGCAGTTGCAATTATCATTTTAACCATTTTTTTATTTTCTTCTTTTGTTGTTATAACTACATCATCTGACTCTTCTCTCCACTCTTTAATATTCTTTTTATAGAATACAATTAAGTATGAGAATGAAATTAGTATTGCAAGTGTTGTTGATAAATTACCACCTGCAGCCATTATATATGGTTCTTTTCCTACTAAGGCATAAACAAATGTTATTGTAAGAACACAGTTAAAGAATTGTTCTAGTGCTTGTGAAATACTTGATGCTTTCATTGTTCCAAGTCCTGCAAAATAACCTCTTATAACTGCTGATACACATACAAAGAATATTGCTGGAGATAAAACTTTTAATACATAAGATACATCTGGAACATTTAATATTTTTGATGATACAAAATTTGCAGATAAAAGTAAAAGTAATGATGCTATAAAACCAATTATTCCAAATACTACCATAGATACTTTAAATACTCTATGTGCTTCATTATATTTACCTTTAGCAACTTTATTAGATACTAGTTTTGATACAGCACCTGGAATACCTTGAGATGATATTATTAAAAGTACTGCATATACCTGATATCCTGCAGAGTAATAACCATTACCTACATCACCAAATCCTTTTACATTTGTAATCGCAAGTCTATATACAAGACCTAATAATTTTATTAAAACTTGCGAAAACATTAACATTAATACATTTTTCGCAAATGTGTTTTTCTTCTTCTTCTCTTTCAACTTGATACCTACTTTCTTTAATAATTATATAACAATATCTTAAATCAAACAAGTATAAATAACCTATATTTACTTTGAATATAATTAAATATGAAAGAAAATACTAATAAAAAAGAAGAAGTTTTTCTTCTTGACCTACAATTAATATCATCTTCTATTTTTATAATCGCATCAATTGTGTCACTTTTAATCACATATAATGAAAAATTAACTGTAACAAATAGAAAGAAATTATTTACAAACAAAGAAGCTTTAAATATTTCTTTTTATAATAGAATTGTAATACTAGTTGTAGTTGTTACTAGTTTATATGTAGGTTATAAAAATTATATAAATGAAAAGAATGGCACAGTTGCAAAATATAAAAGTTCACTTCTTTTAAGTACCAATGTATTAACTCTTATAAGCGCAATAGTTATACTTTTTGTTTCATATTTAAATAAAAATGAACAAAGTCTAACAGTATCTGATATAGAAAATCCTCTTATTTAATTTTGACATAAAAAAAATTATGTGTTATAATGAATACAAGCAAGAAATCTTGCATAAAATAAAAAAGGGAACATTCAGTTTACCATGTTGAATGTCTACCCATTAGTTGAGTAAGACATTTAATTTCTTATGAAATTAAGTGTCATTTTTTTATTACAATAATCATAACGATTAAGAGTAGTAAAATGATAGAAATATATCGAAGAACTTTGATTACAAAGTTTCTTTTTTTCATTTTTATCAAACCTCCTCTCTATAAGAGATTCGGTAGACACTCAAACAACTAAACATTCCAAATATATTATCTCATAGTTAATTTTATAAAACAAGCGAACAAAATAAAAAAACTAGAAAAATTTAACAATTAAAGAGTTATAAAAAAACTCTTTTTTTTCTTATAAATTAAGGAATTTTCGTTCACAAAATTAATTAAATTTGATATAATTAATATTAATAATAGGAGTCTATCCTTAGGAGGTAGTAAATGAGAAAGTTTTTTAATAAAATACTAAGCTCAATGCTTGTATTTTTGGTTTTTATCTCATCATTTTCATTAAACATAATTAGTGCACATGCAGATGGTGAACACAAGTTTTTATTAAAAGCATATGATTGGAATGCATTTGATAATGATTGGGAAGGATCTGGAACAGGCGATGAACTTACAAATAATGCCGATGTAGAACCTGGAAAAGTAATTCAACTTTCAATTTACTATATACCAGGTACAGATCCAGATATGATGATGCAGATGGCTATAAAATATGATAGTAATTTAGTTGAGCCCATGTATGATGAAGGTTCATTATATTTAGAGGCTGATATGTCAACAACTTATCAAGGAGGTATATGGCCTGCAGTTGGAAAGTCGCCAGACAATAAAAAGAAAACGAATTGGACAGTATCTGCTAACGATGCATCAAGTTATAGTATGATTAGTGTCTTGGCGGAAGATACTGCAAAAACAAAAGCTCTTACAACGGAAGGTGTAATTGCAAGTGTATATTTTAAAATAAAAGATACTGCTAAAGCAGGTTCTGTAATAACATTTGAATATGATAATTCTCGTACAAAATTAACAAAATATGACAATGGTAAAGAAAGACCAGTTATTACAGAAGGAATAAACTTAAATGTTTTCGGAAAAATGTCCGCAAATACATTATTAAAATCATTATCAGTAAAAAATGGTACACAAGAGTATCCATTAAATCCTACATTTGTACCAGATTCAGAAACAGTAAGAGATTATCAAACAACAGTGCCAAATAATATAACAAGTGTTGATATATCCGCAACAGCATCTGATACATCTGGAAAAGTATTACCTGGTGGTCTTGGAACAAAAAGTTTAAATGTCGGAGAAAATAATTTTAATTTAGTTGTTCAATCACAAGATGGTACACAAGAAATATATAGATTAACAGTATATAGATTAAATAATGATGCGACACTAAAAAGTTTAACATTAACAAATGGTGTAAATATTGGAACATTTAGTGGTGGAACAACATCATATACAGCAACTGTTCCATATAAAACTAAATCATCAGAAGTAACAGCTTTAACAAATGATTCAAATGCAGTTATAACAAGTGGAACAGGTTCATTTGATTTTACAAATTATGGAACAACAACAAATACACATAACATTGTAGTAAATGCAGAAAATTGTGATTCTAAGTATGCAAGTGTTCCAGGAAATACATGTACAAGCAAAACATATACAATCACAGTAACTAGAACTTCTCCATCAAGTAATAATAATTTAAGTAATTTAACAGTAAATAATAAAACAGTAACTAATTTTAATAAAAATACTTTAGAATATACTTTACCAAATGTATCTAATGAAACAACTAGTTTATTAGTAGGAGCAGTAGTAGAAGATACAGATAAAGCACAAATAAAAAGTGGAACAGGAACAGTTAATTTAAATATTGGAGATAATACATTAAATATAGTTGTTAAAGCAGAAAATGGAGACGAAAAAACATATAAATTACACGTTAGAAGATTATCAAATGATAACAAATTAAAAAGCTTAGAAGTTAAATCAACACCAAGTGCTAGTTTATCACCAGCATTTACAAGTACGTTCTTTGGAGATTATAACTATAATTATACAGAAGATGTAAGTTCTATAGATGTAAAAGCAATTGTTAATGATACAGATAAAGCAATGGTAGGAATAATAGATGCAAATGGTTCTGAAACACTTACTAGCTCGTTAAATACTGCATCTAAAACATTTACAACTAATACAAGTAATGTAACAATTGTAGTAACTGCAGAAGATGGAAGTATTCAAAACTATACTTTAAACTTAGTACGAGCAAAATCAACAGATGCAAATTTATCTAGTTTAATAGTAAATCCTGGAGAACTTGTTCCAGTGTTCAGTAAAGAAACAAGAAATTATAATGTAACTGTAGATGGAGGTGTAACAAGTATAAATGTTAATGCAACACCTCTATCAAAGTATGCTAAAGTAGAAAGTATTACAGGAAATACAAATCTTAACTTTGGAAATAATCAAGTGGAAGTAGTAGTAAGAGCAGAAAGCGGAAATACAGTAACATATACAATAAATGTTGAAAGAAAGAAATATGACATTGCTTTATTAGATGATATAAAAGTAGATGACGTAAGTATAGACAATTTTAATAAAAATACATTTGAATATACTTTAGATAAAGTTCCATTTAGTAAAAATAAAATCAATGTAGATGCAACTAAAACAAATGAGTTATCAACAGTAAAAGGTTTAGGAGATATAGAACTAAAAACTGGTGATAATCAAATAGTAATAGAAGTAACAGCGCATAATGGTACAACTAAAAATACATATAAATTAAATATTGAAAGAGAAAAAAATAGTGATAATTTAGTAAAAAGTATAAAAGTATCAGGAGTAACACCAATATTAAATGATGATGGAACATATAGTGTAACACTTCCAAATAATAAGACAACATTAACACCTAATGATGTAGATGTTACAATAAGTGATGATGCTAGTATAGAAAAAAGTCCAGAAATAAATTTATCAACAAAAAATGATAACATATATACATTTAAAGTAACTGCTGAAAATGGTGATGAAAAAGCATATACTATAAAAGTAACAAGAACAAAATCTAATGATACAACACTAAACAAAGTAACATTAACAATAGGAAGTGATTCATCAAGATATTGCTTAATGGAAAATGATAAATGTAAAATTAATGTACCTAGCGATACAACAAAATTCTCTTTAACATCAGAAATAAATAGTGAAAGCACTATTTCGCCTGTAAATGGTACAGAATTTACTATGACACCAACAGAAAGAATAAAAGATATAACTTTAACTGTAACCGCAGAAGATGGTACTAAAAAAGAATATACAGTTACAGTTGAAAGACAAAAATCATCAAATAATAATTTAAGCGATATAAAAGTAGATAATGTAAGTTTATCTGATTTCAACAAAAATAAATTAACTTATAATATAACAGTTCCAGGAACTACAAGTAGTGTACTTGTATCCGCTACAGTAGAAGATACAGGAAAAGCAGTAATAACAACAGATTTAAGTAATAAATTTAGTTTAGACTTTGGAAGTAATAAAATAGAAATTGTAGTAAAAGCAGAAAATGATGAACTAAAAACATATACTTTATATATAGAAAAAAGTAAAAGAATAAATGCAAATTTAAAAGATTTAAAAGTAGATAATGAAACAATTACTGATTTTAATAAAGATAAAACAGAATATACTTTAGATGATGTACCTTTTAATAAAACTGAATTAAATATATCTGCAATAGCGGAAGATACTTTAGCTAAAGTATCAGGTACAGGAAATATAAAACTAAAAACTGGTGATAATAAAATAATTATTACAGTAACAGCGCATGATACATCAGTAGTAAAAAATTATATTATTAATGTAAGAAGAGAAAAAAACAGTGATAATAAAGTAAAAAGTATAAATGTATCAGGAGTAACACCAACATTAAATGCTGATGGGACATATAGCGTAACACTTCCAAATAATAAGACAACATTAACACCTAGTGATGTAGATGTTACAGTAAGTGAAGACGCTATCATAGAAAAAAGTCCAGCAATTAGTTTAACAACAAAAAATGATAACGTATATACATTTAAAGTAACTGCTGCAAATGGAGACGAAAAAACATATACTATAAAAGTAACAAGAACAAAATCTAATGATACAAGTATAAAAAAGGTAACACTTACAATTGGAACTGACTCATCAAGATATTGTTTATTAACTGATAATAAATGTAAAATTGGTGTACCAAGTGATACAACTAATTTCTCTTTATCTTCAGAAATAAATAGTGAAAGTGTTATTACACCTGCAAATGGTACAGAATTTACTATGTCATCAACAGAAAGAGTAAAAGATATAACTTTAACAGTAACAGCAGAAGATGGAACACAAAATGAATATACAGTTACAGTTGAAAGAGAAAAATCATCAAATAATAATTTAAGTGATATAAAAGTAGATAATGTAAGCGTATCAGGTTTTAACAAAGACAAATTAATTTATAATTTAACAGTACCAGGTGCAACTGATAGTGTAAGCGTAAGTGCTTTAGTAGAAGATACAGGAAAAGCAACTATAACAACAGATTTAAGTAATAAATTTAATTTGAACTTTGGAAGTAATCAAATAGATATAATTGTAACCGCAGAAAATGGAGATTTAAAAACATATACTTTATTTATTGAAAGAAGTAAAAGAGTAAATGCTTATTTAAAAGACTTAAAAATTAATGATAAGACTATAACAGGATTTAATAAAAGTAAAACAATATATGATTTAGGAGAAGTTGATTATAATACAACTGCTCTAAAAGTAGAAGGAATTGCTGAAGATGAACTTGCAACTGTACTTGGTAATGGACTTATAAATTTAAGTACTGGATCAAATACAATTACATTAACAGTAAAAGCACATGATACTAGTGTAAGTGAAATATATAAAATTACTGTTAAAAGAAAATTAAATGATAATACAGGTATTCAGGGTATAACTCTTGCGGGAGTTCCAGCAGTTAAAGATGGATTAAATTATAAAGTTACTGTACCAAATAATGTGACAAAAGCAGATAAATCAAATTTAATAGTTACAGTAAATAATCCAAAAGTAGAAACAGATAAAAAAGCAGAATATATATTCAATGATACAGAACTTTTAACAACAAGTGATAATGAGATAAATATATTAGTAACAGCAGAAGATGGAAGCGTAAGAGCATATACATTAATAGTAACAAGAGAAAAATCAGATGTTGCACTTTTATCAAATTTAACAGTAACTAATGGTAGTTTCTTACCAAGTTTCTCATCAAATGTATTTGAATATGAAGTAACAGTACCTGTTGATGTAACAGAATTTAATGTAACTGCTACTAAATTAGAACCAAATTCAAAAGTAACATCAGGAGAAGGACACTATAATATTTCAACAAGCGAAAAACAAATAGAAGTAACTGTCGTAAGTGAAGATGGGACTAAGTCAAATACATATATATTAAATATAAAGAGAACTAAATCAAGTATAAATACATTATCAGATATAACTGTTAGTGAAGGAACATTAACACCAGAATTTAATTCAAATATAACAAGTTATACAGTAAATGTTGATGGAAATATATCATCAATAGATGTATCCGCAACCCTAACAGATAGTAGAGCAACTATTATTTCAGGAACAGGTATTCATTCACTAAATGTAGGAGATAATAACATAGTTATTAGAGTAGAAAGTGAATCGGGTTCAATACTTGATTATAATATAAATGTAATTAGAGCTAAGAAGAATATAAATGATTTATCAATGATAAAAGTTGATGGAAAAGAAATAGAAAACTTTAGTTCTGATACACTTGAATATGATTTGGGTGATGTAAATTATAGTAAGACAAAAATAAATGTAGAAGCAGTATTAAAAGATGTTGATTCTAGCGTAAAAGGTGATGGAGAAATATCTTTAAAAACAGGAGATAATGAAATTGTACTTACAGTAACAGCTCAAAATGGAGAAGAAAAAACATATAAGTTACATGTAAATAGAATAAAAAATGATAATGCAAACCTTAGTTTATTATCAGTAATGGGTTATACATTAACACCAGATTTTGATAAAGATACTTTATATTATGAAACAACAGTTGAAGAAGAAAAAAGTATTCTTACAAAAGAAGAAGTAACTGCGGTTGCAGAAGATAAAAATGCATCTATTTCAAAACAAGATAATATAGAATTATCAACAACAGTAGATAATATTTATAAAGTAACAGTAACTGCAGAAGATGGAAAAACTATAAAAATATATACAATAAAAGTAAATAGACCAAAATCAAGTGATACAACTTTATCAAAAGTTAATTTAACAAATGCAGTGTTATCTCCATCTTTATCAAAAGATAAAAGAGAATATACACTTACAATTCCATATGGAAGTACAGAATTTACTATAGAAGGCGTGCCAACTGTTCCTACTACAACAGTAACAGGTAATGGTACATATTCAAAAGATGATAAAGTAGTAAGACTTACAACAATTGCGGAAGATGGAAGCATGAATGTATATGTGTTTAATGTTGTAAAAGCATTAAGTAATGATGCAACACTTCATGATTTAAGTGTAAGTGGATATAATTTAGATAAAACATTTACATCAACAACACTAGATTATAGTATTGGAGATATTCCTTATGGAACAACTAAATTAAAAATAAATGCTACTCCAACAAATTCAGATTCAACTATAAAATATTATGTAGGAACAACTTCCTTTGATAGTAATATAGTAGATATACCAACAATACTTGGTGAAAATGTAATAACAGTAGAAGTAACCGCAGCAGATGGAATAAGTAAAAAATTATATACAATAACATACAATATAGTAAAATCAGATAATGCTTACTTAAGTAAATTAACACCATCATTAGGTAAAATAGATTTTAATAAAACTACATTCTTATATAATATAAATGTAGAAAATAGTGTTGATAAAATAAGTTTCGATATAGAAACAGAAGATAAAAACGCAAGTATTAAAGTTCTTTCAGAAAATTTCTTTACACCTAAAACAATTACAGTTGATAATTTAAAAGAAGGTGACACAACACTTGAAATTATAGTTGTCGCACAAAATGGAAATACAAAAACATATAGTGTAATCATTCATAGACTAGGTAAAGAATTAAGTAGTGATGCTAACCTTAGTAGTTTATCAGTAAATGGACAAACTCTAGATAAAGAATTTAATATGAATGAAACAGAATATAGTATTGGAGAAATACCATATAGTTTAGAAAAATTAACAATAAATGCAACACCAAATATTGATACATCAACACTTACATATTTAGTAAATGGTAATAAACAAAGTAGTAATGTTGTTGATATTCCAAAAAATAATGGTAATGGTGCAATTACAGTTCAAGTAACTGCAGAAGATGGTAAAACAGTTAAAAACTATAAAATAACATATTCAAAACAAGCATCAAGTAATGCATACTTAAGTGATTTAAGAGTAAGCTCTGGAGAATTAAGTTTTAATAAAACAAAATATTCTTATATAGTAAATATAGATAGTGATGTAAATAAAGTTGATTTAACAAGTGTACTTGAAGATAATAAATCTAATATGAAAATAAATGGAACAACATATACATCACCACATACATATACAATTTCGCCATTAGAAGTAGGTAATACAGAAGTTGTAATATTGGTAACAGCAGAAGATGGAACATTCTTAACATATAAAGTAACATTTGTGAAAAAAGCAAATATATCAGAAGTAATAACATCTGTTAAATATGGTCATACAATAGCAAATGGTTATATAAAAACAGTAAAAGTAAATACAACAGCACTTGAATTAAAAGATCAATTAGATAATCCTAATGAATATTTAGAAATAGTAAATAGTGATGAAACAAGTGTTATATCAGATAGTGATATAGTTGCGACAGGATATATAGTTAAGTTAATGATTAATGGAGAAGAAAAAGATAGAAAAACTATTGTAATAAAAGGCGATGTTAATGGTGATGGAGTAATAGATATCAGTGATTCAATTGGTATACTAGGTCATTACTTAAATGGTGAAAATAGTTCTAAAGCATTAACAGGAGCATATTTTGTTGCTGGTGATATGGTAGAAGATAGTGAAATAGATATAAGCGATGCGATAAGTGCATTACAATATTATTTGAAGAATTAGTAGGAGGTATATAATGAAGAATAATGGAAAGATAACAAATAAACTTATTATAATTTTAATAGTAGTAGCGTCTATATTTGCAATATATATTAAAGCAAATGCTGCAAGTACTGTAGGATCTGCTAGTATTGGTTATACAGTAAATAATAATGCTAATATTGGCGATGAAATAACTGCTAAAGTAAATGTTAACAATGTTAATGTTGATTCAAGTAATATTGGTATATGTGGTGTAGGAGGAAACATATCATTTGATAGTGATTATTTAGAATTTATATCTGCAACTGGTATGAGTTCTCCATACGCTGTATCTGTAAATAAAAATAATAATTACAAATTTGCAGGTATTGATTTTACCTTATCAAATGGATTTAGTTCAGCAACAGATATAATTACATTAAAATTTAAAACATTAAAAACTGGTTCAACAACTTTATCTTTGGCAAATGTATTATTAAATGACTGTAATAATAATAAATTATCAGTAACACCAGTTTCAAAAACAATAACAATAGGAACTCCTGTTATTAAAGATTCTAATAATTATTTATCTGCTTTAAGTATTACAGGATATACAATTAGTCCAGCATTTAATAAAAATACAACTAGTTATAGTTTAACAGTTCCAAATAATGTTTCAAGTATAACAGTAAATGCTACAAAAGAAAGTGCTAAAGCAACTCTTACTGGAACAGGAAATAAAAGTTTAAGTGTAGGCGCTAATAATATTTCGGTAGTAGTAACTGCAGAAAATGGAAATAAAAGAACATATACAATAACTGTAACAAGACAGTCTGCAATTCAAAAATCAAGTGATAACTCCCTAAAAGATTTATCAGTTCCAGGTTATACATTAAGTCCAGTATTTAATAAAGATAATTTAGATTATACTTTAAAGGTACCAAATAATGCGACTAAAATAGATGTTAAAGCAATAACAAATAATGAAAAATCAAGCGTTAAAATAGTAGGTAATACAGATTTAAAGGTAGGAAACAATGTAGTAACAGTAGAAGTAACAGCAGAAGATGGAAGTAAAAAAACATATAAAATTACTGTAACAAGAGAGGAAGAAAAGAAAAATGAGCCTGTTCTTGACTCAGATGCAACATTAAGTAAATTAAATGTAGGTGGTTATACATTGAGCCCAGCATTTAATAAAAATAAGTTCTCTTATTCTATAACAGTACCAAGTAATGTTGATAACTTAACTGTACAAGCAATTGCATCAAGCAGTAAGGCTAAGGTTACAATAAGCGGTAATAGTAATTTAAAACCAGGTATGAATTATATTACAGTTACAGTAACCGCAGAAAATGGTAATAAAAATACATATACAGTAAATGTAACTAAAAAGAAAGCAAGTACAAGTACAAGTTCTAATTCTGGTACAAAAGAAGAACAAAAAAAATCAAATGAAAATTATCTAGAAAGTTTAGTAATAGGTAATGGTGAAATAAGTCCTAAATTTGATAAAAATATGAGTAATTATGAAGTTACAGTACCATATGAAAGTAATAAACTTGATTTAACTTATAAAGCATCAGATAAAGCTAAAGTAGAAGTAATAGGCAATAAAGATTTAAAAGTAGGAGAAACAACTCCTATAACAATTAAAGTAATCGCAGAAGATGGAAGTGTAAGAATTTATACTTTAAATGTAAAAAGAAGCCCACTTAAAAGTAATAATGATTTATCAGGGATAAAGGTTGATGGTAAAAAGTTAGATGATAATTTTGATCCAGATAATTTAAATTATAAATTAACTGTTGATGGAAATACTGATTCATTAGATGTAGAAGCAATTACTAAAAATCCAAATGCAAAAGTAGAAATAACTGGTAATAAAGATTTAAAAGAAGGCAACAATGTTGTAATGGTTAGAGTTACAGATGAAAATGGTTTTACAAAAAGTTACCAAATAGATGTTGAAAAGAAAAGTAAGAAAATTTTAGGATTAACTTTAGGACAATTCTTTGCGTTATTATCACTTTTATTGCTATTACTCGCAATCATTATAATGCTGATAATTTTAATTAAAAGAAAAAATAAACAAAAAGAAGATATTCAAAAAATATCAGAAGGAACTAAAATAGAATTTAAACCTGAAATTAATATTGGTTCTAGAAATGGTACAGATGATGATACTATTTATCCTAATGGAAATTTATATCAAGATAGTAAATTAAGTGCTGAAGTACCAAAACAATTAAGTGAACCTAAAAAAATAATAGATGAAGATTCTATTATTGAAGCAGATTATAAAGATAAATATGATTTATATGATGATGTAGTAACAAAAGATGAATTATATGATGCTTTAGAAGAAGGTTTAGAAACAAATAATTCGGATAAATTAAAAATGCTTCTTAAACAAGAAGAAGTAAATAGACTTAAAAAGGAAATAAAAGAAAAAGAAGATAATTTATACAAATCATCTGATGATGAATTTTAAAAGGATACACAATTATGTGTACCCTTTTTTTATAAAATAAAAAAATTGGATTAACCAATTTTTATTCTACTAATGGATTACCTTCAGCATCAGTATTAATACTTCCAGTAAGAATCATAATACCTTCAATAAGTCCCCAAATAGCACCAAATCCACAAGTGAATAGAGTTACAAATATTTGAGCAATACCTTTACCAGTATAACCTAAATAAAAATTATGAATTCCCCAACCACCAAGGAATATTCCAAGTAAACCTGCAGCCATTTTGGATTTACCAGCTGGTTTAACATTTGTTACAGTAGTATTTACTTGTTCAGAATTATTTTCTGCATTACCACAATTACTGCAAAAATTTTCTCCTTCTTTTATTTCTGTACCACATTTTGGACAAAACTTAGCCATTTTTAACACCTCCGTTACTACAATGATATCATAAATAGTTTTATAAATAAATAGTTTAATTTATTTTTGTTGGAATTAAATAGTCGAATTTTGGTATATTTCTTAAAATCATATAAATAAAAAGTATTACTATAATAATAATTAATAATTTTAAAGATGGAAGTTTAATATTACCAGTTTTAATATAAATAATAGTTTTATAAATAAAATAAGGTATTGATATTATAAATAGTATAAAACATAATGGATTGTATCTAAATGCTTGATAAAAATCGAATTTTAATATTGATTTTATCATTCTAGTAACTCCACATCCTGGACAATATATATTAAATAACTTTCTATATATACAATCAAATTTAATAAATTCTAATAATTTTATTAATAATATAATACCTATAATAAAAAAAGTTATCATTAATATAACTTTTTCTAACCTTTTCATATATGTTTTAATCATATACTACTATAAGTATCTATCACAGTTGTTAAAGTACCAACAAAGTAAAGTACTATTAATAATATAAAAAGTATAGAACTAATTACAATACCTGCGATAGCAAAACCTTTACCTTTTGTATTGTTTTTATTACATAAAACAAGTCCGATAATTGATAAAATTAAACCTATAGTTGAAGTTCCACCACAACATAACATTGAAACTAAAGATACAACAAAACCTGCGATAGCAGTACCTTCAGTTTTTTGATTAACAGGTGTTATAACATTGTTTACTACAGTAACTTTTTCATCACTAACAAGTTTACCACAGTTACCACATGCATTATCATTATCTTCCATTTCACTTCCACAATATACACAAAATTTAGACATATTTTTTTCCTCCATTAAATTCATGATACCATAAAACTCATTTTCTTACAATATCATTTACAAAATCATTAATTTTTAGTACAATATGTATAGAAAATAGAGGTGCCTATAATGAGAAAGAAAATATTTATATCTGTAATTGCAGTATCTATATTTATTATTGCTTTATTAGCAATTTTAAATTCAAAAAATGATGGTATGGAAAATACCAAAAAAGTAAGCATTTACTATAAAACATATACAAATAATGGTTGGAGTAAATGGTCAAAAAATGGAATAACTAGTGGTAATTATAATGATTCTATTAAAAATATTAAGGTAAAGGTAAAATCTAAAACAAATGGATATGTAGTTTATAATATATATTCAAATGATGAATGGATAGAAAATGAACCAAATGATAATCAAAAAGATTTAAAGGGATTAAAACTTGCGAATGTTAATACTTTGAATAAAAAATTTGATATCTGTTATAGAACATATAATAAAAAAGATAAATGGTTGTCTTGGACATGTAATGGAAATATAAGTGGAAACATAAATGAAAACATTACAGCATTAGAAATAAAAATAATACCAAAAAACATTGTAAAATATGATTGGTTAAAAGATTATAATAAAACATTAAAAGCATCAAGTATAGATTTTGAAGAGTAGGTGATAACTATGAAGAAAGAAAAAAAGAATAAGTCTAAAGTATTAAAAATAATATTAATAGCTGTTTTAGTAGTAGTTTTATTACTTATTCTTCAGCATATAATAATTACTTTAACAAAGAAAAAAGTAACTTTAGAAAAAACAGATGCTACTATGGTTGTAAAATATACTGTTGTTGATGAAAATGAATCTAAAGGTATTAATAATATCGATGATATATTTGATAAAAGTATTACATCAATAATATATAATTCATATGGGTTTGAAACTTTGAAAAAAGTTGGAGACAATTATGAAGGAACAATAAGTAATGCAAATGAAATATTAAAAGATCATATTGTTGATTATATATTTGCAAAAAGAAATACTTTTGGTGAAGTTATAAGTGATGCAAAATATGATGCAAAAACAAAAAAATTAACAATACCAAAAAAATATTTTGAAGATGAAAATGAATCAATCCAAATGCAAGTACTTGTAAAATCAACAAGTGATAAAATAATAAATACAAAAGTTAAAACAGAAATAAAAAATGGAACAACAAAAGAGAAAGTACAAACTTTAAATGGATTTGATACTGAAACAACTTTATCAATTGATGATTATGATAGTAATAAAAAGATAGATAAAGATAATATTGATATATATATAAATGGTAAATATAAAGTAGATAAAAATTCGATTACATATGATAAATCTTCAAAGACTGTTACTACGCATTTAAATCCAATGTTGGCAGATAAAATTGAAGTGGTTGTAAATAAATCATCTATTTTATCTAATGTAACTAAAATAGTTTCTGCTGCTGATACATTTGGTGATGCAACAAAATCAGGGGCAGTTCAAGAAATAAAATTGTCGGGTGAACCATCATTAAAATTAAATGAAACCGGGGTATGGCGATTAAAGTGGGCATATTCTTATGATGAGGTTAATGGAGGTCTTCATTTCTTTGGAAAATATCCAAGAAAGAATGACTATGATTCTAAAAATGCTTATATAAATGGTAATTATACTGCTTCAGAATGCCATTCAAATCCAAAATTTTGTCCAGAAAGATGGATAGTACATCGTGTAATAAATAATAAAAATTATGTTTTCGGGTTTCCAGTTACATCAATGAATAAAGGGAATTTTAATACATATACTCCAAATGTAACTAATATTAGTTTGAAACATGATGCACAAACGGGTAGTACTGATAATGATGTTGAATTTGCACACAGACTAGAACCTGGAAGATTTGGAAATGGTCTATCATTTTTATCAACTGATGGAAAATCTACTAATAATATTGATTTATGGGTAGCTGCTTATTGTATTCATATCGGAAATGATGCACAAAGCAATGCAAAATATAATGAGTTTAATAATTTTAATTATAGAGTTTTATATAAAGACAGTAACTCAATGATTTTACAACTATTATTTACATCTGCTGATAATATTGGAACACAACAATCATATGGTGTATATAAATTTATATGGGAAGATAATAAAGCACAAATAAATGTAAATAAAAAATTAACAGATAATGGAACAGATGTAACAAATAGTTTTGATAAAACTGGTATAGAATTTAGTTTATATAGCGATAGTGCATGTTCAAATAAAATTACAAGTGGTACAACAGATTCAAATGGTGTTGCGACATTTAGTGATTTAACATTGGGAACATATTATGTCAAAGAAACTAGTTTAGGTAATTTAAATCCAGATGAATGGAGTATGGATAATTCATGTACACCAGTCACTGTATCAAGTACTAATTCAAAAGTAGGAAATTATTATGTAACATCTGTTAATAAAACAAATAAAAAAAAGAAGTATTGTATAAAATTAGTAAAAAAGGATGCATATAGTGGTCAAAATTTAAGTGGAATTAAATTTAATTTGTCAAGTGCATCCAAAGTAGGAGAATCAGATAGTCTTACAACTAATAGTAATGGTGAAGTTGTATTTAGTAATCTAGATTATTCACAAAATGGATATTGGGTTGTTGAGGATTCAGGTAATAGTTCAATTACATCACCTTCAAATACAAAGGTAAAATATTGGAATGATAATGGTACACCAACAACTAAAAAATTAGATTTAAATGCATCATTAATGGTAAATGGCACATGTCCTGCGACAACAACAACATATACATTTAATGATAAACCTGTATATTATTGTTTAAAAATAAAAAAAGTAGATAAGGCAACAGGAGAAGCATTAACTGGTGCAACATTTACAGCAACCTTAGGTAGTAATTCATATACTGCAAAAACAGATAATAGTGGAATAGCAACATTTATGGTTGGAACAAATGAAGGAACATATACAGTAACAGAAACAGCATCACCAGAAGGTTATGCACTTCCAGCAAATGCAACAAAACAAGTAGCAGCAACTACAATGAGTCAAAATACAACAAAAGATCAAAGTACACAAATAGGATATTGTAATGCAGAAGTAAATGATGCAGTAACATATACTGACTCAAAATACTTACTAAACTGGTATAAAGATACTGAGAATAAAGCACCAGCAAAAGATGCAAAATTTAAAGTATCTGTAGGAGAAGAATCTAATAAAAAATATGTAAAAGTAACAGATAAACAAAATCAAACAGATGCAAATGGAGTAACAAAATCATGTTATGTATATGCAGGATTAACATCAAATGAAAATGAAGCTTCTACATTATTATCAGATACAAATGGTGAAGTATGTATAAGTAGAGTTTCAAAAGAAACATATACAGTAACAGAAACAAATCCATCAAAATATCATACATTTGGAAGAAATGCTAATAAAAATATAAATACATCAACAGTATTTAGTACTAAAGATTCATCGGAAGATAGTGCAAATAATGCAAATAAATTTGTTAACTATGATACAGAATTTGAATTTACAAAAACAGTATCATCAGGCGATGAAGAAGATATTAAAATAATAATAAATGGTAAGGAAAAAACATTAAAAGATTTAACAACAGAAGAATTAATGAAACTTGAATTTAACGTATATGATAGTAATAATAATTTAGTATCATTTATATTAAAGAATGGAATTTATGAATATAGTGAAAATGATGTAGATGGAAATGCAGGAGATAAATTAACAGGATTACATCTAGATAATACAAGAAAAATAAAAATACATCATTTACCTGTTGGAACATACAGTATTAAAGAAAAAAATAGTAATACATGTGAAGCATCATCAAATTATAGTGAATGTGTTGGATATTATTATCCAGAATATAAAGAAGAAAGCAGTTATAAATTCACTATAAATAATTGTTCTAATTCAAATGCTAGTGCATGCGGAAATGGTAAATATGAAATTTCTAAACAACAATTAGAAAATAAACCAACAGAAATTACATTTACTAAAAAAGATTATTATTCATATTATGATGCGGCAGACAAAAATAAAAGTGATGAAAATGTTGATTTTGTTGATGCTAAAGAAAGAAATGATTTTGATAAGATTGTATTTAAATTAAAAGATGAAAATGGTAAGTATTTAACTCTTAAGAAAGTAAGAGATGTTGGTGATTGCACAAGTGATAGCAGTTATAGTGAATATAGATATGTAAGTTCTGATCGAACAGATAGTAATGGTACTGAACTTCATGCTTGTGGTGGGCACATAAAAATAACTAATTTATGCAGGGGTAAAAAGTATACTATGGAAGAAATAAGCGTTCCAGAAGGATCAGTATACGTTAAAGAAAATACTACAAATACACCAACGAGTGTTGAATATAAGATACCATGTACAAGTGGTGATACAACTCATAACAGTACAACAAATATTATTAAAGATAAACCAACAAGAGTTAGATTTGAAAAAAGAGACTCTAAATATAATTATTTAATAAATGATGAAACAACTACATTTGAAGTATATAAATGTAAAAAGAATGAAAAATGTCATCCAGGAAATTATACAACAAAAGAAGAAAGAGAAAAGAATGGTATGACACTTGTTAAATTTAGTAAACGTGCAGTTATTGCTGGTGATGAAGAAGATCCTAATGATGAAGCAGGATTATCTGGTGTTGAAGTATACAAAAAAATAAGTGATAGTGATGTTAAAAAAGGTGCAAGTTATGTAACAGAACTTCATCCATATAATGGAATACTAGTACTTAGATATTTAGAAGCGGATTATAATTATGTATTACTTGAAACAGTGGCACCAAAAAATTATACATTACCAGAAGGAGTAAATGCTGAAACATCATTTACTGTAACAAGTACAACAGTAAAAGTAGATGAAGTAGATGTACCAAATAAACCAACATCATTATTAATAAGAAAATATTCTGATGATGGAGAGTTACTAGAAGGTGCAGAATTTAAAGTATATGAAGGAACAACATGTGATGCAAATTTATCAGCAATGAATCAACCAAAAACATTATTAAAATTAAAAACAATAAGAGATGGAGTATATGAAAATAGACCAGAGAAAGATACAGATACAATAAAAACATGTACAGATAGAGAAGATGCAAAATGTAGTGATATACCAGTAAATGATATTACAAAACTAACATATATTAAATATCTAGGAACATGGTCAGAATTTGAAAATACAGAAAATACAAAAAATGAAAAAGTAGAAATAAAACAAGGTGAAGCATTAATACAATATTTAGAATATGGACATTGTTATATAATAGAAGAAGTAAAAGCGCCAAAAGGATATTCACTTCCTAAAAAAGATGAAGATAGATATACAATGGTAACAATAGAAGCAAACAAAGATTATATAGCAGATACATATAAGGAACTTGTAAATAAACCAACACCATTTACGTTCTATAAATATGATGAATATAATAAGTTATTAGATGGAGCAGAATTTAAACTTCAAAAATTAGATGATAATAAAAAATATCATGATGTGACAGTTACAAAAGAAGTAACAGAAAATGGATTTTATTATAAAGCAGATAGTAATACAACAAATACAAAGATAGAAACAAAAAATGGTAGTGCAACAGTATATTATCTAGAAGAAGGACAATATAGAATAGTAGAAACAAAAGCTGCACCAGGAAAAGAATTAAATAAAAATCCAAATATAGCAACATTCTTTGTAGATGGAAGCGGAAATGTATATGGAAATTCAATAATAGTAAATAAAGGAAAAACCGAAAAGATAGAGATAAAATCAAGTTCAAGTGCTGAACTTATAGTAAGTATACAAACAGGACAAACTGTAATAAAATATGGATTAATAATATCAATATTAGTTGCTTTAATATCTTTATTAATGATATTAAAGAAAAAGGCTAAGTAGGTGAAAATATGAAAAAGAATGAAAAGAAAACTAAAAAAACAATAGAACAAGAGTTAAAAAGAGATAAATTAATTCTAAAAATAACATCTATAATAATTGTAATATTATTAATCCTATTACTTGCTTCTAGAAATTACAGAGAATTTGATACAGTTATGGTAAGTAAAAATAATAATAAAATATTTTCAATGTCTGATTTAGTAATAGATGGTGTAAAATATGGAACAAGTGAAAAAGAAGTAAAAAAGAAATTTGGTACTCCCGTAAAAGAAGATAAAACAACTAAAGATAAATATAGTTATAAAATATTAGAATATAAGGGTTTAAAATTAACTTTAAAAGAAAATTATAGTGAGTATATGTTAACTAAAGTAGAGGTAACAAATAATAAATATAAAGTAAGTAGAAATATAAAAGTAAATGATAAAATTATCAAAACTATAAAGAAGTTTAAAGTTGAAAATAAAAAAGGAACATATTTATATGGAAATTACTCAGTAGATGCATTAAATGAAGAAGAAATAAAAGATACAATTTATTTAGGTATAAGAAATGATAAAGAGGTAGTATATATAAATAGAGATGCATTAGTAGGTGATACTGTATCTAATATTTCAAGATTAAATATTTCTTATAAATATGGAAAAATTACAAAAATTAGTTGGAGTTATGATTTTGAGTAAAAAATATCTAAAAACATAGATATTTTTTTCATTTTCATTGAAAAAAAGTGCATATATTGATATAATTTTATTAAAGAATAGGTGAAGCATATGAAGACTAAAAATAAAAAAATATTAATAATATTTTTTGTGTTAATTTTAATTGTAATTAGTTTTTTTGTATATAAGAGGTTTGCTAGTGCAGATGTTGCTCAAAATAAGGTTGCAATTAAAAACATAAGTTTAACTAGTATAGAAACAGGTATTTCTGATTTTGATAATAGTGATGGATTAGATTATTCAAATTCAGCAAATTATTCTAGTGTAACAGGTTATATTCCTGGTAATGACAATAATTCAAAAAATAGAATAGTTAGATCTTTTGATGAATTATCTTATAATTTTAATTATGAAATAATGGATAAAAATGGTAATGATGATTATGAAGAAAGAACAGTAAATATTAAAGTAACTTTACCAGAAGATGTTTCAAAGTATGTAACATTTGATAAAGATAGTGCTCCAGGAGAAACAAGTCATATATATTCATTTAATGGAGTAGATACTTATGGATCATTTGATGCGAAAGTAACATTATATGTTTTAGGTGCTCCAAATGATATGAAAATAAGTCCTAAATTTGAAATTCAAGAAAGTACAAATACAGATGAAAATTATATAGTAAATTTAGGTAGTATAACATTTGATACTGAGAAATATAATTATGAATATAATAGTGAAAATACTAATAAATATAGTATGGTAAGTACTATTAATGGATTTTTAAATTATATGCCAACAGTAGTATCTTCAAAATCTGGTGATTTTTCTTTAGAATTATTAACTCAAGAATCAGAAGGACAAAAGGCAACATATAATAATAATTTAGGTAGATATTTAACTTATGTTTTTGGATATAAAATAAACGGAAATAATTCAAAAGGTATAAAAGGTCTATCAATGCCAAATGGTAATGATATTACATTTGATGTAAACGTTAATCAAAATGGTTCTTCAAAAGTTGTTTCAATGGAGGAAACTTGGGGAAGACTTTATGGAAAAGATAATTTATCTGAAATAGAATCAGTAATAGTAAATGAACCTTATAGTACATCACAAGTTGATAATTCAAAACTTATAAAAAATGTTGGAAATGTTAAATTATCTAAAAAAACTGATGATTTATTTAATGGTATTATAAATGGTTATAAAGTAACATATAATAGCGCTACTGTAAGTGCCAAAGGAAGTAATATTGGTAAAAATGAACATTATTTAGGAACATATGCATTAACTGTATTTTCACCTAGAACAGTAAATGATGGTAAAAATGATATTACAACATCTTTAAGCATCAGTAACTTTAAGATTCAAGATACAAATGGTTCATTAATTACTCTTCCAACAATAAGTAAAAATTTAGTAAATAAATATTATGAAGAAATTGATTATTCATTAACTGGTGAATTCTATAATGGTTCATCTAAAGTTTCAAAAGATATAAATGGAACAGGTGCTGTATCAAAGGGTACAAATTTAATATATAAAACAACTTTTAATTATAAGAAAACTATGTCAGATCAAGGATTAAAAGAAGTAATAAAGATAGATCCTAATGCTTTAAGATTAATAGATGATATAAAAATAAATATAGAAGGTGTAAGTGATAAAAAAATATCACAAGATGATTTTGAAATTACATATGTAACAGGTGATTTTAATAATTCTAATTATGTTTCAGAAACTAAATCAAATATTTCTGATGAAGACTTAAGTATAGTTCAGTCAAGTTGCGCTAATATTCAAAAAAGTATAAATAGTTATTCAAGTGATCAAATAATGAATTTATATGGTGGCCCTTGCATTAAAGCAAAATCAGGTGTAGAACAAACATTTAAAAAAGTAAGTGAAGCAAAAGATAAAGATAACGTAGAGATTCCAATTACAAAGATAATTGTACAAACTAAGAAAGGTATAAAATTACCTGATAATATAAAAGTAACTATTGATGCTAATGTAAGAGTTAGAGATGTATCTGATATAACAAGAACTTATCAAGCAACTTCTTTAGCTTCATCATCGGATTATGATGCTAAAATCTCATATTTTGCGCCTAGAGTAACAAATGATGAAAATAGTATAACAAATCCAAATAACTATAAGAAAACAACATATAATGGAAGTAATATTGCTAGTATAGATACTGATAGCCCTTGGGGGGATACATTAAAAATAGTTAATTTTACATCAAGAGAAGAAGTAACTGTTACTAATAAAAATAATGATGGTACATTAAAAAATAGATTTAATGCAAATAATGGAGAAACTATTTATTATAATATTAAAACAACAATTACAGATGATAGTATGAATTCTGGTGCGGATGATACATGGTATATTAATTATTTAAGTGTTAGAGTAAAAGTACCAAATGGACTTGTTTATGTTCCTGATAAAGATTTAGGGACTCCTGAAGTTACAAGTGATCCAGATAACACATATTTGATATATAAGCTTCCATATACTAAGCCTAATATGAAAATAAAAGATATTAACTTTAAAGCAACAATATCGCCAACACTTAAAGGAAGTTCAATTCCATTAACTGTTGAATCAAGAGTTGAAGCAATAAATGTAAATGGTGAAACAGATACAAGTTATTTTGGATATTTAACAGGTTCATATACGATTTATGCAACAGGTATAGAAAATGTAATTGTTTCACAAAAAATTGGTGATAAAGGATCTAAATTAGAAAAGAATAGTGAATTTAATTATTTATTAAGTATTTATAATAATACAAATAATAATATAAAAGACTATGCTATTATGGATATATTACCAAGTAATGGTGATAAAAATGGTTCTGAGTTTAATGGTACATATAAAGTTAAACTTGAATTACCAAGTACTTTGGGAAATGTAAAAGTATATTGTTCAAATTCAGAATATAATAAATTATCAAATGAAGTATTTAATGAAAAGAATGAATTTAAGGAATGTAACGCATTAAATGAATATGTAGATGCAACTGCAATAAAAATAACTAATATTTCAGTAAATGCAAATTCATATGCTGATGATATTAAATTATGGATTAAACCTAAAGATAATAATTATTCTAATAAATATATTAATTCCTATGTTGGTGCTTCTAAAACATATGCTCAAAATGAATCAAATAAAATAGAGGCAAGAGTTATAAGTAGAAATATTTCAGGTAGAGTATTTATTGATAATAATGAAAATGGTGTAGAAGATATAGGTGATACATATTATAGTGATATGCCGGTTACATTATATAAACTTGATTCAGAAAATAATATGACAGAAGTAGAGACAACAGTTACAGATAAAGATGGTAAATATATATTTAAAAACTTAAATGTTGGTAGATATAAAATAAGAGCAAATTTTGATAATTCTGTATATGATTTAACATTAAGATATGCTAGTGAAAATACTGCTATTGATTCAGATGGATATAAAGTTTCTGATAATATGATTGAAATAAGTAATAAGAAAACTCCTGAAGAATCTGATGGTATTAAGGTTACTAGAGAAATAGAATCAGTAACTGATATGAATATTGGTTTAATTCCAAGAAAAACATTTGGTTTTTCTATAAATAAATATATTACAAAAATAGATTTAAATTATAATAATTCAAATAGTATTTTAACTTATAATAATGAAAAAAAGGTTTCATTAAGTGTAAAAAATAGTTTACGTGCATCTGCAAAAGTATACTATGGAATTGAAATTACAAACAATTCTTCAACACCAGGATATGTAAAATTGATAAATGAAGATATTCCTGTTGGATTAACATTTAATATAGATGATCCTGTAAATAAAGATTGGTTTATTTCAAATGATGAAATTAGAAGTGTGGCACTTGAAAATGATTTAATTATGCCAGGTGAAAAAAGATATCTTACAATAATGCTTAATATGCCAACACAATTAGAAGCTAGAAGTTTTATTAATACGGTAACACTTTTAGAAATAAGTTCATATGAACCAGAAAGTGAGTCAACTGATGCAACAACTGATTATAATAGTTATAGTATTGGTGAAGCAATAAGATATGGTGGAGTTGACTTCCATGTAATTAATACTGAAAATAGTGATAATGATGGTCAAATATTAACTTTATTAGCAGATTCAGGAACAGTATCAACTAAATTAGGACATACAGTATCTAATAATAATATATATAAATGGAGTGATTCTTTAATTAATGCATTTATAAATAATGAATTTGTTAATATGAGTACACTAAATTTACCTATATTATATGATAATAGTGTGTGCGATGATGCATCAGGATTACAAGCAGCATCTTATGGTGGAACACTTTTATCAGAAGGTAAATGTCAGTCAAATATATACAAAAATTATAAAGTAAGATTATTAACAGAAACTGAATATAACAAACTTATTTCAGGTAATAATGCTGATTTATCTTGGCTATATGGAAATAGTGATTTCTGGTTAATGAACTCAGTATATATGAAACAAAAATATGATGTATATGGAAATATAATAGAAAGTACAAATGTAAAAAATTATGCAAAATATATAAGTAAAAGCTCATCAACTATAAAAGATGATATTGCGAATACAAAGAAAGAAATTAGACCTGTTATAACAGTTTCTAGTAAAAATATTATTGCAGAATAAAAGAACTAATACTTTAACATATTAGTTCTTTTTCTTTTATCAAGTTCTTCTTTTAAACAATTTATTAAGATGGAAAGATTATATAATTCATTATTATCTTTTCTTTTTTTCTTTGGTATTTTTTTCCATCTATCTAATAAATCATTAACTTTTTTTGTATTTGACATAATTTTATCATCTATTTCTGAAATGCTCATCGAATCAATTTCATCTGAATTTAATATATAGAAAGCATCTTTAAACCATTTTACTATAGATTGATCAGTAAATTTGCTATATTCATCCATAGAAGATAAAGTAAGTACATCTAAAGGAATTATATCCTGTATATATTTGGGCATATATGAATAATTTATAATAAACTTAATATCTTTATTTTGAATATACAAAATTTCTTTATTCTTTTCTTTTCTAAAATATTTCATCTAGTAATTCACATCCTTTTTAGCAAATATATTATACTACTATTCCATTTTCATTTCAAACAAAATATCTCTAAGTTCTGTAGCTCTTTCGAAATCTAATTCTTTAGCAGCTTCCATCATTTCTTTTTCTATTTTTTCCATCATCTTTTGTTTATCTTTTTTATTATATGCATTACTAATTTCTTTATTTTTACTAGTATCTGTATTTTTAATTACATCTCTAATTTCTTTCTTTATAGTAGTAGGTGTAATATTATGTTTTTTATTATAATTGGTTTGAATAGTTCTTCTTCTTTCTGTTTCTTTAATTGCTTTTTCCATAGCATCACTAATAGTATCAGCATACATTATTACGTGACCACTAGAGTTTCTTGCGGCTCTTCCTATTGTTTGTATTAAACTTCTTTCACTTCTTAAGAAACCTTGTTTATCTGCATCTAGTATTGCGATAAGTGAAACTTCTGGTATATCTATTCCTTCTCTTAAAAGGTTAACACCAACAACAACATCATATTTACCAAGTCTTAAATCACGAACTATTTCCATTCTTTCTAAAGTTTTAATTTCATTATGAAGGAATGCAACTTTTATATTCGCACCTTTTAAATAATTAGTAAGTTCTTCACTCATTCTAATTGTTAACGTAGTAACAAGTGTTCTTTCATTTTTTTCTATTCTATTTTGTATTTGTTCTATTAAGTCATCTATTTGATTTTGTGATGGTTTTACTTCAATAGTTGGATCAAGTAAACCAGTAGGTCTTATTATTTGTTCAGCAAACTTATTATGTACTTTTTCTAGTTCATAATCTCCAGGAGTTGCGGATACATATATAACTTCATTAATTTTTTTCTCAAATTCATCAAATTTTAAAGGTCTATTATCAAGTGCACTTGGAAGTCTAAAACCGTATTCAACAAGAACACTTTTTCTCATTCTGTCACCGTTATACATTGCACGAACTTGTGGAAGAGTAACGTGTGATTCATCAATAACCATTAAATAATCATCGGGAAAGAAATCAAGCAAGGTAGTCGGAGTTTCTCCTTCTTTTCTAAATGCTAAATGCCTACTATAATTTTCTATACCTTTACAAAAACCAGTTTCTTCCATCATTTCAATATCATAATTAGTTCTTTGTTCTAGTCTTTGTAGTTCTAATAGTTTATTATTTGCTTTAAAGTATGCAAGTCTTTCTCTTAGTTCTTCTTTTATGTTCTTAACAGCTAATTTTAATTTGTCTTCACTTGTAACAAAGTGCGATGCTGCAAATATTGTTATTGTTTGTTTTTGAGAGATAACTGCGCCAGTTGTAGTATCAAATTCAATTAATTTTTCAACTTCATCACCAAATAAATCTATTCTATATGCTGTAGTTCTAGAATAAGCAGGTACTACTTCAATAGTGTCACCTTTAGTTCTAAATGTTCCACGGACTAAATCCATATTATTTCTTTCATAAAGCATCTCGACTAATTTTTCAAGTATTTGATCTCTATCAATTACATCCCCAACCTTTAGTGATAATGTTTTATTTTCATATTCTTCTTTTTCACCTAAACCATATATACATGAAACAGAAGCAACAACTATTACATCATCTCTAGAAATAAGTGCGCTAGTTGCGCTATGCCTTAGTTCATCTATTTCATCATTAATAGATGCATCTTTTTCAATAAATGTATCACTTGATGGAACATAGGCTTCCGGCTGGTAATAATCATAGTAAGAAACAAAATATTCAACACGGTTTTCAGGAAACAACTCTTTTAATTCCGAGTATAATTGACCCGCAAGAGTCTTATTATGCGCTAAAACTAGCGTTGGTTTATTAACTTTTGCGATAACATTTGCAATTGTAAAAGTTTTACCCGTTCCTGTAGCCCCTAGTAAAACCTGGTATTTCTCATGATTATTAATTCCATCTACTAATTCTTTTATAGCCTCTGGTTGATCACCACTTGGCTTATATTTTGATACTAATTTAAACATAGACCCTCCTCATTATAAAAATTATTATTTTATTTTCCAATATCCACCATTGTTTGGCCCTTAATTCGCTTGCTAATTCATTTCTTGTAATTTTTGGATTTTCTTTTATTAATTCTATAATTTTTAATTGATTATTATTTAATTTTATCCTTTGGGTAGTTTTTTCTAATACAGAATTAATGCACATTAATAAATATAAATGTTTCCTAGTAAATTATTTTAACACTTATTTTATAATAAAACAAGGAAGTCATTATGACTTCCTATACATCTTATTTTTAAAAATCAATATTATCCCAATATCTTCTGTCTAGATGAATCTAATATTAAACTATTTAAATAATATTTTTACTCAATATTTAGATATTCTTTTAAAAATTCTATTACACCATCATTTTCATGATTGTAAGTAGTTATAAAATTTGCGCTTTCTTTAACCAATGGTAATGCGTTACTAAGAGCAACACCAATACCACAATTTTTAATCATATCAATATCATTAAGTCCATCGCCAAATGCAATAATTTCATCATTATTAATATTTAAATGGTTTGCTAATTGTGAAATTGCAGTGTATTTAGTACATCCTTTTTTTATTGTCTCAATCCATTTTCTATCGGAAAAAGAGTCTTGCATGATATTAATATCTAATTCTGGGATATCTTCTTTTATTTTGTTATATATTTCCATTACTTGTTCATTTGTTTTCATACTTATTGAAATATGTGATATTTCTTTACAATTATTAAAAATATAGTCCCAATCTTTTGATGTATCGAAGAAGTAACAATCCTCATATATATCAGAATATTTATATATTGTATGTTTATCACAAATATCAATAAATACACAATTATTGTTATAGAACTTTTTGAATTTTTTAGCAATTTCTAATTCTATTGGGTTATTAAAAATAGTATTATCATTACAAACATCATAGCATGTTGCTCCTGTATCTGTAATTACATAATTAACAAAATCAAATCCATCAATTGCACAATTTATTGATTCATATATTCTTCCAGTTGCTATTACAATAATATATCCCATATTTTTTAATCTTTTTAAGTATTTTCTACTTCTTCCAGAAACTTTCCCTTTATTATTTAATAAAGTCCCATCCAAGTCCAATACTATCATTTTTATCAAACGAATCACATCTTTCTACTTCTATTTATAGAATATTATAACATATTTTTGTTATTAAAATAACTATAAATTTGCGCTATAATATAATGTAAAAATTTAATAATTATTATAATAAAGTTATATTTTGACATTTTAATCATTTTGTGATAGTATATAGCAAACTTTTGAGGAGGAAAATAAATAATGAAAAAGAAAAAAGATATATTAAGTTTAAAATTAAAATTATGTGCTTTAGCTTTATCTAACACTTTAACTTTAACTGGTTGCTTAGGAAGAGAAGTTGCTATGAATAGTTCTATTGAACATACTACATTAGATCAAAATAATGTTGATGATGTTAAAAATGGTACAACTCAAATTATAAAAGTACCAAATAATGATTTTAATCTGGTAGTAAATTATAAATTTAATTTGTGTCAAAATGAAAGATGGACTATTACTGATGACAAAGATATTGTTATGGAAATTAATACAGAAAATTTAAGCGAGGGTACACAGGTATATATTGATAATATACATACTGATACTAAAATAGTATCTTATAGTCCTTATTCTAATGGTGTTTTACAAGATACAATGGATGATAGAATTCATAACTCTTTAATGTTAGGTTTTCCAATATCTAATGATGAAAGTTATGTTGGGGTAAATCATATTGAGGGCCAAAATGATACCTTTATAAGTGGATATAGTTATGGTGGAAATGGTTATTCATCTGGTTCAATAAGTCAAAGAAGAAGATTAGAGTCTGAATACTTAGAAAGTGGAGTATACGCTAATGAAATTAGTAGTGTTATTGACCTAATTATTGTTGATGAAAATAATGTAACTTCTTGTGTAAGCGTTAATTCTGATATATCTGTACCTGTATGGCCATTTACTAAATATGTTGATGATGGTACAGTTTATTATAACTATTATTATTATGATGACAATAGTACTAAAATAAAAAAGTTATCTGAAGAAAAATATAATGAATTTATAAATAATAAAGATTCTAATTATCAAAAAACTCTAAAATAAATATAGTAAATAAAAAAAGTGATTATACTAATTTAATAAGAATAATCACTTTTTATTTTATATAAATTCTTATATTCCATGCTGTATTTAATCTTTATTCCAACCAAGTATTTTTATAATTCTCTTATTAGGATAAACATAACCAGATAATGGATAATTTTCTAAGTTAAGAGAATTAGAATTTATTAGTAAATCAGTTATTTTTCCATTATTATCTTTGACGTTACCTATTATAACAACGGTATGTCTATAGTTATTATTATAACCAACTTGTCCAATATCACCAGCTTCAGAATAAAAAGGATTTATATCTACTTCAGAGCATAATCCATAACCTTTATTTGCTTTAGCGTAATCATAAAAGAATGTTACACCTGTCCATGATGTTGATCTACCATTTTTACTTTTAGTTTCATCTAAATCATTTCCATAATATTTCCAAATCGTATCACCTTGTAAGTCCATAGGAACTCCGCCATTATATATTACTTGTGATGCAAAGTTTTGACAGTTTCCACCATATTCACTAAAGTTTGACCATTTACTATTTCTGTTTGTTACATATTTTTTAGCGTAACTTAATGCTTTTGTTCTATCATATTTATAATCACAAGTTTTAGTAATTGTATCTTTTTTATTTTCATATCTACTTAAATAAGTTTTAAAATCAGATACTTCATCTTTGAAATCAGATATATAATCCTCTTTTATTTTATCAAGTTCTTTTTTAGCATTTTTATCTGATTTACCAGTTTTATATTCATTTGTTATCATTACATAAAAATCTTGTACTTTTCTTAAACTTTTTATTTTATATGTATTATTAGTTTTCTTTAATACAAATGTGTTTTCAACTCCATAAGCTTTAGATTCAATATCCTTCATAAAGTCAAAATGAAAGTAATCATTTTCAAGTACTTTTACAGTAACTGTATCATTTTTTTTATCTATATCATCAAAAATAATATCGTATTTAGCATTACCAATAGTCATTTTATTTCTTTCAAGTTTTCTAGAATTAATAAGTAGTGATAATGCTGTTTTATTTATGTAAGCTTCTTCATAGGAATCATCACAAAATAGGTTAGTCATATCTACTTCTTTTAATGTAGTAATAGATTTAAAATAAGAATCCATATATTTTACAATTGTATTTTGAATATCCTTATCTATATCTTCATTATAATTATCTGTCTTATTTACTTTATTTAAATATGTTTTGGGTTCACTTTTTTTTACTATTTCATCTTTATTATCTTTACCTGAATTAATAAGCACACTAAATAGTTTAACTATTAAAAAGATTATTATTACTAACATTAATATATTTTTTATTTTATATCTTTTTTTCTTTTTTCTTCTTTTATTCATACTGCCACATCCTAAAAATATTATATCCTTACATTTTTGTTAATAAATTTTTTATAATTTTGGAATATTTTCATAATTAATTTCATTTTCATTAGAAGCATAATTTTCTTTTGAATTAATTATTCTATCATAATAATCAATATGGTTAACATTACCTCTTTGATTTAAATCAAGAGAAACTTTAAAGAATGCTTCTCCATATTTTTTTGCATTTTCTTTTGTTAATAATATATATCCATCCTTTATTAAGTTACTTGCGAAATCTTTATCTTTTACAAAATATCCAACATCTGGCTTTCTATCTAAGTAGTACATACCTTTATTACATTTTTCTTTTGTAAAGAATTGTCTGTATGTTGCATCTATTAAAAATGTTTGTTTAGTTATTTTACCATTTTCTAATATATTAAAACTAACTGTTCCAAATGCATGATTTAATGGATAATCAAAGCAATTTTGTGCAGTGTTTTTTGTAACTTCTAACCCTAGTTTTTCAAGAGGACAAATTGTTAAATATTGAGATAATTCACAGTAACCATCAAGACTATGATTCATAATATTTATTCCAAATGTAGAAAAATAGTTTCTTACATAATCTATAATCCAATCTAAAATCATTTTTGCTTCACTAATTGATAATGTATTGTTTGTTTTATAGTCTTTAATAACTCTAGTTACTTCTTTGTCTGGTATATTTTTTATTTCTGGTTTAGTATTTATTATATAATCTTCATTGTTTTCACTTATTCCAAATCTTTCTTTTTCTGTTAAGTAAGAATTATATAAATTTTCAATTATATGTTTTTTTAGTCTATCGTCTAATTTTTCATTACTTACTCTTGATATTTCTTTTAATATTCTATCTAATTCGCTCATAATATTCTCCCTTATTTACTAACAATTATAGTAGAATTTTCTATTAAATTCAATTATTTTCTTTATTTATTTTATTTAATTCATCAATTATAAATATATAAAAATAATTATATTATTATCACCCATAATATAATATTCAAAAAAATTAATTTGTTCGCTTGTGTTAATTTAAAATAATTTGGTATAATACATGTTTGAAGGAAGTGTTTTTCATGGATAAAATAATAATAAGAGGAGCAAGAGAAAATAATTTAAAAAATATAAATATAGATTTACCAAAAAATAAATTAATTGTTATGACAGGTGTGTCTGGTTCAGGTAAATCATCATTAGCATTTGATACAATATACGCAGAAGGACAAAGAAGATATGTAGAAAGCTTAAGTAGTTATGCAAGACAATTCCTAGGAGGTTCTGAGAAACCTGATGTTGATTTAATAGAGGGTTTAAGTCCAGCGATTAGTATTGATCAAAAAACAACAAATAGAAATCCAAGATCAACAGTAGGTACAGTAACAGAAATATATGATTATTTAAGACTTTTATTTGCGAGAGTTGGAGTACCATATTGTCCTACTCATCATATACCAATAACAAGTCAATCTATTGAAGAAATGACAAATAAGATAATGAATTTTGATGAAGGCACAAAAATTATGGTGTTAAGCCCTATAGTTGAAGGAGAAAAAGGAACTCACGTAGATACATTTAATAAACTTAGAAAAGAAGGATATTCAAGAGTTAGAGTAAATGGTGAGATATATGATTTAAATGAAGAAATTACTCTAGAAAAAAATATAAAAGATAATATAGATGTTGTTGTAGATAGATTAATTATAAAGGATGGAATAAGAAGTAGACTTTATGAATCACTAGAAACAAGTACAAAGTTATCCGGTGGAAAAGTAGTAATAAGTGTTGTTGGAGGAGAAGAAATAATATTTAGTGAAAACTTTTCATGTCCACATTGCAATTATTCATTAAGAGAACTTGAACCTAGAATATTTTCGTTTAATGCACCATATGGAGCATGTCCATATTGTAAAGGTTTAGGATTTAAACAAAAAATGGATGTAGATTTAGTTATTCCAGATAAAACAAAATCATTAAATAATGGCGCAATATTACCATTTAAGAATATGGAAGACACTAATATATATATTCAAAAGTTAGAAATATTCTGTGATAAGTATAAAATTGATATGAATAAACCAATTGAAAAACTTACTAAAAAAGAACTTAATTTGGTATTATATGGAAGTAATGATGCAATTAGATTTAAGTTTAAATCAAAAGGCGGAAATGCATATGACAAGATTGAAATATATGAAGGAGTTATTGGTCTTTTAGAAAGAAGATATAAAGAAACAAATTCATCATTTATTAGAGATTGGCTTGAAGGATATATGATAGATCAAGAATGTGAACATTGTCATGGTGCGAGACTTAATGATAGCGTATTAAATATATTTATAAATGGAAAAAATATATATGATGTATGTAATTTAAGTATTAAAAAATGCCTAGATTTTATGAATAAATTAAAACTTACGAAAGAACAAGCAAAAATATCTGAAGTAGTATTAAAAGATATAAAAGATAGATTATCATTCTTAAATAATGTTGGACTTGAATATTTAACATTAAATAGAAGTGCTGCAACTTTATCTGGTGGTGAAAGTCAAAGAATTAGACTTGCAACTCAAATTGGTTCAAGGCTTACTGGAATACTTTATGTACTTGATGAGCCATCAATAGGTCTTCATCAAAGAGATAATCAAAGACTTATTAATTCAATGCTTGAAATGAGAGATTTAGGTAATACTTTAATCGTAGTAGAACACGACCATGATACTATGAGACAAGCAGATTATTTAGTAGATATTGGTCCACTTCAAGGTGTACACGGTGGTGAAGTAGTCGCAGCAGGTACTCCAGAAGAAGTAATGAATAATGAAAATAGTTTAACAGGAAGATATTTATCTGGTAAAGAAAGAATAGAAGTACCTAAAAAGAGAAGAAAAGGTAACGGATTATATCTTGAAGTAAAAGGTGCGAAAGAAAATAATTTAAAAAATATTAATGTAAAATTCCCACTTGGAAAATTTATATGTGTAACGGGCGTATCTGGTTCAGGTAAAAGTACACTTGTTAATGAAATATTATCTAAAACTGTTAGAAATAAACTTTATAAATCAAAAGAGAAAGCTGGTAAATGTAAAGAAGTAAAGGGTATTGAAAATCTTGATAAACTTGTATGTATTACTCAAGATCCAATTGGTAAAACACCAAGAAGTAATCCTGCAACTTATACAGGCGTATTTGATGATATAAGAGAAGTATTCGCAGTTACCAAAGAAGCAAAAATAAGAGGATATGATAAAGGTAGATTTTCATTTAATGTAAAAGGTGGAAGATGTGAAGCTTGTTCTGGTGATGGTGTTAAAAGAATTGAAATGCATTTCTTACCTGATGTATATGTTCCTTGTGAAGTATGTAAAGGTACTAGATATAATAGTGAAACAAGAGAAATAAAATATAAGGGTAAAAATATTAGTGAAGTACTTGATATGACTGTTGAAGATGCTTATGTATTTTTTGAAAATATACCTAAAGTAAAATCCAAACTTGAAGTATTAAAAGATGTAGGACTTGGATATATGAAACTTGGACAAAGTGCACCAACACTATCTGGTGGTGAAGCATCAAGAGTAAAACTTGCGAAAGAACTTCAAAAGAAACCTACTGGTAAAAGTTTATTTATACTTGATGAACCTACAACTGGTTTACATACTCATGATGTTAAAAAATTACTTGAAATATTAAATAGAATTGTTGATAATGGTGATACTATTATTGTTATTGAACATAACTTAGATGTAGTTGCGCAAGCAGATCATATAATTGATTTAGGACCAGAAGGCGGAGATTTAGGTGGTGAAGTAATATTTACAGGTACTCCAGAAAAGATAGTACAAGATGAAAAGAGCTATACAGGAATGTATTTAAAGGACGTTTTATAGGTATTTTACTATTTGTTGCAATTTACATAAATAATGTTATAATAAAGGTTAATTGGGAGGTTTATTATGAGTGTTAATGTAAGTAAATATGTCAATTTAAATGAAAATTATGCAATATATGGTATAAATGGTTATTTTTTAGAGCCATTTCTTATAAAAATGATGATTATAGATGAAATTAAATTAGGTATGTCATTTGTTGAATTAGAAAGATTCATAGAAGAATGTGAAATCAGTGTTACAGAAGATGAAATTAAGAAATTTTTAGATAAAAAAAGAAATGAAAACTACACAGGTTCAAAAGTTAGTTCAAAAAATAATGGAAGTTCTATTTTAATACAAGAAGATACAACTTCTGAAGAACTAGAAAAAGCTATGAAGGATGCACTAGATTATCAATGCAGTAGCTTTGATCCTTATGTATTAGAATACTTTAAAAAGTATGTTGCTATTTTAAAAGTAAAATGTGCAAATTTATTTAAATTATTAGAATGTTTAGATAAAAAAAATGAAATGTCAGATGAAGAAAGTGAAGTACTTTCAAGTTTAGATATTCATACAGATGAAAAAGGAAATATATATTGGAAAGATGTAAATAGATTATGTGAAGCAATTATATATAATATAAATGATTTATATAAAAAGGTTCAAGAAGGAAATAATTTAAATACATATTTAGATTTTAAAAATTCTAAAGAACAATTAGGTAGAGATGGATTTTTTGATGAAGAAGAAATTTATCCTAGTGAAGAAATTCAAATAAAAGATGTTAAAAGGGGAAATTCACCTGAGTTTATTGCACTTACTGAAAAACAAAAAGTAGAATTAAGAAAAGAAAACTTAAGAAATTTTTCTAAATTTTTAGATATTATAAATAAATCAAAAGAAGTTACATCAGAACAGAAAACAAACTTAGAGTTTAAATATAAGAGAAATTATGAAGATTAATAACTAAATTATTATCTCCATTTATAATTAACTTACGGTCTTAATTTTCCGTAAGTTTTTATTTTACATAAATAATATCAAAAAAAGGAAAAATTATTAATAATTTTTTCCTCTATCTAAAAAATTAGTTTTTTTGTAATTCTAATTTATGATTATTGAACTGATAAAATTTATTACATACTTCATTTATTTTGTCATTATGCGTTGCAATTATTAATGTTTTATCCTTAAAATATTTTAATATGAAATTAACGACAATTTCTTCAGTATGTTTATCTAAATTAGATGTTGGTTCATCTAATATATAAATATTTTTATTCATAAGATAACTTCTTAAAATATTGATTCTTCGTTTTTGTCCAGTTGATAATTTTAATCCTTTTTCACCAACTATAGTATATATTCCATCTTCAAACATTAAAATTTCATCTAATTCTAATTCTTTTAAATAATTTATTATTTCATTGTCTGATAACTTTTTATCTAAACATAAATTATCCTTTATTGACATATTAAATAATTCTATTTCTTGACTAACAACTCCAATATCTAATCTAGCATCTTTTATATCATAATTATCAATACTAATTTTTCCTTTGTATGTATTTATATTTCCTAAAATAAGATTTATTACAGATGTTTTTCCTTGTCCAGATTTACCAGTAATTGAAATTTTATCATTCTTATTTATTACTAAATTATCAATTATTATATCAAATTTTGATTCTTTATATTTTAGGTCTATATTTTTTAATTCAATTTTATCAAATGTATCAAGCAGCTTTCTTTCATCAATTTTGCTGAATAATTGAACAACTTTTTTTCTTAATGCTTTTAATTCATAACAACTTACAATAGTTCCTGATAGTTCATCAAATATGAATTCCATTTCTAAATAAATTGATATATAAAACGTAATTATTCCCAATGTATCTATTCCATTAGAAAGATCAAAGACACTTTTTATAATTGCTAATACAAATGGAATAACTATTAAAATATTTCTAATTATTTCTTCTAATGAATAACATTTTACATATTTATTTTGTTTTTTATAACATTCTGCTCCTTCTTTTTGTATTATCTTTTCAAAATATTTATTATTGTTTAATGATTTTACTGTTCTAATATTACTAATGAAATCTTGATACATTGATGAATATTCGTACTCTTCATTATATAGCTCTTCAACATATTTGTTGGATTTCTTTAAAATGTGTACACTTATTAATACGCATAGGATACTTAAAATTAAAGAAATAACAAATAGAATTTTCGATTGATTAAATACAGTATAAAAGAAAAACGAAAATGATAATATAATTCCAATATATTCAGCATTTAATATTTCTTTTACAAGACTAGATATTTTTTCAATTATACTTTCTAAATAACCTGTTTGATATTTTGATAATGTTTCAACTGGTACTTTTGTTAATTTCTTATAATATTCTAAATATTGAGCATTAGAATATTCATATAAATAATTATTTGATATTTTTCTTTTCAAATATAGTATAAATGCTCTAATAGTTTTAGAACTAATAAAAATAGTTGCGACTATTATTGCCTTTTCTACCGTAAATGGTAATGTTAAAAAAAGAGCAAATGTGTAAGGTATTACATAATAAATAAAATCTAAGAATGCTTCTATAAACAAACATAATGCTACTTTTTTCTTATTTAATAATTTAAATATAAAATTGATATTATTTTCTTTTTTCATTTCATACCACCTAAAATTGATTATTTATAGTGTTTAAAATAGAGAAATATTATAAACACTTTTTCACTTTGCTTTTTTGAAGTTTTATAATTTTGTCGAGTAATTTTTTATATTATCATTTAAGTATTAATATAAATTACGATATTATTATACAATAAAAAACGAGCAATTCCTATATTTTCTTGAAAAAATATATAGTGGTTTTAGAAAGAAAATTTGACTTGTAATTTTTTGGGGGTAAAAACATATTTTATTAAATATTTTACAGTTAACAATGCAAAACAAGCGAATAAGTACAACTTTATGTAAATTTATTGATAAAATAAAAAAAATATGATATCATGAATACAGATGAAGGAAACTTCATAAAATAAAAAAGGAACATCTAATTGCGTTAGTTGGATGTTGCCTATTGGTTTCACCTAACTTAAAGCTTTAAGTTAGGTATTTTCTTTTATATTAAAACTATTATTAGAATTAATAATAAAAGGAGAATAATAATTATAAGAGAAAAGATTAATAAATCTTTCTTTTTCATATTATCGCCTCCCTTCTTTTTTTGAAGTTTGGCAAATACCCAACTTATTAAATGTTCCAAGCATATTATCTCATAGTTAACAATATAAAACAAGCGAACAAGTCCAATTTTATACAAATTTATTGAAAAAATAAAAAAAATATGATATTATGAATACAGATGAAGGAAACTTCATAAAATAAAAAAGGGAACATTTAAATCTGCAAGTGAATGTCGTCTCTAATTTAATAGGTTTGACACTCTATCAATGCTGAAGAGTGTCTATTTTTTTATTGCTATTACCAGTAAGGCAAGGAGTAATAAAATGATAGAAATGTATGGAAGGGCTTTTATTATAAAAGTTCTTTTATTTTCAGAATTGAAATATCTTGTTTATATAATTTTGATCAAAAATATTAACAATAATTATATGTATTAACTGTTAAAATAATAATTTTTTGAAACACCAGAGAGAATTGTACAAGATAATTAAATAAAATAAGAAAAAAATAGTGGATGTTTTTAGAAAAACATCTTTTTATTTTAAAATATTTGTGATATAATCTCTTTGGAAAGAAAATATTTGTTATAAAAGAATAAGAGAGAGGAATATGATAATATGAAAGTGGTAATAAAAGAAAAAAATAGTGTTAGAATTAATAAGTTTTTAGATTCAGTGTTATATATATTAGGTTATACACTTGTATTTCTTATTGTAGATGCTATATTTAATTCTTTTGATGTGGATAACTTTTGGTATGAACTTTTAGCGGTAGTTATTATTTATGTATTAAATAAAACAGTAAGACCAATTATATTTAAGTTAACAATACCAATAACAGCCTTAACATTTGGACTATTTTATCCATTTATAAACTTTTTAATATTAAAAATTGTTGATTTAATACTTGGTGATCATTTTAATATATATGGATTTTGGAGTGGACTTATAATCGCAATATGTATTAGCATTATGAATTTCTTTGTAGAAGAATTAATAGTAAAACCAATAATAAGAAGGTGTAATAATGAATAGAGTTGCATTTAATATATTTGGATTTAATGTATATTATTATTCTTTGTGTATACTTTTAGGTGTTATAGTAGCGTACATATTAATAACAAGAGAAGGAAAAAAACAAGGATTACCAAAAGAATTTATAAGTGATTTAATATTTTATACATTAATAATTGGAATATTAGGTGCGAGAGTTTATTATTGTATATTTAATTTAGATTATTATCTAGCAAATCCATCAGAAATATTAAAAATATATAATGGTGGACTTGCGATTCATGGAGGAGTAATTGCGGGACTTATATTTGTATACTTTTATACGAAGAAAAAGAATGTTAGTTTTATAAAAATATTAGATATAGTAGCGCCTGCGGTTATAATTGCACAAAGTTTTGGAAGATGGGGTAATTTCTTTAATCAAGAAGCACATGGAGGAATTACAACATACCAAAATTTAAAAAATATGCATATACCTGAATTTATAATAAATGGGATGCATATTGAAGGTAAATATTATTATCCAACATTCTTTTTCGAAAGTATTTGGTGTTTAATAGGATTTATAATATTAATGTTTGTAAGAAGAAATAAAAATTTAAGAAAAGGTTTTCAAATTGGTTTTTATTTTATATGGTATGGAATAGGAAGATTCTTTATAGAAGCACTTAGAACAGATAGTTTGATGTTCTTTAATTTAAAGATTGCTCAAATAGTATCATTAATAGGTATAATAATTGGAATAATTATTATAGTAACAAATAGAAATAAAAAGTACTATAATGAAATGGAGGTAAAATAATGATTTATGACTCTATTATAATAGGTGCTGGACCAGCATCTTTAAGTGCGGCACTTTATCTTAAGAATGCTAATAAAAATATACTTATTTTAGAAAAAAATGCACCTGGTGGTAAATTACTTAAAACTGATAAAATAAATAATTATTTAGGATTTAAAAATATAGATGCTAGCGCTCTTGCTTATGATATGTATGAACAAGTAATTAATTTAGGAGTTCCTATTAAAACAGAAAAAGTAATTGATGTTATAGATGGTAAAGAAAAGATTGTCAAAACAGAAAAAAATGAATATAAAACTAAAACTATATTAATTGCGTGCGGTAGAGTAGAAAAAAAACTTGATATATTAAAAGAACATGCACTTAATATAAGTTATTGTGCTAAATGCGATGGTTCACTATATAATGGTAAAGATGTTATGCTTATTGGTAATAATAAAGAAAGTGAAAATGATGCAATATACTTAAGTAATATAGTAAACAGTTTAATATATGTTAATTATAGCAATGATGATATAACTTTTGATAAAGATAATATTAAAGTTATTAATAAAAAAATAAGCAATTTAAATGTTAATGATGAAATTATTAAAACGGTAACTATAGATGATAAAGAATATGCTATAGATGGATTGTTTATAGAAAATGGATATACACCTAATATTGATTTTATAAAATCACTTAATATAAAACTTGATAATAATTATATTGTTGTAGATGAAAATATGAAAACTAATATAGATGGTATTTATGCATCAGGAGATATAATTAAGAAAAAAGTATATCAAATAGTAACTGCGGCTTCAGATGGAGCAGTAGCGGCTTTATCAATAATAAAAGATTTAAAGTAAGGAGTAATGGTTATGACTTTTTCAGGAAAAATAAAAAAAGAAATATCAAATCTAGAATGTACTAAACTTGAATATATATCAGAATTATCTGGAATAATCAGAACAAGTGCCGATATAAAATTGTACGCAATAAGAATTCAAACAGAAAATATAAATGTTGCAAATAGAATATTTAAAATAGTTAAAGAAATATATAATGTTACATCTAATATAACTATAAAGAAAAATTATAACTTTAAAAAGAATGAAGTATATATTATTGAAATAAAAAAAGATGTACTTACAATAATAAAAGATTTAGGTTTACTTAATGAAAAAGGTTTTGATTTACTAAAGGTTCCTAGTGAGTTTATAGTTGCGGATGATGAACTTAAAAGAGCATTTATAAGAGGATGTTTCCTAATATGTGGAAGTGTAAATGATCCAAAGACATCAAGATATCATTTGGAGTTTTTAATAGAAAATTTGGAATTTGCAGAATTTTTGAATAATCTATTAAATGAATATAATTTAAATTCAAAAGTACATAGAAGAAAAAAAGGTTATATGGTTTATATTAAAGAATCAGAAAAAATTAGTGAATTATTAACTATAATAAAGGCTTATGAAGAAGTACTTTATTATGAAGATATAAGAACATATAGAGAAAAAGTTAATATGACTAATAGAATAAATAACTGTGAACAAGCAAATATAGAAAAGAGTATGAAATCTGCTCAAAGTCAAGTTGATGATATTAATTATTTAAAAGAAATAGATGCATATGATTTACTTGATGATAAAGTTAAAGAAGTTGCAAATTATAGATTAAAGTATCCTGAAAGTTCATTAATAGAATTAAGTGAGATAATTTCAATAGAAACAGGGAATAAGGTAACGAAGTCTTGTATTAATCATAGACTTAGAAAAATAAGGGAATTAGTTAGAAAAGCTAAAGAAAATTCTAATTAATTCTTTTTTTTTAGTGGAATTTTAGTTATTTATAGAGAATATAAGTATAGGAGGCGAATTATGTACGAATTAAAAGAAGAATTAAATATAGAGAATATGATATATGAGATAAGAGGAAAACAGGTAATGCTAGATTCTGATTTAGCAAGATTATATGAATGTACAAACGGAACTAAAACTATTAATCAAGCAGTAAAGAGACATATAAATAAGTTTCCAGAAAGATATATGTTTCAACTTAATGAATTAGAATTTAAAAATATTTGCGGTCCCAACATGGGACCGCAAGTTAATAAAATTCGAACAATGCCATATGCGTTTACAGAACAGGGAGTCGCAATGCTTGCAACAATACTTAAAACACCTGTTGCAGATATTGTAAGTATGAAAATAATCGATGCATTTGTTTATATGAAAAGGTATTTATCATTTGAAGATAAAAATTCAATAATATTAAATCATGAAAATAGAATATTAAAATTAGATGAATCTTTTGATAAGTTAAATGAAAAAGAGAAAATTAATGCAATATTTTATGAAGGACAAATATATGATGCATATTCACTATTGATAGATATATTTAAAGAGGCAGGAAAAGAAATAATTATAATAGATAATTACGCGGATAAAAGTATTTTAGACATGATTACGAATTTAAATGTGAGAGTAACTATTGTTACTAGAAAATTTAATTTATTAAAAGATATAGATATAAAAAAATATAATAGGCAATATCATAATTTAAAAGTAATATACAATGATAAGTTTCATGATAGATTCATAATACTTGATAAAAAAGTATTGTATCATTCAGGAGCAAGCTATAAAGATTTAGGTAATAAATGTTTTGCGATTACTAAGATAAAGGATAAAGAGTATTTAGAAACAATAATCAAAAATATAGGAGAAGATTAATGTATGAACAAATAAAATAAATGAAACAGTAAAAAACAATGCATATAAATTACCATAAAGATTTTTTTTATTGATTTTGAATTTACAGACTTGAGGTCGAAATTTTCGACCTCAAGTTTAGAAAATGGTTATGGTGGCAGAAGATATAACCCATATAGATTTTCAGAATGTTTTTTTGTTTTGTTTGCATGAAAAGAATCCGAAAAACTTTTGGTCGAAGATTTCGACCAAAAATATAAAAAATGTGAAAATATGTGAAAAAAGTGTTAAGTTGTAGAAATAAATTTAAATACTTTAAGTCTAAAAAAAATTATGTTATAATTTATAATAGTAGGGTGATTTAAATATGAATAAAAAGGAATTTAAAACTCTTGATGAACAACTTGGAATTTTTAAAAGTAAAGGTCTTACTATAAATGATGAAGAAGAAGCAAGAAATATACTTTTAAAAGAAAATTACTTTTTTATAAATGGTTATAGAAGAGTATTAATGGTTTCATCAAAAGAAAAGAAATTTGTAAAAGGTGCAACCTTTGATGAATTATATGCAATTTTTATGTTTGATAGAGAATTTAGAAATATATTATTTAAAAATTTGCTTATAGTAGAAAATAATATTAAAAGCATAATATCTTATAAATTATCTGTTAAATATGGTTATAAAGAGAAAAATTATTTAAAAGAATCAAATTTTACAACTGACAATAAAGATAAAAGAAGAGTTAGTGATGTAATAAATAAAATGAAAAGACAGATTAGAGTAAATAGTCAAAATCATAGTGCGACTCTTCATTATGTAACAAATTATGGTTATATTCCTTTATGGGTACTTGTAAAAGTGCTGTCATTTGGTTTAATAAATGAACTTTATGGAATACTAAAACCGGAGGATCAAAAAGAAATTGCAGATCTTTATGAAATTGAAATGGAAGATATGGAAGTATATTTATCATTACTTGCAAATTATAGAAATTTGTGTGCACATGAAGATATAGTGTTTGATCATAGAACACAAAAATATATTTCTAATACTAAATATCATAATGAACTAAAAATAAAGCAAGATGAATTTGGTGAATACATAAAAGGAAAAAATGATATATTTGCGTTAATAATAATATTAAAACAAATGCTTACAAAAGATGAATTTATGCATATGATGGATGAAATAAATCTTAAACTTCAAGATTTAACATGGCAAATAAAATCAGTAAAAATTAATAAATTATATGATACATTAGGTTTCCCAGAAAATTATATGGATTTAATAAATATAGAATAGAGGATGATAATATGAAAGATAGAAAAAGGTTATTTAAATATTTTTTAGCTTATGTATTTACAATATTTAGTGCTGTATTTGCAGTTATTATATATTTAAAATATTTTCCAGTAGAGTCAAAAGTAATAACAGAAAAGAAAACAGTTAATGAAACAAAATTAAGTGAAACAGCAATAGAAGATTCAATAGATAAAGCATATGATTCTGTTGTAACTGTAGAAAGCTATAAAAATAATCAAAATATAGGTAGTGGATCAGGATTTGTATATAAAGTAGATGATAATAAAGGTTATATACTTACAAATCATCATGTAATAGATTCTGCAGATAAAATAGAAGTTATTTTATCAGACAATGAAACGGTAGAGGTTAAATTACTTGGTAGTGATGAATATACTGATATAGCTGTTCTTTCAATAGATAAAAGTAAAGTTAAGAAGGTTGCTACTTTAGGCAATAGTGATAATATTAATTTAGGATCAACAGTAATAGCAATTGGTAGCCCTATGGGATCAGATTATAGCGGTTCTATAACAAGAGGTATTATATCTGGTAAAGATAGAATGATAGAATCTAATTCTATAATAGCAAAAGTAATACAAACAGATGCTGCAATAAATCCTGGTAATAGTGGTGGACCACTTGTTAATTTAGCTGGTGAAGTAATAGGTATTACATCTATGAAACTTGCAACAGAAGAAATAGAAGGTATGGGATTTGCAATACCAATAAATGATGTTAAGAACTATGTTACATACCTAGAAAAAGGAGAAGAAATAAAAAGACCATCAATAGGTATATCAGTAATAGAAGCAAGTAATAAATATGGTTTATATAGATATAACATAAATTTAGATAGTAATATAAAATCAGGTGTTGTAATAGTAAAATTAGAAAATGGTTATTCAGCAGAAAAATCAGGATTAAAAGTTGGAGATGTAATAATTAAATTTGATGATAATAAGGTAACTAACGTTAGTACACTTAGATATTATTTATACGAACATAAAACAGGTGATACTATTAAAGTAACATATATAAGAGATGGAAAAGAAAGTACACTTGATATGAAATTAATTGAAAAGGACTAGAAAAACTAGTCCTTTTATGTTAGATTATAAGTGGTGAAACATATGAAAAAAATAAAATTTAAATATATTATACTTTTTTTAATTCCAATTTTATTTTTTATTCAATATAATTTAAGAATTGATAATGATTTTTGGTTTACAATTAAAGAAGGGGAGTATATTATTAACAATGGTTTTCCAAATGTTGTTCCATTTACTATATATGATAATCTAAATTTTATATATCAAAGTTATGGAGCAGGAGTAATATTTTCTTTTATTTATAAATTACTTGGTACATATGGAATATTATTTTTTGTTATATTTATTTTAATTATTATGACATATTTTTATTATAGATTATGTATGAAAGTATCAAATAATAATGAAAATATCTCAATATTAGTAACAGTAATTACTATGAGTTTATTAGCTATTAATTATATAACAACAAGACCACAAATATTTACTTATTTAAATTTAATAATTGTACTTTATATTATGGAATTATATTCAAATACAAATAATAGAAAATATTTGTATATATTACCTATAATTTCTTTAATTCAAAGTAATATTCATTGTATGTTTTTCTTTATGCTTATAATATTTATGCTTCCTTATATATTTAATAATTCAAAAGAGTATGAGATAAAACCAATATTAGTAACAATGCTATTTATGATTTTAACAGGTTTAATAAATCCATATGGAATAAATAATTTATTATATGTTTTTAATTCATATGGGCAAAACATTTTAGAAAAAACTATTAAGGAATTACAACCATTATCATTTTCAAGCTTATTTGGTAAAATACATATATTTATTATATTAATTATTTATATTTTATATTTTAAATCAAGAAAAAAAATACCTATTAGATATTTGTTATTATTATTTGGTACAACATATCTTGCTTTTGATACATTAAGAGGTGTTTCTTTATAATAGGTTCATTTTTCCCACTTGTATATTTATATAAAGATATACCAAATATTGATATATCAAAATATATACCAAAAATAATAAAAGTTTTAATAACTATTATCTTATTTATAATTAGTTTAATAATAATATTTATACCAAGAAATTATTATCCAGATGCAAAAGAACCAATTGATTACTTAGTTAATAATTATATAATAAGTGATATAAAATTATATACATCATTTTCTGATGGAAGTTATACTGTGTATAAAGGCATAAAATGTAGTATGGATCCAAGAGCAGAAGTATTTTTAAAGAAAAATAATCATAAATTTGATATTTATAAAGAATATTATGATTTACAAATGGGAATAATTGATTATAATGAGTATTTAAAAAAATATAATTTCACACATTTACTTATAAATAAAAAAGATTATTTATATAATAAATTAGAAAAAAATAGTTATAATTATATAGTTATCAAAGAATATGAAAATTATAAAATATATATTAGAAAAGATTTATTAAATTAACATTTATTTACAGTTATTTTAATAATTAATTGACAATTCAAAATAATAGTTGTAAAATAAAAGTATAATTAAATGTTAGGAGGAGAAATCAAATGGGAAATACAGGATTATGTAGCAATACAAATTTATTACAAGTAATACATATTGTTAGAACAGTTATAAATATTTTACAAATTGCAGTTCCAGTAGCACTTATTTTATGGGGAACTTTAGATATTGGTAAAGCTGTTATTGCTGGTGACGAAAAGAAAATGAAAGAGGCACAAAAACCTTTCATTAAAAGAATTGTTTATGCTGTAATCGCATTTTTAGTTCCATTTATAGTTAGTATTGTTATGGGATACGTTGGAAATACTGAATGGAAGAATTGTTGGTCAGCAGCTAAAGATGTTGAAGTTAGTAATGGTACAATTGCAAACGACCCACTATATCAATAAAAATTTAATAAAAAGAGAACAAACATGTTCTTTTTTTTTTCATTTTATGTTATTATATTATTGGGAAAGTAGGTTTATACTATGAAAAATAAAATAACTAAGTTTTTAACAATATTATCAATAATATTTATATCATTTTTTATAAAAAGTAAAAATACATATGCGTTCGAATGCGTTTGGAATTTGAAACCAACATATATAGATTTTAATTATGAAAATGGAACGACAAAAGTAAATAGAATAGTAAATTCTTATGATATAAACGGTCATAATAGTTTATATATACTTGTGTATGATAGTAATAGAGTCGGATCCAATTTTGTTTTAAAACGAAAATTTATTAGTTCAAATAAGATTGATGTTATTGATAAATTTTCATCGACTGATTTTGATAGTGCTGCATTAGTTAATTGGGCTTCCAATGAGAGTTGTCCTAATTATGTAAAAATTTATAAGGGAAAAGGTTTATCAGGAATGGAGGCAAAAATATCAAATTCAGATGAATTTGTAAAATATTTAAAAAATCAATATGATACTTATAGTCCACTAAATGGAGAGGATTTATATGGCAATATTGAACATAAAAGTATGGTTTTTACCAATGTTGGTTCTACTTATCCTACAAAGCATTTGAATGAAATGGTAAATGATAGAGGCACTTCAATAGAAAAGATAAAAGCTTTACAAGTTGATACAGGTAAGAGTGGCATGGATAAATTATATTATGAATCAACTAAGACTGCATGGTATATGTATGCTAATAGCAGGATAGATAAAATTGATTACGCTAATTACGCTAATTACGATAATGAATGTACAGAGATCGAAATTTCTAAATTTGGCACAATATCTGCTTGTGTACAAGATGATATAGGTACATTTAAAATTTGGTTTGATACTGTGTCAAGATGGATTTTTGAAGAAGATTATTCTTCATTCAAAAAATATTATAGATATGCAAACACAGGAACATTAACACAAACTCAAATTGATAATAATTTAAATTTGTTTGATGCAGATACAGGGTTGACTGAAAATAAAAGTGAAAAAGATACTCTATTGAAAGACAAATGTTTAGCATTATGCCCTAGAAATGCAACTGCATTAACAAATTGTCAAAGTGGAAGTACATATCAAAAATGTAAATCTGCAACAGATGCATGTAAAAATATAAGTTCGGATTCTGCATATCAGACGTGTTTGAAGGGACGAATGGGAGAAGCAGATTATAATAGTTTCATAAATTCATATAATTCAAGGATGGAGGAACTTGAAAAAGAAGAGTCAGAATATCGACAGACAATAAAAGATGCTTTATCTAGAGTTAGTGCACCAACACTTGATGTGGATTTTGAACCATATGAAGTAACATGTGATGATGTTGCAATATTTCATACATTTTATGTAATACTTGAAATAATGGCTCCGATATTAGTAATTTTATTTGGAACAATAGATTATGCAAAGGCTGTTATAGCATCAGATGTAGAAAAAATGCAAAAAGTAAAGAAGAATTTTCCTAAAAGATTAGGATTACTATTATTATTTATATTTGTACCATTAATTGTAAGCTTTTTAATTGGTGAATTCTCAAGTACTAATTCAAGTTTAATGTATTGTATAATTAATGGCGGATAGGAGGTAAAAAATGGGCGGTTTATTAAGAAAATTAACTATATGGATATGTATTCCAATATATAGATTAATAGTAAGTTTATATTCAATATTTTACAACATCGCTAATACACATTTTTTAAAAGATGATACAATTCAACAACTAAGCGCAAATATATACGTTCTTGTAAGTGTCGTAATGTTATTTGCTTTTTCAATAACAATTTTGTCTGCGATTGTAAATCCTGATTTATTAAATGATAGTAAAAAAGGTGTTGCTGCAGCATTTAAAAGAGCGATAATTGGTTTAGCACTTATGGTTGTTATACCATTTATATTTGATGAAATATATGATGTTCAAGAAAATATTATGGATAATAGTTTAATTGAAAAAATTATTGTTGGTGCTGATTTTAGATGTGATCAAGATGAGGATGGAAATTGTAAAGTCGGTGGTAATGGTGGACAAGTTATTGCGGGAAATTTAATTTCTGCAGTATTATATCCAGATGTTAAAGATGGTGAAACAGTTCAAATTTCTGAAAATATATTAGAAAAATATGAAAAAATGATAACAACTAATATTGAATATATTAGTGCTGTTGCAAAACATATAAATGTGTCTAATGAAGGTGGTAATTCCTTACATAGTGATTTTAACGATGAAGATTATGCCTTTAATTGGGATGGATTAGTTGCAATAATTGCTGGCGGCGCTATGTGCTATATTTTATTATTATTTGCAATTGATATGGCGATAAGAGTATTTAAACTTGCATTTTTAGAGTTAACAGCCCCTATATCTATAGTTGCATATATGGCTAAGGGTGATGAAATATTAAAATCGTGGTTTTCTCAAACTATGAAAACATTTTTAGATGTTTTTGTAAGAATAGCAGCTATTGCATTTTATTTATTTTTGATTAAAAATTTATCAACTTATATGGCTAAGTTTGAAGGAGCAGAGTGGTCGTTCACATCAAAAGTTTTATTAATTGTTGGAATGTTGATATTTGTTAAACAAATTCCTGATTTAATTAATAATGTATTTAAAACTAGTATTAGTTTAAAAAGTGGCATTGGAGGCAGACTTGGTGAAATGGCTGTTGTTGGTGAACAAGCTAAGAAGGCATGGGGGGTTGTTTCAAAGGGGATAACAACTGCTGCTGCAACAACTGTTGGACTTGGTGCAGGTGTTGCAACGCTTGGTGCTACAGGAGTTGCATTAGGTGCTGCTGGTGTAGGGCTTGCACATCATGCCTGGAATAAAGGATTTAAATTTAAAGGTAATGAAATTGCTCGTGCTGGAAAAGATACAAAAGTTGGACAAAGATTATCAAAATTTGGACATGGTTTTGGAACTGGATTGAGTTATGCTGGTTCATATTTATCAGGTGGAGATCCATATAATGGTTACAAAAATGTAAAAAAGAAATTTTCAGAAAGTGATTATGGTAAACATCATGAATATGAAGTTAATCTTGCTAATGAAGATAAATTAAAAGATAAAGTTAAAAATTTATTTAAAGAAGCACTACCAGCAAATGTTGTATTTAAGGCAAACAATGACTTAGATACTGCTGCAACACTTGCTCCAAACGCAGGAACTAGTTCTTATGAAAAAATGATAAGAAATAAAAAAATAAAAATCTCGGATGCTTCTAAAGATGCGTTGGTTGATTATAATAAAAAAGAAAATGACTTAATGCTTGCAAACCAAAAAAGTACTACAGCTAATAATTTAAGTCAGTATATATCTGATTCAATTGCTGCTTCATCAAATGGTTCAGAAAAGAAAGCATTATTATCATTTAAAAATCAAATAGAAAATAATAATTATAATTCAAGTAATTTATCGACGGATTTATCTGGTGTTGATAGTTCTGTACAAAGAACAGTCAAATCTTACATAGATGAATTAAAAGATGGATCTGGTATGTTAAATATGAGACAAATTGAGGCTGATAAAACTTCTGCACAAGAAAAATTTGATAAATCATCCGATAAAGTATCAAAGGCAGTAGACAATGCATCTTCAGATACTGAAAAGCAAATTATTAAGCAAGCAAAAGCGTATAGTAAATCAATGAATAAACACAATACGGGAACATTATAAAAAAGGGAGTGTGATACATAGTGAATTATTTAATACCTGCTAATGCAAAAAAAGGTACATTAATATTTGGTTTATTTAATAAATTTGACTTAATATTATTTGGTATTGGTGTAATAGTAACAGTTTTATTGTTAATAATTATTAGTCCTGAAAGTTTGGCAACGGCATTAATTTGCCTTACGCCATTATTTGTTTGTACTTTTTTGGTAGTTCCAATACCTAATTATCATAATGTACTTACACTTATAAAAGAGATAATTAATTTCTATTATGGAAGAAGAAATTATAAATGGGAAGGTTGGTGTTATAAGAATGAATACAAGTAGTGCTTATACTGAAAATTGGATTTCTGTTAAAGAAATAAATAATAATATGATTGTACTTGATAATAAACAAATGGTTACTGGTGTCAAAATACAACCTAGAAATATATTTATACTAGAAGAAAATTATCAAAATAATATTATAGAAGCTTTTAAAACATTTTATAATCTAATTGATTATGAATTTTGGTTAATAATTGCAGATAGACCTGTTGATATTAATTTATATATATCTCAATTACAATTGCAACTAAATAATACTCAAAGTCCAGTTTATAGAAAGTTAATAATGGATGATATATCAAAAGCAGAAATGTTTATGAATAATGGTATTGTTGATACTGAATACTTTATATTATTTAAAGAAAAGGATAATGATGCAATACAAAAGAAAATAAGAAATCTTATAAATAATTTAGCGAATTGTGGTTTAATTGCATCACAAACATCTAATGAAGATTTAAGAACAATTTTAGATAATTTCTTAAATGGTGGTGCGAAATTTCAAAGTGGGACGGTGATTGCAAATGGGGATTAAAAAAGAATTAGCTCCAAAAGGAATGACATTTAATTCTTCTGATTTTATAATTAGTGATAAGTATGCAACTATATTAACTGTGCTTTCTTATCCAAAGTATATAACTCATGGATATTTATCAAGTTTAACATCTGGTATGGCTGGTGTTAAAATAGTAATTAAACATATTCCCGTAGCATTTGAAGTTGTTTCAAAAATGCTTAATAAACAATTACTTGATTTAAATGAAAGATATCAAAAAGAATCAGATCCTACTTATCAAGAGAGAATTAGACAAGATTATGAATCATTAGAAAATTTTATAAAGGTTATTACAACAAATCAATCTAAGGTATTTGATTTTCAATTACATATAATGATAACTGCTGATACAAAAGAGGAACTTGAAAGAACTAAAATTCAATTAAAATCAACTTTAGAAGCAATGGAAATGAGAGCAGTTCCTTTAAGATTTGAACAAGAAAAAGTTTTAAAGTCTTGTTTACCAATATTTGAAAAACAAGATATTGAAGATAGAATTGGTACACCAATTCCTTCACCAACACTAGCAGCTATGTATCCTTTTGTATTTGATAGTATCAAGGATCAAGGATTATCATGTTTGCTTGGTGTAGATTTCTCTGGTGGTATAATATTATTTAATCAATTCTTATATCAAATAAAAAAAGAACATAATAGAAATAATGCTAATATGATTATTTTAGGTAATTCTGGTAGTGGTAAATCTACTGCTGGTAAATTACTTTTAAGATCACATGTTAGAAATGGTTATAAGATTATTGCTATAGATCCTGAAGGTGAACTTGAACCAATGGCAAGACTTTATAACGGTGATTTTATAGATTTAGGTAGAGGTGGAGAATTTGGTATGATTAATCCACTTGAAATAGTACCTGATGCAGATGATGAAGAATCACAAAGAGGTGTTGGATATGCTGTTTTAACAAAAACACTTCAGACATTAAAAGCATTTATGAAATATTATGATCCATCTATTGAAGAAGATGTACTTACTTTATTTAATGAAGTTGTTGTTGAAACATACCAAAGATTTAATATAAATGTTAAAACTGATTTTACAAAATTAACTTCTGCAGATTTTCCAACATTTAGTGATGTTTATACAACTATAAGAGGAAGAATATTATCTTATGGTGAGGCAACTAGAGAAAGAGATATAATGGAAAAACTTGAAATAAAAGTTAGACCTCTTATTTCTGGAGGATTAGAACATTATTTCAATGGACATACAACAATAAGTCCAAGATCAAACTTTATTGTATTTAACATAAGAGAGTTAATTAATGCTGAAAAAAATATTAAGAATGCTTTATTCTTTAATATATTAAAATATGCTTGGGGACTATGTCTTGATGCAAGTGAAAATACTGTACTTCAAGTAGATGAAGCTCATATCTTACTTGCTAATGACAATACTCTTGGTGCAGATTTCTTAGCACAAGTACAAAGAAGAGCACGTAAATATAACACTGGTACAATAGTTATTACACAGCAACCAAGTGACTTTGCAGCACCTGATGTATTAATGCAAGGTAAGGCAATATTTGATAATGCTTCATATTATCTAGTTATGGGTCTTAAAAAACAAGCTGTTGAAGATTTATCTTCACTAATAGATTTAAATGATAATGAAAAAGAAAATATTAAACGTTATAATCAAGGTGATGCATTATTTGTATGTGGAAGTAAACGTATGCAAATAAGTGTAATTGCAACTGATGCTGAACTTGATTCGTTTGGAAGCAGAGGCGGATTATAATAAAAAATAGGTGGTAAAAATGAAGGATGATTTTGAAAATATTGAAATTGATAATTCAGATGATTTTACTGAAGAATTAGTGGATTCTTCAGTACCTTCATCAGATTTTAATGAATCTGGAACTAGCGGAATTGAAGAATCTGGTAGTTCTTTTGCCAGTGAAACAAATAGTGATGTATCAAATGTATCTGATGCAGATATAGAAAGATTAAATGATTCTAAAAATAAAAATTATACTAAGGCAGATAGTGGAAAAGAAGCTTTTGATAGAAAAGTTAATAATAAAAATTATTACAAAGATGAGTTAAATAATGCAAAGGATAGAAAAGAAGCTTCTAAAAATAATTTAAAAAAAGCATCAGATAATAAAGATCAAACAAAAGATAGATTAAATCAAGCAAGACAAAGAAGAAATTCTATTCCAAGAGGACAAAGAACTAGTTCTGATAAGGAAGAATATAAAAATGCTAAATCAGAAGCAAAAGATGCAAAAGCAAATGAGAAACAAGAAAAAAATAATCTAAAAAACTCTAAAAGAGATATTCAAAATATAAAAAGGGACAATTTAAAATCCAAAGCATATCAAGCAAGGCATCCTATAAATGCTGCTAAAAGTACTGCAGAGGCTGCTGTAAAAACAGCTGCCAAAAAGGCAGCAAAAAAAATATTGCTTGCAATTGCCCCATATGCTGGAGGTTTAATTATAGGTTTAGCACTTGCATTTTTTGTAATAGAACTTATATTAGGTCCACTAATGGAAGTTTGGGGTAATATAGATGAGGCTATTACTAAAACTGCTGATTTTAGTGAAAAAGTAACCAACTTCTATAATGGATACGGATTTCAAGATTCGAAAGAAGCTTTTTATGATGAATTGGATGATTTATGTGATAGATATGGTTGTTCAAATGATGGAACTGGTATGGATGTGCCACTTCTTTTAGCAACATTATTTTATACAGAAGGTATGGGATATGATACTGAATATGGCGAAATAGAAGGTGCGGATGCAATAGATGCTTCTATGAATTCTGAATCTACAAATAGTGGTATGTTTGCAGCAGTAAAAAATTATGCTAGAAGTAAGTTTGATGAAGCACAACAAACTGTTGATTCAAATGGTTTAGTATATAATACAGGAAAGATATATAGGTTGAGAAAACTTGCAAGAAATCAGTTTCACACAGATGCATTTGGTATAGCTACAAGATCAGGTGAACCTAAAAAAGCAACACTAACTGAATTTTTATCTGAATATGGTAAAACAATTGGTAGTGATATGCTAGATATCCTTGAAAGATTTGCGGGGGCTGCATTTAATGCAATAATGGCTCCATTTAAAGAATTATGGGCATTTGTTCTTGGCTCTGATTATTCAGGTACATTCTTTGAAGAGTCTGGTGAGGCAACTTCTGAGTTTGGTCACTCAATTTTACAATTGATTGGAGATATATTTTACGGAATTGCTGATATAACTGATGTTAAATTAAGTGTTGGACATATATATGTTTATTATTATGATTCATACATATTTGAAGAAGATAATTATAAAAATTATTTAATGAATTATTATTTTGAATATATTCCTGAGTTTAGGAGTATGTTGGGCGGACTTACGGGTGATGCAAGAACAGAAAAAAAGGAATATTTATATAAGGATATAGTATCAAATAAAAATTTATTTAAAGATATATTTTTACAATATATTGATTCTGATAGTGAAGGATATGCTGATAGTTGTCTAGGAGCAATCGATGCAAATTTAGTATCTGAACTTCAAAAACCTGTAAATATACCAGAAGGAACAACGGTTTCTTTTGGTGAAAATAATTCTTTTGGTGTAACTTCTGTTGGATTCCATGGAGGTGTCGATTTAAATTCATCAACTGCAGGTGTTTCAGCAGGAACTGATGTATTTGCTATTGCAAATGGTGTTGTTGATAGTGTTGGAACAAGTGGAAGTTCAAACCAAAGTTCATCATCAATATCAAATTATTTATTTATAGGTGATTCAAGATATGTAGGAATTAAAAGTAATCTTGAAGGTTTAGGTCAAAATAACACAGTAGCGGCTGTTACAAGTTCTACTCCGGCACAGTGGGAGAGTGTAGCAAGTAATGGTAGTGGTACTGTGTTAGGAACAAGAATTACTTTGCCTAGTACTGCAAATGGTATATCTGTTATGTTAGGGGTAAATAATGTTAGTCAGACTTCAAATATGCAAAACATGTTAAATAGTCTTCATACAAGATATCCAAGTGCTCAAATATATGTTAATAGTGTATATCATGTTGGAATTAAGTATAGAGGTTCTGTTACAAATGCTATGATAGATAGCTTTAACCAAACTATGAGTTCTTGGTGTTCATCGAATTCTTGGGCAACATATGTTGATGTAACTAGTGGCTTAAATGATTCAAATGGTTATGTTAAAGCAGAATATATGGATGGTGCTGGTCTTCATGCAACTGGAAATGGTAAAACAATTCTTGTTAATAATATAAAAAATGCTATTGGTGGTTCAGTGAATGATACATATGGATCTTGGGTTAAGATAAAACATAATATTGTTATTGGTAATAATGAATATAATTTTTACTCAGTATATAATAATTTAGATTCAGTAACACTTACAAAAGGTGCTAATGTATCAAAAGGTACTAAAATTGGAGTGATTGGTGCTTCATCTAATCCAGGGTTACATTTTGAATTTCATAATGATCAGGATTCGGCTATTGATCCAACTAATTTATTTATTCAATGTTCTTCTGGAGGTATATTTGCTGGTTCAAATAATGAAGAAGCAGTTTGGAACTATTTAGTAGGTTTAGGATATCCTAAAACTGCTGTTGCGGGTATAATGGGAAATATGCATACTGAATCTGCGGCAACATTTGATGGTAGAGTCTTACAAGGTGATACATCTGGTAATGGTAGTGTTACAGAAAAAAGTATTACTTATACCGATAATGTAGATAAAGGGTCTATAAATCGTACTTCATTTTCTAAAAATGGACCAAATGGTGGAGGATATGGTATTGTCCAGTGGACTTACTATACATTAAAAGAAGGATTGTATGATTATGCAAAAACTGAAAGAAAATTATCTATTGGTGATACTGCAATGCAAATAGATTATCTTAATAGAATACTTCCAACCCAGTTTAGTGATTTATATAATACATTGCAAAATCCTAATGTTAGTGTTGATTCTGCTACAAAAGCGTTTATGCTTAAGTTTGAACGTCCTGCAGATCAATCAATAAGTGCTCAGAATTCAAGAGTATCGAATGCAAATCAAATTTATAATAGATATGCAAACCAATAATTAAATAAGTATTTCAAAATACTTATTTTTTTGTTATAATATAGTAAATTGATAAGAAGGAAGAGATTTTATGAAATTAAAGTTTAGGGCAGAAAAAAAAGATGTAATAGCATTTGCAGTAATATCTGTTTTTATGCTTTATTTAGTATGTTTATGTGTACTTAATTTCTCATTTATTATAAATGAAGGTACACCTTGGGGATTAAATCCATTTTTAGCGTTTACTCCAAAATATATTGGTGTAACAATAATGCTTTGGATTGCTTCTATTGCATTTTTATTTGCAAGTACATCATCATATTTCTTTACTAGAGAAAAAGGTTTTGGTTATACTAGTGAGAAAAAAGAAGATGGTTATGCTAGATGGGCAAAAGAGGGAGAAATAAAAAAAGCCAAAGGTGTTGTAAGAGTTCCATATGTTGAAAAAGAAGCAAAAGCAGGTGGTACACCTTTAGTATATGATAAAGAAGCTGCTTATGTAGATAATGGTGAAAGTCATACACTTGTTATTGGTGCGACAGGTTCAGGTAAAACTCAAGGTATAATTAATCCAACTGTTCAAATGCTTATAAAGGGTAGAGAATCAATGATTATATCTGACCCTAAAGGTGAAATATATAATGATAATTCTGGAATAATGAGGGAACTTGGTTATCAAATTATAATACTTAATTTCCGTGATCCACAAAAAGGTAACTGTTGGAATCCTTATCATTTACCATACAAATATCAAAAGGAAGGTAATTTCGATAAAGCAAACGAACTATTAAACGACTTATCACTTAATATAGTTGTTGATGGACAAGGAAATGATCCATTTTGGCAGAATTCAGCTGCAAGTTATTTAACAGGTTTATCACTTGCTTTATTTGAGGATGCTCCAGAGGAAGAAATAAATATAAATAGTGTTAATTTAATGATGACAACAGGTGAAGATAAATATGGTGCATCAAACTATTTAAAGGAATATTTTAATGCTAAAGATCCAGCTTCGCCAGCATGTGTTAATGCTTTAGGTACAGTTAATGCACCAAATGAAACAAAAGGTGGTATCGTATCTGTATTAAAGGACAAGGTTAAAACACTAGCTGTTACTAAAAACTTATCTGAAATGCTTTCTAAGAGTGATTTTGATATGGACAGTATAGGTGAAAAACCAACAGCAGTATTTATGATTATACAAGATGAAAAAACAACATACCATTCACTTGCTACTATATTTGTTAAACAATGTTATGAAGCTTTAATAAATGTTGCACAACAACATGGTGGAAAACTTCCTGTTAGAACAAATTTCTTACTTGATGAGTTTGCTAACATGCCTAAGTTTAAAGATATTACAACAATGGTTACTGCTGCTCGTTCAAGACAAATTAGATTTACATTTATCATTCAGAATTTTGCACAGTTAAAACAAAATTATGGTGATCATGATGCTGAAACTATTCGTGGTAACTGTGGTAACTTAATATATTTATTAACAGGAGAATTATCAGCATTAGAAGAAATTAGTAAATTATGTGGTGATAAACTTGTTAGAGTTGGTAAAGATAAAAAAGAAGAAACAAGACCTCTTATTACTGTATCAGAACTTCAAAGAATGAAGCCTGATGAAATCATATTAATTAAACAAAGATGTGCGCCTTTCAGGGGAAAACTAAAAATGGACTGGGATACTGATTTTGGTTTTGGTAAAGGTACAGATCATTATGGTAAAAATGTTGTTTATCCACAAAGAACTATGGATGAAATTAAAACATTTGATTTAAAAGAATTTGTAAGAAAACAAAAACAAGAAAAGCTTCAAAACGCAGGTCTTGATGGTAATTCTTCTTCACCAATAGGTGGCGGTTCACCTTTTGGTATGAATCCTTTTGGTGGTATGCCAGGTATGGGTTCAGATATGGATATAGATAAAATGATAAAAGAAATAGATGCTAAAATTGCTGAACTTGAAAAAGAAGAGGAAGAAGAAAAGAAGAAACAGGAAGCAGAAAAAAATAAAAAAATAGAATCTAAAGAAGAAGTAATTAATAATTCAGAAGAAAAAAATATAGATAAACCTGCATCAGGACCAGAACCTATTAAGAGTAATAGTGAAGAAGAAAAATTATTTGATACAAGAAATATATCAACTGATCCAAATGTAAATGAGATTATTCATAGTAATATGGTTGATTTTGAAAACTTTAAAATAAAAGATGATAAAGAAAAAATGGATAATGAAAATAAAGAAGAACCAAAAAATAATGTCAAAAAAGATAATGATTCTGATTATGATGATTTCTTTGATGATTTCTTCTTTGAAGAATAAAAAATGCACAATGATTGTGCAAAATAGTGTCTAAAAAAAGTAAAAATGCACAAAATATCGGAAATATTGTGCATTTTTTCTTTAGGCTATTGATATAGTTATAAAATAAATATTTTCATATTATATAGTGGACTGGTGGAAATATGAAAAATATAAAAGCATGTGATTTAAAACCAGAATACAATATAATTGATTTAAGAACAAAAGGTGCATATATGAAAGGACATATATATAATTCAAAAAATATTGATATGAATAATTTAACAGATATGCCTAATATGTATTTGGATAAAGATAAAACATATTACATATATTGTACAGAAGGATTTAAAAGTAAAAGATGCTGTAAATTTCTTGAAGTAATGGGATATGATGTAGTTAATGTAATAGATGGGTATGAAGGTTTTATATAAAAAATAAGTTAAGTTTAAAAAACTTATTTTTTTTGTATTAAAAATGGTTTATAATATTAAAGGAGGATAACATGGAAACATTTTTAACAGAATTAATTAGTAAAGCAACAGATTTAATGGGTAGTCTTGGATTTATATCAGGATTTTTGCTTATTATATTTGAATCAATGATACCTGTTTTACCACTTGCTGTTTTTATAGCACTTAATATTATGACTTTTGGGTCATTATTTGGTTTTATATTATCTTGGGTAGCAACAGTTACTGGTTGTATGATTTCATTTTATTTATGTAGAAAACTACGTAATAAATTTGAAAAGAAATATGGAAATAACGAAAAAGTTAAGAAATTTAAAAAATATATTAATAAATTATCGTATAGCAATTTAGTTATATTAATTGCTTTACCATTTACACCTGCATTTGCGGTTAATATAGCCGCAGGTTTAACTGATATAGATGCTAAAAAATATTTTTCAGCTCTTATGATAGGTAAATTGCCAATGGTTTATTTTTGGGGATTTATAGGAAAGAGTTTACTTGAAAGTATAACAGATCCATATACAATTGCGCAGGTCGTATTTATGGTTTTAATTGCGTATTTAGTAAGCAGGCTTGCAAATAAATTTATAAAATAGGAGGTACAAAATATGGAATATATAATAATTGGAATACTTATTTTACTTGTTGTACTTGTAACAATAAGTTTATTTAAAAATATTAATGAAGGAAATATTACTGAAAGACTTGGTAAACTTGAAAATAATGTAACACGAGATCTTTATGATTTTAAAAATGATATTAATAAAAATCTTAATGAAGATATTAATGCATTAAATGATAAGATAGAACTAAGATTAAACATGATAAATGATAAAGTAAATGAAAGACTAGATGAAAATTTTGAGAAAACTAATAAAACATTTACATCAGTACTTGAAAGATTAAGTAAAATAGATGAAGCTCAAAAGAAAATAGATACTTTATCTAATGATATAGTTTCACTTCAAGGAATATTAACTGATAAAAAGAGTAGAGGTATATATGGTGAAGTAAACTTAAAACATATTTTATCTAGTGTATTTGGTGAAAAGAATGATAAAATATATCGTCTTCAATATACTCTTCCAAATAGTACAATAGTAGATGCAGCATTATTCGCACCAGAACCACTTGGTCTTGTTGGAATTGATTCAAAGTTTCCTCTAGAACATTACAGAATAATGGTTGATAAAAGATATAGTGTATCTGATAGAGAAACAGCTGCTAAACTATTTAAAAGTGATGTTAAAAAACATATTGATGCAATAGCTAGTAAATATATTATAGAGGGTGTAACAAGTGATCAAGCAATAATGTTTTTACCTGCAGAAGCAATATTTGCAGAACTTAATGCATATCATAGTGATATAATTGAATATGCTTATAAAAAAAGGGTATGGATAACTTCTCCAACAACGTTAATGAGTACGCTTACTACTATTGAGGTAATTATTAAAAATGAAGAAAGAGATAAATATGCTAAAGTAATAAGAGATGAATTATCAAAACTATCTATTGAGTTTGGTAGATATAAAGAAAGATGGGATAAGCTTTCTAGAAGTATTCAAACAGTTAATAAAGATATTGAAGATATACATACAACAACAGAGAAAATTACTAAAAGGTTTAATAGTATAAATAGTGTAGAATTAGATGATAAAAATTTAATTGAATAAAAAAACATCAAATGATGTTTTTTTAAAATACTAAAAATGTAATTATTCCAACTATAAAACAATATATTGAAAAGTAAATTAATTTACCTTTTTTCATAATGTCAATAAATAGTTTTGCTGCAAAATATGTTACAATACCGGCTGCAATCATACTTACTAAATAAGGGATTGCAAGAGTTCCAATATTACCAGCAGTAACAAGATCTTTAACACCAAGTACCATACTTGCTACACTTATTGGAATATAAAGCATAAATGAATAGTTAAGAGCAGTTTCTCTTGTTAGATTAGATTTCATACCTCCAACAACAGTTGCGCCACTTCTACTTATTCCAGGAAGAAGTGCTATTACTTGAAAACATCCAATTTTAAGTGCATCTAAGTAAGTCATATCCTTTTTTTCTTTTTTTCCTTTTATATCTTTAATCATAAATAATAGTATAGATGTGATTATAAGCATTAAACCTACTAGTTTTGTTGTAAAGTATTCTTCAATAAAGTCTTTTACAAATAAACCTAAAAGTGCCGCAGGTATAGTACCTACAACTATAAGCCATGCATATTTATAATTAGTACTATATTTTTTTTCTTTAGTTTTAATATACATAAAGAAATCTTTAATAATACTTATTATTTCCTTTCTATACAGAATTAAGATTGCGATAAGTGAACCAAAATTAACAATGATTTCAAAATTCATATCACTTAATACTTCACTATTGAATAGAGATTTAAATATTCTTAAATGTCCACTAGATGAAATAGGAAGTGGTTCTGTGAAACCTTGTATTATCCCCAGAATTAAATATTTTAATAATAACATTTTATTCACCTCATAATAATTATATAATAAATTTCAAAAATAATAAATAAAATTATAACAGGTGATCAATTTGTCTATAAAATTTTTAATATTTTTATTTGGTTTTGGTCTTACAGTTATTGGTTTATCATATATAGTAATATATTTAAATTTATTAAGTATTGGGTATAATTTTTTAGAATATGTTAATTTTATTATTAGACGTATTGAATGTTTAAATTTTGTGTTTGGAGTAATTTTTATGATTATAAGTACATTTATAGGAGGAAAAGAAAATGAATTATATTTATGATATAACATTAAATTTTAACAAAAATAATTTATATGAATTTTATGAATGGAAAGATGAAGATGAAGTAGAATTTATTTTAAAAATACCTGTATTTAAAGTAAGTTATGAAGATTTTATTAGTATAAAAAATAATGATATTATTGTAAGCAAAAATTTTTTAAATTTAATTTTAGATAAAACTGAAGTATATGCGCCTAATTCAATTAAAATAATTAAGTATTCATGTATTTTTGCTTGTGAAAAAAGTGTAGTTGCATTAGAGTTTGATTCAGATGGAAAAAGTTATATGAAAAGCAATATAAGTGTTGATGAAGAAGAGGAAATACTCGATTATATTTCTGATATTAAATATTCTATAATTGATTATAAGGTAACAAATAAAAAAAATAATAAGCTAAATTTTTGTACAAGAGAAGAAAGAGAAACTCAAAAATATTTATTAAATAAAATTGAAAAAATGTTAAAAAATAATGAGGATTCTAAACTTAAATATATATTTTATGAAATTTATAATGAAAAAACAGATGATGTAGATAGAATATATAGTAAGCTTGTAAATATAACAAAAAATAAGGATAGTAAGTTTATAAAATTGAAGGATTTAATATATTTAATAGAAAATAAGAAAATTGTGAGTAATAACTCATAATTTTTTTGTATTTTATTGATTTTATTTAAAAAAAATGGTTTAATTATTATAAAGAATAATAATACGGAGGCTCATATGGAAACTATAAAAAAATTTATATATAAATATAGAATTGTACTATCAGTTTTTGCATTTTTAATATTATCATTTGGTATATATTTATTTGTAACTGCAGAAGAAGATCCTTTTGCTAATCAAATTGAAGTAAAAAATGCAAAAGTATCTGTTATAGATGGTACACCAAATAAAGATGGTAATTTTGATTCTAATGATGAAGAAGGAAATGATTCATCTGATAGTAATGGAATTGTAAGAAATTTTGATTCGGTAGAATATGATATATCTTATAATCTTGATTATAAAGAAGATTCTAGTTTAGATGAAAAACCTACAGATCCACAACGTCATGTTATAGTTGATTTTCTTTTACCATCAGATATAACAGCAGATGTATCTGAAAAAGGTGATTCATCAACTGCAACTGCAGCATCAAAACATGAGAACATTACAATTGATGGTAAAAATTATAATTATTATATGTTTGATATACCTGATTCAATTTTAACTGATAAAAATACAGCTAGAATAAATGTTTCTAATATAAATTCAAAAAATAATCAAACAATTGATCCACTTATAAGAGTTAGAGAATCAACAGATGAAAATCATAAAGTTTATACAGATGATTCAGATATATCTGATAGCCTAAGTGTTAAAGAAGTAACAGTAACTGCCAAAGAAGCATGGAATTTAAAATTATATAACGGTGTTGTTAAAGGAAAAGAAGTTGGTAGCGCTTCATTACCAGTAGGTATCGCTATATATTTACCATTTGATTCTAACAAGGGAATATTTGGTCTTCAAGTTCCTTCACAAATATCTTTTGAAGTAAATATTTCTTCTGATTTAGCAATTTCAAGAGTATTAGATACTCCTACTGTTGGAAATTATAATAGTGATAGTGAATACGTAATTGCAGAGCTTCCTTATTCATATGATGGTAATAAAAATGGTAATTCTGGTATTGAGAAAGTAAATGATAATACATACAAAATAACAATAAAAAATTTAATGTATCATGATAAAACAATTAATTTAGGTACAGAAGATAAGCCGGTTAATGTAAATTATGTATCAACAAAACAATTAATTATTAATACAGAAAGAACAGATTTTACAAATAAGAGTAATATTAATTATACAATATCAGCAAATGGTGAGAGTATAACTATGTTAGATAATTATGTTCCTTTTGTAGGTGATTATCTATCAAAAGTTGATTTTATTAATTCAAATAATATTCAAACATCTGAAATAACTGATAAACCAGTTACTACATTACCAAATTCTGCGTTTTATAACTATAACGAAGAATTTTATATACAAGATACAATAAATTATGGGCTTAATGTAGGTGATGATTTACCAAATGGAATTACAAACTATTTAAAAATAGATAATACAGCAATAAAAATTATAAATATAAATAATTTATCAGATGAAAGTAAAGATTATTATATTAACTTTAGTGATAAAGATAAAAATCGTCAATATGCATTAAATTATGGTATTGGTGAATGGAATGCGAATTATTTTAAAGTTAAAAGTGATGCACCAAGTTATTGTCCAACTAATTTATCAAAATTATCAAAAGAAGAATTAATGAATTATTATGGTGGGCCATGTATAGAAGAAAATTCATCTGTTAAATGGTATGAATCAATAAATGAAGCAACAATTGCAGATAGTAGTAATGGTGATAAAATAATTCTTGTTAGATTAAATGTTTCAAGTACATACAAAACAGGTGTTACAACAACTCTTAGATTTAAAGCACAAGTTAAAAATAACACAAATTTAGTTGGTAATTCATATCAAGTTGTCTCTCGTGGATTTACAGACTGGGAACAAGATGGTAATAAAGAAAGATTTTATATGTATGAATCAGGAAAAAATGAAATACCAGTTAATTTATCTAAACAAACAAGTGATATGACATATAGTAAAACATTATATGATAATGTAATGTATAAAGTATCAAAAGAAGAAAGTCCAAAAAGCAAATATGGTAATAGTATTATTGTAACAGGATTAAAAGCATCAATAGATGATATAACAGTTCTTGATAAAAATAATTCAGAGAAAAATGAAATATATTCTGGACAAAATGATCCAATGGAAATTCAAATAAGACCAGTAATATATAAGTCAGATATGAATGCTGAAATATCAGGTGCTACAGTAAGTGTTACACTTCCAACAACTATGACAGTTGCAGTATTAAAGGGAGATAAAAAACCAATAGGTAACGCTTATGAAACTACAGATGCTAATGGTAAAAGTTATTTAACATATTCATATAGCTATAGTGCAGAGGAAATAAAAAAAGAGGGTGTTTCAGCCTCAGGAACTATACCAGTATTAAAAATTCATGCTTATGTGGCTATTAATACTTTGGATAATACTGCTGCTAATATAAAAGCAGTAATAACTGGTAAGGTAAAACCTAATACAAATGCAACACTAGAAATTCCAACAAATACACCAGAAAGTTTAAGAACAAATACAAAAGAAATAATTTTAAGAAATACAAATGATATTACAGCGCTAGGTTCTGCTGGTCTTAATTATATTGAGGCAAATGGAAGTTATGGTTATAATATGAAGGCTACAAATCTTGTAGCAGATAGTGCCAACTTAGAATTATTAAATATACTTCCTTATAATGGTGATGGTGTTGGTTCATCATATGGATCAACTTATAGTGGAACTATTGGTGTTTCTATATATAATACATTACCAGCAGGTTATGAAGCATATTATACAAAGGATAATCCTAAAGCAATATTAAATAATGAAATGAAAAATTCAAATTCTGTTAATTGGACAAAATGGACAAACTATACTTTTGTAACTAATGATGTTACTGCAATAAAAATTGTTTCATCAAATCCAATTCAAAAGGGAAGTTATTTCGCAGGTGAAACCGGAATAAATATTGTAATAACAACAAAAGGTAACAAAGAATTAGATACATATAATAATAATTTCTATATGTTACATAAAAATAGTTTAATTTGTAAGGATGAAGATGCAAATGAAAATGAATGTACATCTACTGAAATAGGTACAAGAGTATATAGCTCAAATGTTTCAACAGTTTCTGTATATAATAGAACAATATCAGGTTATGTATTTGAAGATCAAAATTATGATGGAATATATTCTAATAAAGAACCAAGATTATCAGATATTATAGTTCAATTATATAGAACATCTTCAAATGTAACAGATTATAAGAAGCCATTAGAAGTTATAAGTGATAGTGATGAATTAGTTGAAGAAACTGTAACAAATTTAAAAGGTGCTTATAAATTTAAAGCATTAACATCTGGTAATTATTATGTTAAATATACATTTGATTGTGATAAATATACTGTAACAGAAAAAAATAAACAGGATCCTACAGGTAAAGGAGATTTATCCTTAGTAGATTCTGATGCAGATATGTTAAACGATGGAACTTGTTCAGCAGTGTCTAATATAGTTAAGTTAGATAATGATATAGTTGCGGCATCAAATATCGATTTAGGCTTAAGAGTAAGACAAGATTTTGATATTAAAATGAATAAATATATAACAAATGTAACAGTAACATCTAATAAAGGTGTTCAATCATATGATTATGAAAAACAAAATAAAGTTAAAATAGATGTTAAAAACTTAAAAAATACATCATTTAGAGTAAGTTATTTGATTGAACTTGAAAATTCAAGATATTTCCCAGGTACAATTGGAAATATTATAGAAACAATACCAGAAGGTATGACATTTAATCCAAATCTACCAGAAAATGATGGATGGTATGAAAGTGAAGGTAATTTATATTATAAAGACCTTAATAAAACAATGATTATGCCTGGTGAAAAATATTATATAACAATTGTATTAGATTTAGTTACAAATAATGGTGGAGATTATATAAATTTTGTTGCAGCAACAGATTTAAAAATAAAGCCAATTATTACTAATTTCTTAGAAACAGTTGATGATGATGAATATACAATTATAGATAATGAAGTCACAGAAGATGAAATGGAAGAAGGAGGATATGACAATGAATAAAAAATTAAGATTATTTATTATATTATTTATTTCAATTATTATCTTCTTTCCATTTAAAAATGTTTCAGCATGGGAATATAATACAAAATGGGTTAAATTATCAACATTTACTACTGCACCTGGTGGTGTATATAATATAAGTGGTACTGTTTCACATAAATTTTATCAATATACATGGCTTAATATACATGAAGTTTATCAAGGAAATGACTATTATCATGGTTACTGTTTACATGCCGGAAAGTTTGTTGACAATGTTGGATCAATAGTTTATGAACATAGTGGTTTTGGAGATTTATATAGTACAACAACAGGACAAACACTATCTGCATCACAGCAAGAACTATTAAAAAATATATTAGCGAGTGGATATCAAAACGGAAATAGAGATATCATTGGTTCTATTGTAGTTCCTTCATCAACTAAATATTCTTCATGTGTTGATGCAAATGTATGTAGAAAGGTATTGGTAACACAAATACTCGTATGGGAAGTAATGGAAAATGCTAGACATAATTATAATTATGATCCACAAAATGGTGTACCTAATAATACATATAATTACGTTTCAAGTGATCCAGCTCTTCTATCAATATATAAGAATATTCTAGATCAAGCTCGTGATTTATCAGGAGAAGGTAATGTTCCAGCAGCATTTGGTCAAACATTTACTTTATTTTGGAATGATTCGACTAAACAATATGAATCAGAAAGTATTGATGTTGGTTCATACAATATAGATACATCATCACTTCCAAGTGGTGTATCAATATCTGATAAAAATGGTGGTAAAGTTCAATTTTATTCAAAAAATACAATTGAAAATCCTGCAAGTATAAAATTTAAATTAGTAAAAGGTACTACAGTTGCAGGTAGTTCATCATTTAGATGGTTTAGATTTGCTACTGCTGGATTACAAGATGTATTAATGGGTAATTATCAAAAAGTTTTTAATAGGGAATTAAAAATAAAAACAGAGGAAGGCAAATTTAAAGTTGTAAAAAAGGATAAAGATACAGGAACAGATTTAAAGGGAGCAAAATTTAACGTATTTAAATGTACTAATACAACTGGAGATTGTGACTTAAAAAATGTTGCTTATACAATTGATTTATCAAATAATTCTACTTCTAAAGAATATAAATTATTAAAAACAGGTTATTATTTATTTAGAGAAACACAAACACCACCAGGATATGAAAAAATAGGAGATTTTTATGTTCTATTTAGTATAAAAAATGGTAAAACAGTTGTAAGTGTTCCTGAAGCTAATAAAAGCAATGTAAAACCTGGTTCTGAAAATGAGATAGCACTTGTAAATATTTATAATGAAAGTAAAAAATATTCTATTAATAAAATTGATGGAACAACTAAGGAAGTAGTAAAGGGAGCTCATTTTAGAATAAAAGATTCTAATGGTAATTATATTAAATTTAAAAAATTAAATAGTGGAAGTTATGTTTATTCATCTAGTGGAGATGTAAATACATTATATGATGCAAATAAAAGTACATATGTATTTGCACTTTTACCTAAAGGTGAATATATAATTGAAGAAACAGAGGTTGTATATCCATATACGCTTTCTAGTACCAAAGAAGAAAGAGAAACAAAAATAAAAATAGATACTAATTATGATTTATTCGTATATAATTATACTACTAAAAAATATGAAAGAGCATCAAATGCATCTGTAATTGTTAATAATTATAAAACAAAGGTTGAGATTATTAAAAAAGGTAAGAATAATGTAAAATTACCAGGTGTAACTTTTGAATTATATAACAGTGATAAGTCAAAGCAAATTAATTTGACTAAAACAGGTGAAGGAATATATCAATATCCAGAAGGTGGAACAGGAACACCAATTCAATTAATTACAAATTCATCTGGTAAAATAACAATTAATTATTTACCAGTTGGAACATATTATTTAAAAGAAGTTAAAACTGTGGATGGATATGTGATTGATCCAACTGTTGAATGGAAAGAAATTAAAGTTGTAGTAACAAGAAGTGGACAAACATCTCCAGCTCAGATATTAGAGTGGCCAAATGCAAAAGGAGAGTTCTGTTTCTATAAAATAGATGAAGATGGTAACTATTTAACTGATGGTAAGTTTAAAATACAAGTATATAATGAAAAAAATTCAACATATGAAGATGTATCATTAATATTCCATGAAAAGGAAAATAATTATACATTTGATAAAACTGGTAAAAGTGATATATATACATTCTCACCAGTTGCGAATGGTGAAACTTGCTTTGTAGATGTAAATGCTAAAGGAAAGTACAGAGTGGTTGAAATAGAAGCTCCAGAAGGATTTGTACTTCCAAAGGTAAGTGAAACAAATGCTGATTTTGTTGTTAATGAAAATGGTTATGTAGTTGGAACAACAACAATTATTAATAAAAAAGTTACTGTTGGTGAAGGTGCGGAAGCACAAGCAGAATTAATTATTAATATTTCAACAGGACAACAAAGAATTAGATATGCTATTATAATAACAGTATTAGTTGTTGCAATTGCAGGATTAATAATTTTAAACAAAAAAATGGGTAAAAAATAATTACTCATTTTTTTATTTTTTTGAATAAAAATTTAGAATTTAATCAAAATATAAAAAGAAGGAGGATTTTTATGAAAAAAGTATTTTTAGCATTATTTGTAATTCTTTTATCTGCATGTACATTAGGTGCTGCTACTACACCAAAACAAAAGGTATCAGAATTTTTAGATAAATATAAAAATGAAAATTCTGATATTATAGAAGATTTAGTAAATACAATTAAAAATGATATAAAAGTAGCAGATCATCAAGAAAGATATAAAACTCTTATGACTAAACAATATAAAAATATGAAATATGAGATTAAAGATGAAATAATTGAGGATAATAATGCTGTTGTAGAAGCAGAAATAACAGTATATGATTATGGATCAGCTATAAAAAAAGCAAATGAATATTTAAATTCACATCCTGATGAATTTAAAAAAGAAGATAAAACAACTGCTAAAGAAGAAGATACTGTAACTACTAATGAAAAATCAGATGAAACAGATAATATTACAGCTACTGATTATGATGAAGATAAATTTATGGAATATAAAATATCTGAAATGGAAAAAGTAACTGATACAGTAAAATATACTATTGAATTTACTTTAACAAAAGTAAATGGTGAATGGCAATTAGACCAATTAAGTAATAGTGATATTGAAAAATTACATGGAATATATACTTCATAAGACTATTTATAGTCTTTTTTTCATATAGTTTATTAGAGGTATAAATATGAAGAAATTTATAGTTTTTTTAATTACATTTTTTATAGGTTTAAATACTTGTTTTGCTATATCAGTACCAAGTAATAATGCTATACTTATTGATCAGGATTCTGGTAGAATATTGTTTTCTAAAAATATTAATGAAAAACATTTAATCGCAAGTACTACAAAAATAATGACGGCAGTACTTGCAATTGAATCTGGTAAACTAGATGATATGGTTACTATTAATGAAAGTATATTAAAATCACATGGTTCTGGTATATATATTAAAGAAGGAGAAAAAATAAGCCTTAGAAATTTAGTATATGGACTACTTCTTAGAAGTGGAAATGATGCTGCACTTGCTATTGAAGATTATTTAGGTGGCCATGATAAATTTGTTAATAAAATGAATGAAAAAGCAGGAGAAATTGGTATGAAAAATACTGTATTTAATAATCCATCTGGTCTTGATGATGATGAGACTGGAAATTATTCAACTTGCTATGATATGGCACTTTTAATGAAATATGCAAATAACTTATATGATTTTAAGGAAATAGATAGTACTAAAAAAATAATGGTTGAAACAAATGCAAATGTATATTCATGGACTAATAAAAATAAGTTATTATTCTCATATAAATATGCAACAGGTGGTAAAACAGGTTATACAGTAAAAGCTAAAAGAACACTTGTAACAAGTGCAACTAAAAGAGATGTTAATTTAATTGCGGTTACATTTAATGATAGAGATGATTTTAATACACATAAAAAATTATATGAATATGGTTTTGCTAATTATAGTAATTATTTGATTATAAATAAGGACAAAATAAGGATAAAGTCTAAAAAATATAAAAATTTATATGTAAAGAGTAATTATTATTATCTAATGAAAAATAATGAAAGAGATAATATTAATACTAATGTAATTATGTATAATAAAAAAGATAAAATTGATGGTTCAGTTGGTTATATTGAAGTATTCTATAAAAATAATAGTGTTCATAAAGAACCAATATATGTAAGATAAAAGCTATTCCAGTGTACTGGAATAACTTTTTCTGTGTAACATTTGCTAATTTTATCTATTCATGGTATACTTTTTTAGCAAGGAGGAATTCTTATGGTTAGATTACAAAAGGCAATTGCGGATTCAGGTTTTTGTTCTAGAAGAAAAGCAGAAGAATATATAGTAAAGGGAAAAGTATTTGTTAATGGTGAGAGAATTACTGAATTAGGATCAAAAGTAGAAGGTAATGAAGAAATTATTGTAGACGGAAATGCTATATCAAAGCAAGATAAAGAGTATTATATTTTATATAAACCAAGAGGAGTAATATCATCTACAAAAGATGATAAAGGAAGAAAAACAGTAGTAGATTTCTTTAGTTCAAATAAAAGACTTTATCCAGTTGGAAGACTTGATTATGATACAACAGGTATTATACTTTTAACTAATGATGGAGAATTTGCTAATATGATGCTTCATCCAAAAAATAAAATTCCTAAAGTTTATATTGCAAAACTAGAAGGAATTATAGATGGTTATTCAATTAAAAAAATAAAAAATGGAATAGTAATAGATGGTATAAAATGTATTCCTGATAGAGTAAAATTAAAAAGTGCTGATAAAAAGAGTAATACATGTATTGTTGAAATAACTATTCATGATGGAAGAAATCATGAAGTTAAAAGAATATTTGAAAGTGCCGGATATAATGTTATTAAATTAAAAAGAGAATCAATCGCATTTTTAACTCTTCAAGGTTTATCATCTGGTGAATTTAGAAAACTTACTATAAAAGAAGTAAAACAATTATATGCATATACTAATGACATAAAACGTAAATAAGTTTTATGTTTTTTTATTTAGTAAGTGTTGTTCCTGGATAATAATGAGATAAAATATCTTTATAACTATATCCTGCATTTGCCATACCATTTGCACCATACTGACTCATACCTACACCATGACCATATCCTCTAGTTGTAATATTTGCATTATTATCACTAATACTAATATCGAAGTCAGCACTTCTAAGACCCAATAGTTCTCTTACTTTTTTACCAGAAAAATTATTTCCATTAATATTGATTTCTTTTATGTTACCTCCATCTGTATAACTAAGAATACTTATTACAGAATCATTATTTAAACTTAATCCAAGTTTATTTGATATTGTATCAAGTGGCATACTTATTGTTCTTAAATAACTTGATGCATTTTTATCATATTCGGATGATACTGAAATAAGATATGGATAATAATTTCCAAATACATCAAGTGATGATTCTGTTTTACCATTATTTGTAGAGTGGTATAATGCTTCAATATAATTTCCATTGTAGCTTAGATATTCTCCATTTGTATTTTCCACAGCATTTTTAATTTTATTATAATATGTATTAAAACTATTTCTCCATTTATTTTTCATTTGATCTATGTCAATGTAACTTTGAGTACTTACTGTATCTGTTAATTTTTTTTCAGTTTGTTTTGCTTTTAATGCATATGTTCTAGCAAGTACACTTTGTGCCTTTAATGCTTCTAAATTAAATGATGCTGGCATCTCAGATGATACAACTCCTATTAAATAATCAGTCATATTAAGGTTAATTACGCTTCCATTTGACCTATAAACGGTAATTTCTGACACACTAGAGTTGGTTGTGTTATTAGTGCTTGTATTGTCTATGTTAGTATGCTCAATATTTACAGGATTTTCTACATTATTGTTAATAATTTGACTATTATTTACATTTTCTTTAACCTCGTTTACATCACTATTTACTATTATATTGTCATCTATTTTTTCTTCGTTATCATAATGCGCAATATATGGAATACTTGTATCAATATTTGGAACATATTTCATAGATACTTCATTATTAAAATTATTATTTGTTAGTATAATACTTCCAATTATTACTCCAGAACATGTAAGAACAATTTTATTAAAATTTATTTTTAAACTATTTAAAAATTTCTTTAGTTCCTTTTTAAAACTTGTTTTAGTATTTTTAAAGTTTCCAAAATCATAATTAATATTTAGATCTATATAAAGTGTTTCATTTTTTACTATATAATTATCAAACATATTTATCACCATTACTAATTTGAACACTTTTTTATTTTAAATACTTGTTATTTAATAAATTATATGTTATATTAATAGAGTAATTTTTATGGCGGAATTGGTGAAGTGGTTAACACGGCAGATTGTGGCTCTGTTATGCAAGGGTTCGACTCCCTTATTTCGCCCCATATTGAAATTTACGCACACCTTTGTGTGTTAAATAAGTAAAAGTTCGTAATACTTGGTATTATGGACTTTTTTCTTTGCAAAGGTGGTGAGATTATAAAATGAATGTGTCCATAGAAATTTTAGAATTTCCTTTGTGCATAAAAAATAAGATACTAAGAATTAAAGATATAACTAAACTAAACATAGAATATATTGCAGGAAAGAATATTATCTTTAATAATTCTAATTTAGGATTAAAAGAACCACATAAGATTATTATTAGTAACGATATAGATACATTAGTTTTACTTTGTTATGATGATGATACAAATCTATATAATGAAGAGTTATCTGATGTTGTTACCATATCAGAACTAACAAACATAGTTAATGGGTTTTTAGAAAAAAATTAAAAAAATTTAAATTTTATTTTTTCCTTTGCTTGTAAGGGTAAAATGGTATTTTTACTATCTATTTTTCAAAATCGTGCCGTTGCATGTCCTAAAAAAATGTGGTATTATGGTGATATACGACAATTCTAGATAAGTCGTATATTGAGTAGTTTTTGAAGTTCTTACACAAGGAAAATTCTCTTGTGTTTTTTTGTCGTTAAAAAAAATATAGAAAAGGAGAGATGAAAAATGGATGACAAAAAATATGTAGTAGGACTTTACCCTAGAGTTTCAACGGAGGATCAATTTAGAAATGGTCATAGTTTAGGAGAACAAAAAGAAAGAATGTTGAAACTATGTGATTACAAGAATTACGAAGTTTATAAGGTGTATGAAGATGCAGGAATAAGTGCTAAAGATATGAATAGACCTGCATTTCAAGAAATGATTCAAGATATTAAAGATGGGAAGATAAACAAGATAATTGTTTATAAGTTAGATAGACTTACTCGCTCTATCAAAGATTTAGAAGAAATATGTACCTTTCTAGAAGAAAATAATTGCAGTTTAGAAAGTATGTGTGAAGATATTAACAAATCAACAGCAAATGGTAAGTTTTTTATTAGAATGCTTACCATCCTTGCTCAACTAGAAATAGAACGAACAAGTGAAAGAACTAAATTTGGAATGATTGGTGTAGTAAAGAAAGGTCATTTTGTAGGACGTGCTCCTATTGGATATGATAAGCAAGATAAAAAATTAGTTATAAATGATATTGAAAGTGAAGTTATTAGAAGAATATTTGATTTATATATTAAAGGAATGGCTGCCAATGCTATTACTAAATTATTAAATGAAGAAAAGGCATTAAATAGAAAATGGATACCTACTCTAGTAGATAGAATATTATCTAATGAAATTTATATTGGTAATTATGTTCATAGAAAAACTATTAGTATAGAAGAATCTCAAACTTTTATTGGAGTTGCACCAGCAATTATTGAAGAAGAAGTATTTAATATTGCTCAAGTACAAAAACAAAAAAATTTAAAAAATTATAAAAGAAAACAGACTTATATTTTTATGCAAAGTATTAAATGTCCTAAATGTGGTACTATCATGGGTGGATGTTCTAGTAAGAGTCATACCGGAGAAAAACATTGCTATTATCATTGTGCTAATTGTAAAACAAGAGTAAGCGAAAAGAAAATAGAAAAACAAATGATTAATTTTTTAGATGATATGTTAGATTTTTTTTGTTAGTAGATAATACTTACGAACCTTATTTGTATCAAGAAACAGAAAATGAATTAAAGAAATGTAATAAAATAATTAATGAATTAAATCAAAAGGAGAAAAGAATTAAAAAAGCATTTGTAGATGGTATTGTTGAAGAATTAGAATTAAAAGATGAACTTTATTTTATTAAAAATCAAAGAAAAATAACGGAAGAAAAAATAAATGATTTAACTATAAAAGAAACTTTAAAAGACCATAAAAGTGATATGAGATTTATTTATAATTTAAGACAATTAGAACAAATAAAAAAGAAATCTTATTATGTTAGAAAGAATCGTTTATGGGATATATTACCTAAAGAACAAAAGCAAGAAATAGTATTTAAATATATTGATAATGTAAGTATTGAAATAGATAAAAAGAAAAATGTTTCAATTAAAAAAATTAATATAAATAAAAAAGAAATTGAAAATATAGGATATATGTTTAGACAAAACTGTTTTGATATTTTAATTAATTCTAATGATAAAAATATAATATTATCTAATTATCAAACAAATGAAGATATGGAAAAATATATAAAATCATTAAGTGAACTTTATAAAATAAATCAAAGTAATTTAAACATTAAATCTCTTAATTTAGAAGAATTAAAAAAAGAAAATAATTTATTACAGATAATCCCTAATAAAAAAGATAATAGATTTGATAAAGAAACTCTAACATTATTATCAATTAATGCCTAAAATATGATAAAATTATATTGAGGGATTACTATGGATTATAAACAATATTTTATTGAAAATAAAATTGATAGCATTGAATTATTTTTAAATTATAGTAAAGATTGTTTTCATTATGGGTGGATGGATCAAAATAATAAATTTCATGAAGGAATTAATGATGGTAAAACTTATTGTTTACAAAGTCCTGAAGAGTTAATAAGTAGTAAAATAGGAATTTGTTGGGACATGACTGAACTTTACCGATATTGGTTTAGTTTAATGGCACAGTATAATTATGAAACGTATTATATATTTTATGATGATAATATGGGGTGTCCTAGTCATTCAATATTTGTATTTTATAACGATAATTTTGTATTTTGGTTTGAACCAATGTTTAATGATGATACATTTAATTACAGTGGAATTCATCAATATTCTAATATATTAGAATTGTTAAAAGATGTGAAAAGTGTGTTTATTAAAAATGCAGTTTTGAAAAATACTATTCCAAAAAATTATGATAATTCTAAAGTCTATTTATATAAATATGAGCAACCCCAATTTCATATTAATGGATATGAGATGCGAAATCATATAGATAATAGTCAACTTATCAAATTATAAAGTGAGGTTAAAATATGAATGAATTATATTCAATATGTTGGAATATTACCAATAAATGTAATGAAAATTGTAAATTCTGTTATAGAAAAATATGCGATGATAACTCGTTAGATGAAAACAAAAAAATATTTGATAATATATCCCAAATTAAAATTGATAAAATAACTTTTTCTGGTGGGGAACCATTATTATATGAAGATTTATTTAAGTTGGCTGATTATATAAAAAGTAAAAACCATGAAATTAAATTATCATTAACTACCAATGCCCAAATGATAACTGATGAACTATTTGATAGAATAATTAACACATTTGATTGGATTTCGTTTTCTATTGATAGTTCAAATATTAATGTTAATGATGAAATTGGTAGAGGAAAAAATCATCTTGAAAAGATAATTGATTTACTAGATAAATTTAATAATAAAATCAAGTTAAAGATTAATACAGTTGCTAATAAATACAATATTAATGATTTAGAAAATATCTATAATATTATTTCAAAATATCAAATTAATAGATGGAAAATTTTTAGATTCTATCCATTAAGAAAAGGAAAAGAAAATGAAAATTTATTTTATTTAAATGAATCTGAATCGCAATTAGTTGAAGAATATGTTTTAAGAAAGCAAAGAGAAAATTCTAAAATAAAAATTCACTATAATAACTTAAGTGAATTTACTACTTCATATTTTAATATTTATCCAGATGGTAGTGTAGAAAATAGTAAAGATGAAAATATAGGGAATTTATTATGTGATGACATTTCAACTATATTGAATATTAAACAAAAAGAATTAGTTAATCATAATTTAAGAAAAAATTAAGGAGGAAAAATAATGAGAAATATAATAATTACTGGTGGAGATGATGGTTTAGGTAAAGCAATTGCTAAACTATTAAGTGAGAAAAATAATATAATAACTATTTCTAAAACAGAAGAAAATGCAATGAAGATATCAAAAGAAATCCCAAACGCTGAATGTTATGCTTGTGATATTACAAAGCCCGATGAAGTTGATAAAACTATCAAAACAATTATTGAAAATCAGGGTGATATAGATATATTAATTAATAATGCTGGAGTTTGGTTAGCAGGAGATTTAACTGAAAATTCTTACGAACAAATTAGTAATTGTATAGATGTTAACACTAAAGGCCCTATTTATATGACTAAAGCAGTTCTTCCAAATATGTATGAGCAAGGGAAAGGATTAATAATAAATGTATGTTCACAAGCAAGTTTTGATAGTGATGATTTTTCCACAGTATATAATGCTTCAAAATGGGCAATGAGAGGTTTTAATCGTTCAATACAAAAAGATGTTAGTAAAAAAGGAATCAAAGTGACTGGGTTTTATCCGGGATTTATGCAGACTAATATTTTTAAAAAAGCAGGTAATGATTATGATACATCTACAGGTTTAGAGGTAGAAAAAGTTGCTAGAGCAATTGAATTTATAATTAATTGTGATGAGGACGTTATTATTCCAGAATTTGGAATAAAAGACATTGAAAATTATTAATAAGAAAGGGAAATATCATATTATGAAAATTACTAAATATCCTCAATCATGTTTAATGGTTGAAACAAATAATAAAAAAATATTAATTGATGCTGGAGGATTAAAATATCAAGATAAATTTTTAGATTATTGGAAAAATGTTGATTTAGTTTTAATTACTCATAAACATGGTGATCATATTAAAATTGATGCTTTAAAAGAATTAAATAAACCAATTTATTCTACTCAAGAAGTGCAAAATACTTATCCAGAAATAGAATTTAATATTGTAAAAGAAAACGATGTATTAGAATTTGACAATATAAAAGTAGAAGTTGTAAAAGCGATTCATGGGTATAATCCTAACTTAAAGGATGGTAAAGAAGTTTTTGAAAATGTTGGATATATAATTGATGATGGTAATTGTAGATTATATATAACAAGTGATACAATTTGCTTTAAAAATGATTATAAAGTTGATGTTGTTGCATTACCAATAACAGCACATGGTCTTACAATGTCATCATATGAAGCTTCACTATTTGCAAATGAATTAGGTGCTAAGTTAGTACTTCCAATTCATATGGATAATGATGCTTATTCTACAGATATAGAATATATGAAAGATAATTTTGAAAAGTTTAATATTAATTATAAAGTATTGAAAATTGAGGAAACAATAGAAGTTTAATCATATTAGTACAATAATTTTTGAGCGAGAAATCGCTCTTTTTTTATTGCCTAAATTTTGAAAGGAGGTGAATTTTATAAATTATTTCTTTGAAATAGTTGTGCCACAATTGTTAGAGTATTTTAAAGAAAATGCAAAGGATATACCTTATTCTTTGCTTTCTGAAGCATTAATTAATAATAAGAACTATGAAAAAGAAGTGAAAGAAATGATTGAAAAATCTAATAAAGTTAGTGAGAAATATATAGAAAAAAATAAAACTGTCGGAGACTAATTTTTAGGGTTTTAGGGAGAATTCCCTAACAAGTAGATGGGTGTGTCAGCACCATGCTTGATATATTGAATTTCTATATTACGTTACCCGTTCCCTATTATTTTGAAAGGAGATGTGTATGAATCAAGAATGGATAGAAAGAAAAGATGTTCAAGAAATGTTTTCATTAACTACAAAACAATTTGGAAGAGTCTTAAGAAATATAAAACGAAGACACAAATATGATTACTATTTATGGATAGATAGAGATAAAGATAATAAATCAAAAATGTATATAAATAATGAATGTGTTGATTGGTTAAGAAAAGTTTATTTCAATAAAGAAGTACATTATTTAACTTCTGAAATTGAATTTTATAAAGAAAAAATTTTTGATTTAGAAAATGAGTTAGGAATAGATCATAAAAGAAATAAATATGTATCTACTTCTTTAAGATTTCTACCATATAAATTTGATAAAAGTGTAAGTGCTATTCATGTAGCACTTCATAGGATGAGAAAAGTTTTTCCTTATCCTATAACCATTGAAGAAGATGATGTTATATGTGTTAAAGAGGAAGGAGTTAAATGGTTATATGAAAACTATTTTAAAAGAGATTATCTTAAAGAATTAGAAGAATATAAATGGATGCTACAAAATCAAAAGAACAATAGGAATATTAAAGATAATTTGAGTTAATAAATGGTGTATAGTAATTTGTAGAAATATTTGATATAATATATTTAGATTTAAAGGGCTAGTACAGACTTTATCAGGTTTTGTATTGCCCTTTTGTTTTTTGATTGGAGGATTTGGTATTAGTGATTAATTTATCAGAACAAGATTTGAAAAAAATATTATTGGAAAAAGGAATTAATGTTAGCAAAGTAAAAATGTTAAGAAAAGATAGCGGTCAAAAGAAAGTTTATTTTATTAGAGTAGATGACATTGAATATGCTTGTAAAGTTGTAGATGTAACTCCATATGACGTTTATGATAATTTTGATATATCAAATAATTATAATCTCGAAGGTATTGATAGAAATATTTTAAATGAAATATTTACAAGAATAAATTCTGAATGTAAAAGAATAAACACTGAAATAAAAATGAATAAAGCTTGTTCAAATTTACCTCAATTAAAATTTTTTGAAACAATTAATTATGTGTTTGTTAATAGTTATTATTGGGTTGCTTACTACATTGAAGAGAAGTTTGAAGGTTCAAGCTTACAATATAAAGACAATTATTCAGATAATGAGGTATTAGATTTTATTTTACAAATGTTAAATCATATAAAAATAATGTATAATAGTGGATATGTACATAGAGATTTAAAGCCTGATAACATTATTGTTAATGAAGAAGTTTATAAAGTAATTGATGGTGGATTAGGAAAAAATCTAAAGGAAGAAGAAGGAAATAGTATGCTTTCTCATAATTTACTTGGAACAAGAGGATATTGGGCACCTGAACAACAAAATTATCCACCAGATTATAAATGGAATTTTCAAACAGATTTGTACCCAATAGGAATAATGGCTATGGAAATGTATATTCTAGAATTGAGAAAGAATTTTAAAACTTTAAGAAATCTAGATGAGATGTATATTATATGGAAAGAAAAATTTAGTGATAATATAAAAAGAATGAAAGTTTTTAGAAATATTATTGTAAACCTATCTTCATATCAAAAATTAAATAGATTCAATGATATAGATAAAGCAATTTTACAAGTTGAACATTTAAAGGAGTGTGAGTAATATGATTTATATTCAAAATGGACCAGCCTGGAGACCAAAAGTTCTAGAAATATTGAATAAAAATTTAGTAGATGGTATTATCTGGGATCCAAGAGAAGAAACTTTTGAAAAAGTAAATGAAATAAAAGATACAAATCCAAGTTTAAAAGAAATTGACAATATAGTTGATAATAAATGGTTTTATAAACAATTTCAAAATTCTGAAATAAAAAAATTAAAAGACTTGGATTATATTCCAGGTGAAATAATAGACAGAACATTTTTAAGAGACAGTAAAAAACTAGAAGAATATATTATTAAATGTTTTAATTATCAAAAATTATATAATGTAAGTAAATTGTTATTGCCTACAGTTTACTTATCTAGCTTTGATGGAAGAATTGTTGATAAGATATTTGATATGTGTGAATTTGCAATAAAATATAAAAAAGAAAATGATTTGTCAGAAAAAATATATGTTTCAATAGTGGCTCAGGAAAATGCTTTTAATAACATGAATGACATAAATGATTTTATTTCTGATTTAGGAAATTATAGTGGAGATATTAATGGAATCCATATAGTTATAGATAGAGATAATGGTGACACTATAAGACATAATTTTGATTCAACTAGATTATCTAATATTATGAGTTTTAATTATACTTTAAGCAATGCAAATTTTGATGTTATTTATGGTTATTGTGGATTAGAAAGTTTACTTTTAATTGCATCAGGTGCTAATTCAATTTCATCAGGCTGGTTTTATTCTTTAAGAAAGTTTAATCGCCAAGAAAAAGGACTTGAAGTTTTTCAAAGACAAGGAAGACATATAAAAAGATATACTTCAATTAAAATACTGCATGAAGTCAAAATGGAAGAAATTTTATTTCAAGCTATGCCTGAAAATAAAGAAGAAATATTTGACTTAATTGTTGGTGATACTAATTTAGATAAAGACATCCGTAATAGTAAAAGCATTGAAGAAATATCACTAAATACTACGTACATACAATATTTTGAAGCATTAAACGATTTGTTAAAACCAATGAAAGATTTAGATATTGAAGACAGAATTAATTATGCTAGTGATGTAATAGAAAAGGCATTAAACAGCATTGATAGATATAATCATCTGGTTCCTAAACCTATTACGGCTATAACAAATATTCATGTAAAAAATTATCAATTAGCATTAAATGAATTTAAAAAAAGTCATTATATGGATTAAAAAAAGCAAGTCACGTAACGACTTGCTTTTGTAATATTAAATATTTTGCAATACTGCTAATTAATGAAGCCTGAGAATAATTATTTTTTTGAATTTTAGGTTTCACAAGAATTTTGTATTTATCATTATTAACAGCGATTAAACCAACATTATATGACAAAAAATAATTTTTCTTAGTTAACGATAATTTTTTAGCAATTTTTTCAGGCATTACGACGTATGACTCACTTGAAAATGCTTGATTTTTAATTGCTTGAGAAATTGCTTTCTGCCAATCAGTTAATTTTGCTTCATAAGAACTAAAAACTAATTTAGGAAACTCAAATTGTTCATTAATTATATATCTATAGTATTTTGGTTCATTAATAATATTTGCTGATTTTAATTTTGACAAAATGGATAATATATATTCTTCGGTATAACCAGAGTTTTTTATTAAATAAGATAAAGTTCTCATTGATTTTTTATGCAAATACCCAACGATTCTTGCAGCAGCTATATTAGAAAGTATATCAGCCTGTTTTTTTGTTAAAGGTGTATTATTATCATATTTTACTTTAACAATATCAACATTACCAAATCTTGCATTAAATTCATCTGAAATATAAGTATGATCTTGTTTATCTTGTTTCATTAAATTAATAAATTTATTTTGTAATTCTAATTCACTCCTAAACACATCCATCACCCTTACTATTTAATTATATTATAGCAAAAATATTAATATTTTAAAATAAATTAACTTAATTTTGATTTATTTTATGTAAAAGACTTTGTAAAATTTATTAAATGATGCTATAATTAATTCATCAAGTATTACTAACTTGGGTGCAAAACTCATTAGTTTATTGCCCCATTTAAGAAATTTACTCACACTATTGTGTGTTAAGTGAAAAAGTTCGTAATACCTGATATTATGGACTTTTTTATTTGCAAAATATGCGTGAGTTCTATATGATAAAACAAATTGATTTAAATGTTAATAACCTAATTTGTAAAGATTAAATAATAATATATTGCAAATAATTTCTAATAGAAAAGATAACAGATTTGATAAAGAAACTCTAACATTATTATCAATAAATACCTAAAAAACAAAAAATATGGTATAATAATTGTGTTTTAAGGAGAGTTTATTATGTTTAAATATAATGAAAAAGATTTATATGATAGATGCGGTGCAATAGATGTGTCGTATGATCCTGAACACAAATCTACTTTTGATGGAGAATTTGCCGAAGTTGGTGGGACTAAAATTCCTATTATGAATTTTCATTTTCAACCAGATTCAAAATTTACAAGAGGAATATGTTTAAGAACAATGTTTGGATATATACCGATTGAAAATATAACTCAATTTAGGGATATATTTGATCGTTCTAAATACTGTCAAGATGAGACTGAATGGAGTTTCTTATATGATGAGGAAAGAGCTTCAGAAAAATCTAAAGAACAAGTTAAAAAATTATCTTTAACTTTTGGAAAACATTGGAACGGAAAATAATAATATGTTAAAAAAATTAGTAAATAAAACAAATGAAGAGATAGAACAATCGGCGTAGAAAGCAGTAGATATTATTGATGAAGGTGATTATTATGCTAACGGATTATGTAAAATTAATTTATGTGTTGCTAGTTGTGAAGCTATAATTAATGATAAAACACCTTTTTCAAAAGTTATTTATAGACCAAAAGAACCTGGATTTGTAAAAGTAAAAGAGAGAGCAAAATAATAGAATTTTGAACAAGAAAACGTTCTTTTTTTATTGCCCGATTTTTGAAATGAGATGTTTTATGAGTGAAGAATGGATAAAAAGAAAATAGGTTCAAGATATATTTTTATTAACAACAAAACAATTTGGGAGAGTTTTAAGAAATATAAAATGAAGACACAAATATGATTATTGCCTATGGATTAAAAAAGATAAAGATAATAAATCAAAAATGTGTATAAATAAAGAATGTGTTGAATGGTTAAGAAAAGTTTATTTAAATAAAGAAGTACATTACTAAACTTCTGAAATGAATTTTATAAAGAAAAATATTTGATACTAAAAAAGTTTTTTCAAAACATTTAAGCAAAATTGAATATAATATTAATGAAGCAAAAGAAAAATTAGAAGATAAAAAAGAAGCTAGAGACAAAGAAAAATTAGAAAAGTATATTGATAATAGACTTGAATATACATCTGATTGTATTTCTCTTGCATTAACTCTTGCGAGTGAAGCAAAATTATCATTTTTAGAAGCATTAGAAGCTCAAGCAGAGTTAGATGAAAAATAAAAAAGTAAAAGTTCTTACAGTTGTAAGAATTTTTTTATGTTATAATATTTTTAGGAGGAATAGTTATGAAAAAGGAAAAAATAGATGCAAAAAAAGCAGTAACAACAGAACTTAGTGAATTTAAAAAATTTATATCAAGAGGTAACGTAGTTGATATGGCTGTTGGTGTTATCGTAGGTGGAGCTTTTGGTAAAATAGTAACAAGTCTTGTTAATGATATATTAATGCCTATAATAGGAGTATTACTTGGTGGACTTGATTTTACAGCACTTACAATTAGAATAAATGATGCGGTTATTCATTATGGTTCATTTATTCAATCAATTGTTGACTTTCTAATTGTAGCTTTCTGTATATTTATTATGGTTAGATTATTTGAAAGATTTAAACATGAAGAAAAGAAAGAAGAAGTTAAAGTAAAATCTAATGAAGAGGTATTATTAGAAGAAATTAGAGATATATTAAAAAATAAATAGTATATAAAAACTGTAAGAAAAATTGTTCTTACAGTTCTTTTTTTAGTTCATTTAAATTTTCTATTGATAAACCTGTTGCCTTTGATATGTCTCCAAGTAGCATATTCATTGATAATAAGTTTTTAGCAGTTTGTTCTATACCTTGAGATATGCCTTCTTCTTTAGCCTCTGAAAGCAAACTATTTTGTATTTTCTTTTTGTCTTCTTCTTCACTCATATACTTTTGAAATTCTGGATCATCATTTACTATTGTTACAT
>OJNH01000053.1_pt1 | contig 96667 bp, 84 predicted proteins | sample 1597361 | NCBI WGS metagenome assembly OJNH01 (sample SAMEA2452136, study PRJEB22498) | human gut metagenome | biome: human feces; feature: human gut; material: feces | place: Australia | collected 2012
CTGGTCGTCAGTTGTATATTATATTCAGTGAAGAGAAGATTGATAAAGCGTGTCGTCCTTGTCGTGTAGATAATTTTGGTAGATTGAAAATTCGTCCTGTTTCTCATAGAGAATATTTTCGTACTCTTTATGAGAATGATAGTAATATTCAATTTAATATTGTTGAATACAATGAACAGTATATTGCTTGTAGAATTTGATATATAGTTGTTGTTAGTGTTTGAGGTGCGGGAGTTGCTGCGGATGTTATTCGTGGTAACTCCCGCTTTTGTTTGTCGGCTGATGTAAAACTGTGCTGCGATGTGCCCGTAGATGCCACTCTTTTGCCCGTCATGGCATTTTCCCCTATCGGCTGATGTCTTGTTAAGATTCAGATTTGCAGGCTGTGGTGAGCCTTAAACGGGCTTGACCTTAACAAAGGTTAAATATAATAATTTTATAAAGTGGTCTGTATTATTTGTATATATTTGAAGTGATAAAAATATGAATAAAGATATGGTTGGAAATATTAGACCTATTATTGGTGTTAATGGTGAAGCTCAATCTGGTAAAGATACAGTTGCGAATATGATTTCATATATTATTCGTAATAACCGATTTAGAGCTGATTATAGAACTTGGAGTATCAAGTGGGATAAGCCGGATATGAATAAAGTTGATTCTTCTATTACTCATTTTGGAGATTTTCCTAAAGATATTTGTTCTAAAGTATTCAATATTCCAAGAGATTTCTTTGATGATATTGAGTATAAAGAACGTAAGTATTATCTTATGGATTTAGGAGTCTTCGTTGATATAAATCGTATAAGAGAAGATTATATTATTGCTAATCATAGTATTCTTGCTACATCTCCTCTTGCTGCTTTACTTATGACTTATGATAATAAAGTTGCTATTACTCTTAGAAATATGATGCAATATGTTGGAACAGAAATTGGTAGAAATCGTATCAGCGAGAATTGCTGGGTTACAGCTACTATTAATACTGCTATTGACGCTCGTAGTAAACATGGATATTGTGTTATTCCTGATGTTCGTTTTGCTAATGAAAGTGATGTTATCCGTAGACAAAATAATGGATATGTTATTAAAGTTGTAAGAGATATTGCTAAAGATAATAAGTCTCGTAATCCTAATCATGTAAGTGAAGTATTTACTAATGTTGAATATGATTTTCTTATTGAGAATAACGGGAATAAATTCCAGTTGTTTCATAAGGTATTGAACTTGATAAACGATAAGATATTTTCAACTTCCTTACGGGGGAACAACAAAGATTAATTATGAAAATTGTTAGACCTAAAGTCGAGCTTTGGATTCCTGAAAATAATATTAGCCATGTTGCTCGATGTGCAAGAGTTTGTTATGCTGCTAAGACTGGTAGAGATGATAAATTACTTTGTGATGATTTGATAAAGTCTAATCATATTAGTATGTTAAGACATGATTCTTATTATTATATTATGAGTAAATTTACATCTGCTTGTAAATATATTGTTGAGAATTTTACAGAATGTCCTTATATAGAATTTGAATCTTATAAAGATAAATTTTATGTTGCTACTAATGGTCAATTTATTTTAGACCACCCAAATACTGCTAATATTTTACAGGAATATGAAGTTAATAGAAAACATTTTGTTGAAACTGAAATAGGACATAAACTTATGAGATATACTTTTAATGTTATTACACAAGTTAGTACGTCTCGTGAGTTGAATCGTGTTAGTCCTAATAATATTGCTGAACAGTCTACTCGTTATTGCAATTATTCTCGTGGTAGATTTGAAGGAGAATGTGCTATTTGTCAACCACATTGGTTTGACTTTATGCAAGAAAAAGTTGCTTATTATAAGTTTGAAGATGGTAAATGTCATTATATCAAAATTGATGATGGCGAATGGCATCCTTATGATAATACTGCTGTTGTACTTCGTAAGTATAAACAGCCTATGCTTCAACGTTATCTTCTTGATAATGATTCTTCTTGTAGAGCTTATCTTGCTCAAATTGCAGATGGAATGGAACCTCAAGACGCAAGAGGAGAATTACCTCTTGATTTAGCCACTGAAGTTGTTTATACTTATAGTGTTAAAGAATGGCGTCATATTCTTGATTTAAGATATTATGGTAAGACTGGCAAACCTCATCCTAATGCTAAGATTATTGCCGGTATGATTAAAGATGAACTTGATGAACTTGGTTACGATTTTGAATAAGATATGAAAGTAAGTCAAAATACTCGTTGTGCGTTTGGTCTTCATAAGTGTGAAGTTATCAAACAAGAAGATATTAAAGATGTCTATGGTCATGTAATTGGTATAGCGATTATTAGTCGCTGTACTAATTGCGGTAAGATTAAGACAGTTTATGTATATACAGTTAATGGTAGACCTTAAAGATATGATAGGATTTAGTAGCCCAAAAGTAAAAGCGGAAGAAGCTCCAAAAGCTGAACCTGCTAAAGTAGAAGAAACTCCAAGAAGGCAAAGTTTATTTGCTATTAGTGCTGAACTTGAAGATATTTTCTTTGAGATTGAAGAAGCCGGTGGTGAAGTTACAGAAGAGATTCTTGCTAAACTTGCTATTACAGAAGAAAACCTAAAGCAAAAGCTTGATGGTTATCGTAAATATTATACTTCTCTTAGTCTTGATGCCGAAGCTTGTAAGAAAGAGGAAACTCGAATTGCTATGATTCGTAAGACTAAAGAGAATCAAGCTAAACGTCTTAAAGATAGTATGTATGAAGCGGTTGCGGCTTATGGAGAAACTGGAAAAAATGGTAACAAAGTTGTTAATCTTGTTGATAGTAAACTTTATACTAAAAAGTCTGAAGTTCTACTCATAGATGAAGAACTGTTACTCACGTTCAAAGATATGGTATTTGACCAATTTAGAGAACTGTATAATAATGATATGCTTGATGCTGATAGTCCTAATGTTGATTCTCTTGACCCGCAAGGATTTATTGATGTTATTAATGCTAAGTTTAAAGCTGAACGTCCTGAACGTGCTAAACGCATGATGGAAGAACATGGTCAACTATTTACTACTGATGACCTTATGAATCTTAATGTTAAATTTGAGACTTCAATAGGTGCTTATAGTCTACTTAGTAAGGCTCATTTCTCTCTTGTTAATGCGTTCTTTAATGAAGAACATATTTCTAATGTTGTTCCGGATATTAATAAGACTACGCTTAAGAATATTCTTAAGACTGGTGGTGTTAGTAATTTTGCTGAACTTGGTTATAGTGAAAGTCTGATAATTAAATAGATTGTTATGTGTGAAAACAGACCTAAAGTTAGAACAGGTAGTCAAGAAGTCGAAAAGACTCTTGACGAACTGTTTAAATATCTCATCAATGTCTTAGGCTATGATAGAGAACGTGCCAAGAGAGTTATTAAAGAAGAAGTTGAAAATCTTTTAAATAGTAATTAAGCTATGGCATATTATAATGCAAAAGGAGAACCGTGGCGATATAAAGGTGCAGTTGATGTTAGCGATTGTACTACGTCTGCGGAAGTAATTGAGAAAGCTGATCTCAATTGGTATGTTGATAAGTGTGAGCTTTATGCTAAAATGCAAGTTAATATTGAAAATGATTATGACCTTGATAAAGTTATCCAAGAAACAAAAGATAAAGATGCTCATCTTCATGGAAAAAACATTTTCCGGAATTGTCCTAATGCTTTTGCTACCTATCGTACTGATTATAATATTCCTCTTGGAGTTGTTAAGGGAAAATATACCCCTGTTCAGAACAAAGAAGCATTTACCTTTTTTGATGACGCTATAGGTAGCGGTAAAGCTATTTGGCAAACTGCTGGTAGTTTTGGAAGTGGAGAACGTATTTTCGTTAGTGCTAAGTTACCTAATAATATATTGGTCAAAGGAGACCCTGTTGATAACTATCTTGTATTTACTAATACACATGATGGTAGTGGTGGAGTTAAAATCTTATTTACTCCTATTCGAGTAATCTGTCGTAATACTCTTACAGCTGCTATTCGTACTTCTACTAATTATGTGAGTTTCCGGCATACTGCAAGTGTTCATTCTAATATACAACTTGCTCATGAAATACTTGGTATTTGTGATGTTAGACGTAAAGAGATTGAACAAGTATATAATATGCTTGCCGAGATTAAAGTTACTGATGAAGATGTAATGGAGTTCATTGGTAAAAATGTTCTTAGTCCTAATGAAGAAGAAGTTCTATTTGAGACAGGACATAGTTATAAAGAACTCTGTTATCGTAATAATGCTGCTTATGAAGATTCAGGTATTTCTATGCGTAAACTTAATGTTCTATCTGCTACTTGGGATTATTATAATCGTGGCGTTGGGCAGAAAGAAATTATGGGTACAGCGTGGGGTGCTGTTAATGCTATTACTGGTTATTATTCTAATGTTGATAATGCTAAAGACGAAAAGAGATTTGATAGTCTTGTATTTGGAGACAAATCACGTAAAATTCAAATAGCTTTCGCTATGGCGGAAGAATTTAATTAAGAAAGAAGAATAACAATGGGAAATTTAGCTAAAGCTATTGCAAATGCTATTGTAGCATATAAAGGAGGAAGCTATACTGTTGATACGTTAGCTGAACTTATAGACAAAGACATTAATAATGTTACAGTTAAAGTATGGCGTGAAGATAAACGTATTCCGTTACCTGTATATGGTAAAGAAGGAGATGCTTGTTGTGACGTTTATGCAACGTCTATTGAGTACGATGAAGAAAAAGACCGTTGGATAGTTCATACCGGACTTCACTTTGCTCTTCCTGACGAATACGAAATGGAACTTCGTCCGCGTAGTAGCAATACTAAAACTGAACTTTATGTTCCTAATGCGCCTGGAACTCTTGATTGGGGTTATCGTGGAGAACTTCTTATAATCTTCAAAGGACGTACAAATGTTCATTTGTTCCGTGCTGTTGAAGAACTTAAAGATTGTGTTCGTGGTATTCCCGGTGTTGGTAAGAATTGTTTTCTTGCTGCTTGTAGTAATGAACTTGATAAAGCTGGATTTACATTCCCATATCGTCCTATTAGTGACGATTATGAGGGAGACCGTATTTGTCAACTTCTTGTTCGTCGTAGAGAAAAGATTCAATGGGAAGAAGTTGAAACTCTTGAAGAACTTGGAAGTACTGAACGCGGCGAAGGAGGATTTGGTTCTACCGGTGGTACCGGTGAAGCTAAAACAGAAGAAGCTCCTGAACCTGAAAAGGAACAAGAAACTGATGAAGAACCAGCTAAAGTATCTGGAACTACACAAAACCGTTTTGCAAAATAATGCTTGGAGATAAACCTCTTATTGACCATACTTATATTCATACTCAAACTAAGAATGAATATAAAGTAGTTGAGCTTGGTAAAATTAAATGTCCCGAAAGTGGTTATTGGTATGATGCAGTATTCTATGTTCGTGCTGATAATTCTCCTGGATTTTATGGAAGAACTGTTCAAAGTTTTATGTCTAATTTTGAAGATATTGAAAATATAGTTGAAACATGATTAGAATTATATGTTATACAAAGAAGAATTGCGAGCCATGTAAAATCATGATGCGCATTGTTTCTAATGCTGTTGTTGATGCAAATACTGATATTAGTTATAGTATTAGACATAATGATAGTTTTACTGTTGAAGAACTAACCAAACTTAAGGTTAGAATGTATCCTACTACCGTTATTGAAAAAGATGGTAAAGAAATTGCAAGACTTGAAGGAACTTTTCCTCAAGCTTATGTTTCTGATGTAATTAACAAAATTGAAAAGTAGTTATCATGGATTTTAAACAATGTAAAGTCCTTGCTGACATTAAGTATTGTGAAGCAACTAATGTTGAGTATGAACAATACTATAAAGATAATTATGATAATAATTTTGAACTTACAGAACCTGACACAGAATATGACGGTTATATTGTTATTCTTTATGATGGACAACCTGAATGGTTTAGTAAAGAACTTTTTAAACAAGAAATTGAACCAAATTTAAGAACAGAATGAAAGCAATTGGAATTAAAAATGGTTGACTTACAACCAATGACTGCCAAAGAAGCCTTTGATAAAGGTTATGGTATGAAACCTAATCAAGACCCTAATGGTGATGGTTATGAAGTGACTTATCCGGATGGATATAAATCTTGGAGTCCGAAAGAAGTAGCTGATGCTGCTTATTTTCCTATACAGGTTTTGAATCACATGGACTTAGTTCTTGTGTTGACCCTTCTCGTTATGATGTTAACATAGGAAAGAAGTTTGCTAAAGAAAAGGCTGTTGATGCTATTTGGGCTGGACTTGGTTTTGTGCTTCAATGGGCTAAATTTGGTTTGAAACAAAAACCAGTTACTTCTAAATATCCTGCTCATGTTGAACGTATGATTGCAGAGCTTAAAGAACTTGCAGACCGTACTACCAAACTTGCTAAGTTTATTTCAGAGAATGAAATGTTTAACAAATTATCTGAACATGAACAGAAAGATATGAGAGACCAATTATTCCATATGAATGAATATCTTGGTTTCCTTTCTTCTAACTTAGTAGAGCCGGAGTTGATATAAACAATATTTAATGTATTGTTAAGCGAGAACACGCTAATGTTCATAGTTAAGTTATACATATTGAGTCTACTGTTCGTGAGAATGGTAGACTTACTTGTTTTATTTTGATTCTCCTACGGGCGGCAGAGTTGTTCCCCCGTAGAGGATGTGTACATAATATTAATCCTCTAAATGCTAACAATATGAAACCTAATGATACTGATGCTCAAAAAGCTATTAGGAAAACTCCTAATAAAGCTTATCACAAAGATGATGAACCTGAAAGTGATGGTTGTCTTAAACAGGCAATTATAGCTATTATTGTTATTGTCTTTTGTGTACTTGTTTGTCGTGAGTGCCACAAAGGTGCTACTGACCCAAATTATAGTCAATATGAATATTCATTTTTAGATTAAAATATAGATATGGAAATTGTACCGAATTTACAAAGAGACAAAATGTCTAATGAACAGATAGAGTACTTACAGAAGCAAGAACAGCAATATAAGTATATCGGAAGTTTGAAGAACATACCGGGGTCTTACTCTGTTTTCTTTTAATAGAGTTACTAAAGTAGTTAAGGTTGCTGATATTACTAAACAAATGTCGGTTAACCTTAAAGGTAAACCAGTAGAGACAAAGAAACTTGTTCAAGAGAAAGATTGTTTCTATGATTTTGCTCTTAATACTAAGAACTTTATTAAACATCTTATTCGTTATGGTCTTATTGAAAAGAAAGAAGACGTTATTGTGGCTAAAAAGACTAATATGTAAAATACATGGTCATGATAGAGTTTTTGTAAATGAACCAAGAACTCGAATTAAAGGTAAGTCTCGACATCGTTATGGAAATCTTGTTATGAGTCTTAATAGAAAAGGTGGTAAAGGTGGAGATGTAAGAGTTGTTGATGGTGGTTATTATGTTTGTGCTCGTTGTGGAAAGAAATTGACAAATTGGGAACGATTTTAAGCCTCACTGTGAGACTTTATACCTAAAGTAATATAGTTGTTCAAGACGACAAAGAAAACGGCAAGGCGAGCCGGAGAACCGCCAAAAAGCAATAGTTTAGTAATAGAAAGCCCGTAGGCTGATAGGATAGTAATATCTTACCAGTACTACGGGCTTCTTTTTTATCCGCACTTAGACCTGTATCTTATTTCCCATTAACAACCCATTCAGCAATAGATTGAGTAGGAATAATACCAAGCATATTTTCAGTCAGTTTATAATACTTATTATTTTGGTCTAATTGCATTATACGATTAATTCCACGATAAATAGGAATTTGTCTCTTAACATAAACTGAAAGTTTATTCTCACCTTTATACAGACCGGTGGTATAATTAGGATTGAACTCATCTCCTTCAATAAAATACTTAGCAATAAAACCAAATGCAGACTGTACATCTTTGAATGATTGACCTAAAGCAACAGGACTTGACCAAAGTTTATCAAATTCAGATACAGCACCAATGTTATACATAATAGTTTCAGAAGATAAACGGTCAGCTTGATAAAGAGCAAGATTAGCTATAATCTTAGCAGCCTCATCATCATCGTCAGCAGCAATTAATGCACAGCTTGCAGCAATACCACCGAGTAAACCATAAGCAATACCAGTAAGCTCTCCTAAAGCTCTCCGAACATTAGCTCGTTCAGCATTTGACATTGTAGCATAATTAAACTTATAGTTTAAGAAAGTATCAATAAATGCTCTACAAACTTGTTGTACACCGGCAATGAAAACATTAGTTCCATCATCATTAGCTTTGGCTTTAGCTCTATCGCCAATACCTTTAAATTCAGTAGTAGCAAAGTCCCAAAGACTAACATAGAAACCACGTTCAATACTTTCACGACTTTCGTTATAATAACCATTATTACGGAAGTGTTTAAGAGCACCAGTATAAATATGTTTATGATACTGCATAAGCAAACTACCAAATACCCAAGAAGATTCTATACGTGCACCACCAAGACGGTCATACACACCATGAATCTTTTTATTGACTGATACAACTTTACCTTTGAAAGCAGCAAGTTTACCTAAATCTACAAGACTATCATCTTTAAGTTTAGCATAGCCATCTTTCAATTCAAATTGGTCAATAAGTTTTGGAAGAGTATCAAACTCTTTCTTAGCTTCTTTGGTAAGTTCATTTCTTACTTCTGCATATCTTAGTCCATAAGTCTTATCACTAAGACTACGTAGGAACTCTGTATTAACATCTTTCTTAAACCAAAGATAATCTTTAAGTCTATTCTTATCTTCTTTAATACGATTAACGAATTTAGCATAAAGTTCTTCAAGTTCAGTATTACCTTCGATAACTTTACGAAGTGCAACATCTTCAAGCATACGATTATAGTTATGGAAATCTCCAATAACAATCTCTCCTTTCTGATTCTTATAGACTCTATTACTAATCATCATAGCAATCATAGCAGTATTCTGCATGAAATGCTCACCAGCACTTTGAGGACTATAAGCAAAGTTACGCATCTTATTAATTATTTCAATAGCATCAACAGTACGTGCTGTTTCACGAATACCATTATAATCAACAACACCCATTAGTTTAATAATAGCATCAGTAAGATTATTACTTGTATCACTTCCCATATTAGTAAGGAAAGCAGGCATAGCTTTAACATAATAACCAAACTTAGCATTTTCCCAATCAGCATGATTGAAGTATTCACCAGCATAACGTTCCATAAATATATTAGTAGCACCAGTAAGAACGTTACCAATACCACCGGTAATATTGAACATCATATACTTAGCACTTGCTATGTTCTGTCCAACAGCAGCAAATTTATCCCATGTATTCTTACCTTTATATTCATCAAAAAGGAAACGTTTAGACCATGTTTCAATAAGGTCAATAGTTCTTTGAGGAACTTGAGTCTTATAGACTTTTCTATCTTCAGTAGAAGTTCTTCTATCTACTGCAAGATTATTAAAACCTGTAAGACGATAAGCTTGCGCTTGAGTTCTCATATATTCAAGAAGATAATAAAGGTCAAGTTTAGTCTGCGTTTTAGCATTAGCTTGAATAGCACCTTTAATGAACTCCTCAAATACAGATTCATAATCCTTATCCATAAGTTGAACATCCATCTTTTTATTATGTTCAATAGCTTCTTCGTTACGCTTTTTAATATCTTCTACACGAGATTTGTAATCTTCATCAGATTCAGTTAGACCTTGTTCTGGTATCTCTTCCAGCTTACGATAAGATTTATCTTTTAGTTGAGCAAGAAGTGGTATATTAGTTTCACGGTCATATTCATAACCAATGTTATCACTAATATGTCTATCAGGGTCAAGGCTTTGTCCAAATCCAATAGCATTAAATGCAGCTTTAACAGTATTACCAAAGTTAGCTTCTACTCTTCTTCTACGGGGGAAAAGCCCTTTGGAAACAAACGACATGGCAGTATTATTATCTTTAGTTAAATCATAAAGCATATTCTGCATTAAACCACGAATATTACGTTCATATTCATTAGCAGTATCAGCTTTACGATACTTATCACTACCATTATAGTTAGCAGTATATCTATTATAATTAGGATTAACTGTATTTGGAAGCGGTTTACTACGAGTATTGTTATAAGACGGAGCATAGTTTCTTGCGTTACCACTTTCATCTTTAACTTGAATCGTAGTCCAAATACGAATTGGTTCCATTTTACCAGTAAGAGGATTAAGTATATGATTGGCATCCTCAAATTCTTTAAGTTTACCAGCTTTTATAGCATCTTCGCGAGCTTGCCAATAATAACTTGTAGGAACAAATTCAACATTCTCATTTAAAAACTTAAGAGCTTTAGAACGTTTCTCATCAACATAATCTTTATTAATAACATTACCATTATCATCAAGTTTAGGAGTAACATAACCGAATATATCACTATTAGGTTCATTAGTATATCCTATAAAGATTCCATTCTCATCATAATTCTTAGCATTAGCTATTGTTCTCCATGCAGCAAAGAACTCTTTACCTTTCTGTTTAGCAGCATCTTCATCAATAGCATAAGTAACTTTATCAGTATGGAACTCAACTTCTTCTTTCAAGAACTTCTTAACTTTCTCGTCTTTACGATGTAGACGTTTAGCTTCATCAAGTCTTTCATAAAGTCCACTAAGTTCACGTATTTGGTCTATTGTTAAATCAGATAGTTTAATCTTACCTGTATTAGGATTAAGAGCATCTTTAAGAATATCATTAATCTCTTTTACAATAGCATTACGAGTTTGACTAACTACTGGACTTGGAGTTGTAGCACTACTAAATCCAGCATAGAACTTCTTACTATATATTTCAGTAATAGGAGCTTTATTACGAAGAAGTTTAACTTCTGCCGAAGTACCATCATTGGCACGATTAGCAATTTGAGCTTCTTGTTCTTTCTTGATAGCTTCAACTTGCTTTTCAGTAAATTGACGACCATCAATAACTCCATAATTATCATAAGCTCCATCTGTATGTTGAACTATACTTCTGAATTGAGGATTCTTTTCTTCTTTACCGTCATTGAAAACAGCAAAAGCGTCATTAATAGCCGCTTGAAGTTTCTCATCAATTCTATAATAAGTATTCTCATTCAACCATTCAACAGCACTTGCATATTCATCTATTTGAAGAAGAGCAGCTTCATTTTCAATTTGACGACCAGCACTATCAAAATGTTTATACTTATTAATAATGCCAAGATAATGCTTTAAATCTTCTGCAAATCCCTCACGAGTTTCACGTTCAAAGAAAGCTTTTTTAATCTTAGCGACTTCATCAGTATAAGCTTTTAAACTAATAGCTCTATTATAATCATTTTGAGGTTTCCATTCACCGGTATTAAAATCAATATGATTCTGCATCTCTCTAATTTCAGAACCAAGACGTTTAATATTAGCATTATCTTCTTCTGTACGATTGCCTTTGAATATTCTCAATAAACGATTACGTTCATCATTCAGTCTAAGATACTTGATATAATAATCAATATTATAATCAGTTAGCATCTTAGCTTCATTTTCAACTTTACGTTTATAATATTCAGGAACATAACGTTGTTCAGCATTATCAAGATACCATTGTTCTTTCTCATGTCTTGTTCTTAGATATTCACGGCTGTATTCACCGTATTTATCTTTAGCTTCTGCAACTTTCTTATTAAGCTCACGTTTATCATTGATAAAATCGTCAGTATAATTAGTAACAAATCTACCAGTTGCAGGGTCAACAATATGACTCCAATCAATAGACTTACCAGCTTTAGCAGCATCAGCTTTAATAGTAGCAAGTTGTTTCTTGTAATTTCTTACATATTCATCTCCTTCAAACATAAGTTTATCAATCTTAGTTTTAGCTTGACGGAGAATGATTTGAACAATAGGATAGCTAAGTTCTTGAGCATCTTGGAATAACCAATCAAGAACACTTGCATCTTTAAGTATATAATTAGTTATATCAGAAAGTCCTTTATCAAAATTAGGATTAGTACTAAGAGGTTTGAATATCTTTTCAGCAACAACTTCAAATCCTTCTTTTAGTATAAGATTGTTCTTAATATTATTAATAGTTTCCTGAATACCTTTTATATTACGTCTTGTAGTATCATCTACATTATCAGTCGCAATCTGATTGATAAGAGGAAACGAATTACCAAATGTACTTGCTTGCAAAACAAGACTAATATAATCATTACGTAGTTGTTCATTAGCTTGTATCATCTCAATAGTATAAGGACTAACAATACTATGACTATTGCCCTCATTGTCTTTAATAAAGTCATTAAGACGACGTTCAATTTCATGAGCTTTAGTAATGTAATATTCAGAAGCACGCTTAATGGTATCTTGTTTACGTTCTTCTATACTTGCTATCTTAGATTCATCTACTCCATATTTAAGAATATCTTCATATGCAATAGAAGCATTTTCATCCGAACTAACACGAGCACGAGTTTTAATATCAAGTAAGAATTGTTGAGCAAGATTGCCAAGCTTAGATATATTAGTAGATTCAATATCCATATCAATAGAACTTGCATGTTCTACATCTTCTGCATTCTTTTCTACTTCAATCGTTTCAGCTTCTTTATACGGAGTAATAAGATAAATACTATCAGTAGATTTAACTCCATTACGCTTAGCAAGTTCTAATCCTTCAAGTTGAGCATCATCTGATATTTTCTTATTCAGTTTAACTGAACGACGACTTATTAGATAATCTCTTTCAACACCATTGCTATCTACAATAGTTTGTCTTGATTGAATATTCAGTGTACCAAATGCTTGTTTAAGTGTTTGACTACCATTCCAAGCCCAGTAAACTTTAGTATTAGGATTAGCAAATTTATCATTAATTCTACGAATAAGATTACGTACAGCAGCATCTTCTGATGATATAGTAGCAATGAAATTCTTATCAGTAGGAACTATTACTTCTTTATCAACAGTAGGTTTCTTATATTTATAAGGTTCTATACCCTCTTTAGTAAACAGTTCGTTCTTTTCTTCTGCAAGACGAGAGAACGGCATAAGCTTATCACGACTCTGTTGAATAATAGCTTCATAATATCTTGCAGCAGGATACTTATTATTAAGAGGATTAGAACTAAATTCACCATGTTCGTTAGCTTCAAGTTGATTCAATGGAATAAGGTATATCTCTCTGTTATTACCCTCTCCATAAATAGCAACTTTATGTAAAGTAGAAACTTTATTTCTAACTATATTAATATAATTAGTAGCTAATACAGTTTTAGTCTTTCCAAGTTTATCAGTAATATCTCTAACAACTCTAATCTCTTTAGCAAGTTCTGTATCTTTTGCACTACCAAGATTGAAATAATACATCTTTTGACTGTTAGGGAGATACGTAAGATTAGACTTACCTTTATTGAATCTTACTCTATAAGTAGGAATCTGTGGTATATTAGAATGACTACGAATATAATCTTCATAGATATTATTAGCAGCAAGTTCTTTATCTGATATAGCACTAACACCAAATCTAATACTATCAATAATTCCAGTACCACCGTCTTCGCGAGAAGTATAAAGAGCACTATTTTTAATGACTTTACTAACATTGCCACGACGGAATTGATAACCCTCAACAACAAAAGCATATTTAATAATATCAATAGCAGTTAATCTAATAATAGGATTAGTATTATTAAATGCCGCATCGAACATTTTATATACACTTTCCATGTCTTGTTGTTGGTCGTCAAAACGAATCACTTGACTACTAATACCACGAGTTCTAAACTCATAACCATTAAATAGATTAACATTAAGACTATTAAAAATAGTACGTTGACTTCCACTTAAATGACGTTGTACAAAATGTACTTTTTGAGCAGGAGTAAGTTTAGAGAAAGCATTAACTTCTTCTTGTGTAGGATTAGCAACATTAGCTATGTTAATATCATAGTTAATATCGTATCCAAATCCATAGATTCTTCTCTCTTCATCCTCTACGGGGGAACGTCCTTCTGATTCTACTTTACTTGCTGTTAATATATCTATTGCAATATTGCCATTTCTTTCAAGTTCAATAGGCTGTGATATAATAGCAGAATTATTCTTATACATATGTTCGAGAACATACTTCTTAAAGTCATTATAAAGTTTCTCATTAACAGTTCCACCAAGATAATTCTGAATACTTTTAATAGCATTAGTAAAAGCATAAGATTCAGTTTCAAATAAACCTTGATTAATAAGGATACTTGGAACTGTACTATATCTTAAGAATCCATCAAGTATTGGATAAGCACTATCTTCATTATTAGACGACAAGTAAATACTTGGCATGAAAGCTCCTTCTTCGGTAGCAGCAGTAATACCCGGATAAATAGCTTCAAGCAAAGGCTTATCTTTTACTTTAAGACGAGCAGCATCATCACTACTAAGTATTGCACTTATATCATCAATAACTTTACGTGTACTAAATATAGTTTGTTTAGCTCCAAATTTATCAGGATTAAGTACTTTAACATGATTAGCTATAATACGACTATAATCATTAATATAATTAAAGTTAAGTATAGCAGCTAAATCTATTAGTAAAGTAGATTCATCGTAAAAACCAGCATTTTGTGCTGCAAATCGTTTTTCAATAGTTGGAACGTCTATTGTAAATACATCAGCATTATCTCTGTTATCAAAACTAATAGTACTATTAGGATACATCTTAGCAAACTCTTCTCCATATTGTTGTTGAAGAGCTGTCATAACTTCTGTGATATTGTTACTATCAGTAACTACTTCGTTACGTACTTTAACTCCTAAATCATGAGCAACACGTTTGATTGCTGTATGAATAGGATTATAATTACCGCGAACAAATACAGATTGAGATTCATAATAAGCCTCAATTATTCTACTAACACCCGGCTGACGAAGCCAAGCCATAGCTGTATAAGCATCACAACCAATATCGAATAGAGTTTTAAATGCAGCAAACGTATATTCATTTTCATTTTTAATAGCTCCTTCTTTAATAGCATCAAGGATATGAGCAGTAGTATGAGAACTTGCAACTGTAATATAGTCACCTACTACGTTCTTATTGTTTTTACTATTTCCTATTCGGTTATGATAGACTATGCCATCTTTGACAGGAAATGCCTGAGCAGCAATATCAAGATTAACTCTATTACCATATCTTACTCTAATAGGAACACTAAGTTCGGCTTTAGCAACATTGAATACAGAGTTACCTGTATCGCGAGCAACACTAAATGCTTTCAATGTAGCACCACCCATAGCATTTCTATGGAATTGAATTTGGTCAAAGAGATTATAAACGTTTCTTTGTTTAGCACCAACAGCATCAAGTTTATCAAGAGCTTTATTTGCAGCAGTAATATCATCAAAGTTACTACGAGCAAGATTCTCTTCGAGACTTGATTTATCATTCATGATAGCAATCATGCTATCGACTATACGATTATTTCGAGCACGACGATTATTTTGGTCTTCAATAGGAAGCTGTTTAAATTCCTCATAAGTAGGTAATCCAAAAGCAGCAGCTCGTTCATTAATAATATCTCCAAATTTATCTCTTGATAATTCTTTAATATCATCTATTGTAAGACTATTAGCATTATCGTTAATACGTCTGAACATATCTCTTTGTTCAGCAATAACATCAGCTATTCTTCTATATTTATCATAGAACTGTGTAAACGCTTGATTATCTCCATATAGTCTACTATAAGTAGGCATAATAGAAAGAAGTCCGTTAACTCTATCAGCAAATTTCAATTCTTTATTACGAAGAAAACTATCAACAATAGGTTTAAATTCATTAGGTAATTCATGATAAGTATCGCCTTCATCAAGAAGTTCTTTTACTCTCTTTTCAAGATAATCTTCTAAATCTTTATTACTCTTACGAATAACTTCAAAATATTTATCTTTAATAGATTGTTTAGTATCTCTATCTACTCGAAGCATATCTCGTGTTATACGTTCTTTATCAGAATTTCTAAGAACATGAGATACATATCTTCCATAAGTAGCAGCTTCAGCAGTACTATCACTAAATTCTACTTTATGAATACGACCATCTTTACCAAGATAAGTTTCATAAGCAATACCATAAATAGAGTCAACGTCAAAGTCAGAACCAGTTTGTGTTACCCATTCATCCGGAACTACAATAGTACTTCCCATCCATTCAGGTAGAAAACCTACAACTTTCATAACAGCCATAGACTGTTTACCCTCTGTTGGAATACGATAACCAATACATTTAAGAACTTCTTCATCAATATCTTCAATTCGAATCTCTTTAACAAGATTACCATTTTCATCATATTGATTGAACATAGCTTTTGCCCATTTAGGTAGAAGTATTTCTACTTCTGAACCATCTTTATGATAGCCAAGTTCAACACGTTCACCAGTATCAGTTTCAATAGTTTCACCAGCTTTAAGTTGTTTATTCTTTTTAATAAGTCCATTAAGACCAACACTTGTTACCTGAGCAGCGTGCCATCCAGGAAGTTTTTGTCTTGTAATAAACTTATTAAATTGACTTTGAGCAATACTCTCAATTTTACTTGAGACAATATTCATATAATTAGGCATGACCGGACCAGCATCACCGTTCTTAACAGAAAGATAATCAATAGTATTACTATCAAGTCCAAGACGAGCAGCTTCTACCATTGCTAATTTATAAATACGAGTATAGTCAACTTTACCGTTATTGTCTCCTATAATACGATAGTTTCTATCAAATTTGATACCATACTTATCCATAAGAGCATTAAAGTCTTCACGGATATTAGCAACATAAGCTTTAATAAAATTATTCTTATGGCTACTAACAGCAGCTTGGCTATTATCAAGTATCTTTTTCATTACTTGAATACCAGCTTTATTCTGTGCATCAGTAATATGTTGAGGAACATCTTGTTGCTTATAAAGATACATATAACTAAACGGTTGTTTAACCTTTATAGCTTTCTCTTTAAATATAGCAAGATTTTCAGGAGTTACAACTTCTTCATTATCCCAATAAGTAAGCACGTCATAATTAGCAGCTTTACTTGTTTCTTGAGTATTAACTTGGTCAATATCATTTTCTATCATGAAATTGGCAAGTTCTCCCAAACTTGTTCCCTCAAGGAACTTAGGTACAAGAACAAACTCTGCATTCTTAATTTGACGAGGAAGATGTCTACCAAAACGATTATTATAATAATGGTCGTAATAGAAGTTCTTCATTACTTGTATGAACGCTTGTAAATCATTAGGATTAATCTGATTAACATCAGTAGTAGTATCAGTAAGTTGCTTAATAAGTTTAGCATACTTAGGATATTCCCCTAATATCTTAAGACGACGAGCAGCTTCATATATAGTAATATAAGATTGAGCATCGTTAACAGTTGTAGTCGTAGCACTTGTTTCACCCTCATTTTCAGCAGGAACATAACCAAAACCTTCAGCAATCTCTCTTGCTTTAGCTTTATCAGTTCCAGATTCAATAAGTTTATTATAAAGCATATTACGATTAGTACTTGGACGAATACTATTCTTAATAGTAACAGCATTCCAACCAGTTCTAAGAGTTACAGCTTTACCATTAGGGAATTTAAGAGCTTCATCTCCAACAAAAAGATAACTACCAGCTATTTCATTAACCGATTGAGTAAACGGACTATCGTTCTCTTGTGCAACTTTATAATTAGCTATTGAATAACTTGTACCACCAGCTTGACTTTCCTTAGCACGTTTAAGGAATGTTTGAGGGTCTTTATAATACTTACTATTTCCTTCAAACAAATCATCAAAGTTAGCAAAATGAAGATAAGCATTAAGACCATATTCTGTAATCTCATAATCAGCAATACCCTCAAGGAAAGAACCAAACTTATTATGAGTCTCTCTAACAAAGTATTGTTGATAAGCATCAATCCATTTAGTAACAATATTATTAAGTTGAACTTCAACATTAGCATCAAAAGTTATAGATGCAGACGCATTTGCAGATTCAGAATATCCTGTTAATTGTATGCCCCCCGTAGAGGATGTGGAGGCAACAAGTTCATCCATAGCTTGCTCAACATTATAACCAACAGTACTATCAAGTTTAGTAAACTTAAAAGCATTACCAGTAAGTTTACCTTTATCTCTAATACCCTTTTTAGGATTATAATGAAACCATTCAACAAGATGTTCTTTATCGTTATGTTCAACATCATAAAGAGCTTTATAATAATCAAACAGTTCTCCTTTTAGAATATTAAGGAAACCATTATAAAGAGGATGACTCTTATTAATATTACGAGCTTCAGGATGATTAGTTTTAAATTCTTCTTCTACTAATTGAGTAATAGCAGAACGATATTCACTAAGTTCATCACTGAAAATAGCTTGTCCTTGATAAGTAGGACTTTCTATATAATAACTACCTTTGCCGTCATCACTAAGAATACCACTAAAATAATGATATTGATAACCCTCATTAGGTTTACTGATAACGTAAGCAATAGTTTGACGTTCGCCAACTTTAGGTTTAAGATTAAGAATTTTAGCAGGACTTGTTTTAATACGTTCAGGAGTATTCATAACAAGATTAACAACTTCATCGACAGAAGCATTCATTGCATTGAACTTAGTAAGTTGTTCATCTGCAACACTTAAATCAGCTACTTTAATAAGTTCGTTAATTCTAAACTTAGTATAAGCAGTCATAGCTGCTTTATCATAATTCCAAAGACCGTCAGTAGAATACTTAGGCATACTTACTGCAAAATTCTTAGGAGCATCCGAAGGGATTCTCATTAAGAAAGGAGCAGTTTCAATTTGACGACCATTAGCAGTAGCGGTATTATATTTCTTATAAGTTTGAAGCTTTTTATGATAAGCATAAAGACCTATAAGATAATAGTCACCGTCAGACATCTTGGTATAGTCAGCATTAGTACCAGCTTGTTGATTACTTACTCCATTAAGCAAATAAGGACTAATAAGTTTTTCTGCATAAGGACTAAGTTCATATTCTCCATTAGGTTTAATTCTAAATAAACCAACTATGCCTTGTTCTGGTCTATCAATAAGGATATTACTATAAGCATATTCTGTAGATTTAAGCTTCTCTTTAACCCAAGCATTAAGAACATCTCTATCTCCGCATATCTTAGCAATATTAGTAATGAAGTTATTATAGATAACATCACTATTAAGATTGCCTTCAACATTACGAGAGTTAAGTTCAGCTTTAGAATATACATAAGGTTCAATAGCTTGGGCTATATTACCAAGTACTTCATCAGCCCCACGAAGATATTCTCCATCAAATTTAGGAAGTTCTTTCTCTACATATTTGGCATCGGTAACACCAGCCATTTGAGCTTGCTGATAATCAGTAAATCTTCTTCTGTTTTCTCTTTGTACTTCTCTGTATTTAAAATCTCTGTCTTCCTTTTCAGCAAGACTTTGTTTAGCAGCGCTATTAACTGTACGAAGATAACTAATAAGTTTATCAACATTATCATTACGATGAGTAGCTACTGTTTGATTATTACGTTCGATGTAATTATCAATAGCCAATTCATTCATACTTGGGAAGTATGTTTTATACAGTTCTTTAAGTTGACGAACTACATCATCAAACTTAGTAGCATTGGCTTGAGCAACAGAAGATTGAAGATTACCACGACGAGCACTCTTAACCCCAGATACTTTACCAGAAGATTTAAAGCTCTTAAATGCTTCATCGAGTTCGTCAATTTGCCCTTCAATATCAATATTATCTGTTTGAATAGAACTACCTTTTAAATCATTACGAAGATTAAAGTATAGTTTACGAACAGGATTATTAGAAGTATTACTTTGAATAGATTTAATAGAACCAAAACCATCAATAGTAACTTCAAGTTTATCAATAGTAAACTTATTTAAATCAGTATATATCTTGTTAGCTAAATCAGGATTAGCACGCATATCATTAGCCACCTTAATAAAAGCAGCAAACTCTTTTTTATTATTAGCAATAACTTCAATAGCGTCAATGAAATCATTAATAGATTTAAAACCTCCGAGATTACTAATAATATTAGAAAGTTCAATAGTACATTCTTGATAAGTATGACAAGTAGGAACGCCAAGAGGGTTACTACGGTCTACATCATAACGTCCATCACTGTAACGTTGAGTACTATTAAGATGCTGTAAACTATCAAAATATTGTCTAACTACTTCACTAATATGTTCAGTATAATTAGAAATATTAGAATCAAAATCCCATTGTTTAGTACTAAGGTCTACTTCATCTCCTTGTTCTACATCAGCAATAACATCTTCAGTATTATCACTCATAAGAGACAACTTGAAAGCCTCATCTTGGAAATCAGTATTACGTCCAAGCGCAGCAACTTTACTATTATAGAATACTTCATTCCAAAAGTCTGGGTCGCCAAGAGCACTTTGAACTAAATCTTTAAAGTTACGTTCTTGGTCAGTTCCATTCTCTTCAATAGCATAATAGGCAGCTCCAATGTTATTAACATCAAAACTGCCATACTGATTAGCTTTAGCTATAAGTTGTTTTTTAAGAGCATTCTTTGCAGTAGCAATAAGACTTGTAACATAATTCTCTTTACGTTTATCTGCATCAGAAGTTCTATAATTAACTGTACTAATAAGGTCTGCACAATATTGAGTAGCAGTATCAAACGCAGCTTGACTACGAAAAGCATACATACCACTATTAGCATTTACTTTAGAAGTATTATTAACATTAAAGAAGTTTCTATTACGATACTCTTTAATAAGACGACGGAGAACATTCTTGTTAATACTTTCAAGATTATCCGTCTTAGCAACTGCATCTTCTTTACAATATTGAAGGAATCCATCAGTTTTAAGAAGCGCACCAAGTTTATAACAATCAGCAGGATTGTTATTTTCGAGTTCCTTAATTACATCATTAACTTTAGGAACATTATGAAATTCAATAGAACATCCGTCCATAGGTTTATCTTTATAAAAACGTCCGGCAGACGAGCGATTTTAAGGCTCTCTGCCGAACTTTCTTGTTTATAGCTTTACTTCTTTATAGGCAATAAATTTTCGTCTCACCAGCAGCCAAAGAACGGTCAAATTCGGTACGTTCGGCGGCTGTAAGTCCGGTACGAATAGACGCCATGTTTGGCACACTTAGATTATCACCTGTAATATCAATAGAACTAAACATATCACTAATATCAACATCAAGTCCCATAGTATCATCCGCTTGTTGAGACAGTTCAGCAGCAGTACTTTCTTGTTCATTAATGATAGTTGTAATAGGGGGAGTAGGTTCTTCTATTTTATTATTAACATCATCTTGAATAAGTTTCTCTTCAACACTCTTTATATCTTTAAACTTCTTACCAAATGCTCTAAGTTCTTGAGCTAAAAGAGTATTATCTTTAATCTTATTAAAACCAAATAGTTGTCTAATAAGCTCTATAATCTTCTGCCATAGATTTGGTCGTTTAACATCAGCAGATATATTCTTAGTACTACTAATATTATTAAGAGCTTCATTAAGAACGTTATTAGTAAGACTTTCAACAATAAATTCTTCAAGCATATACGTATAATCCTTATTAGGAAAACTTGCAGGGTCAACTACTTTACGAAGTTGAGCAATATAATTGTCTCTATCATAGAGATTATCTTGTATATGCTTAGCAAAATCTGGATAAGCATCAGGATTATTAATAGCGTCAATAAACGCGTCACGAATAGTACTAATCTCGTCTATGAAAACTTGAGATTGCATAATACCATTATCATAGATACGTTTATGAAGTTGTTCATGAGCAAGAACTCTAACAGCTTTATATTGACTACCACGAGCTAAATTAAAGAATGGTTTAAATAATGTAATACTACCATCAGCAGTATGATAAACTGCATAATCGGTATTATCATTAAGAGTATCAATAGAAACATTAGCAGGAAGTATTTCATCTAATATAGCTTTATCAGCAGCAGTTAGAAATTCAGGAGCAGTAGCTTTGATAATATCATTAGTAGATACATTGTCTTGGTCGCCACGTTGTTCGAGAGCATTAATAGCAGCTTGTCTTGCTGTTTCTGCATCCTCTACGGGGCGCAGCACTTCGTACTCAATCCGAACTTTTTGTTTAGCTGAATCATCTTTAGGATTAGGTCTAAAGTTACTTTCATAACCACCAATCTTAGTCTTACCTAATCTAATCTTACCAGTACCGTTCTTGATAATATAATCAAGATAATTACCGTAATTGTAAGATTTATCTCCAAATGTAACAGTTAATGAACCATTATCCTCATGTTTGACATAACGATTATTATCTGTACCTCTGGCAATACCATGACTCATACTATAAACAGAACTATCAAGAAGTTTGTTCACAATATCTGTCAATTCTGTTTCAAGAGTACCACCCCAACCAGTTCTACCAACACCAGCACCACTAACTTGAGTAGGATTCAATGTAATACCTGTGCCTAAGTCTGTACTATCATTCTTAAACTTATAGATAGTAATCATTGGTATATCACTTCCAGCAGTAGTTATAATTATACGATTATTATATTCGATACAATTAACTCCATCTATAAAGTTCTTAACACCAAAGATTGACATAAGTCTATCTTTAAGTTCTTCAAATGTAATATTTCCTTGTTGACGCTCTCTAATAGAATTAAGTACTTCATCACGAATAGCAGCACCTAATCCATTATTATAATTAACAGCTTGAGGAATAACTTTAGCATAGAAAGGTTCGTTAGTTCCATTAGGAACAATAACTACCATATTACGATTCTTAAATCCAGCTTTAAATCTAACAGTTCCATTAGTGACATCATGTATTTCTCCGTCAGCAGCAATAGCTCCAAGATGAATATCGTCATAATTAAAACCTACAATAGCTTTATCAATAGCGGCAGGAGTAACATCATCTCCAAAGATTGCTTCTCCTCGACTAACATATTTAACAGTAATCTTTATATTATCTTGATTATCAATAATATTATCAACCATTTTATAGTTGTTATATTGTTTAGCAATCCAATCTACATAAGATTGATAGTTTGCATCAAGATTATCACTTACATTATAAAGATAAATATTACCTATACTTCTAAGTAATCTAACAGCATTATCATTATTAGTATTCTTATTCTTAACTTGATTAAGAAGTTCTTTAGTAAGACTATTATTCCAGAACTTATCAATATCTTCTTGAGTAAGTCTTCCGGCTTTATTCTTATAAAGAGCATCTATAAACTCTTTAGCTTCTTCACTAAGAACTCCATTTTGAGGATTAAGTTGGTCAAACAGGTCATCCAACGTACTACTATAACCATCTTCATTATATCTGATTTCATAAGTTAAATAACCATTATCAAATATATATCCATCATTGTCAGCAGTTCGTTTAGCTCTTGAATTAAATCCTATCTTAGCATCTATTGGACCAGCAGGACTATTAACCGTAGTCCAAAACTCAACTCCTTGCGATTTAACAACAGGAATAAGAGGTTGTCCAACAGCTAAAGAAGCGAGAGCTTGTTTACCAAAATCATTATCTGTTCTAACTCCGATATTATTATCAAGTTCAGGATTCTCACGCTCTTGGTCTTGTACCAACTCCATCAACTTTTCACGACTAAGAGCAACATCTCTTGGGGATATATTGATAAGATTCTCATCAACTCCCGATACAAGATAAGCACTCAAATCGTTATAGAGTTTGTTCACCGTTTCAAATGTAGCATTACCTTCGTTAATTGCAAATCTCATTAGACTAATTATATTAAAATAATCCTTTCCACCTATTGATAGAATATTATTATCAGCCTTATAAATATCTATGAGATTTCTAAAATATTCTGCACGATTAACTTCATCCGCAGTCATAAGTTTAGCAATAACAAAATCTATACTACTTGCGTGTTCTCCATTATTCATTTCTTGAACACTATTATAAATATATCGAATACTTCTAAGTTCTTGAGGAAGTATTTCATCAATTATATCAGTAGGATAACCTTGTCCAACAAGTTCATTTTTGATAGCAGAATACTGTGCATCATAATCAAGTGTAACAAGACTTTCATCAGTATTACTAAGAAACTTATCAAGAAGATAAGCATTAATTTCAGAAGAAGCATTAAATTGTCTTTCTTGAGCAGCTTCTTGTTGAGCAAGTATAGAATGTAGTTCAGCATCAGCAATATCTTCAGTTACAGGAGCAACAATTTCTGGGGGAGTTTCTTCTCTGCCCCCCGTAGGAGATGTGGAAGTATCAGGCTTAACTTCGTCGGGCTGTTCAGTTTCAGCAGGAGCATCTTCTGCATTCTGAGCAACAACTGGAAGAGTTTGTACCGGTTGATTATTAACAGTAGCAGCAGGTTGTTGTCCTTTCTGTCTCGCTTTAAGTCTTGCATGACGACTGATAACATCTACAATAGGTTCAGACGATTCGTCAAACAGATTAAGGTCACGATTAATTTCATCAAGTTCATCCTTAACATTATCACTAAGATTTACACCTGTATTGCCAGATAAATAATCAAGAACATCATCAATATCATTAGATTCAAAAGCATTATCAAGTCTTTGGAGAGTATCTTTAAAAGCTTCATCTTCTGTAATTTTAAATATATTCTCAATATACTTTGCTCTATCTCTAATTTCTTTATTTGTTTCAGCAATATCACTACTAACCAAAGTTTTTCTTCGGTCTGCCATACTACGTCCAATTACAGCATTAGCAATATTTTTATCTATATCATTAAGCTCTCTATAAGCATTAGTATCACGAGCTTCATTATACATAGCATTAAATGCTGTTTCATCAGCAGCATTAACAGACTTAAGAAACGCTTGTTTCTTCTTATTTATACGACGAGCAATATGTCCATGTTCGAGTTTATTAATTTTTTTATCTCTAAGATTCTTATCATTAAGAGTAAGTTGTTGATTAAGATAATTAAGTTCTTGATTAATACCCTCAAGATTAATAACTCTATTAAGTTCTCCAACACGAAGTTTAGCATTCTCGTCTGTTATGTCATTAAGTGCTCGGTTATAATCGGAAGTATAACCGTCTATTATACGTTGTTCAGCTTTAGCAGCTAACTTATTATACGTATTCTCCTTAGCAATTCTACCAGCAATATTAGCATCTTTAGCATCATTATTAATAGCTTTATTAAGTTCAGTTTCATACATTTCTGAAACTTCAGCCATCTTAGCAACTGTATTTGCCATAAATTGTTTAGATTCTCCTTGTTCAATAGCACCGCTCTTATCCATATATTGAGCAGTATCTTCTGACATTAGAAAATCTTTAAGCAAATCATAGTTACCTTTGTCAATAGCATTAATAGTTAAATCTGTTATTAACTTTTCAGTTTCAGTTTGTTTAAGAGCTTCACGTTCAGTATCACTTATTTCTTCATAAGCGTTAGTACCATCAGCATTTTGAATAACATTCCCACTATCGTCAAGTATAGGACTATTAGGATTAAGATTATTATTCAAGATAGCCATATTATTTACATATCTATCAAGAAGAGCAGCACGACTATCAATTTCAGCTTTACGACTTTCTGTTAGAACATCTTTGTTCTTAGTAACATATTTAGCCCATTGTCTTGTAGCAGCACTACCTATTCCTTGAAAGGCAACTCCACCAAGCCATCCCCAAAATGCTTGTTCCCACATTTGTGGGTCTTGAAGATAATCAGTATAAATACGAGATTGATAAGCATCGTTAAGCATAGCACGACCTTTATCAACTCCGGCTTGTTGTTGTACATATTGCCAACCCTCTTCAAATCCTTCACTACCCTCACGAACAACATTAAGAAGAGTTTCTTTATCAGGAACTTGTAGAAACTTTTTAATACCAGCAGGTGATTGAATTTCTCTACCAACTAATCGAGCAGCAGCTTGTTCATTTGCTTCTCTCAAAGTTCTATTAGTAGCCATGTTCTTAGCACCTTTCCAAATATTCTTTAGTCCTTTGAGTTGCCAAGCATCTAATAGCATAAGCCACATATCATTCGTGAAAGTATCATCAGCAGATTCGCCAGATACATACTTAGCAATTTCATCATCGCTAAGCCCACGAAGTTTAGGATTATTCTCATATAGAGTTTCTCTATCTTTATCAGACATAGTAGCTAATCGTTCCTTAGCTTCATCATAAACTTGTGTATAAGTATCACGAGCTTCTATATAGTTTTCAGCAACTCTACTTGCAGCAGCAGTACCTAAAATTTCACTTCCAGTTTCTGCCATCTTACCCCAAGTATTAGGTCTACCAAATGGAGTACCAGCAACTTTACCAATACCACGAGCAAGACGCCCCATGCCTAATACTTTACCAAGTTTAGAAACAGCAGTGCCAGGAATAAGAAGACTTAATGTAGAAGCTATACTAACAGCATTACCAAGCCACCAACCTGTATCTCCAAAATCAAAGTTTTCATTAGGATTAGTACGATAGATTTCAAATCTTTCACGAATAGCATCTTGCCATTCAGCAAGTTGAGAACTAACAGGATTGGTATAATTGTCATCAGAAACTCCTATAAGTTGTCCAGCAGCATCAACCAAATCACTAAATCCACGAAGAGTACCAAGAACAACTTCAGAACCAACAGCTTGTCCAACAAATCTACCAGTTTGTTCAAGTACTCCTTGATTTTCTGCACGTTCTTTATTTAGTTCTTCTTCAGTATTATAGGGATTAACATAAACATTATAAGGAGTATATTTATCTACATCATATTGATTAAGATTATAAATACCTTTAGCAAGTGTACGTCCTAAAACAGAACGACCCTCGTCACTAATAGAAGTGCCGGGGTTATAATCTGTAATAGTAGGGGGCTGAAGTGCCCCCTTTTTAGTCTTAGGATTATAGTCAGGATTATCTCTAACGTTTCCTTCTTGTGCAAACTTTAGTATATCCATTTATTTACCTGTTATATTATTAATTAATTGTTGGTAGTAATAAGCAACAACAGATTCGTTATTACCACTTCCAGTAATTTCAGCTAAAGTATGAGCAGTCTGTTCAGCAATAGCACTAATAGCTTTAGGTTGAACTTGAACTCCAGCTTGAACAGCATTGAATATATCATTCCATTTATAATAAGCATCTCTCAAATCAACAGCCATTTCATTAGAAACAATACCTAAAGATTTATTATCAGTCTTATTAACAACTTCAAATCCATTACCAACAGGAACCATAGTTACTTTATCAATATTAGCAAAAGCTGAAGCATTGGTTAAGTTAATATTACGACCAGCAGCACCGTAAACATTTACATCATTCTTAGCTTTAAATGTTGTATCACGATTCCAACTTTCAACAGCAGCACTATTAAAACCACCAGGAGCATATAAAGTAACAGGAGCATGCTTTTCTTTATCTCCTTCATATTCTCCACGAATAGTAATTTGAGGACTCCATTGACCAGTCTGTGGGTCTTGTACAGCCATAACACTAATATCTTGTGGTTTAGCACTACGTAGACGAGCTGTTAGAATCTTACGGTCTTCGCTTGAAACATTCTCAAACATATTATTGTCACCAACAACTAAAGCTCCGGTTTGAGTTAAATCAATACCTTGAATAGCAGCCATAGCTTCATCAGTTTCAAGTTTATATGCAGTAGAAAGTTTACCAGCATTTTTCGGATTAGCTTTCATCATAAAAGCAAGTTCAGCAGCATTAGCACTTGGTTGTGTAATAACACTTTGTCCGAGCTGTAACATTCCACCTTTCAACATCTCATCGTTCTTCTTCTTCATACTATCTACTTTTCTTATAAGCCCCTCAAAGACATTATCTCCTTGAGAACTCCTACTTGTAGATGTAAGCCAAGCAGTACCTTGATAAGATTGTGCTTCTGTAACAGGTTCTTCTTCACCATTAGCACCAACACGAACTACATTGTCGCCCCATTTACTATTAACAAGACCTTTACCAAGTTGCCATATTTCACCAACAAGACTTCTCTTATTAATAGCATCAGTAGAGGCTTTAGCAAAACTGTAAAGACTTCTATTGTTATCACGAGGAAGTTCAACATACTTCTTACCGTCTTTACTACCAAATTTAATACCTAATGCTTCGGCTTTCTTTTCACCGCCAACATTAGCAATAAATTCATCATATATATCATCATCTGCAAAGTATTGACGAATAGCTTGACCATTACTACCGTATAAATTATTAACACGAGTAGCATAATCTTTAGCATATTTATTATTCTCAACAGACGGTAAATCACTCATACTAACAATAGCATTATATGTATCAAATGCATTTGCTATATCAGGGTCTTGACCAGCTTTAAGAGTATTCAGATATTCTTGATTATCTTGGATAATTTCAAGATTTTGTAAAGCTCTAAGCTTTTCCATTGGGTCAGTAATATTATCAGTAATAAGTTTTTTAATAGCATCATTAGTCTGACCATCAAGATTAAATTCAAGATTAGGATTAGCTCCTTTAAGCAAATTAGCAAGATTCTGTTTGCTGGATGTTATATCAGCTTGAGCTTTAGATGGAACGAAATTCTCAATACGAACAGGATTTGTAGTAGTACTAAGAATATCAGCTCCACGAGGATTACCATATTGACCGCCGCCAGCAGCTTGTTTATTAGCAAGAGCTAATTGAGCTTTCCAAGCTTCACCATATTTAGTATCAGAAGTTTGATTATAATAAGTAGCAGCTTTATAGAACGGGTCAACTCTCTTAGTTAGATATTGTTCCGGAGTAAGAAGAATACCGTCTTTATCTGTTATATCAGGATTATTACCACCACTCTTATCATATTTCCATTTAGCAATCTTATAATCTTGTTCAAGACTTGCTTTAGCTCCAGGAGTATTTTCAATTACAGCAGAAACAGCAGCAGCAAGTTTATCTTTAGTAAGACGTTCCCATTTGTTACTACTTGCTGAATAAATCTCACCGGTAACTGATTTAGTAATATCATCAGTAACTCTACCTTGAGCATCAAGCCATCTCGTTTGACTACCACCACCAGATTCTTTAGCTGCCCATTTAAGAGCTTGGTCAAGAATTTGATTCATTGGAACAGTACTAACTTCTTGGTCAGTAGGTTGCCATTTACTTCCACCAATAATATTTCCTTTATCATCAGTAACATCCTTATAATTATACTTATTTATTTCTTTATAATAAGCTTTATAATCTTCAGGAATATCAGTACGTTTATCAAGATTATCAATATATTGTTTATAATCCTGTTGAGCACGAAGTCTACCAATCATACCCGGATTAGACATTATAGCACCATTTTCACGAATAACATCATCTAATGCACCGTAAGCATTACCGTAAGTGCTGTTATCTGTAATAGCACTCCTTATTTTATTAACTTGTTGTTGTCTCCATTCATCTTCTGCCTCGTTTAAATCAAGTTTAGCAAGTTCAGCTTGAACGGCAGATGCTGTATTAATAGCTTTAAGATGACCTTGTTCAAGAGTATCATAAGCTTTACCAGCAACATCCAGATTAACTGGATTAACAACAGGTCTAAATACCTTATTAAATTCCTCTATTGGCATAACTATCAATATTAAAATGTAACACCTTTACTTGTAAACAATCTACGGTCAACATTAGGATGTGTAGCATCATAGATACCAAGAGTATTATTATAATTTCTACGATTTTCAATACGACTAAGCATATCTTGAAGTCCAGCATTAATACCACTAAATACATTGTTAAGAGAACTTGCTTTCTGTTCACGAATACTATTACGGAAAGCAGCACTACGATTCTGCCAATCGTTCATAGCAGCAACATTAGTAGCTCTAACACCTTGCTTATTTAATCTATCTTTATTAATAAGTTGTGTTTCAATGTTTTCTTTTTGTCCACGAAGACTATTCTTAGAATTTTGTGCTTGATTACGAGTTCTTTGAAGTCTTTGTAGACGAGTTCTACTACTTGAAGTATTAGCATTAATATCAGTAGCCATACGACGAGCATTCTCTTCAATCTCTCCAAGTTGTGGACTAATGTTAAAATCAGTTTTAAGATTAGACGCTACAACAGAATTAGGTTGAGGAGGGGCTTCCATATTATTAAGTGCTTTACGAGTATTAACTCCGCTCGCAATAATACCAGCAAGATTAGCACCAAGACCTATAATATCATTAGTGTCAAGTTTATCAAATAAAGCAAGTCTCTTACGAGGAGAACTAATAGTATCAGGAACGCCAGCATTAGTACTTGCACCATCAACAGTACGAGTAGGTATCGTAGTTGGAGTATTTCTTGATAAAGTAGGAAGTCCTTGCATCATACTATCAAGACTTGCAAATTTAGGAGCAGCAGTAGGTGTAGCAGTAGCAGGAGCTTTAGTAGATTTACTACTTCCACTTCTCCTACGGGGGGCAGAACTTGTAGCCGGTTTAGATGCCTTAGTTGCAGCCGTAGTAGCAGGAGCTTCTTCAATAGGAGTAACTCTCGTCTGTGTAGCACTATTTGTACTTTTTGTTCCAGCATTTCTATTACCACCACTATAAGTTCCAGGAGCAAATTCAGGAACTTCTAACATATCTCTAAAGTCAGTTCTTGCACCTTTAGCGTCTCTACGTGCAGCATCATTAACTTGTTTACGTTGTGCAGCAGCATCTCTTGCATAGCTTGACGCATCAGGATAACGAGTATCATAACTACCACGCCTAACAGTAAATCCTTTATTAGAACCAGAATTATTTGTACTACGACTTCCAGCACTATTTCCAGTTGCTCTATATTGAACAGGATTAAAAGGTTCTATAAAATTATTACCTTTTGGGATAGAACTATTAGCAACAGAAGATTTAGCATCACGTTTAGCAGCAGCTTGTACTTGTCTATCAGATTTACGAGCAGCAGCTCCGCGACCATCTAATAATCTACTATTAGGAATACGTTCATCTACAGGCAGATAAGCAGTTTCGCCAAATTCATCATTAGTAACTTGATAAAGTTGTCCGTTCATAACAACATAATCTTTATCTCTCTTATCAGTACCAAGTGCAGCTTTTTTCCTACCCCCCGTAGGAGAAGGAAAAGAAACGTCCCCTACCAATTTATCAATAACATTACCATTAACAGTAACAAAACCACCAGCAGCTTTTCTATTTTTATTAGGAACTAAACCAAGTTTTTCATCTATCTCAGCATTAGTTCTTTTACGAATCTTAACTTTACCACCCATACGTTTTTTACTTCCATCGTCATTAATTCCATTTACATCTTTAAATGTTTCTTGTGCTTGAAACACTTTATCAGGATTAGCACCACCCATTACAAGTTTAGCAGGACTATTACCATTAATAATAGGTTGAGCACTAAATACTCTTAGACTATCCGGTCGTGTTTCGACAATCTCTCCATCTTCGACTTCTAAACCAGTCTTAGGATTCTTGCCAATATCAATACCACCTTGAGAATGTTTACGACCATTCATATAGTAAAGATTACCACCAATGTTAGTTGCTTTACCGCCTCTAACAACATTTGGTTTAATTTTAGTCATCTTATAATATTATTATATAATTATAGCATTTCAGCCGTTTTAAGGCTCGCTGTGAGACTTTCTGCCAAAGTAATACTATTAATCACTTCGCATACTAAAGTCCAACAGGCAAGCGGAAAAGCGGCTCTATGGCTGTGTTCAGCTCTTTTTCTTACCACCGCAAGCCATAACCGATACAGGCTTACGACCACCATAACGTTTAACTGGTTGAAGTCTTGTAGGAAGAACTTGTCTATAATCATTAGGATTAACACCAATAGGACCAGCAAGAGGAGCTGCAAGAGTTTCTTGCTTCTTTTGTTCATTCTTCTGTATCATACGATTGGTATATCCACCTTTAATAGCACCACCAACAGCATTACCAATAGAAGAACCAATACCGCTTATTCCTTGAACACCAGTAGCTCCTTCGACTAAACTACCAATTCCAGATACAGTACCGGAGATAACATCTCCCCAACCGCCCCAAGCTTTTCTATTCTTATATTTAGTAACACCACCATATTTTTGAAGTCTTGCTTCAAATTCTTCACCAGCGCCACCATCATCATAAGAGGCAAGAGCTTCATTAATAGCATTAGCTTCCTGAACTCTTTTATCATATTCTCTATTGCGCTTTTCAATTGCAGCTTGACGTTTAGCTTCTCTTTTCTTTTTAGCACCACCAATAAGACCACCGGCAATACTAAGACCAGCTCCGATAATAGCTCCTATAAAAGCTTTACGTCTTCTATATTTCTTTTCCATATTAATAACATTGTATATCGTCAATATTTATAGTTTTATTTTCATCTCTAAAGATAAATCTAATAGCAAAATACTTACCAACGATAAGTTTATTATCAAGTTTACTAAGTTGTTTATTGACTTCATTATACTTACCTGTATGTCTATCAATAGGTGGTACAGTCTTTATTTCTTTAATTACATTTCTGAACCAGTTCATAAACCATATGCCATATCTATAATACGGATGCTTGTAATCTTTCATACTTTCCTTTGGTTTACTAATGTCAACATAATCAGAGAAACAACAATTAGTATATATCACAAGTTCGTCTCCACAATAATTATCATTACGTTCTTTATTAATAATATAACTAATATAATTAAGAACAGTATCCATATTCTGATTATTAAATATTACATCAATAAACGAATAAGGAACTATATGAGTATTAATAATACCACCCTCTTCATCAAGTTCTTCAATAGTTTTAAACTCACCATTAAAGTAATTAGATGTATTATCAATAAGATTAATATAATTATTGAACTTAGCAAAATTGAATTTATCTATTGTGGATTCATTAGCAAAATAAACATTATCTTTAGTATTAAACAAATAGTCATACCAATAAGTATGAGTACTTATCCAAGCCTTATGAAGAAAACTATAAGATATAGCAAACATTTGTTCTGTGTCATCGGACTTAACTTTACCAAGACAAAGAAGTCTAACATTCTTTTCATCAATAGCAAAGTTTATATCAGTAACTTCTTTAGTAAGAAGATTCTTAAATCCAGCAGTTATATCTTCAAGATTATTCTCGTCATAACGATATAGTTTTCGAGCATCATTATCATAAAAGATATAACCATAATTACTACAAATAAATTGACCATGTTTCTGAATACCAGCATAACCTTTATTACTTGTAAACACTTCAACATAATCAATACCAAAAGCATCAGGTATAACAAGTTGTACATCTTTATTCTCTGTCTTCATTGAACTATCTCTGTTAAATATAAACATTGAATGTTCACAATGAGCAATAAGATAACTACCTATACCAACAACATTAACAATATTACCTTTGTTTTCAGCAATAACTTTATATTCTTCAGCTCTAAATGTTCTCCAATTATTCTCTACATTTTCATCACTAATTACATCACTACGACGAATCGTTTTCTTATAATTAGTAACATAATTAGAATAAACATCTTTATTAAATGAAGTTAGAATTTTATCAGTATAATCATAATAAGCACTATTAAGTTCAAATAGATTATCAACTTTATCCGGTACAATATTCTTATTAGTATGATTATGACTCCAATTAGTATTTCCACTACCATCTGTGTGATAATAAGTAAATGTTCTTGTTACAGGTTCTGTCTTAAGAGTTCGACAATGATACATATAACGAGAAACAAAAGGAAAACCAATTTTAATAATATGAAAACCATACATATGAAAGAAGTTATTAGCAGGCCAATTTTCTGTAGGAAGATTAGGATAATAATATTGACCATTATCTCCGCATAAAGGATAAGGACTTCCATCAGTTAGCATAAGACCGCATACTGGTATAGTAACTAATTCATATTTAAAGTTTCTTCTTGTAGTACCATTTGAATCTTGAATCTCATATTTATCAGTATAAACATAATAATCATAATCGTACTTAACATTTGAAGAAGAACCATAAGTATAACCTCCAGGTTTATTTTCTATATATTCATCATAAGCAATATAACCAAGACTTATAAGTTTCTTATTAGTATTAGTATATATTTCATTAGTATAATTATATAGAAGCCCCATACGTTTATAAGAGTATGTTGTAATACGATTATTAATATCAATATTTTTTACAGGAGTAAAATTTGTATCTCTATTAAGAGTAAAATTAATACGAGCAGGAGAACCATTATATACTTCTCCGGGATTCTGAATATTTTTATTTACAACAGCATAAAGTCCATCATATTGAGCGTCATAACTATCATCCCATGGACTATTACTAAGATAATAACCTCCATAATAATTAGTACCATATAATCCAACTTCTTGATTATATCCAACAGTATAAGTAAATGGAGCACCAAGTTTTATAAAATTAAAAGCATTAGCTCCAACAGTTATAAAATCTTGGAAATAAGCAGAACCACTTCTTGATATAACACTAATATTTTGGTCAATAGAACCAACAATAGCACGAGCACAAAGAATAGGTTCTGTTTCTTCATAGCTTATAAAGTATCCTATAAAGTCTTTATACATTGGTATGTTAGAGAATCTAAAATATCCATAAGCTATATCTGTTCCATCATTTACACTTGAAACTGGTCTAAAGAATGTTTCTCCTCTATTATTACGATATGGAGTTGTATTATTAGAACTATATGAATCAGGAAATACATTAATAAAATATATATCTTGTATATCATTAGTAAATATTTTAGTAACAGCATGAGCATTAGTAGTATCTGTAACTCCATTATTCTTAGAATAGGTTTTGCAATCTTCAATAGTAGTATCATTATTAATTGTATAATATACATAACTACCATCTGCTTTCTTACCAAGATTAATATTATAATTAACTTTTACATTATTATTTATTCTAATACCATCTGTATAAGAACCATTAGGGTAAACATAATGAATAAAGAAATTATATACATTTTCAGTAATAGCCCATTTTCTATCAGGAGAAGCAACATAACTATTAATTAGAATACGGTCATTATAAGCAATATTATAAACATTAATATATTGTCCAGCAGTATAACCGTTATCAAGTTTAACACTCGATGTACGATACTGCCATATGTTTACACGTTGCGTATATATAGTAGGGTCAACATCATTAAAATCAAAAATTATCTCTGTATTCTTTCTATTATTAAAATCTGGAATATTAATAATAACTCCACGATAAGCATATATAGCTTCTGAATAATTACTTTCAGCATATCTCCCAACATCAGCTTTACAAAAAGCTATATAAATATTATCAATATTTCCATAAAACAATTGTGTATCCTCATCGTTATAAGGAGTAAAACGAAGAAATGCAGTATCATCTTTAAGAATACCACGAGCTCTATAATATTCTTTAATAGGAATAAGAATACAATAATCTAAATCAACACCAATAGTATTAGCATCAATTTGAGTTCTATTATAAATTCCAACTTCATATACTTGACAATATGTCATATATACTTTAGTAGAATTACTAAGAGCTTGGATATAACATTTATATTCTTTATCTAATTCAAAATCTGAATTAATAGGTTTTCTATCAGGGTTATTCCAAACATATTCAATAGCATTAGCTCTTCCAATTATACCATTGATAGGAAGATTAGCAGTATCTATCTTTGCAGAAAATGGTTCAGTTAGTTCTTCAAATTCAGTATCTTCAACTTTATTTTCTTCTCCGCCACTACGACTACGACCAAAGAAATCTACAAAATCATCAATACTTGCTTGTTTAACAAAACTAACTTCTATACCACTTGTATCAATTTGGTCTACTACACTATTAACATTTTCTTCTATATAATCAGCTACATAAAGTCTATTCTGATAATTACATAGAGTATTGACATTATAAAGATTGAAGAAAGTAGACGTCATTTCGTCTATACTAATAGTATATTTATCATCTTGTTTATTAGTAAGATTATAGATATTATTACCTATATCAGTTTTACCTTCAACAATAGCAATAGTTTCATGTTTAACAGTAGTAAGTACATATCCAATCTGATAATACTTATAAGTATTGGTCTTATCAAATATATCAATAACAAGTTGAATAGTCTTAGAGTTCTTTTCAGAAGTAGAGGAATATTCATCTTTAAGAATAACATTAGCCATATAATTAGTATTATTACTATTTTTATATGCTACATACCAAGAGTTTTCAAGCTCTTTAACAGCAACTTCATTATAGACTATAATGGGAGCACCTAATTTAAACCAATGAGTATAATCATATTCATTATTAAAGAATCTAATAAATAGAGCATAAGTTCCATTATATATAAGTCCGGAACCATTAACAAGATTATAAGCTCTAAGATTATAATTAGGAATAGGAGGATTCAAAGTATATTTACTTTCATCTCCAAAATTATCATAATTTGGTTCATCAAGATTAATACTTTTAAGAGGAACTCTTCCAATAGGATTATGTTCACTAATAGCAACAATAAGTTCATTATTGACATTGTAAGTATAGTCTCCAAATACTCGACCACCACCCCAAGTCCAATTGGTTACAACTTCTTTTTGAGTTCCCTCTTTTTCATTATATCTAATAATCCTATTCTTATTTGTAAAAAGAATAAATTCATTAGAACAAGCAATATGACCAACAATTAATTCTCCATCTGGAAGAGCAACAAATTCTTCAATGGCATTTTCATTCTGAATACCACCATTATCAGTATTAACAACGATATTACTCGCATGAGCAAGAGTTCCACTTTCAAGAAACTCTATATCATTGTCTGTGTCAAGTCTTTTATTAATTTCCATATAGATTGACTTATTTTAAAGCCCGCACAGCCATTATCTCGATTAGACTTGATTAGTTCATTGATATAAAAAATATCTCTGAATAGAGGTCAAAAGAATTAGGTCTACGGACGTCATTTACGGGTACGCACCGGATAGTGAAAACATACAGCCCGTTTACTACTTTGATAAGTTCTACATTATCATTCATAGTATCTCAACGTTTAGGAAAAGTATAATTATAGAAATAACTTCTCCAAGCATTACTATCATCATTACCTGTTTGTTTCTGCATATCAACAATCACTCCGGCTCTTGCTTTATCTTTAAGTTGCATCCACTGATAATAAGGATTAGTACCATACTGACTTGCATTAAGATTAAATACTGGATGTTTCATACCACGACATAACATCTTATACATACAGTAAAAACCAATAGCTTCAATAAGAATACCATTATTAGGTATAACAGGTACATCACACTTATAATAATCACTATATTCAGTTTCAACTTCAAGAGATTCAATCTCTACACAATCAGCATCATAATTAAGCTCAATAGTATCTCCACAGATAAGGACATAGTTTCTATCTTCACTCCCCTTACGGGGGGTAGAATAAGTCTCCTCATGTACAATATGTTGATAAGCAGGTACATCACTATTAGTATGAATTGCAACAGAACCATAAGTTTCTTTACCAGTATAACCGGTATCTACAACTGATACTCTATCGGACGCTCCACAATCACAAGGAGGATAAACAATACAATCAGGATTATCTCTATCAGTAGGTTTATTATAATACCCTTGACCAGATGGGCGACCCCCCGTAGAGGATGTGCAGGAACAATCCTTACTCACACCGGTAAGCCGTTTAATCTCACAACCATTACTATCATATACTTTAAGTTCTCTGTCACTAAGCGGACAATAACTACGAGCTATACGATTAATAACAGCAAGTTTACGTCTCTTAGGAACATACCTAAGGACATCAAGCTGACTCATTGCATCAATAGTCCAAGCAATAACACGAGGAATCCAATCACTACCATCAGGATTAAAATCGTTGTCTATTTTGGCTATTATGCGCTCCACGCTTGTATTTACATTGTTCAACATTTCTAATATATTTTAAATAAGCAGTTTTATCAACAATGTTATATATCACAAGTTTAGCACGAATATCTAATCTAAGATTAAGAACTGAATCACGAGTTGGACATTGACTTGCAATATCTTCATAACTCTTACCACGAAGTTCTTTATGAATATATTCAGTATGTTCAAATTGAATATTCTGACGAGCTACATATCTATTATTAACAACACAAATATCATAAAATGTAGGAGTTTTCTTATAAACAATATAAGGAACACCATCATATTTAATACCTCTAAGTTTATATACCTCAGCCATCTTCTTACTATATGGAGTTTTACCTTCGGCAATCAACTTAGCTTTAGCTTCATTAGTAGCTTTATAATCAATAAAGTTTTTCTTAATCTTATCTTCGTCGCTATACTTCCAACGGTTTATCATTAAATCTCCAAGACCATAACCATATTGATAAGCATATCCCTCTAAGCAACATTTCTGTACACCATACTGATAAAACTTAGCAATATAATCACGATATTTAGAGAACTTAAGTTTAGAACGTTTCTCTGCAAGTTTAATAGCTGTATTAATAGCTCTACATTTCTTAAGAAGATTACAATACTTAATGATTTGTAGAAGTACTATTCGTTCTTGTCCTTCTTGATAAACTTCAAGTTTAGAATAAACTTTATTAAGAAGAGTTTCATCAGGATTATATTGACCTATTACCCATTCTGTCTTATAATCTGACATTGAAATACCAATGTTCTTAGATATAAAACCAAGACGTTCAGTAATAAATTCTCTGATATTACCTTTGACTTTAACAGCTGTATCATATTCTTCTTGAAACTTCTTAATATCACTATTAGCATCTTCGAGATACTTTTTATAATAATGCTTTATTTCAATATCTGGAACCATAAGAGATTATCTATTTAGTAAATTATCAGTAGGAACTTCATTAGTCTCTCTTGGTACTTGAAGAAGATTACGTTTAAAGATAATATCCTTAATAGCACCAACCATATCCTCCGGCAATAAGAACTCATCATCGTCAAACATATCGTCTGTATCAATATTGTAACCGGAAGTATCTTTTTTATTCTCATGAGTTTCTATTTCAATAAGATGTGGAGCTTCAAATACAGATTCCACAACAATAGCATTAACAGTCTTAAACCAAACAGCAGTATTATCTTTAGTAAAGAAATAAATATACTCATTGATATAATCCCAACAAGGAAGATTACACATACCAACTAAATGAGTATAAAACTTAGCACTCGCTTCTTTAGCAAAAGGAAGTTCGTGATTATCATAACCAGCAGTACGAACACTTTGAAATGGCAGATTATTCGTAAGTCTAACAGGACGTGGAACTTTCTGAGCCGTTCGTTTAATTGGCTTAATCATATATTCAGCACTATTATGAAAATCCCCATCGGGAATATCAATAAGACTCAACTTAACTCTTTGTTGAAGTCCTTTATCAAGATATCTATTATTCTCAAAACTACGTCTGATAAGTTCATTACGAGTATGAAGAATAGCATATTTAATATTCCTACGTAGAGGAACATTATTAGGTTGCCCAACAGCATGAGCAATCTCCGAAATTAATTGATTGATAGATGACATAATTAGCAGTATTACTTGTAAGAAGATTCGCAACTCCATCTACACTTACAAATATACCTTTTTAAAATTAACATCCAAATGTTTACCAAAATTTTATAGTTGGTTAAAACAAAGAAAGCGGCAGCACGTTATCTCAACGTACTACCGCTTCACCTTTAGTATGAACACCTCTTTAAATTTCTTTGAAATAATTCCATACTTTACCAGTACCAGCATCTTCATCTTTAAACCAAAAGTTAATTGCTGAATAAATTACTTTTTCATCAAGTTGTTCTTCTGTAAGATTAGGAAACCAATCTTGGTATAAAGGCAGCTTTATTATGGTCTTCTACATAATCAAAAGCTTCATGAAAACCCTTGATTGCTTCAAGTAGTTCTCCTTGTGGAATAGTTGCTATATTGTAACCTTTAATAATCTCTTTATAATGATGCATATCACTTAGATGTTAGAGTTTCTCTAAAAGCATTAAGGTCATTAGTATCAAGTTCTATCACTTTATCAATAAGTGGAATCTTAACACGAATAGTGCCATTACCGATTTCAACACCACCAAGAACTTCTGGATACTTCTTGACTTGAGCAACGAGAAGATTATCTGCCGTTTCATTTATGATTCCTTCAATATCAACCATACCATTATCATCCTGCGCAAGTTTCAGAAGAGAATCAAACTTAGCAATATTGTTATTAATAACTCTTGCTATATATGGACGAGCAATGAGAACAACAGGATTAGTACTTGACAATTCAGATAGTTTAGCATTTGCAAAGCCAACTACTTTATCTATTATAACTTTTCTTTCAACCATAGTTTATTTACCGTTTACATTTTTAATAAATTCAGCATAAGTAAGATTAGGATTAGCTTGAGTCGCTATTTGAAACTTCTTGAAAAGTTCAGCTTCTTTGTTAGCTTCTTCTACAATCTTAGCTTTCTTATCTTTTATGTTTTTAAGCTGCATATCCAGCAACTCTTTACCACGAGCACTATTAGCAACTTTACCTTTAACAGAATTGATAAGTTCTTGCTGTATTAAAAATTGAAGTTCTTGTTCAATACCAGCATAAGTTTGGTCTTGTGCAAGAATCTGTTTTTGGTCATTAGTAAGAGAAGCAATTTCTTTATCTATTTCTTCCCATACATTAACTTGTGGTTGAGTAGCAACAGTAGGTGGAATAAGTTGAGTACGAATCTTATTAAGACGTTCTATCTCTTGATTAACAGCTGTAAAGTAATCTTCGTTTGGATTAACTCTTCCACTAAGTAGTGGGTCAGTCTGACCTAAATTGAATTGATATTGTGGAGTCATAACGAAAGGTATTTAATTTAGTTCTTAAACAAAAAGAGTAGGAGCAAGAACTCCTACTCTAAAATTTGCGTTTATATCAGCTTATGCAGCCGGCGTTGGAGTCGTACTTGCAGGATGACACGGATTATAACTTGGATAACCAGTTACAGTAGGTTCATTAGGAAGAACCAATTCTCCGGTAATCATACGACAAGTTCTACGCCACAAATTGAAGTCTGCGTGTTCAGCAACTCTCTGAATATCACACTGGATAAGTTTGTCTTGATAAGGACGAGTAGCTTTCAGAATAGCAACCTCTGTACGAAGTGCACCAATTTCCCCAGCAAGTTCGTCTTTACTATCACGAGAGTATTTATACAAATCAAACGCATCTTGATTATGTTTTGCGTTGATTACATCAAAACCATTCCGCATAGCAGAATAAATACCAAACATTTCTTGGTTAATAACTGAACGGTCAGCAGCACGAGCACCTTGTGCATTATATGCTTGCTGCCACATAGCGTTAGTCAAAGCAACCATATCTTCACATTCTTTACGTTCAAGATATTGTTCGTTTGAACTAATAGCTACTTCGGCAGCAGATGCTCCACAACCACGACCGAACAAACCACAATTTCCAAGACCACCATTGAGCAGCCATAAAGCAGTACCAGCAATACCAAGTCCAAGAGCAGTTCCCGCAACACCTTTGGAAGCATACTCTTTTTCATCTTTCTTACTCCCATCGTTCACTTGTACGAAGCTCTTTCCGTCCGTTTCTTCTACGAATCTCATAATCATTAAGTTTTAAATTTGTTAGTAAATCTGTTATTTGTAATCGACTACGGCACGAAGTTCGGAAACGGACAAAAAGAAAGGACACAATCACAGAATTAACTGTAACTATGTCCTTTTCAATTAGTTATCTTACGTAGATAACACCAATATGACTATAAACCTTTCTTACTGCTATACTTACGTACCTTATTAAGTGTAGCTTCATCAAAGTCTTTTTCACTCCAACTAAGTTCTTTGAAACCAACTTCTTTATGACCGGGAGGAATAATACCTAACTTAACATAAGTATCAAAAGTACTTGGACTACAATGAAGAATCTTTTCACAAGCATAAGTTTTACTTATTCTTTTAATACCTCTATTAAGCTTAGTAAGGTCATCTATGATTTCATTAAGTTCTTCCTCAGTATGATTACTATTTCCAGCATCTATATTATTTATAGCTTATTCAAGTAATCCTCTAAGGATTCTTATCTTTACGTTTATCATTTTGAATATCTTTAACATGACTCCTCGCTGCAATAATTATAAATATACCGGCTATAACGTAATAACTACAAAGTAGTTCCATATCTGTAATAGGTATAATAAATACTTTGTCAATAGTCGCAATTATAACATTTACAAGATTTGCTATTATTATATGTCTGTGTCATTTACAAAATCCAAATGTATAACTACAAACATAAAGTATAGTTATATTTGCTATTGAATTACCAAGAAGAAAATCACCAATATAATCAAATTCAAGATTAACATCATACTTATATAAAGTGTTATTAACAAGCATGCCCACCAGTTGTATGGTGGGCATATATTTAATCAGTAATACAAATAGTTTCTTCATCATTTGCTATTACCCGGTTTCTTAGGACCAGTAGTCCCTGTACCTTTGTTTGGTCTTCCTTTTGCTATAGCTTTAGGAGTTTTAATTGGTTAAACATTTGTTATTTCATGCAGTCGTCCACTTGTTTGTATCCTATACCAAACTTCATAAAGATAGGACGTAGAATCCAACTCCAAAATATAGGAGCAAGAATAGCAGAATTAAGAAGTACAATCTTATTATCATAATTGAGAGCAAGATAAATAGCAGTAACTACTACGATAGACACAAGAAGAATTGTGCGTTTCAGCCACGTAGGAACTTTAGCATCACCATTAAAATAATCTACTACTTTAATTAGTATGTAGGTAAGGACGTTCACTATGAACACATAAGCGAAATCAAAGTTATTAATAATTTGCTTAATTACAATATCTATATAATCCATATCTAAAATTATTTTAAATTAAACATTTGAAGTAATAGTCCAACCTTTAGCTTCAGCACGAGCAATAGCAGCTAAGCCAGCTTCACTTGCTTGAAGTTTTCTAAGATTAAACGAATTACCAACTCCTTGACTTTTAGGAGAAGCAGATGTATCAATAAGTCCATCAAGAATAGCAATTAAAGCTTCAACAGAATGTTGTTGTCCATAACCTTGAATTTGAAATCGAGAAATGTTACTAACATTCTTAACAAAAGTAATATAACTAAAATCAAATTTACCAGTAAAATTACTAAAATCTCCTCCTTTTAGAAATTCACAAGAATTACCTCTCCAAGTATATCCTGTAACAGTATTTGTAATAGGAACAGAATCAGTAGCATCAAGAGCAACTAAATCTGGAGTATCATAATATTTAAAACACATAGTAGTATTCTTACAAGCAACTAATCTAAATAGATTAAGATTACCATTATTTGAAGTCTTAGTATCATCAATAGATACCATAGGAAATTCATAGAAACAATGAACATCATTATCAATATTAATATTATTATGGAATAGAACTATAACATATTTATAATTATATCCTTCAGTATCAATATAATTTAAATCATTAAAAGCACTAAGTGGTAAATCAAATGCAGTATCTCCACTTTGATAAGTATATAAAGTATCACCAACAATCCAAGCTTTATTAGCAACATTATTAGACCAACGATATATACTTTTAATCCAAGAATATTCTCTAAATGCAAATATATTACCAGCTTTATAATCAGTATGTTGAGCAAGAGCGTTATCAAGTAATACTTTCATTCGTCCAAGAACGTCTTCATAACTTTCAAGTTCAGGAGTTCCACCACCGCTAATAGCTGAAATTTTACTTGGATAATCAGCAAACTTAACGTCTCCAACAGTAACTCCTTTAGCTTCAATGGCAGCCTTAATAGCTGCCTTTGTTTGAAGAACTTTATTAAGTTTATCAATAGTAGTTCCCATTATACAATCTCTCCATTTATATTATCTAAAGAAGCATTGATTATTCCAACAGTATTAGTTATTTGAGTAGTTACCCATGCTTCAGTGGCATAACCATCTAATGATGGAGTATCTCCAGGAGCTCCTGTATCACCTTTTGGTATTCCAACATCTACTTTATAAATAGGATTACCTTGTGGATCATCTCCTATTTTAGTTATAGTACAAGTAGCAGCTTGATTAGGTTCAAGAGTACTAATAGTTCCTGTTTCAAATACAGGAGTTTTACCATCAATTCCGTCATCTCCATTAGCACCATTGGCTCCACGTGGAATACCGAAATCAATCTTATAAATAGGATTACCACTAACATCTGTACCGTCTTGACGAACATTTGCAGTAGCAGCTTCACCGGCATCAACAGTTGTAACATTACCTATCTGCATAACAGGAGTTTTGCCATTAGCTCCACCTCCTCCTCCAGATTCAGGATAAGTAACCCAAGTACTACCATTCCACCAAGTAGGTTTACCTAAAGAAGTATCAAAATATTTAAAACCGTTAGGTATCTTAGTATATCTATAATTAGGTCGTTGAGATGTAGTTCCACTTGTTCTTATAACAGAAGATAATTCATAAGGTAAAACTATTGCATCAGTCAACCAATCATCAATAGTAACAGTAGCGTTTTCAGATAAAGTAAAATTATTGCCATCAATAGCAGTAATAGTAGCAGTACCATTATTTATATAATCAGAATTTACTACATCTCCAATTTTCCAATCCCAAATACTAATAGAACAAACAACTACATTGCTACCTTGAGTAAATTTAGCACTTGTATGATAATGTAATCTACCACCTTTTAATACTTTATATATAGTATTATTAGATTCTAATAGTATAAAATCGCCACTACTTAATGTAACAGTAATTCCTGATTTATTAGGAGTTAAATAAGGATAATTAGTTTCAGTATTAAAACCATTAGTTCTAAGAATACCTATGTTAGTTTGATATCCATATTTATAAGCAGAACTAAAAGAAGTTTTAGTACTTTGATAAGAATAATTAATTCCATTAGAAGAAATATCATTAAGGTCTATAGGAAAATTAGCATTTACATCATCATAATTAATACTAAATAAATTATCATTAATATTTATTCCTGAACAATGTTGTACTTTAGTAATATATTTTGGACCAACATTTTTAGCAGTAGAAGTATTAATAATATTATTACTAATATTTACATTTCTAGTTCGTCCTCCAGATTGAGTAGAACATATAATTATAGCATAATCTATACTACCGGCAGGTGCACCAATTTGATTATTACTAATTTCTAAGTTTGATACATTAGTTATATAATTAGCTCCGGTAGCTCCTTGAATTATACCAAAAGTAAATACAGCAGGAGGAACATTATCAAAATAATTAATAAGTTGATTATAATCAGCACATTCAAAATAATTGTTTCTTACTGAAAGATTATGAATACCACTAAGAGCAATTGCTCCTTTAATATTACCTTCTAATTCATTTCCTTGTATAATACCTCCAAAACCTCCACCTGTAATAGGAGTAGGTTCTGCTTCAATAGCTGCACCAGCTAATTGTTGAAAAATACAATTCTGAATACTTTGTAATGTTGGTTGATAAGTTTCGTGTGAATAATGTATTCCACCACCTTTAGTAGAATTAACACCAACACATCTTTCAAAAACATTAAGAAAAATATTATTATTAACTACGCTATGTAAATGATAAATACCTTTTTCAAATTTAGCAAATCCACCATAAACTTTTACATCAACACAAGTACTTCTAATTATTTCATATAACAGAATAGCACTATCTAATTGAGAATCTTTAGTTATGTATATAGCAAAATTAGATAAATAATCATATTGAGAAATAGTATTATTATTTTTATTAATAGATAATACAGACGCAGAAGTATTATTAATAAAAGCTATTAATCCAGTATCAGTACCATTTCCTATAATATTAGTACCATTAGTATAATGTGCAACTACATTAATATCTATTTCTTTAGTTACATAATATAATGCACTTAATATAATTGTATGAATATTAGTATTAACTAATACTTCTTTAACTTTATCGAAAGCATCATTAGAATCAATAAGATTTTCTTTTAAAGTTATAAAAGCAGTACTATTATTAATAACATCTTTTTTATAAGGAGTAGCACCATACCATTCAGGATAAATACCATTTATTTTCCAAGTACCATCTAAAGAAATATCCTCATTAAATATTTTAATAAGTTGAGCATTTATAACTGTATCATTTCCTACAATAGTACCATTAGATAAACTACCACCCTCAAATAAAAGAACACAATTATTAGGAACTACAACAGTTCTTCCATCTAAATCATAATCATATTGAATATGATAAATAGTACTTGAACTATTAAATGCATTATAATCAAGAACATTCTTACCATTTACAATATTTTTACGAAGATAAACTCTACCAAGACCACTAAATTCACTAAGATTATATTCTTTATCTTTAAATTTGAGTTTATCATCAACAACAGTTATATCTTCTTCATCAGGATTATTGATATATTCATTAGTAATATTATTAGTAACATGAAATTCACTAATAGGAACAAGTAAATTCCAAGTACTACCTTTATCATAACTTACTTCAATACCTTGTTCAGTTAAACGAAGAGTTGGACTAATGCCATCATCACCATCGTCACCATCTTCTCCTGGTTTACCTTGAGGTAATCCTAAGTCCATATGATAAACAGGATTACCTTCAGTATTATCTCCTTCATAAACTAATTTGAAAGTAGGTTCAGCACCATAAGGAAGAGATGTAATTTCTCCGGCTTTTAAAACCGGAGTCTTACCATTTTTACCAGTTCCACCGCCACCTCCTTCTTCAATTAGTTTATAAAGCTCTCTGTTAATTTCGTCTTGAAACTTTCTTTGACATCTATCAAAGACTTGTTCAGCGAAAACAGCTTTACCATTTTTATTATTCCATATAGTTTGGGCAATAATAAAATGAGCTTTATCTTTAAGACATCTATCCATAATTTATAATATTTCTTTTAGACCATCTTCGGCATAAGTTTCACAATCATATCTCATATTAGTAGTAGGAACTTCTTCTTCTGTATAAGCCGAGAACTTAATATGCTTAACTTTCATAAGACCAACTTCCCAATTAGCATGAACACCAGACCAAGTTCCCCATTCACCAAGAATAGCAGTTTTATCATAAACATTAGCACTTGGAAACCAACAACCAATAAGCATAGTCATAGGATTAAAAGGAACAAACGCTTTACATATAGCAACAACATCATCATCAATAAGTAGTCGAGTATAGTCTTTAGTCCAATCAATAGACCACTTATGATACTCACCATCATCATAATAATGTTCTACATATTTAAGCGTTTCATCAAGTCCACCATAAACAAGTTCTCCTAACGGAGTTCTATTATTAACAGTAAGCTCACTCTTTCCAAGTTGAGAACCACTTGGGTCTCCATAAATTCCACAACCATCATTCCATTGTTCAGCCATCCAATTATTAAAACGACAAGACCGAGTATTAGCTCCATAATTGACTTCATCAATAGTATCACTAATTTTAACCCAAACAAGATTATCACTTCTAACATAAGATTCAGGTTGTTTAGGGTCAGTACTTGTAACAGCTTCAATAGTAGCTTTAGATGCTTCCCAATCAATTATCCAAGTACCATAATTTTCTCCTGTTTGAGTACAACCAATAGCTTGACGCATACTAAGTCCAGGAACAAACCAATAAATACTTTGGTCATTATTAGGATTAACAGAAGTACGATAAGGAGTATTCTCCGAACCAAGTTCCATATCAATTTCGTTATTAATAACTACCCATGTAGCACCATAACCGGTCTTAACACAATCTTTATAATTATAGCCATTAACTCCAGTTTCTGTCCAAAACTTAAACGTAGCATCATAATCATAAATTTCTTGATAATGAAAATACCAAAGACAAATAGCAAGACCTGTCATTCCTTTTGGTACTTGAAACCAACAATCAAACATACCATAAGGATGATAATCAACTGATTGAACAAGACCACCAACACGAGTACAACGTTGTTGTAGAGGATACTCAAAAGAACTTGGACATTCTATAATATCAACAGGTAAACCATAACCCTCTACACCAGCAGGAGCAACAGCAGGCACACGATAATTATATTTATCTCCATGTTGTTCAAGTATAAGACATTTCTCTTTACTATTAAAATAAATCAGAGAACCATGAGTACCACCACCCATGTTACCACCCCAACGTTTTTGCTTAGCATAATAACGTTTCTTAAACTCTACAATAGCATTATCAAAATCGTTTTCAAAATCTATATCATAATCAGCTTCAGCTTTAGTAAGTTTTATAGATTTAATAGTACGATGTGTAGTACTAAGAACATCAGTATCGGAGACAACATTTATATCTACTTCTCCTACGGGGAGTCCAGATAGTAAGAATCGAACATTGTCGTCTTTCATTTCCGTCATATTAGTAGTAGGAATAGTAATATCATCATTTACTTTAAGAACTGGCATTTTCTTATAACCAGTAGCAAGCATTTCAACTACATCATAATCAATATATTGATATGGGTCTTTCCAGGTATCATTACCTTCAATGGTTCTTGTAGAAAGACCAAAATCATTAATAATATAAGCATTATTCCAATCAATAGCTCCAAAACTCATAGGAGCAGAATCTGCTATATTATCAGGAAGAAGCATATTCTGAACAAGTATGCCCCCCATAGGAGAATCTGGAACAACCGAACTTGTTTTAGCCCATGCAAACATAGGATTTTGAACTTGAAGCCATCTATAACAATCAGTATCAATAATAGGAGGTTTACTAAGATAATCTTGCATTATACTTACAGTACCACATTTAAAGTTACTAATAGTTACATTACCACCACCAGTACTAACTCCATTAACAAAAGCAATACCATAAGCTAATTTAATTCCATATCCATCAGTATTAGGAACTGTAACTGTAATTTTATCATTAGTTATGCCATTCTTAATAGTATAATATCGACTTTTACCTGTACTAATAATAGAATTATCGTCACTTGCTGTATCCCGTTTATAAATAGCCCATTCAACATATAAAGCCATATTAGTTTCATCGGCAACATTTTCAGTACTATAAGTTAATTCAACTTGTACATCTTGTCTATAAGCAGGATTAAGTAAATCCATACTATTAATATCGCCAACTTTAGCTCCATGACCAGGAACTATTTCAATAGTTTTATAATTATCTTTATCAAAGATATTGGCATAAAGTATAGTATCTGATTTACAAACCATAACCATACCATACCAATGATTAGCAAATAGTTGAGTATTAGCAGGAAAATCATAATCTGTACCAAAAACATGAAATTTATGACCATCAGAAGTATATTTAATACCTATAAAACGATTAGCACCTAATTGTGTAAAGCCAAGTAGGTTTACCATATATGGTTGAATAATAGTATTAACCTTTGTTTCTTGAATCATAAATCTAAAGAAGATAGCTCTTCTAACTTTAGGGTCAACAGTATCTCCAAATAAATCTTTATATCTTATATTGTGAGACTCCCCACCATCTTCAAGTTTATCATTAGTATAATTCCACGGCAAAGTAATTTGATTATCATTACTAATTCTACAACCAACATAAGTTACATCTTGATTATAAGAATCAGTAGCAATAGTAAAATGATAATCTTCTTTAGGGTCACTTGTTAATAGAGAAGATAATATATTAGCAAAAGACTTTGTAGAATAATCCATAGGAAACATCCAATCTACTGCGTCTGCGTTTGGATACATTCGAGATTTGACACTTGGAGCATCAAGAAGCATTATACGTCCATTCCATTCTATCTTTCCTATAATCGGATTGTTTCCAATCGTAGGCACGATATTAGTTCTGAATTGGAACAATTTCTCTGTTTCTGTTTCTCTATGATATATCTTAATAACATAATCTTTATCATCAGGTAGTTCACCAAGTTCAATACCATCTAAAACACCACTGCTCGGAACTGTAATATCAGTACCGAGCGGTATAAAATCAGTAGCATCAGCAGCTCTATATGCTATGTCTATATGTTGAGCAATATTAGGATTATTAGTAAATTCTACACCTGTAAAGACATATTTACAAGGTATTCGTTCCATATCATTAACATTAAGAATTTGAGCAAGTATTTTATATTGAGTACTTTGACCAACTTCTGTATCTTGAAATAATATACCCATTCGTCTATCATAATCAAGAAAATCAAAGTTACCACTATAAACTGTTTGCTCTTCTGCAATAATAGATTCTCCATCACGAACAACATTACGTTTAATAATAAGCGTAGCATTTTTTTGAGGAGTAACTTTACAAACAACAGTAGTCATAAAGTAATTATAATTGGGATTAGGGGCTTCAACTGAAGCCCCACTATCATCAATTATATTAGTCTTAGCTTCTATTATACGAAGTTCTTCACTAAGTATAACTTCAGCAGAAGAAGAGGTAGCTTTATAACTAATCTTATATGTATATTCAGAAAAAGTTGGAACAGCCATATTAATTAGTTTAATAAATTAAGGAGTAATAAAATAACGAAGACCAGATTCAGGGAATGATTCTCCAAGAGCAGTAGGTTCTTCACTAATATGTGATGTTTTACCATTAAGAATTATATTTTCTCCTGCATTATATTTTAGATATTCAACTGACTGAACTTCCATTTGACAAATCTGCCAATTAGCTTGAGTTCCAGCCCAAGTACCAATAGAAGTATTTGCGGTATTATCAAGTATTGTCATAACAGAACCAGGAGTAACATGAATACCATCACGGTCAATAACACCAATAGGTGTTTTAACTTGATTACCATCTTCATCTTCTGTAATTCTATATGCAACCGGCATAGTAGGAAACCAACCAGCGATAGTAAATTTCATTTGATTAAATGGAACAAAACCTCTATTCTCACTAATGAATATATCGTCAACATAAAGAAGAGTTCTATCAGGAAGCCAAACAATACTCCATTTATGGAATTTATCATCAGCATAACCAGCAAGACTTTCACTAAGTTTAAGTAGTTGAGAACAATATTCTTCTTTTAGAATATCAGTTCCTTCTTTACCGTTATAAACTTCTTGAGCAGTATATTTAATAGTACCACCCTCATAAACAGGAGCAGCCCAACCTTGTCCAGATTCACGTTCACCAAGCCAGTTATTGAACTTACAATTAGCATAACTTGGTTTATAACGAGGAACAATAACAGGACCAACTTTAACCCAACTATCTCTTTGTTTTGGTTTTGTAATATCAGTTAATCTAAAAAGACCAGTATCTTCTTCACTTCCATTTTTAACACCTATAACTAAATCTTCAGTAATAATGTTCATATCAAAATAACAATCTTGAAGAACAGACCAATTATCAATAGTACCATTAGTAAGTTGAGATGGAAGCTCAATATCAATTTCGTTATTAACTACTCTATAATATCCATCGTCTGCACTACCTTGTGTGTTTCTTTGATTATATGGATATTGATTATAACGATAATCAGATTCAGAAATCTCAATATAATGAAATAGCCAAATAGCAGGACAAACTCCCCAACAACCAATAGGAAGTTTCAACATGACATCAACTTTACCATAACCAAAATAACGATTAGAAACTAATGCAGCACCTACACGAAGAAAGTTCTTATTAGTTCTATTATCCCAATTATTTCCACTATAATCAACATCTGCGCCATATCCTGTAAATGGATCAACATCAGATTCTTTACCAACTCCTCTAATAGTACCAGTATATTTATCTCCATGATTTTCTATAACAAGATTACCTTGTCCATTGAAATAAATATTATGTCCATTAGTACCACCATTATATCCACCCCAACTACCATGTTTAGTAAAGAAGTATTCTGCAAGAGCTTTGACAGGTTCATCTTGTTCAGCAAATACAAGTTTAAAAGATTCTTGAACATATTCTTCTGGATTCATAAGAGCATCATAATGAGTTGTACCATTAATGCCAACATTATCAAATCCGGAAAATATCTTATTAGCAACAGAAACTCCTAAGTAATTAAGAATATCAAGTCTTACAGTTCTAATAGTATTACCAGCAGGAATAATAACTTGTTGAAAAATATCAGGGTCAACAAGAAAACTAATCTTTTCATTACTAATAGAAGAAGTAAATTTAGTTTCTTGAACAAGAGTTTGAGTATTACCTCCACTAAACGTTATTGTATATCTAAGTTGATAAGAAGCAAATTTATCATCACAAATCTTACTATAAAATCTTCGATAGCGATTAGTAGTTTCAGAATCACCACCACTATTAAAAGCAACAGGTCCAGAACCACCATTAGGTCCACCAGCAATTTTACAAATAAGAACTTGGTCAGTATCTTCGCCACCAAACAACAAAGGAGTCATTTGATTACTCAAATACTCTTCTTGATAAGGGATTGTAATATCAGATATAGATACAGCAACTCCATCACTTGTACGTTTAAATTGTGGGGTAGCTACTTTGATAGCAGTACCAAGTCTTATCTTTGAACTTAATTCTTCACCACCAGTTGGAATAAATTCAGGGTCTGCATTAGGAGTTTCATCTTCTTTAGCTTTACGATATACAGCAGTAGGCAAACCACCATAATCAATAAAATACCATACATTCTTCTCCACAATAAATCCACTTTCGTCTTCAGCACGATAAGGTCCTTCAAGAACAAGATGAGCCTCTTCATTAACTCCGACCCAAGTACCTTTAGAATATTCAACAAAAAACTTACCGGCAGCAGTAACACCAAACTTATATTGTTTTACACCATTATAGACAAATTCATTATAGTATTTATCTCCATCAATCCAAACAAGAGTACGTTCATCATTTTCATCACCATCATATTCTTTAATCAAGAACATAAACCCTGTAAACTTAGTACCAAACTCACGACCTGTAACTCCACCACCACCTGAATCATCCCCACCAATTTGTTTTGGGTCAAATGTCCAATAAGCGTGCCAAGCTACATAACTACCATTTTGGAATCGAAGATTAGGAGTAGAAAGATATTTCTTAACAAGAGCATTCTTATTATTAAAAGCAAAGCCCATAGCACTAACGCCATACTTATCGGTTACCTGTTCAGTATCAAGATAAGTAGACATTGGGTTAATAACATCTCCAGCTTGTTGTTCATAACTAATAAGACTACCCCAATTATCTACATCCATACTTACTCCTTTTTTACCATTGGCTCTATAAAACCATTCGGCTTCAACTTTATTAGGAGCATCTCCACCATCCATGTTTGGTATGAACCAGTCGTATATCTGACCGGGCATTAGTAATTTATTATAATAAGGACTATCGCCAAGAGCAACATTACGACCTGTTTTAAATTTGAAATTAAAACTCTTACTTCTATTATCAACAAGTCTAAGAACATAAGTTCTATTTTCAACAAGATTACTTAGTACAAGTTTATCACTTTCAGAAGTTGTTCCGTCAGGCTGAACAAGATACTGTTCTCTAAGAACCGTCCACCCAACATCATTATTCCAGTCATCTGTATATATCTTGTACATAACTTTAAAATATTGGGAAGTCCCAAGCCGGACTGTAAAATCCAACTTGGGAATCCAATATTTAATAGGTACAATATCTTTAACTGCCATTGTACCTATATTATTATTTCATCGACAACATTCTAACCTCTCTAATCTCTGTAACAGCAGGAGCGGCATCAGTAAGAATTGTACCATTAAGTTTAACCCATTTGTTAGCTTGATAACATATATAAACTCCACCAAGCGTAGCATCAACAATAACATCCTTAACTTGAGCTGTAGGAAATAGAGCTTGAAGATTAGTATTAGTATCTTCTGTTACATTATTAGTAACAAAAAGATTATGTCCACCACCACTACCACCTTGATTCTTAGGAACAAGATGAGCATTAGTAATACCATTTTTAAACCAATATTCTTCTATTCCTGTATCTGTCATTATGCCAACAGTAAGACCTTTAGCTCTTTTAGAAGCCATAATAGTAGTAATAGCAGCATTTAAATTAGGATAAGGTCCATAGATAGCATCTATATTAGGTAATGCATCATAATTCTTGTCAACAGCATTATTTACAATCGGCTGTGAAATATTAATTCCTTCCATAGTTTAATTCATTATTTTAATTTCAATAACGTTTAAACCAATTCTCTTAGATTTCTCTACACTAATAAGCAAACTAATAATATTGTCAGTAACTGTTACATCAAACCATTGTGTCCATTCATTAGTCTGTCCATAAGGAGCACTTGGTAATTGTGATTTAATACTTGTTCCATTAAGAAGAATATCTCCATTTTGATAACTATCGCTTGTTTCAGTAGTAGAACTAATAAAACGAACTTGATAATTACCATTAGGAACATTAAATCTAAAAGCACTTGCGCCAGCAACATTATATTTATTTATATAACTATATAATGGAGATATTGTAAACATTGAACTTAAATCTCCACTTTGCCTGGATGGCGAACTAATTTTAATATATTCATATCCAAGTCCTTCAACATAATTTTGAACATCTGCTTGTTTTCTTGTAAACCCACTAAGTAGTAAACCAGATTTTGCTTTAAGCGTATCAGTGTCTGGAACATATTGTGTAGCTTCTCCTTGAAGAATATTACAAAAACCACCATAAGTAGCATCTTCATATTTAGTTAAAGAACCAGTATCTGCAAACGATACAGTAGTCATACAAATAAGTTTATTATCATCTGCACCAGCAGCTTCAGTAACAGTAATATCTTTAGTCCATTCTCCTCCACTTAAAGTTTCAGTAACAACAATAGTTTTAGCACCAGCAGAATTAAACGTTATGTCATATTCAAGAATATTGTTTGTTTTAACTACATTAGTTACTGTACCACCAATAGTATTATCTCCTAATGTACCCATACGAGTATTAGTAGAAGGACTTGCAGTTACTTTTACATGAAGAGGTTTATTAACTTCTACTGTACTTGCACATTCAATAGTACAACTACTAATTTCAACAGGACTTGCGATAGTTAATACAACAGGAACAGTAACAGTATTTACAGAAGCAATAGATGATTTAACTACAAGATTGCCATTATAAGTTCCGGCTAATGTTTCTTTACCAACAAGAGTATAAGTAATCTTATTACCAACAACTTTTTCAGTCAAAGTAATTCTGCTGGGCAAGTCCCCCGTAAGGGATGCAGAGATAGTATCCATTTGACTATTATTAGAGGGATAAACAGTAACTTCAACTGTACCCTCATTCATCTCTGTTAACTTAAGATAGCTTTTATCCGCAAACATATTTGTTATAGCAATATCATTAATAACTACTTCAACAGGAATACTATCAGAAGAAGCTCCGTTTTCAACATAAGCTCTAAGTGTACCACTTACTGTACCTGGATTAGTACTCTTGTTAGTACAAGTTAAAGTAAGTATGTTATCTGCAATAGAACTAACTGTTTCAATATTAAGTCCACTACTAAACTCATATTTAAGTTTACTCATTTCAGTATTGTCAAGAGGGAAACAAGTAAATTTAATTTGAGCAGAACTATCATCAGTAAGATAAAGAGTTTCAGTTTGAGCTGTAATAGTAGTTATTTTAACAGCAGCGCCAATAGCATCAATACGATCTTGAAAAGCAGCACGACGAGCACTATCGAGTTTAGACATATCGAGTTCCGCATCATCTTTCCAGATAGTATCTTCAGTTTCTTCGTACTTACTAACAAAGTATTCGATGTTGCTAACAAGTGTATCTTCGCAACCAATCTGACAATATAGAACATTATCTCTAATACCTATTTGTTGAATCGGACAGATATAAGATTCGTCATTAACATCATAAGCTTCAATAGTCATTCCGCTTACACTACTAACATTAACTCCTGTACATTTGAATGTCAAATCTCTATAATTAAAGTTCTCTTTAAAAGACATTTCAACATCAAATTGAAGAGTAGTACCACCTGTTTGAATATTGCTAATCTTAGCATACTGTTTCATGTACTTATATTCGTATATCTCGCCTACGGTAGCAAACCACATCTTATTGGTTATAGCACCATAAGTATCACTGATATATTTAAGGAACTCTCCCCATTGACTACCGGTAGCAGTATGACAACAGAAATGAAACCACGTTTTGTTTGAAGTATTACTTTCTCCAAATAAAGTAGTAAGTTTCGATTTAAGATTTCCATCAATATCATCACTAAAAATACGAGACCAAACTTTATGCCACCAATCATCATCTACATAAGGTTTGCAATCAACAGCTGGACTATTTTCTGCAACAGAAACATCAATACGAGGCATATCTTCCATAGCAGTCATAAAGATATTATTACCATCAGGACGAGCTATAACTTTCATAAGACGATTAGCCATAGCTTTAGTTCTATACATATCGCCAGTAAGACCTTGAATAACATTGTAAATATCTTTATCAGTACCAAACTTTTCAGTCCCAATATTATGATAATAGAAATCTACACCATACTTAGCAATAAGATTCACATCTTCCCATACAAGATAAGGAACCATAAATCTATATTGATTAGTCGCAGTCTTATCAACAGCAATAGTTCTATCCATAAAAGTACCATCTTTATTACCTGTATAGGGCCAAATAGCAACACCTTGTTTAAGACGTTCTTTGCCAAACATAGTCGTATAAGTAAGATAATCATCAAATGTCTTATAAACTACATCAGGTAAATCACCTGCAAGATATTGATTAGCATGATACATCCAACTACCAGCACCACCATCAACAGTATGAATACTAATAGGTCGTTTATTTATAGCAGCCCATACAACTGATAGTGTAGTAGTATTACAATCATCAGTTGTAAAACTAACAACATTTTCAGTATCATATTTAAGAGGTGGAATAGCCACAGCATAAGTACCAGATGGAACTCCTGTTATCTTAACACGAATCTTACGCATTTGACCTTGAGTATAAGGAGAACTATTTCCCATTTCTATATCAGCAATAGTCTTTTTAACTTCTTGTATATCATTTGCGTTCTTAGTAACTTTATTATTAGTAGAAGTAAACTTATCATCTACTTCTTTTTTAGTATAATAATTACTAAGGTCAGGAGCTTCACCTTTAAATACTAAGTTACTATCAGAAATTCCATTTTTAAACCAATATTCTGTAATCCCAATAGAAGTTTTAATACCAACAGTAAGACCAATGGCTCTCGTATTTGGTGCAAGAGCCATAAGAGCTTCTGTGGTACTACTATAAGGACCATATTTAGCATCAATATTTGGAAGAAGATTATATTCACTATCTGCCGCATTATTGACGATAGGTTGACTTATATTAATACCATCCATATATTAATTGTTTTTACAAGTTATACGAATATCTTCTGAAAAACCACCACTTGGATTATACAAGAAAAACATTGTATAATGAATACCATCATATTCTCCTGCATCGAACGGTTCTTTATATGCACCTTTCTTAGTACCATTATCCCACAGAACAGATACAAGAGCGTCGCCATATTCAGCATGAACAAGAGTCATACCATCAGGTATAAGAAGCCAATGTACATTCTCTGTTTGATTAATAGTAAATGTCTGAGCAGAACTACCTACAATTTTCTTAGATTGTCTACCCGGAAGAGACATAAGTTCAGTAGCTGTTTTAGACTTAAATGCAACAGCACCAGCTGAACCATTAACAGTAGCAGGTCCCCAATACATAGTAAGTTCTTTAGGAGGAGCAACACAATTAACAGTATAAATATTAGAATAATAACTTGCACCGTCATTACCTTCAATCTTAGCACGCCATTTGTATTGTTTTCCCTCAGCCATAGCTATTGATAAAGTAGCAAACGTTACAGGACTATCAATAGAAAGATTTTCTTGAAGAGCAACATCACCGCCTGCTTCAACTTGATAGATTGTAAGACTATTTGGTTTTGCTTTACTCTTATTGCCAATAGCAAATGTAGCTTTATCATAAGTAACAGTTTGAGCACCTGTAACAGTAGTAGGTATGTTAAGAACAAAACTACTAATACTTGGTTTATCATCTTCGGCAACAGCAACAGTATATTCATTTGACTTATATACGTTACCATCAGAATCTTCAATAGTAGCATACCAAGTATAAGTTTTACCAACTTCAACATCAAGCATTTGAGACTCATCAAAATCCAAAGGACTTATCAAAGGTCGATTAGCTTGAATAACAGTATCAGTATTCTTATAATAAATAAATAAACTATCTGGTTTAGCAGAATCTATATTATCAATACTAAAAGTTGCTTGACTAATTTCAATACGTTGATTACCTTTAAGGTTTGCAACATTAACTTTAAAATTGCTAATAGCAGGAGATTGTTTATCCGTGCAAGCAAAGTTAAGAGAAGCATTAACGTAATTAATAAGTAAATCAGCTTTCTTATACTCACCAACTTCATAAGCACAACAAGCAGCTTGGAACATATTCCAGCAATTAAGAACTTGTCTGTTAAGACCACGGCAAGTAGAAGCACAATCTTTTAATAAGTCAACACCTAAATCACTCATCTTAACAAGCAACTTAGTATAGACACATTCATATTTAGCAGGAACTACAAGATAAATGTAAGTTCCATCCACGTTTTTAATCATGCTTATACAATTAAACGATTATACATTTCACTAACATTTTCAGCTTGTTCATCAGTCAAATCATCACAATATACATTTCTCATGTGATACAGGATAAGAAGAACATGATAATCACAAAGCATTCCATCAGTTAGTACAAACCCATTATCTTCTAATGTAGCAATATTAACTCCATCTTCAATAACAGTTTGTTTTACTTTCTCAAAATCAAGATTAACCATATTCGATTATTTAATAATAACATTGGTCATATGAGTAACATAAGATTGGAACTTGAGATTAATCTTATTAGTAAACGTAAGTATCTTATCTTCTTTACTAAGACTACTATTATAAATAATATCAAACATATCTTTCTCAATTATTTCCATCCAATCTTTATTAAGAGAGTCAGAGGCTTTAACACCATTGATTTTATATAAAGATAATGTAGCATAAACCGAGTAAAACTCTGTATTAACTATATTATGGATATTAACAATAACATTCTTTTTATTAGCTTCAATATGATTATTAATAATAGTCGTAGACACAAAATTAATAAGTCTCATACCGGAAGAGAACATTGTATCCTCAATAGCAGCTTTACATTTATCTTTATCTTTCTCAATAATGTTTTTTGTAATATCAGTAAGAAAAGAACTTATAGCATTAATAGACTTAGTAAGTTCAGTACTAAGTTTAATTTGAACATTTTCTTTTCTATTATCTATAATCTTAGTTATAATAAGATATATAGCTACAACGATAGCAGGCGTAATACCTTGCGCAAGAGCTTCTTCGATTAATTCCATTTTGGACAAACTAAAAAGAGAAGTCACCAATATTAATATTAGCATTAACATCAGTAACTTCTCTTTTATGATTAGTATTAAAACTTTCTTATGTAAGCCCTATTATGTTCCCGGACTTGCAGATACTTCACCGCCAGCCAGAATATCAAGAATTGCATCCATAGTAGTGATTGCAGCAGAACCAGTAGGGTAAGCGATTTGAATAATCTGATGAACAACTTCATCACGAGTCTTCATTTCGCGCGGTTCAGCAAAGCGGAGAGTATAGATTGTAAATCCTGTATCAGCTTTGTCAGCTTGAGCAAGCGGATTAAGAGGATAAGCAGGATACAGTCCCTCAAAGTCATTATAGGTATATTCAAATCCAGCATCAGCAGCAGCTTTCTTTGCCAAATCAGCAACATAAGCAGCATCACCATAAGCCGGGCTACCTTGCTTAGTAACAGTTACCGTTGTTCCCATAAGACCATCAGCAGGAACGATTTCATAATTCTTTCCAGCTTCAAGTGCAGTAATGGTAATCTTGGCAGCAGATACAGTAGCTTTGACTCCACTTCCTTGTGAGTTCGCATTAATATGGTTAGCAAGTTTAGAAGCAACATCGTTTGCAGTAGGATTAGCTCCGGTATGTACCGTAGACGTCCATTTGTTCCGTTCATTGAACTTCAAACCTTTCTTTGCAACAATGATACTATAATCCTGATATGCTTCCGGAGTGCCAATTGTAAGTTCAGCAACGAAAGTAGTAGCAGTAGTATAAGTACCTTTGGTAAAGGTAAAGTTCTTTTTGAAAATAGGATAAACAATCTGTCCTAATTTCGTGTTCGGATTCTTCCAAAGAATGTTAGCACGTCCCTTGATTTTAGCAGCAGTAGCAGCATCTTTCACAAGAGTTTCAACACCATTTTCCAAATACGTAATACCAACCTGCCCAGCAGCTGTCAAAGGAACAGCAGAAGGATAAGCAGCATTGGCGGCTAAAATAAATTGTCTCATAAAGCCTTAATGTTTTTGATTAATAAGTAGTTATTGACCTCCGTCAGAACTTGGTTTACTACCTAAACTTTGAAGATAATAATTAACAGCATCAGTAACTATGTCCTTATGAAGATATTCAGGTAGGTCACAATTAACACTGTTATCAGGATTTTCTTCATCAAGAATAACCACAGCGGGTTTCCTAATATAAGTATAGATAATAGCAGCAGGTTTAGCCGGATTGTCAGTTGTTCCGGTATAGACATCAACAACGAGATTTGCTTTATTACCATTAACGGCAACAACCGGATACCGTTTAGTAGGTCTATTGCAAAAGTCATCAAGTGTATCATAAAGAGATTCACGTTCTATAAGTCTACAATGTACTACATCATTGTCAGAGTAAGCACAATCAAAGCCAGTATAAAGATAAACATCATCGCTATCAAGAATAACGTTATAAGGTTCATATTTAGTTCCAGCTCCTTTTATAGCATCACCACTAACTTTATCATGAGTATAAAGAGTATATAGACCGTTAATCGGACTAACCTTTGCATTATCTCTTGCGACCTTATCGGAAAAGCTCATTCCAACATTCTCACGAAGTATGGAACGAGCTTTAGCGTCAATGGCAAAGTTAATGCAAATATCAATATTTTCAGAGAAGATAGCACGAGTAGTTTGAATACCCATTTGCTGTCCAAGTTCTCTGAACGTTACGTGCATCTCCTCTATGGTCATATTAGATATACTTTAATTTGTTCTTAAAAGCAGCAATAACATTAGCGTTATCGGGGTCTTTAGCCCAAGCTATCGCTTCTTTCATGTTAGCACCGATAAATTCACCGTCCTGCGTAGTAATGTTCTGATTAAACTTAGAACGGACAAACTCACCACGAGAAATAAGAAGTTCAATGAACGACTTAATCTCAATATCTTTATCCTTAACAATATTGTTAAACTTAACAGGTTCAGCAGTACTAAACTTATCAAGTTGAACTTCTTTTTCAAGTCTATCGTTAAGCATTGAGTTAACAATCGGTAAACCAGCAATAACACAATACTGAATGTAAACTGCATCAAACATATCGTCATTACCGATAACTTCAACATAGTTACGTTTAGCATTGTTAATCTCTTGACGAAGTTTTTGCTGACGTTCTCTATCTTTCGTATCATCACGGAAGTAGAATCTTACATAAGGGTCGCTATTAATAATAGCAGTATCTTTCGCAATATCTCTGTAAAGTAAACAGTGACGATAAAGCAGATATTCAGCTATATTAACCGGACTACCGTAAGCATGAAGTTGACTCTCAAGATTGTTAATCGCCATAATCTTAGCGTCAAGAGCTTTACGAAGTTCTTGAATATTCTGACGATTAGCTTTCTTATATTGAAGTTCAATAGCTTCTTCTTGCGTCTTAAATTTAAGATAATCCCGCTTATGGTTAAATTGGAAAGAACAATCAAAAGTAACTCCGAGTTCATCAACACGAACTTGAATGTTATTCAAATACTGTTTAAGACGAGAAATAAAATTTTCATTGTTAGGAGAAAGACCAAGAAGTTGAGGAAAGTAAGCTTCAACCTCTGCACGATTCGATGCAAGTACTTGTGAACTACGCACGGAAGAACCAATGAAATCTCTTCGCTTAGGAAGTACTTTATCATTTGCTTTACGATACAGAGAATAATTCTGAATCAGAGCAATACTTACAGTACGATTATAAGTGAAAGGTGCATCAAGTTCTTCATCCGATTCTTGCTGTGCAGTCTTAATCGGTTCTTTCTTGTTCTCATCTCCTACGGGGGAACTCCCTGTTTCTCCGCCAGCTTTTAAAGCATTAGTAGCTTCTTCAGTTTTGCCAGCACCAGCTGTATTAAAATCCATATTAATTATTGTTTAGAGATTAATTAAAGTACACATTCCAACATGAACATCTTTGTAGAGTTGTCCACTTGTAGACCACGAGAGCCTTTGACTTCAAAACGGCTCATATCAATTTCCGTAGAAATAAAGTTGCTATCAGATACACCCCAAGATGCAGGAACATCCGTCATACCTTTCAGAACTTTAGCCTTATAAATCTGACCTTTCTGTCTTACTTGGCGAACATTCTGATGTCCCTTATAAGAAGAGAAGTCAATAAAGCAAGCCTGATGCGAAGTCATAGGATAGCCAGTTCTTGGATGAATATATCCATTCTGTTTTGCAGCTTCGGCAACAGTACCTTTGTCAAAGAAAGAACAGTGTTTACAAGTAATTGTATGACCGTCAACAGTCTTATATTTACGGAAGTAAGCACCATATTCAAGATTGCTACCGCTACCTTGAATTTCTTTGTCACCCAACGGAGTCAAGAAGCCGTTCTCTTTGGCGTCCATCTTCATTGCTTCGTCGAAGTCTTCCAAGAATCCCTTACCTGCCATGAGCACGATGTTCATTGTACCCTCGTCAGTATCACGGTCAAGAACGTCACCAACAGTTCTCTTAAGTTTGTTCAAAGTAAGATACTCACCATAAGTATCATAGTTACTTTCACGACAAATCTCAAGCATACCGGCAGTATGAGGAATAGGTTTACCGTTATCGCGGTCTTTAAGAGTAATAGTACCATCTACCATACGGTTGTACTGTGCAAGCCACAGACGTTCTTCTCCAAGAACACGCATATGAAGATTGAACTGACGCATCTCTTCATTAATCCACAAACGACTCTTACCACCACCTGCTCCTTCGAACTCATATTCAGTGATAACATTGGCAAGGTTACCGGCAATCTCTTTACTATGACGATAGAACTCAAGCTGACTTGTCATCTTACCCGGTCCCATAGTATTAGAACGGTTACCCTTAGAATATGATTCAGAAACCGTAGGAGCAGTCAGTGACCAATACTTACCTTTAGCAAGAAGAGTAGGGTCAACAAAAGCTTCAGGATTAACTGTATCAAGTTTCAGAATGTAACCATAACCATAAGCCGATTCGCCCAAGTCTTTCTGAATACGAACAGAAGTCTTACCATCAGGTCCAATAAGACCATGTTGTTCAATAAACCAATGAGTCGAGAAGTGAACTTCAAATTCAACTCCACCAAGACCAGGCTTAGTAACCGCAGTATTAAAGTAAGTAACAAAGTCCGTAAACTTGTAACGTCCCATTGTCTTCCAAGTCCACTGAACAGTATCAATATCAACGACACCGCCAGCACCCTGTCCCTCTGTCATAAAACTAAGAGGAAAACGGTCATCATCAAGACCATAATTATAAGTTAGAAAACTGTTGATTTCAACAGGTTTTTGCAACTGTAAATATGCGATAGATTCTTCATTAGAATAACCTCTATCTTCATAATTACCAGTGCTGATAACACGCATTTTATACATACACGCAGTAAAATTTAGTTATTGATTATAACCAAAATCTGTTTTACTTCCTTTTGGTTTACCGGAAGCCGGAGGAATTATGCGAGCTGTACGTTTGTTATTTTCTTTAGCTGTAAGTCGAAGCTTTTTAACTTCTTGGTCTTTAATAGCTAAATTAACTAAGTCAGCATAAGTTCCACCAGTGAATCGGAGATACGCACGAAGCAGTGAATCATCTCGTCTTTGTTCAGGAGTCATAGCAGCAAGTTCGTTAATATAACGACTATTTCCTTGTTCGTCTACTTGATAAACGTAGTTAAAGAAATCAGTAGGAGTAGCAGCAATTTTCTTTCCGTCTCTATTAATAATAATAGTTTCGGGAATCTCATAACCGGCTATCTTACGACTCTTAATAACTTCTTGGACACCGTTCCAATACTTATCGGATTCTTCTTGCTCTTTAGCAGCAGCTTCACGAGCTAATTGTGCTCTTTCTTCTTTAGCCGCATTGTCAGCATCAATAAGTCCTTGAAGTTCTTCTTGAGCAGTAGTAAACAGAGTACCCTTATCTTTAAGATATTGAATATACTCATTTACATTGCCACGTTTATTGAACTCTTTAAAACTTTCACGAATGATAGCTTCTTGTTGTGCTATATTCTGTTCGTCAATCGTAATATTACTTCTGTCTTTAACTTCACCAAATCCATCAAGAGAATTGCCATTAGCAACATAGTAATTAATCACATCAGAAACGATAGGATAACGTTCAAGAAGTTGATTAACACCAGCTTGAGCAAACTCTTCTTGGCGTTGTTCGATAACAGATTCAACATAAGCAGCAACTCCGGCAGGAGTATTGTCAAATTCAACAGGCTTTCCATCTTCATCAACAATGTCTACACCAAGAGTGTCCTTAATTGCATCAATAGAAATTTCATTAGCTCCGTTATCTACTTCAAAACTTGCAATGAAATCTTTAACATCCTTAGCTTCTTTAAAGACATTACCGTCTTTATCAACTAAGTTACCATCTTTGTCAACGGTATAGCTATCTTCGCCAACTTCAATAGTAGTTCCCTCAACAAGCTCGACATCACCATTGCCGTCTCCATTACCATCACCACCATTACCATTGTCTACAGCGCCATTTCCACCGTTTCCATCACCTGTACCATTTGCTCCACCTTTGTTATTATTACCATCTCCATTATTATCTGGAGCAACAGTAGTAATATCATCAGCAGAACCTGTACCACCTGCACCGGCATTATCTAATCTGCCAGTATCCAAATCAGTTCCTTGTCTGCCAGCACCGCCATTATCAGCAGCTCCACCGCCAGCATTTCCATATCCAAAATCAGGCATACGTCTATATGTTTATTAGTTATTACATGACAAATATAATTTTTATTTATACCTTATATAATAGCACGTTTCCGATAAGGACTACGAGCCGGATAAATTTGTTATCTATTTAATTACTGCCGAACTGCCTGCACCCCAACTCACTATTAGCAAGACACGCACGTAGACCTACATAGGCTGCCCACCATACGACAAAAATAGTTACTGTGAACAATCTATCGAATCTGATGCAAAAGCCCATACAGCTCGATTCTGTGCCCCGTAGAGGATGCAAAAGACTTGTCAATATAAACGAAAAAGGCTACCACTACTTTCACAAGCAGCAATAGCCCATCCACCAACAGAAACGTAATTTACTTATTTACTTTTAGATTTAGCAGCTTTCGGTCTATCAAATCTATTCTTATTTTCTTTCGCAACTTTAAGTTTAACATTGCTATCATATATCTTAGCAGCAACTTCTTTATCTTTGGCATTAGCTTCAAGGTACATCTTCTCACGTTCCATACCTATCTTCTGTTGCTCAAGATTATTAGATGCTTCTTGCATACGTTGTTCAGCAGCAGCTTTAGTTTGTTCACTAAGACCATTATCAAAGCTCATAATATTAGCATTAGCCTTAATCATTTCTATTTCACTATCAAGATACTTTTCAAGTTCAAGAGTTTGTCTATCTTGTTCACCTTTAGCAGCAATCTTATCAAGTTCATATTGTTGAAGCATCTCTGCATTTTGAGCATCCATTTGCTTCATTTGTTCTTCATGTTGTTGATTAAGTTCAGCAAGCTCATCAAGCATACGTTTAATTTCCGCAGAATTATCTCCTTCAATAGCAGCAGCGGCGATTCTTGTATCTCCATTTTGAGCAGCACTAAATGCAAGTTCACGATATTGGTCAAGTTTATCTTTCTCACGAGCAGAAAGTTTACACTTAATAACATAGTCTGCAAGAATATGACTATTGACATCAAGAGACATATAACGAATCTGATTATTATTATCTCGATAAGACGTATTAAGACCGTCAATCCAAGCTAATTTAGAATAGTCAATATCTCTATTATAATCATGCTCTCGCATAATATCAAACATAAACTCTATAATTACACTACCCATAGAACCACGAATGATAGCTTCTTCGGTAGTACCTTTACCAGCAGATGTAGCAATCTCTCCATAACGTTGAGGAGTCATATCTACTTGGTACATAGCTTTCTGTTCGTTAGCATTAATAAGATTCGTAAGTTGAGTGATATAATCTCTTGTATCTGCATTCAACATACGAGTCTGTGCCGCTTTAACCATACCAGTATCATCAGTATCATCAATATAAAGTACACCATCAGCTGCCATCTTATAGATAGTATCTTCTGGAACTTTACCAAGAAGAGAACGAGCAACAAGAAGAACATTAAGTTTATTCTTGGCAATAGCCATCTCTCTATGATAAGCAACTATATTACCAAACACTTGATAAGGCAACATAATGTCTACAATACTGAATCTACCATAACCCGGTATAAATTCCATAAGACCATTATAAGGAAGCTTACCGTTACGATTATAAGCAATAGGTCTATATTTATAAGGATAAACAGCTGTGTTACGAGTACCGATACGAACTGATTCATAAACTTGTGGTTCCCATACCCATTCAATACTGATATCACCAGCTTGAGGATTAAGAACATAATTCTCATCAACTACTGTTTCAGTAATGAATCCATTGATTTGAGTTTGAAGAATACCACGCTTTACTTCACCTCTCCAAACAACGTGCCATACATCATAAAGACCACTATTGAGGTCACGAGCCATAGGTCTGTCATCTTGGAATCTTTTACGTTCTTCCGGAGTAAACTTAGAACAAACATCTTTATTATAAGAATAATACTTATCAAAGTTAAGAAGCGCACGTTCACTTCCACCGTTAACAGTATCACGAGCATAATAAGTATCTAAGAAAGCAATTTGGTCATCGTCGAGATAATCAGCAAATTCATCCATGATTTGTTGATAACTAAGTTTACGACGTTCAGCAAACATATCATAATCTTCAACAAGAACGCTATCGTTAGGTACAGGATAAGCATCACGAACACTGACTACACGTTTGATAAGTTTAGTTCCAGCAATTTCAGTATATGTAAAACAGCGACCAAAGGAAACAAATTCAAAATAAGCTCTAATATAAAGAGCCAAATCGTCAGTAAGGTCACGAATCACATTAAGTATTCTTTGTCCTTGAATAGTAATATCATCAATATAGTTCTCATTAAATTCCTTAATGAAAGCTTCAACATCTATTTCAGATGCAGGATTAAATTGAGCTGGGTCATTACCACCATTTACAAATTCTTGATAAGCTCTTTGAATTTCAGCAGCAATAGCCTGTTCAGCAAGTCCCATTAGTTCTTGCGTAAGTTTCGCATCTTTGGCAAGAACCACTTCAGGATTATTAGCACCAACAATAAAGTCATGAGGATTCTTAAGATATTCACTAACATAACGTCTAATAACACCACCCATTAAATCATAATTACGCATCGTAGCAGGAAAACGCTTATATTTATCTTGAGTAGCATTATAAGGATTGAGAGCTTTACGATAATATTCTTCCGGTATATTACCATGAAGAATATCAAACTTTTCATCTACGTCAGCATCTTCTTCTGAATCCCTAATAGATTGCGCAAGAGCAATCACACCATCACAACAGTTAGCATACCATTCAGGTTTTTGTCGTTCTTCATAACTAACTCTTTGAGATGGAAATAAGTTTCTTGGAAACGGAAAATCCATATTAATATTTGTATTAAATTAAAACCATTCTCTTTCCATAATATCATTAGGGTTGTCTGCATCTTCAAGTTTTTTACGACTTGATAGTTCAATCTTACCCTTAACATCTATACTTTTCCAGTATATTCCTATCAATAGCATCTCTGATAGTCGGTCAAAGTTACCCATAGGATTCCACTTTTTAATCTCCAATACGGCTTGGTAATCATATATACGTTCAAACATATATACTGTTTCACCATTAGCGTCTTTACCAATAGGAGTCCAAAGAAACTCTTTAAATAGTCGTAGAGCATCAAGTTTTCTTGTTCCTTCGGATATAACATAACCGTAAGTACTACTAACCTTTTCTTTTATATTAGCATCCCAAACATAAAGAGGTTCATGAGCAAGATAACGAAGCATTCTCCATTTCTTAAAGTTAGATACAGTTTCACCACGATTGACTTCCGGAATACCAGTACCAACAGCATTATACCATATACATAACATTAGAAATATATAATCAGCTTCTTCAAGTTTATCAGGACGACCATAGTAAGCAGCACAGACTTTAAGTTTAAATCCATTACGTTCATTAGGCATTTCCCAAACATGAATACTATTATGAGAATGTTTATCAGTAATTTCATTTTTATCTTTATCAATACCAACAGGGTCATAAGTTACAACATAAGTTCCTTGTTTAATCTCACGAATACGTTTATCGTTAACATAGTATTCATCATATTCAGGAGCAAACCAAACTCTTACACAACCATGTGGGTCTTCATTACCTTTACGAGGAACACCTTGAATCCAATCATAAACTTTAGCAGTAGGGTCTTCAGCTTTTATACGAGCATTACTTTTAAAAGTTACATGACCAGCTTCATTTCTAAATAGTTGTCCATCTACATAAAACTTGTAACTACTATCAACACGAAGTCTTTCTTCCCATTGATTAAATCTCTCACCAACAAAGATATTTTCACTTGCACTACTAAATGATTCAGCAGGGAACAAAGCTCTTTGTCCAATATAACCAAGATAATCAGAGAAAGACTTAGCATCTTTTTTCTTCTTAGCTCGACCACGAGCAGCAAGTTTAAGACCTACTTCGATATCGCTATTACCCCATTTATCAACACCATATTGTCCATCTATAACTCCCTCTATACCCCAAGCAAATGATTTAAAGAATCCACAAATCTCACCACGAGCATCTTTATCCCAAACATTTTCAAAAGGCATAAAATTGTAAGCAAGAGGATTATAAAAATTTTGTTCAAATATTTGCATATTAGTAGCAGTAGCAGTTCCCCAAGCAACTAACATACCGGTAGTAATATCACCAACAGTCATAGCAGGTTCAGTAACTTTCATAAAGTCATCAAAGTTCTGCATGGTGGATAGCTCTTCTACATTGACACCAATAGCGTCTTTACCGATAGCACAGTCAGGGTCATTATTTGCAGATACACTAATAAGAGAGCTTTGCCAACTATCTTCAGCCTCAACTCCATTAGGAAGCCTATATCCGAGACGAAAGTCTTCGACAGTAGGACTAAATATTCCTCTTTTAAAAGGAGTCTTTTCTTCATAGAATTTAAGATTAGCAACGGCAAAGTCAGTAAGTCCACCTTTCTTAGTAAGATATTTCTTATCAGCAGCAACATTAATAAAGACTTTATGTTTTCTAAGGTTAACAGCATTACTTGCACGAGCAGCCATCATATAAGAAAAACCACCACGACGAGTCTTAACAATAATAAGATGAAAACCATTATTCTTAGCAAACTCAAGAACATTATGTGTCCAAAATTGAGCATCTATAAAACGAGGAAAAGCATATTTCTTTTCAGCAGTAGTAACGTTCTTACCAACAACAAGAGTACTATCATCGGTAAGTTCCATACGTGTATAATTAAGATAGTTATAATAGTCACCACTTATATGAACATTCTCAATTTGACCATGTTCATTAAGCCAACAAGGAGCATCATATCCATTCTTACGTCTATCGCATTCACGACGACGAAGTTGTCTATGTGGAATACTATCAGGCTTATAATGAGTATATTTATTATCACGAACATAAGTATCAGCCATAAATGTAAACTTATCTGTATGGACAAATCTACCAGGTCTAATATTCATAAGAAAACCACCACTATCACCTATAAGAAAATAATTATGCGGGTCATAATAACCAGCTTCAGTAGCAGTTTTATAGCGACTCTTATCTTCTTCTATAAATTGTTTAAAAGGATATTCTTCTTTAGCCATAACATCTACTTTAGCAATAGTGTCAATACAACAATGGCGACACTACCAATAGTAGCACCGCCTAATATCTTGTTTCTACGTTTGGTAGAATTAACTTGTTTTTGAAGTACTTGAACGTTATTGTAACATTTTACAAGTTCAGCATTATAAATACTATCAAGAGTATGATACTTAAGTCTCTCAAGTCTAATGATAGTATCTTTAGCATTAATAATGTCAGGACAATGTTTATGTTCAATCAACTTAATATTAGCTTTGCGAATTAAGTCGATACTGACAGTTACTTTCGTTGTGTCCCCCCGTAGGGGATGTGTAGCATCACTCTGACACCAACCGCTCGAACAACTCAACAGAAGAGCTATCACTAAGAGCATTAGCTTCATTAATTTCATCTTTAATAGTATTTTTAATATGAACAATAGTACTATCTTTTTGAGTAATAACTAACTCAATAGAATCAATCCGAACTCTATTAATAACACTGTCTACATCTGTTAATTTAAGTTCACTTCTACTACTTATCTTGTTAATTATCACCACTTGTAGGCATAAGTTGATTATCGCCATAAACAACAACGCTATTAATAACTTCTTCATGATTCTATTGATTAGTTAATTAATGATTATCAGAAACCCGTATTTTAGCATATCATCTTAGACTACTAAGAATGGTTTCAAGTCTGGCAGACCATTTACCATCAACTTCAACATTAACGACTCTTTGAGCCATTTTAATAGCAACACTTTTACCTGTGTTCACACAAGAATCAAATAATTGTTCTGCAATAGCTTGACTTTTAAAATCATCAAGATTAAAGCAGTCCCAATAGTTCTTTTTATATAAGTCTTGAACAGCCTTTTCAAGCTGTGGAGTTTTCTTAGCAATAGAAGCAAAAGTCTTAGGATGATGTTTCTTTAAATCATCTAATATAATCCAACCAACCCAATTAGGATTAGCTCTACGAGAAACACCTTTATAGGTTTCTCCACCTGCGTCGTCAGGGTCATTTACATAACCTCCTTCTGCAACTTCAAGTTTTTTATATGCTTTAGCAAATTCAGCCATAACTCATTAATCTCCCCAAATAAAATAATAACCTTTTCTTTGAAATTGAGGTTTCTTTAGACCCTCATTACGATTACAAGTAACTCGTATTTCAGTACTTGTAGTGACAATAGATTCAGCAGCCCAATATGCACTACCATATTCTTGTCGTTCACCAGTAGCAATATTAATACGAATAACTTTTCTTGGTCGACGATAGTTTTCATCAAATACTATCACTCGTTCAGTACTCTGTTTATCCATCCTCTTAAATACTTTATATTATTACCTTTAGCGGCTATATCATTATAATAACGAATACGCTCAAGTTTATATTTAGCAACAAAGAGTTCTCCACTCATTGTACTATCAGTACGAATAATCCTAAGACTATCTTGACATCTACGAAGTTCTTCTTTAAGATAAACAACTTCTTGAATAGTCATAGAATCAGGAGTAGAAACATATACAACTTCTTTTATAGGTCTTAATGATTTATCATTATCATCACATTTTACAACAGCGGTTACAATTAAACCTATAACACATCCTACTATAAAACACCAAAATATTTTCATTATAAATCAAGTTTAAATTGTGTATTAACAGCACCAGCTTCAAGCTGCATACGTCTATCATTAAGTATTAGTTCAATTTCTTGTTTACGATACTGCATAACATGGAATGTTGTTTTCTCTTTAGGATTCTCTTTAATATGATATAGACCATCAGGAAAACGTTTAGGTTGACCATATTCATTAAGTTCAAAGTCAGAATCAATATGACAAAGCCACATCCCAATACAAGGAATACCAAGAATAAGTTCTACCATAAAAGCATACATACTAAGTTGTAGATTGTACACACTTCCATTGCAATTAGGAAGATTATTAACAGGAGGTAGAAGAAAGTCTTGTTTAGGAACCCATATATCTGTAGTTTGAGCTGGCTTTTGACTTTTATCTTTCTTAAAGTAACCAGCCTCAAATTTAAGTCCACCACGATTTGTTTTCCAATCTCCAATTACAAACTTATCTTCTCGAAGAAGAAGAACATCAATAGTACCACTAACAAGAAAGTCAATAAGAAACGTTCCAATCTCTGCATATATCTGATAGCCATTAGTAGTATAACGTTGGAACACTTCATATATCTGTGGATACTTATTTTCAGTAAGTTCAATAAATTCAGATAAATCTAAGAGACTATAATTACCAAGAATAGTAGGTATATCAGCAACAGTAATCATTTCACCTGTTTGACGAGCTTCAAGATATTGAATAGCTTTCTTAAATTGACTTCCTCCTTTAATACCATCTTCAAGACCATTGTGAGTATTAGAACCACGTTCACAAGCTTCGTCTTTAATAGTATCCCATTGTTGTTCCAACTTCTTCTCTGATATGCCCAACTCTTTGGACTTCTTTTTCAACCAATAGCTCTTATCAAACTTAGGTTGATAGTTATGAAGAATTGTAGTAGTGGATATATATCCATTACCTAAAGTATCTGTGTATTTATGTTGAAGCTCATCAAATACAAGACGTATATCATTATATCGTTTATCTCTTAGTTCTAACATAACTTATTCTTCTATCATTGAACTCATGACAGCATTACCACCACGAGTTATAGTTTGTTCTTCTTCATAAAGTAAGTTCTCTTTAGCAGCATTAAGTGCTTTCATAAGTGCTGGAATTTCAGCAGTCTTTTTATTAAGATTATCCATAATACCAATAACAGTATTAGCTTCTTCAATACTCATTTCGTTATTGAGTTTATCAGTAAGTATTTCATTCATCTTATTAGCAGCCAATGCAACGTTATGGATACTTCTAAGAAGAGTTTCAACAGCAGTTCCAGCGACAGTTATTTCCGCATTATAATAACGTTTGGCAAGTTTCCAAACAAGTAAATCCGGTTGATAAGTCTTAGGTAAATCAAAGTTTTCAATAGCTTTTTTAATAGCTTCATTATCACTAAGTCCCTCTTGTTTACAAGGTCCTTTAGGGTCTGCAAGATAATAGATAACACCAACTTCTTTAATATATTGACTTTTATCTTTAGTCTTATCTCTAAGCCAAAGTAACTGAACGTCTTTATCAAGAAGTTGTTTAATGTCCGGTGCTTGTGGCATACCGGTCTCGTCTATTGTCAGCAGTTTATCTACTCGTAGTTTATTAGCCATGATAATTATTAGATTCTTGATAAGCGATTTCTACATCCCAATCAAATTCAACAACAGTCCAATTTCTATAACAAAGAAGATATAAATTAGCATAAGCGTCACCAAACTGTTTTCTCTTATCCATCCATAGTTTAAGATACTTCTTTTTGAACACGTTCATCTTCCGTTTATGTATCTCCATGTTCTGTATTTTCATCTTCTCTTTCTTCATCACGCCCTTACAGTAGGCTACATATTCTTCTCGTGAAAGTTCAGAACGTTTCTCTTTAAATTCCTTATAATGACTTATCATAGCCATTTTAATAGGACTACGACGAATATTTCCAATATAAGGTAATTGAACACATTGTCCTGCAAGGAGTTGAGCAGCAGCTTCTTTCTCTAATGAATCAACAATACTTCTACATAGAACTCTATCATCTTCTGTAACAAAATCAATATCATCAAGAATATTATCAATATCTTTATATATCAGTAGATAGTCATCATCAAGTTCATGGTCTATAACTCTGTTTCTAACAATTTTTTTCTTAAAGTCCATATCAATAGTTTTAAGTGTGGAAGCAACAGCAGATTATGCAACTTTCACAAGCTGATTTATTCCACCGCCCGTAGAGGATGTGAAGAATAACAACATAACCAACCGTTGCTTCATAATATAAACTAATAGCAGATACGTCTTAGTTCAAAAGTGGAGATGCATCTCCTTCAGCAGTAGCAGGTTCTTTAGGAACTTTAAAAGGACATTCAGGAGTAACATCCTTTTTATAACCACCTATAATATCATTGACAGGAATCATACGGAAATCAATGAAGTAACAATCCGGAGCAAGTTCTCTCGCTGCCATATCAGATGTACTACCATCATTAAAGTAGCTTCCAGTAACAATAGCTCTTACAAGAGCATCATCAGAATTACAATAACGACCAACAGCAGTCGGGTCAAGAATGTTTTGTGGGATTGTAATAAGGTTAGCTCTTTCAAGAGAACTTGTAGGAATAATCAGTTTATCCATAAGTTCACAACCGTTAGCGTTAGTTTCTCCTTCATGAAGTTTAGCAAGAACAGGAACACATTTAACCATAGTAGTCTTGTTATTCTTAACATTACTTACTACGCTATAAAGACGTTCTTTATAGATAAGAGCTACAATAGCATAATACTGTGGAACTACAACACCAGCAAGAAGAGCGTCTATGTCTTCTTTGGTAATTTCTTCAATGTCTGTTGGCACGAGGATGTCATAGGACATCTTGTCAGATTCAATTCTAATCATCTTTTAGTTATTTATTTGGTTTAACAATAGCTTCAAGTCCAAGAGTTCCAATCTTGAGTTTACTTGGCTTAACTTCTATTTTCTTATCTCCACGACAACCAGCTTTATAAACGGCAGGTTCAGGAGTAGGTTTGTCAGTATCATTTCTCATAACAAAATCATTTTGAGCAACAGTATTAAAACTTTTTTATATATCCAAATGTTATGTGGTAATTAACATTAATTTAACATATCCCCATATATAATAAGGTACATATACGCACACGCGAATAATAGGTAATATACGTGCGTATATAATAATGTACGTGCGCATATTAATAGAGGTATTATATTAGATATTAATATAAATAATAATATTAATAATTATATTATTTATAATATAATTATAATATAGATATATAGGCATGGTTGTCGTGGAGATATACATGGGGATATAAGAGCAGGTTGTGGTGGTGATATACCTACACATCCTCTACGGGGGAAAAGCCCAACTGAATGGGCAAATATTGCAGCACTTGGTATTGGGAATTATAAACCCACTTGTCGTGGTGATTATAGACCAGATTGTCCTATTGATGATAATGTGGATTATACTGGCAATATAAGACCGGTTGTGGCTGGGAATTAATCTGCCGATTATTATGCTGATGCTTATATTGGAGATAATGAGGATTTTTATCTTATTGAGAGTATAGGAGACGGTGGAGATTGTTAACGTGAAAATCTGCTTAGGAGTCATGAGGATTTTGATGGAGATGAATATGCGAATAGGAATATAGGAGATAATTGAGATTTTTATGAGGATTTGAATATAAGAGTTTCAAGGAATGAATGGATTGGAAGTAACGTGAATATTTGCTTAGGAGTTGATGGAGATTGTTGTCTTGTTTGAAGTATGAGAGTTAAGTTAGTTAATGAGGCAAAAGTATATGGTGAGGTTTATGTAGATAAATGTACAGGAGTATATAGTATTTAGGGTTTATATCTGTGTGGGGGAGGGTAGTATAAAGAACCCCCCGGTCTTCTTTCTCGAATCGAATCCCCCCGTCATGCTTTTCCAAAAACGAATCGTTGAGCGAATGTCAAAACTCATTCACAAACAAAACAAATTCTGGCACATCACGTTGATGTTGCTGGTCATGTTGTACTACGCAAACATGGTCATTACTAATCAAGTCGTAGCAGTCATAGGAGGACTGTATTATGAAGACAACAATTAAGTCAATCAGAATGGAGAAGTTTGAAGGACATTTTACCGGCAAGGTTATCGTCACTATCGCTGATGATATTCTTGGCTTTGTTCGTAATGTTGATGCTGATGGTGTTATTACCTTTGAGCAACAGAACGTCAAACAGGTGCGGATGCAGCTCACAGCATTGTCTGCACAAGTTCGTCAAGCTGTTGGTGACAAGTTTACTACTGCCTTTGGTTATCGTCTTGATTCTGCCAAAGCTGGTGGTGTTGAGGAGCTTGTCAATGTTCTCAATGTCATACTGACTGATGCTACTATTGAAATTGAGGCTGCTGTTCAGAAAGCTGATGAAGCTGATGCTGACAGCCATGATGCCATATTCTACAAGATTAGCGAGGTCAAGTTGGACGAGATGATGTCATACTTGGTTGCTCAACACTTCGTTGAGAACTTCATGAAAGTGACAGACATGACACGTCAGCAAGTGTTCATCACAAAGTTGTTTGGTGTCAAATTGTAGTATTCATTGGGAGTGGTGGTGACACTACTCCCACAAATCATTATCATCATGAAAGATATTGTCATACTTATTGTTGTGCTCTTGGTTGTACTGTGGGGCACGTTGATGTTCAATCAAAGAGGATGTACTGAAATAGCAATGCTTGGTGTTATTGTCAGTATTGGACTTGCTGTTTGTCTTGGAATTGAACTTGACAGGAAATAGCATTGTAGTGGAGACTGGGAAACTGGTCTTCACTTCAAACGTTATCAAAACTCATTCACGTACAAAATAAAACCCGAAGTAGTTCTGATAATCGTTCTGATAAGACTACTGATAAACCTGCTAATGCTAATCCATATGCCAATGTGATACATTGTGACAGGTTCGGCTCATTATGCTAATCCTTATTCTAATCCTCATTCACATACAAAATAAGTCTCGGAGTGGTTCTGATAAGACTATTCTTAATCGTGATAATGCTAATATTAATAATAAAACTAAAGTTGAAAATTATGGAAAAGAAACTATTTGCTATTGAATATGACAATGTTATTCTTGCTGTACGTCCTAACGGTGATACTGTTATAGTGACAGAAGCTACTGAACTTGTTCTTAACAATGCTGTTATGGAGTAAATTGTCCGTAATAGTGGCGCTTATAAGTCATTTGTTGCTACTAAAGATGATGTTGTTGCTAAACTTGAAGTTCATAATACTAATCTTCAAAATAACATTGTAGGTCTTAGAGAAGAGCTTGAACACGTTAAAGCTGATAAAGTTAAGCTGCAAGAAATGCTTGTTAACGCGACTACACCTATTGCTAAAGGATATGCTGTCAATATAGGTAATCTTAGTCAAGGAACTTTAGGTTATATTTTCGATATTGATGGTAATTTTATTGCAGATTGTGGAACAGATAAACGTGCTAAAAGAGTACAGTATCTGTTACAAGAGGGTAAAGTAAGTCTGGATGTAGTCATGGAGATATTTGGTAATACTGGTCGTAAGAAGAGTAGAACTGCCAATAAAGCAGAACTTGATGACTTTAATTGGGATAATGTTCCTGTTGATGGTGAGAAGTGATGAGGATGTGGATGGTTATGGAGATGGTGATAGGAGAGATTCGCCGAGTAGTTATGCTCGCTAACCTACCCATCTCTAACCTCTTCCTCCCTATTATTTTATTCTTACTGTTTATAACCTTGCTCCTAATGCCTCTCATCCTTAACCTTATCATGTTCATAATGTTTCTCATAATGCTCTTGGTCATACTTATGATAATCATCTTGGTGATAATGCCCATAATGATGCTGATAAGCATGGACTTCATCATGCCCAAGCTGCAACTGCATCATCTCCATTATAACCAAAAGTTATAACTCCAACGGTTCATTATAACCAAAAGTTATTATAACTATAAGTTATAGCCCATAACCAAAAGTTATAATGGTATCTCTGATAACATCTGTATAATCATTAATACTTATAACTGTATGCCAAATCCTAATAGAAACAAGTTATCGGAGATTATTCTGATAGCTGGTGGTATCTGTATGATAATCTTCATAATAACCTTGTGTTGGATTATGTTCTTTAAGTGATATAATGTCAGATTATTATATCATTTGCTGGATATTATAGTGAGAGATAATCTAAATCTTTCACTTTATCCACAACTCATTCACTAACAAAATAAATCTCGGCGAGTTAATGGTGATAACTATATAAATGTTATTGCTGTTGGCGGACCAATTCTATTACTAACTAAATAAATTAATATTGCTATGGCAGAATTGAAAGATGGTAAAGCAGCCGAAAATGCTAAGGAAAATCCTATTGTTAACGAAGTAATTGGTGGTGGTGAACCTACTAATGAAGACAAAGGTGTCGTTGTGTCTAAGATTAAGACTAATAAGCAAGTAGTTGCAGAGCTTCTTGCTAAAGGTTGTAATAAGATTGCTGGAATCCGTGTTCGCAGTAGTATTGTTACACCTAAAGACAACTATGTTATGGTTAGTCTAAGTCTCGAACATGGTATTCCTGGATATGTGTCTGATGGCGAAGGTGTATTTACTAAAGGTGAAACTGCTACTGTATTTGCTTCATCTTATAGTATTGCATCCGTTCTTAAAGATAATGATGAAACAGCTTGGGCTGCTAATCAGCTTATTCAGAATCCTAAAGGTCTTGAGGTGATACTTGCCGGTGCTAAAGTTGACCTTGTTCAAGAGGAAGTTTCTGCGGATGAAATTTATAAGAATCCGTTCAGTAGTTCTAATGTTGATGGTCAGTCTCTTGGTCATGATACTATTATCAATCATGTTGTTAAGATTGAGATATGTCAAAAGGCTAAGCAAATGCTGAATATGCTGGCGATGAACATGATGGGAATCGGTGGGTTCTAATGAACAAATATTATGAGAGTTGGTAGACGTGGTTCTACTGACTCTCGTGATATGAAACATCACACAGTTCTACCTCGTAGTGCTGATAAGTGTACAGTCACATATATAATATAATTACTGCTACTAATAAAAGTGCTATTCGACTTGGTGGTTTATCTGAATTTAACACTATACCACTAAATAAAAGTACTGTATAATTTGGTAGTTAGAAATAGTATTATTATGTTTGTCATATAAGAGTTGGTAATGCTGCTGCTAATCCAACTAATATTGTTAATATTAAAATAGTTCGAACTATGGTAAAATTGAAAGAGGATGGTACTGCTCCTGTAAGTAAGTACGCTGCTAAGAAAGCTGCTCGCGCGACTAAGAAAGAAGATGCTCAACCTAAAGTAGAAGAAACTAAGGTTGAAGAATCTAAAGTTGAAACGAAAGTAGAAGATACTAAGCCGGAGGTTGTTCAAGAAGCTCCTGCTGTTGTTACTATTGCTGCTCCTGCTCCTAAGGCTAATACTGAAAAAGTTAAGCCTAAAACTGTTGTTGGTAAAGAGAAACGTGAGATTAATGTTGATGTACCTGAACATATCCTTGAGATAGCGTATATCCCTAAAGATAATGCTGCTATTCGTAGATATACCAGCCTCAACATTCTTAATCATCTTTCACAAACCGGTGTTATTCGTAAAGATGGTAAAGGTAACTTTGTTAAGTTTCTTTGGAATAAATTCAGAGTTAGTTCTGATGGTATTATCAAAGAATACTCTTACCGTGAACAGTTCTTTCTAACTGCTCTTATTAGTGCATTTAGTCAATTCGCTTCTAATGCGCAAGAAACTATTGCTACTTTTATGGAGAAAGAGGGAATTGAGGAGATTAAATAAGTAGTGGTGCGCCCCGTAGAGGATGTGTAGGTATATAATCCTATTCATCCTCTGCCTAATAAGCCAAACATTATGTCTAAAGTTACATATATTAAAACTAAAGACAAACATGAAGATACATCTATCGAACAAGGTGTAGAAGTTCATGCTGAACTACTTAATAATGATATTGATGAACTTGCTAAAGCCGAAGAGCAAGCCATTGATGATAATTATGACTTCGGTGAAGATGAATTTGGTTATTTAAAATAATAAGAAGATAAAGATATGAAATCTAAAATAGTAGATATTGAAGGAATTGGTAAAGGTCTTATGATTAAGCTTGAACGTGATGGTGGTAAAGATTTGATTGAACAACTTAAAGCTGCTGTTGGTGCTGCTATGGAAGTTGAAGCCAAATCAGAAGAAGAACGTGACCTTGAACGTACTCATGAGCATATGATTGACCTTATCGAAACAACAGTTAAGGCTGCTAAAGATAATAATATATCAGTTGCAGATTTTCTTGCTCGTCAGAAAGATGATGCGATTAAAGATGGCGATATTGAATGTTTTTGTCCTACTTGTATGGTAAAGTCTATTGAGACTATTACTTCGGACGATGTTGCTAAGTATGGTAAAGAAACTGTTGTGCTTATTTGTGAAACTGTTAATACAGTTATGAAGAGCCAACTTGCTGCACTTGATAAAAGATATGCTGACAAAATGCGTTCTATTGAAGATAATAAAGAACGCACAGGTAAATCTTATGAAGATATGTCGCGTGAGGAACTTATTGCGGAGTTGACGAAGCATAAGAAATAAGAGCTTTTTTATCCTGTAATAATTAAACATGATGTAGTAGTGTTGCTTGTGAAAGTAGCACTACTAATTTTAACTCACATATTGATGATGGACGAAATGAAGTCCGAAACTATAATATAGTCTATGTGTGGTCGTTCTTAGCATAGAACGATTAATAAATAAACTTATAATTAAAAGAATTTGATGCAGACGGTTAGTGATAATAGTCTGCATTTTTATATAAATATTATAGTCTATGTGTGAAACAAAACTTTTCAAACTCAACTTTAGAATGTGCCTTATATTGCTTGCGAAAGTAGTATAAGGCTTTGTTGTTTAGAACTTATTGTTAAACTTAAATATAAATGTGATATGGATAATATTGCTGATATTGAAGCGTATCTTGCTGAAGAAAGATTTATAGAAGATAATGCTTTATTTAAACGTGGTCAACGAGTACATACATGGTTGAATGATAAACTTGTTGTTGGTATTATTGTTGATATATATACTGATGGTGAAGAACATATAGTTTATGATATAAATGTTGGTGCAAAAGTGTTGCACTTCATTCCAGAGTATATGCTGATAACGGACGGTATCACAGCCGTAGATACGGTTCTTTTGCCCGCTATGCCATTTTGATATGTCAGACGATTAATTGTATTAGTCAGATAGAAAGTGTCAAATTGAGCCTTAAAATGCCTGTTTAATTATATAATATTATATTTTATGGATAATGTAGAATCTTATTTTCTTAGTGCTATTGATAGAATACTTGGTAAAGGTATTATTCGTAAGAATAGTGGTGCTGCGGATGTAGTTAATATGCTACATATTCGCTATGGTGTTTGTGTAGAGATAATGTGGTATCCTAATATTGGCAGATGGTGTCCTAATGTTAGAACTATTGCGTTTGAACCTCGTAATATTGATAAGAAAGAACTTGGTAATAATATTCGTATTCTTGCTGAACTTTATAAGAATTTTAGAGAAGCTAATTATTATAAAGCTCTTAATGCTGGTATTCGTATTGCTGAATTATATGTGATTAAACATCTTATTTATCGTAAAGATAAACAAATGAATGATTTAGTCCATGACCAAGTTAAATACGAACGTATTACTGAACTTCTTGATAAACATGATAATCCTTATATTCATTTAGGACTTGAAGATAGAATTGATAACCAAGTAACTCAAGAATATCTTGATGGTTCTATATACGAACATTTAACCAAATTCATTAATACTTATGGGTACACGACGACCATCAATGAAATATAGAGATAACGTCAATGGTGTTCATGTCTATGATGTTGTAAGAATTGGGCGAGGTTATTTTAAAGATAAACTTGCTATTTGTACTTGGGTAGATTTCTTAAAGCGAGAACTAAAACTTAAAGTTATTGATAATGGTATTGATATTACTCTTCATAAGAATAGTGTTGATTTCTGTTATCATAATACTAAGACTGCTGCTAAACAATGGTTTGAAGTTATAGAACATAACTGTGCCAAGAATGCAAAGAATTGGTCAGATATTAAATATATCAGAGAACATTGGCACGACTTGCTTGCTATGAATAATTATTCTGCAAGAGCTATTGCTAAAATTGCTGAAGTTCATAGAAGAGATGATGATGCTTATTTAGAATGGCTTGAATACTACCGTAGACCTCTTGATGTTATATTTGCTTATCCTGATGTTGAGTTTTGTGATATTCTTATTAAAGATTTGGCAAGACATGAATGTAAGGAGTTTAGAGAAGATATTGTTAGAAAAATACATAGTGCTGCATGGAAAATTTAATTTGGATTATGGTTCTTGTTATAGCGTTGTTGATTGTTGATATTATTATGCCAAGACAACGTGTATATAAATTACAAGAACAACTTAACGAAGCTCTAAAGAGTCAAGTTAATCTTAAACAACAAGTTCTTAATCTTGCTAATAATGTTCTTAAAAGTGCTGAACATATAAAGACTTTAAGTGATAATGTTAAGAGAATTGTTGATGTAGTTCATGAACATATTGTTAGTAGTAATGGTAAGTGAGCTGGTATAGGTTGTATTTATTCTCATCCTCTACGGGCGGTGGAGGCACGTAGTGCCGACCATATTAATACAAATCATTATGGACGAAATTATCTTATTGATTATATGTATTCTTCTTATTCTTGCTATTCATGTTATAGAAGAATTTAAGTTCATTAAGTATGTTACTCTTAATAGAGCTATTATTGCTGATTGTATAATTTGTGCTATTTATTTATTACTTAATATATTTATATAAATAATAATATGGAAAATAAAGCTAAAGCTGGTATTATTGAAATATTAGATAATAACTCTAAGATTATAGGATATATTGTTTTTGATGCTCGAACTGCAGCTGATGTAGTTGATATTATGGGTGAATCTATTACTAAATTAACTAATGGTAATATTACTATTAATCTTAATACTGTTGATTTAGACGATGACAAAATGTCTGTCGCTCGTCGTTTAATTAATAGATGTAGTCGTCTTTATAATGATATGATAGACGAAAATAAAGTTTAAATTACAAATTAATAAACGTGTAAAGTATGGGAAAATATGATGAAGCGGTTGTAGTTAAAGAACTGGGTAGAAACCCTGCTGTAGCCTTCAACGGTAAAACGATTAGTGTTGTGAAAAACACAAGTCTTATTGGTAATAGTTTTTGGGGGAGAATTGATTTCCTTACCAAATATTGTGGTTATACACTTATTCAAGTGGACTTGGATGAACAACGAGCTGCTAAAATTGCTGAACAAGAAGCAAAGAAAGCTGCTAAAGCTGCTGCTAAGGCTGAACGAAGAAAAGGTAAAGTAGACCTTATTGGTGCTGTTCGGTCAAATCTTACTAAAGGTAAATTTAACAGAAAGTAATATGTTATGCCTACCTTTAAAGTGTCTTTTGGACTTAGTGCTAAATCTAAAAGACAAAAAGTAAGTAGTAAATATGTTGTTGTAGAGACTAAATGTGATGGTATATTATGTATAGATAAAGAGGGAGTTTATAGAGTTAAATATAAGGATAAAACATATCCTCTTACTACTGAATCCTACGAGACGCGAAATAAACGAGTTATATATGCTCGATGGCTTGATACTTATGGTCATAGAATTAAGATTATTCGTGACAGAGATAGTAGAAAAGCTACTGATATTAAACATTATTGCGCTATTGCTCCCGGTCTATTAGCTCGTGGTAAACTTGTTAAAACAGCATTTAGTCCTATTATGTTCCATGTTGTAACGTGTTATAACGTTGCTGATGTTGAGGGTATGTCTCTTGCTTTTAATGAGTGGAGAGATTATGAAGAAAGAATTAAAAACGGTGAACTTGATATTGAAAATGAATTGTAATGAATGTATATGGTGAAAATAACAAAGCTGATGTTACTTTTACCAATGACCAAGCTGATGCAGTTGATGATTTAATTAGTTTTATAGCTGCTCCGTGGTCTGATACTGATTATGTTCATGCACTTTGTGGAGCTGGTGGTACTGGTAAAACTTTTGTTACTAAATATGTGATTCAGAATTGCAAATTTAGTTCAAGTGTTATTGCTTGTGCTGCACCAACTCACAAGGCGTGTAGAGTATTCAGTAATGCTATTGGTGGTAAATCTGTCGATACTATTCAATCTATGTTTGGTTTTAGACTTGATGTAGATATAGAAGATTTCGACCCTGAGAAACCAGCTTTTAATCCTATTGGTAATATTAAGATTCTTGATAAAGAAATAAGAGTTCTTATCATAGACGAATCTTCTATGCTTAATGGAAAGCTGGTTAACTATATTAATAAACTTTGTAAGAAACATCATATTAAGATTATTTATATTGGAGATGCAAGTCAGCTACCTCCAGTTAATGAAAAAGTTAGTCGTGCGTTTACTATCGCAACTCGTGTTAACTATCTTAATGAGACTGTTCGACAAGGTGATAATAATCCTATTAGTAATCTTCTTGATATTCTTCGTAATGATATTAGTCGTGGTCGATATGATATGCTTAATTATATAGCTAATCCTAAAAATAAAAGCCAGTATAATGAGCGTGGTTGTGGATATACTGTTTGTAGTCCTCAAGAATTTGATTATCATATCGAACAAGCATTTACTAATGAAGAATATACTAAGAATGTTGATATGTATAAGATTATTGCTTATACTAATGCTCGTGTTACACAATGGAATAACTATGTTAGAAAGTCCATTATAAAAGGTGCTGATAAGAATATTATTACAAAGAATGACCTTATAATGTCTTATGCTACTATTGTTGATGATTTTAGTGATATTATTATAAATAATAGTGAAGAGTATATTATACATGATATAACTGATTTTCAAGACCCGACTCATGACTTTAAATGTTTCATGGTTAAATTTCAAGCTATTCATGGTGGTAAGATAACTCAACCTCTTTGTATTATTGACCACGAAGATAGATTCACTATTAATCTTTATTTTAATAAGCTTAATAATCTTATCAATGATGCCAAAACCGCTAATGGTTCTACTCGTGCTTCTAAGTGGAAAGAATATTATAGATTTAAACGGAAATATCTACTTGCTAATAATATACTTAATTCTTATGGTAAAGTATTGTTTTCTCGTGATATTGATTATGGATTTGCTATAACTTCTCATAAAAGTCAAGGCTCAACTTATAATACAGTATTTGTTGATGTTAATGATATGGTTTATGATAAGTATGGACATCCATATACAAATCAAGATGAATTACTTCGTAGATTGTATGTTGCTTGTAGTAGACCTTCAACCGAATTATTTTTGTGCTATGGGAGATAAAATTGATGAAGCTCGTAAATTTGCTATTAAACATAAAAGCAAACTTTGCGAATTTAACAAAGTAACTAACGGTAAAGAACAAGGACGTGTTGTAGGATATAATACGAGAAATGGTCTTATTATTGTTAGAGTTCATAAGGATTTTGGATGGCGTGGAATGGATGAACCGAAAGATATTCTTGTTTATACAAGATTTAAAATAGATAGATATTCATTCTATTATGTACATCCTGAAAATCTTATTATAAATGAACGTAGCTTGTCAAAATTGTCCAGCAAGACTTCTAAATGAAGATAAAGTTATATTTAATGATATAGGAAATAGTATTGCAAATGCTATGTTTGTGATTCCACAACATAATGAGGATGCAGTTAACGATATTATTAGAATTTATAATCGTGCATCTAATAAAGTATTTGAAGAACATTGTCTACTTTCCTGTGCTGTTAAATGTAAACTTGGCAACGATTATAAAGTGTTTGATAGTTCGGTTATTCAGTGTAAACGTATCTTCTTTGAAGTTTGGCGTTTTGGTTATTATCGACATACATTTGTATTTGGAGATGCATATAGATTATTTTATGATGCTAAACCTAATGCTAATGATGTCGATTTTGTATTGGATAATCTTGATTATCATTTACATTTTTATCCTTCTCTTGGAATTAAACACTATAATGTGGATAAATATAATAGTTTACTTAGACGTTTGTCTAATGATATTGTAACTTATAATGTTTAGAATAACAATGAAATAGTGATTGATTGTAGAGCTGCGGATGTTGAGATACTTCCTAATTTTTTCAGTATTACATTTATTAGTCTTAACGATTATTTGAAAGTATTTGCAGATTGTGTTAATGACAAAGGTAAGCCTATACCGTTGGTTCAAAAACTAACTGTTGCTGAAATTAAACGTAGACTTAATACTGTCAAATGTGATGCATTTTATATTACTGATAAAGATGATAGTCAACTATTATCTCTTGTTGGTTATATTAATGGTATGCGACATAAAGGTGTTAATGTATATACTTATAATGGACTTAGCTATGATAATCTCATGGTGGCTGGGTTTCTTATGAATGTTGCTCACTTTGACAATACTAAAGATTTAATTAGGTATCTATATACTCTTAGTAAGAAGATTATATCTCTTCAAGATGATAAGGAAAAACTATATAACGATTATCAGATTAATACTGTTAGACGTTTTAAACTTCCTTATGTTGATGTTGATGTTATGCGAATATTCGCTCTTAATAAAGCTGGAGTTAGAATTGATAAAGATACCGGTGAACGAAAAGCTACACCAAAAGGTCTTAAACAAACTTCTATAAATCTTCAATGGTTTGAATTACTGGAATATGAACTTCCTCCTATTTGTGAAAAAGATGCAGAACTTTATTATGATAATTTATTATATAAAGGACTACCTCCCGATAAGCTTAATAAACTTATTGACAAGTGGGATAGATATATATTAGATGAATATATTCCACCTATGATGCATTATAATAAAAATGATGTGTTTATAGTATGTGAAATTGTTCGTCTTAATCCAGAAGAAGTTAAGTCACGATATTCTGTTAGTAGTGTTTATAAAGTAAACGTACTTAATAGTAGTCGTAGTAATATGGCTGATATATTGTTTGAAAAGTTCTATTCTGAACGTAGTGGTCTACCACCTGAAAAATGGAAAGGTAAACGCACTGAACGTACAGGTATGAATCTTGGTAAGATAATATTCCCATGTGTAGAATTTAAGACTCCCGAACTTCAGAAACTTCTTGCTGAAATTAAAAAGACTACTATTTATAGAGTAAGTAAAGAAGAATTTAATAAAGAAGTTAAGATTGGTAATATAGTTTATAGTCTTGGTACAGGTGGTTTGCATAGTAGAGATATTCCTATGGAAATATGGAGTACTACTCCGTATGATGGTGGGACTATTGTCTCTGCATCTCCTACGGGGGAACAGAAAAATGCTAATCCTTTTACTATATTTCATTTTGATGTTGCCAGTTATTATCCAAGTATTATGGCAGAGTATGAAGTTGCTCCTGCTCATATGCTTAAAAAGATTTTTGCTGGTCTTATTCGTTGGATGAAAGATACGAGAGTTAAAGTTAAACATAGTCTTGATGATATTGTTGATGGTATTCCTCGTGATGTACTTGCTCTTGTATTAAAGATTGTGATAAATTCTATCTATGGTAAATTTGGTTTTGAAAAAGGAGATTTGTATGACAGACGAGCTGTACTTGAAGTGACAATTAATGGTCAGCTTATGTTGCTTATGCTTTGTGAACAACTTGAACTTAATGGTATTCATATTATTAGTGCTAATACTGATGGTATCATGGTTAAGGTTTATGATAAAGATATAAGTAAATATGAGTGCATAACTCAATGGTGGCAAGAAAAGACGAAAATGAGTGCAGATACAGATGTAGTTCATTGTCTTATTGCTCGTGATGTTAATAACTATATTTGTCAGTTCCGTACAAAGAAAGGTCTTAAACTTGAATATAAAGGTGCTCTTAATCCTCTTATGTATGCTGTTGATTTACAGAAAGGATATGATATGCCTATTGTTGCTCAAGCGGTTAGTGATTACTTTCTTAAAAATGTTCCTGTTATGGATACACTTCGCAAAGCTACTAATATTCTTGACTTTTGTAAGACACAGAACGTTGGACGTCAATTTCATGTCGAACAAACATTTGTTAATAATCAGCAAGTTCAACAAGTTGTATGTCAAAGATATGTTAGGTTTTATATATCCAATACTGGCTGCATGATTGAGAAAGTTCATAATGATACTGCTTCTCGTTCTCGTATGGCTGCTGGTTCGTCTGTTACTGTTATAAATACTCTTGATGATGTTGATATTTCTCTTCGTAATATTAATTATAAGTATTATTATGAAGAAGCTATGAAGATTATTAATCCTATCAAACTTGGTATTAGTCCTAAAGGAAAAGGTAAAACTCGTATCAAGAAAGCTTATGGACAATTTAATAGTCTTTTTGATGATGCTGCCTTTGAAGAGGAATATGCTGATGCTTATGTTGATGAAAATATAGATTATTATGAAGACAATTGAGTCAATGTATGAGACGTTAGCTGATAAGTGGGGACGAGAGAACAAAGGTCATGGTACAGTTCATTGTGTTAGACCTATGGAATACGCCAAACTAATCGTAGTGATATTAAAGAAGATGATGGCTAAGAATCCTGACCTAAAAGTTTTTATATGTGTTGATGCGTATGAAACTCGAAGGACTATTATAGAAGCTCTCACAAGTAATGAAATAAATCAAGAACATATTACTGTACTAAGTGAAACTTATGTTAATGCTCGGTATAGATATGTATATAATCTGGCAATTTTTGTTGGTCTTGAACGTTATAGTAATTATGTTAATTGTGTAGGAACTACTTCTGATTTTCATCTATTTATTATTACTAAAGATGTTATCGACTCTAATAACCTGATGGATATATATAAGCACTATCCTGCTGTTAATGTAGAACTAAGTGCGAATGATATTAATGCTGTTAATTTGAGTTCCCCCGTAGAGGAACGAAGAGTAGGTTGCCTACTCTCTGTTGCTGATAAAGAAGAATATGATAAATATACTGATTTTATAACTCAATGCTTTAATATATTTGGGGATTTTGATGCTATTACAAAAGCAAGAGTTGGTGATAATAAAACTGGTGTTAGTGCTGCTGAATTTCGTAATCAGCTTGCGCTAAATAATGGTTGGTCTGCCGAACTTGATATGACTATTGGATTTAATCGTCAGATTGATGAATGTTATAATCCTAATATTCTATTAGATAAGGCTACACTTTGTTATGAAATTATTCGTAAACGAAGTAATCTTGTTACAGATAATGATGTTAAACTTAATGCTATTCTTGATATTGTCAAGGAAAATGCTGATAAACAGATAATGATTATATCTAAGCGTGGAGAGTTTGCTGCTCGTGTTACTGCTTATCTTGAAGAAAATGGTATTGATTGTGGTGATTATCATGATAATATTGAACCAAGAGTTCTTGTAGATAAAAATGGGATTCCTGTTTTATACAAGTCCGGAGCTAACAAAGGCAAGCCGAGAATCGTCAAATCTAAGGCGATTTCCAGCGCGAATGAGCGACTTTTTCAGCAAGGACAATTAAAAGTATTATCCGTGAAAAATAGTTCGTCAGATGAGCTGCAAATAGCCGTAGACGTTTGGATTTTGACAAGTCCTCTGTGTGGTGAAGTTGCGGCTCTTAAATATCGTTTTAATAAAGTTCTTTTTAATAGTGCACCACATATTATATATAAGGTGTTCTTACAGGGAACAATCGAAGAAATGAAGCTATTACAGAGCAAGCCAAACCGATTCACAACTATTACTACTAAAACGGTAGATAGTGATATTTTTAATGAAAATAATTGTGGAATTATTTGTCAGTAATGGAATAAGATTTATATTTGTGGTGTAATCAAAACGAGAGGTCTTTGAATTAATGGACGAGAACAAAGAACAAAAGACAGAAGTTGTTGCAAGTGAACATTCCGTTGCAACAACAAGAAAAGATGTGAGTAAACAACCTGTTGTACATAACGTTCATACTCTTAATCGGGTTAATCTTTTAGACCCGAATCAACTTGAAGCTGCGAAAGTATTTATGCTACAAGTTGCAAGAAGTAAGAAAGGTGGTATTGCAAGTGTAGAAGATGGACTTGCTGTTCTAATGAGAGCACAAGACCTTAATCTACCTTTTAGTACTTGCCTTGAACACGTGCACGTTATTAATGGTAAAACGGGTGTTGATATTCATATTATTAAATCGTTATTATCAAAGGCAGGACTAACATGGGAATGTACAAAAGATTATAGTCCTCTGTATGAATATACAGATGGTTTTAACGTTTATGTTGAGGATAAACTTCCTGATTATTGTATTAAATGCAGTAATCGTAAAGAAGCTGAAAAGAAACAATTAGAGAGTAAAGACACAGATATTATGTATGTTTATCCAACTCTTTATTTTAAAGATTTTAATGGAAATATATATAAGAGTTATCAGTGGAATAATAAACTCTCTATTGCTATGAATCCGGCTCATGCTCAAGAACTTGCTAAACAAGGACTTGTTCCTGTTTATAGAATACCTAATCAGCCCATAGATTATGTGACTGAATATGATATTTGTCGTATAGTTCGTGATAAGGAAGTTCATTCTATTGGAAGATTTAGTTTTAGTGAAGCTCAAGCTGCCGAAATGTTCGAGAAAGATACTTATAAAAAGTATGCTCGAATACTTATTGGTCATAGAGCTTTTACTTATGCTGCTCGTGATATTGCAAGTGACATTCTATTTGGAGTTTATGAAACAAGTGAACTTAAAATTGTTGCTGGCGCAGAGCTTAACGATGCAGATATTATTGATATTGAAGCTCAAGAAGTGAAATAATAAAGAGGTGTTAGACCTCATATTTATAAACATTTTAAAACAAATTTAGTATGAAAACTTTTGGAAAATTGGCTTTCGGTTTTAGCGCAGTTAATGCAGGTCAGAGAAATGTAAGTTATGAACCAGAATTGGTTGCAGGTGCAAATGCAGGTAGTTTCCGTATTACTCCTCCGGTTTCTAAGGCGTTGCTGTTGCAGCACGGAGACAACATTATGTTCGTAACCAATGCGGATAACATTGATGCTGCAATTCGTGACAAAGCACCGGAAGTTGTTGAGTTCTGTACTGCAAACGGACTTGACATTGATTCTATGGAAGCTGCTATCGCTATCCACAAAGAATTTGATATGTGGGGTATTGCGAAAGGTATCCAAGAATTTGATTCAAAGGGTAACCCGAAAACAACTCGTGAACGTATGACAAAAGCTGATAAAGCTAAATACGTTGACAATCACTTTGAAGAATGTCTTGAATCTGCTCGTGCTTCTGAAAATGAAGAGTTGGTTGCTGCTCTGAATCGTGAAGGAGCTACCGAAGAGGAACTGAAAGCCGTTCTTATCGAAGCTATTCAAGGAGACGAAGTTGCGAAATACAAAGGAAGTAAATGTGCAAATCCTGCATCTACTACCGGTACAGGTGTTTCACTGACTTTCACCGACTCTAACGTATGGAATCAGCTCAAAGCCGACATGGGTGATACAGCCGAGAAGTTGAACCGTGTGTTCGCTATTGACGTTGAGAACCTTGTAGATGCAGAAATCTTTAACGGTCATGAAAATGTTGCCGTGAAAGTTGCTGTGCTTGGCGAATCCAAAGAAGAAAAACCTATCCGTGTAGGTAAAAAGGCAGACGGTTCTGACGATGAAACTGCTGCTGAATAACTCGTCCGTTAGTTAGACAATCCTTTTCGTTGATAGTGTAGAGCCGCGCATGGAGATAATCTAAGTGCGGCTCTCTTTTTATCTATATATTTTATTAATCTTTTAAATTTAGTTGAAATGAGTACTCAAACTAAAAAAGAACAAGAAGAAGTTAAAGCAGGTGAAGCTGCTGGTGATGAACAACAACAAGGGGCAGCTGCTCAAGTTGAAGAAACCAAAAAGAAACGTCGCAGAGGTATTAGCAATGACACACGTGCTGCGTCTCGTCTTAAATTTGATGAACGCCGTGATGCTAATCGTGCAAATGGTTTGTTTGTAGGACATCTTGACAATGTAGAAGTAACTTGGGTTACTCTTGGTGCTGAAGTACAAGGTCTGCAATCATTTGCTGGATGTGCTATTCCTATTCTTACTCTTACGTTCGCAAGTAACGAAGAAAATGAATCTATTCGTCGTTATGTTACTCATCGTATGATGCCGGCTGAAAGTAATGCTCTTACTATCGTTGGTGGTGCAGAATCTTGGAAAGTTGATTCTGTTCTTGGTTGGATGAAACATATCATGGATGTATTTGTTCTCAAAGGTCGTGCTATGACTGAAGCCGAAGAAGATGCTCTTTGTCTGCCTTTTGAAGATACTGATGAAGACGGTAATTACATTCCCGTTGATGCAGAAGTTGTTCTGAATGGTTGGAAGAGTTTGTTCGAGAACTTCGTGAAACTGATGAACAATGACGGCAAGCCGGTCTATAAGACTGCAAGTGGTGCTCTTATTCCTATTTGGATGAAGCTTCTCCGCTTTACTAAAGTTAAGAATGCTTGGCAGCCTGTTGTTCGTGGTAAATCTACGGCTGGTGATTTGGGCTTTACTAACTTTGTTGGTGAGGGTTGTATTGAGCTTTACAAACAGAATGTTGCTCCGCTTCTTAAAGTAGATGCTGCAAAAGAATCCATTGTTTATAAAGAAACTGCTAAACCTGCTGCTCCTGCTATTCCGGGTGCTCCTATGATGGGTGGTGCTGCTCCGGGTATTGCTATGGGTGGTGCTCCTATGGGTGGTGCAGATAGTGGTTTTGGCGGTGCTTCTGCTTTCGCTGGAACTGGTAATCCTGCCGACGACCTGCCGTTCTAAGAGTTAGTTAAATAGTTGGATATAAAGGGATAAGATGCTATATTTGGTGTCTTATCCCTTTTTTTATTATCCACGTTAAAGATGTTGAAGTTGATATGAGAAGAACTATAAATAATGGTAGTCTTACAAAAGATACTATCCTTTCTAAAGTTAATCAAGTAAGTATTTTTAGTGCTTACACAGGTATTGATACAGATGTTATTGAACATTGTATTACTACTGGCGAATTTATTTCAAGTCCTTTTCGTGTTGATGAACATCCGAGTTTTGGTTTTAGATACGACAATCGTGGTAAGCTTAAAGGTAAAGACTTTGCTGGTTATTTTCATGGTGATTGTTTTGATGCTGCTGCTCTTGTTATTGGTGAGATTATCCATAAAAACGTAGATATATCTAATAAAGGTTGGTTTATCTTTGTTCTTAAACATATTGCTTATACTTTTAGAAATATTATATATGGTAAGGATAAAGATGAAACTATTAATGAAGTTATTGCTGATGGTATAAAAGCTGCTCGTAATAGAAAACCTATTATTGAATTTGTTCCTCGTCAATGGAATAATTATGATAAAAACTATTGGGGTAAATTTCATGTTCCTCTTAGTTATCTTAATACTAATTTTATATATCCTGTTCAACAATATTATGTTAATAGAAAGGTTAATCCTGAACCTAAATATTATTATGATGATGATAGAAAAGATGTTTGTTATGCTTATATTCTTGGACAAGATAAAAAAGGTATCTATAATATTAAACTTTATTTTCCTAATAGAAAACATGGTACTGTAAGGTTTATTACTAATAGTAATTGTCTTGAGGGATTACTTAATCTTGAACTTGATAAATATGATGCTATTATAATAACTAAGAGTACTAAAGATAGAATAAGTCTTAGAGCTTATCTTGACAGTATATCTCTTGACTTCTCCTACGGGGGGTCGCCCATAGAGAATATTGGTCTTGTTAATATTCCTCACGAATCGTATAAACTTAAACAGAATGAATATGATTGGCTACGAAGTCGTTGTCCTCATGGTTATATTGTTTCTCTTATGGATAATGATAATGCTGGTTATCGAGAAGCTATTTGGCTTAGAGATAATTATGGTATAATTCCTTTTTGTATTCCAAGAGAATATGATGTTAAAGACTTTGCAGAATTACGTAGTCAGTATTCAGTTGAATTTATTAAAGAACTTATAGATAAATCATATAAATATATAGTAGATAATTATGAAGAAACAGAACTTTCTTGGGATACGAACCAAGACAATCCTCTGCCGTACTAAAGGTATAGCAGGAGATAGATTTACAGTTATGCGGGCTATTACCGAGAAGCAAGAGAAAGAACTTGATACTCGTGAACAAACTACTCTCGATAACGGTTTTACTGTAAGTAGAAAATCTATTTATATCTATGGCGAAGTTGACCTTATATCTGAAGAAGATATAGCTGCTATAAAGAAGCTTCATCTTATTGATGATAGTGATAAAGGTAATCCTATTCCCAGTGGATTTAGTTATCTTACCGGAGAGGTGGAATTTGAAGACAATATTAAATACCGTCCTACTTGGGATGAATTTGAGTGGTTTAAATACAATTATTGTCTTATTGGTAAACCACAACGTATTGTGATTCATGAATGTGATAAAAGCTCATTATAATGGTAGAACTTGATGCGCAAGATATACGATTTATCGAATCCCATATTAAAGAACGTGGGGGAATAGATAAAGCTATACAAGTTGTGCTAAAAGAACTTGATGCTACTTTAGTTCTTCCTGATGGTGGTCGTCCTCGTCAAACTAATAGTTATGTTTGGCAAAGAAGTGATGCAGAATTTGCTTATCTTCTAAACAAAGCTATGGATAATGGAATGACTAATGAAGAATATGCTAAAGTTATGGAACAATATGGAGAAGTTTTAAAGAAGAATGAACTATTTGAACTTGAAAATCCTCCTATTGTTTATAGTAAGAAAGTTCGTAGTAGTACTCGTAAAGTGCGAGTTGATAAGGTTCAATCCATGTTTGATGGCGATACTCTCAAAGTAGGAGAAAAAGCTGTTAAAGCTAAACCTAAAAAAGAAACTGTTGCTGAACGTAAAGCTAAGATTCTTAGTAGTAAAGCTGTTACGTTTGCATTTGGTGGTCTTAAACCTAAAAGTTAATGGGACAATGGTTATATAGAAAGAATAATAATGAAGTACCTACTTGTTGGAGTGCTGAATTAGTTGAAAATGCTTCTAAGATTAAAGTCAGATATGGGATTGTTGGTAAAACTATTAGAACAGATGTTTATAGAGTTACACAAAAAGACCCTACTGCTGAACTTAAAAGTAGATATAATGATAAACGTAAGACTGGTTATGTAGCTATGGAGGATATTAAGGATGATGGTTCTATTATTCTGCCCCCCGTAGAGGATGATGTAGATAGTAATGAACCAAGATTCCTTATAGATTATCTTAATACTTATCTTCCAAGTTATCGTACAAACGAAAATAATGGTGGGCTTCTTCCTATGCTTGCCAAATCTTATACAGGTAAAGTATGGGATAAAGTTCCTGTTATGCTTGGACAATATAAGATAAACGGTCTTAGATGTTTTATTAGTGCTGAATATAACAATGGAGATATGTTTAAGCCTGTTAGACTTAGATTTCAATCTCGTGAAGGTATTTATTGGAATACTCTTAACAATCTTGAAGAGTATCTTCTTTATTGGCTCGATAAGAGACTTATTCAATATATGCTTGATGAGAATTGGGTATTAGATGGTGAAGTTTATCTTCCTGGTTATAGTGTAAATCAGATTAATCATTTTGTTAAAGACGCTAATTGTGTTGAGAATAAAGCTCTTCAATTTTGGTGTTATGATGTTGCAGTTCAAGATATGAGACAAGAACTTAGGTATCATCTTCTTGAAGGATTTTTGCCTAATAAGATAACAAGATTTCCTACTCTTGATGCTCATCTTAATAATAAAGAACGTATTATAGTTCTTCCTATTCATAGTATTACTAATGACGTCGAAGCTAAGAAAGCAAGAGATTTATATATTGGTCTTGGATTTGAAGGACTTATTCTTCGTAATCCTGACGCTGACTATCAATATGGTCGTCGTCGTGTTGGTTATATGGAGAAGTTTAAATCTGCTACTGATGGTAAGTTTATTATAGTCGATATTTATAAAGAACCTAAGAGAGACTTACCTATTATTCTTTGTCAGAATGATGTAAATCATGCTAAATTTGAAACAAGACTTAGTGCTACCCATGAATATCAACAAATAGTACTTAGAGATAAACATCTTTATATTGGCAAATATCTCTTTGTTGAATTTGGAGAACGTAGTGGAGTTGAAAAAGTTCCTTTTCATATTAAACAAACTAAGATATTGTTAGATGAATAGTAATGTTAGACTTTTCTATAATGTTATTAATACTACAATAGATAAGGAGCGTGCTTGGTATTCTGTTAAAGATAATCTTATTTATATAAGAGATAAAGAACTTCTTAAAAGTAAATATTATCTTGAAGCTGATACTTGTACTTCTGATGCTGGTCGTCAGTTGTATATTATATTCAGTGAAGAGAAGATTGATAAAGCGTGTCG
>OJNH01000055.1_pt1 | contig 95842 bp, 80 predicted proteins | sample 1597361 | NCBI WGS metagenome assembly OJNH01 (sample SAMEA2452136, study PRJEB22498) | human gut metagenome | biome: human feces; feature: human gut; material: feces | place: Australia | collected 2012
TATATTATATTATAAATAAAATATTTTTAAGCCAAAATAATAATAATAAATTTAATTTTTTAAAAATTTTTTATATTTTTTTAGTTTAAATTAAATATTTTTTATAATATTATTATTTTATTTTTTTATTATAAAAATAAAATTATTTATTTATATGTTCATTTTTCCCAAATAAAATAATTTATTATTTATATATTTTTGTTAATATTTATTTTTTAAAATCAATATTAAATTTAGCTGCCCTATTTTTAATATAATTATTTTTCATATCATATCTTTTCTATTTGGACATATATACCATAATTTCCAATAACTATTTTTCTTTTATACATCGTCCATAAATTGTTGATTTCCCTTGCTTTTATATTATTTTTAAATTTTTATCTTCAATTTTTTTTACATTTATTTCCTATTTAAATCAAAATTTTATATCTCAATATTATTTTGTTCTCAAATATTCATCAGAGAAATTTTCATTTTCGCTTCCATTAACCAATATTTTTATCGAATTTATTTCTTTTAAATTTGTAAGAGTATTCACTATACTATTAATAATTTTTAATTTTTCATTTTCATCTTTATAATTTAATATCTCATTTGAAAAGTTTATAATTGCACAATTTTTTTCAATTTTTATTTCATTTAATCTTGTTCCATCTGGAATTAATTTTTGTAAATTATTATTTTGAGGTCCTTTTATTAAATAATTTATTAATTGCTTTTCTGGTTCTTTTAATAATATATTTGCATTAATTACTCTTATTTCATTTTCTAATTCATCATTTTCATTTTTAAAATATAATATTATTTTTGTTTGTTGATTATTTTCATCAGAAATTTCTTCTTGAGGAATATAATCTTGATATTCGTCTTCAACCTTTTTTAATTCTATATTTTTAAATAAAAAATATATTCCTATCCCAACAAATGCAATTGTTATTATTGCTCCCAACATTCTTTTTTTATTCATATAAATTTCCTTTCTATTAAATTATTTTAACTACTCTTTTCTATTCTTGTACACTGAAATATATTCATATATTTTTCTGTTAGAACTATATAAAAAATAAAAAGCTTAAAATAATAAATTTTAAGCTTTTCTATTTTTTAATTTTGAAATAATATTTTAAAATTTGTACCATCTAATAATTGAATTATTATTTTCATATTATTTGTATTAGAATCATTTTCATTATTCTCATATACTGTTATTTCAGCTATATAATTATCTCCTTGCACCTTTACATTTTTTATTTCATATATATTGGAATTATAAAGTTCACTAGTTATATATGAAATAAAACTATTTATTTCACTAAAATTCTCATTTTTATATGATTCATCTAAGATATTATATAAATTTATATAATCATATGTATTAATCATTTTCATGACTTTATCAACATCAGTTGTTATTTTTGTAACAATCTTTGCTGAATTATATTTCTCTTTAAATGAGTCTAATACAATAGTATATTCATCAAGTTGTATTGTAAAATTCATTGGTATATTTTCACTTATAATATAATTATTATCTTTTTTAGTCTTTATTGAATAATTAATGTTATCTTCATTAGAAGTACTTTCTGTTACACTTTTTATTTCTGTATCAAATTTTGCATTGTTTAACATTTGAGTTCTATAATATATAAAGTTATTATAATTATTTTGAAATCTTTTTTCTCTATATTCTGAGTCCAACATTTGATATGCCTTTGTTGGATTATTTGTAATTAAATTTATATAATATTTAACATACTTTTGAGCAATCTCTTCACTTGTAATTCTATAAAATTCAAAAGAATTATGATTATTAGAAGAAATTTGTTGAGGAGCATGTGCTTCAATTTGATTAATGTCTGTATAATTATTTTTATATAAAGGTATTATTGCATATGTATAATTTGACAAATCCAAATTAACAATATAATATTTTTCTTTATCATATTTTCCATCATCTTCTGTTCCTTTTACTATATATGAATATAATGTTTTATCTCTTGTTTCATATATTTCAGTTGCTAAGAATGTATATGCACTTTCTATATTAGTAAGTATGTTATTTGTATTTAAATTATTTGTTTTTATAAAATCTGAATCTAATAAGTCAATTACATCAACTGCTCCACCTATTTTTATTGCATTCAAATAATTATTAATACATTTTTCTATACTATAGAAATATGTACTATTAGCTACTTTTTCTTTGGAATATTTTGCCTCTTCATATACATCTCCTTGAGGTGTATCTATAGTTGTAGCTTTTCCATCTTCATCTATATATTTATCTTTCATATAAATATTTTTTATAACAATAATTCCAATAATACATATTGTAAGTAAAATAAGACTTAACCCAATAATCCAAAATATTTTTTTCTTTTCTTTCATATTTTTTCCTTTTCTAAAAATTAAAATTAATTCTTTTTGTTAATCTTTATTATATAATCAAAATTTCCTAATTGAACTATTCTTTGTTTACTACAATTAACATATGACTTTACACGTCTGATTGCATTTGTTGATCCAGCACCATATGTTCCATTTCCAGCATATAATTCTATATGAGCGGAACTAGAAGTTTTTAATAATAAATCTCCTTCATTAATTGTTGCATTACTATCACTTGTTTTTTGCCATGTCCACCCATAATGTGAAAGATCATAATTTCCTGTTCCACCTTTTATCCATTGAATAAAATCATATGTTGTTAATTGATGTTTTCCTTTAAATTCGGTATATCCATTCATTATTAATATCCATGTTATATATGTACTACAATCTATTCCTCCACCACTTCTATCAACTTCTCCTGGTGTTGTTGGATAATTCATTGTATTTCCATTACGATATGAATATAAATTTGTTCTAATGTAATCATGTATTTGTTGCGCTGTTGCAACTATACTTTGTCCAGCTGCAACATCAAAATCTGCACCTCCATTATATGTATTAGAACTATATCCATTAGTTTCATATAATGATACATTTTGATCTAATGCATCTGCATCACCCGCTTCTATATCACGCCTTAATACACTACTTGATCCACTATATGATTCCATATAAAGGGTCATAATTAAAATTCCAACAATGACTACCCCAATTATAATAAGACTTACTGGTGCTGTTGCCATTATTAATTTTAATATTAATTGTCCTAATTTTATAACTGCTTTTACTGCTGCTTTTCCAATCTTTTTTAATGCTTCTTGTGTAGCTTTTTTGGCTTTTTCTGAAATATTTCTAGTAACATTTTGAACCTGTTGAACCATCTTATCAACAGCTTGTGATTCTGCTTGTGAAAACGGATTATTTTCTAAATCATCTAACTGTTGATTATCATTATTAGGATCTTGATTCATATGACCTCTCACCTCCTATTTAAAAACTGAATGACATTTTAAAGTTTGTTCCATCTTCTAATTTCATAACAAATTTTATTTCTTTATTGACACTACTGTTTTTATCTTTTAATGTTGCTGAATATGTATAATAACTTCCTTGTTCTTCAAATATTAAAAATTCTATTTCATTATTTTCATAAAAATTTTCTTTTAAGTATTTTTCTAAACTATTAACATCTGTTACTCCAATATTATTTTTAAAACTATCTGCTAATAATGTATATACATAAGCATAATTTTTATCATTTATTCCCATTATAAATTTATTAATATTTAAAGCTGTTTTTATTCTTATATCAGATGCTTCATATTTTGTAATAAATTGTGGAATATCTACAAGATATTGATCTAATAATACTGAAAAATCCATTACATCTTTAACTTGAAATATATAATAATCTGAATAATTTGAATAAGCCACATATTGTTTTTCATCATCAAAATAATTTACTTGAAGTTTACTTAATTCCATTGCTTTTATTTGAGCAATCTTATTGTTAATATAAGTATAAAAATTGTTATAATTTTCAAATTTTATTTTCTTATATTCATCATCTAGTAATGAATATGCTTTTTCTGGATTTGTTATCATTAACATTTTATAATAGTCAAAATATCTTTTTACTACTAAATTATCTGAAATATCTTCTTGTAAAAATTCTCCATTATAATTATCTGTTATTAGATATTTTTGGGCACCAGATTTTGCAATTTGTTCATATTCTGATTGTTCAATATCTAATTTTTTTTGTGTTATTTTATAATTTGATGATTCTTCATCAAAGTCTATTGCAAAAAATACATTTTGATAGCTTTGATTTCCAATATCAAATATTTCTCCAAATACATATAATCTATATGCTAATACAACATCTATTTCTTGAAAATAAATTTCAGTAGCAAAGAATGTAGTGTTTGAATCTATATTAGAATTTACAATTTTTTCAACCATTGAAAATGTATTTATTTGATCTATTTTTTCTATACTTTCATCAATTTCAAGCTCTGGTAAATCTTCTTCTCCTACATCCTCTTGAATATTTGGATTTTTTACTTTTGTATTTAATATAATTAAAACAGTTGCTACAATTACTAATACTACAATTGCTATAATTATTAAATATTTAAATATATTTTTATTATTCATTTATAAATACCTTTCTGAAATATATTTATTTTAATTTTACTGTTCTTACTTCATCTGCATATGCTAATATCTTATTTATATTAATATAATTTTCTGTTCTTGTAGCTCTTGAACTTCCTGGATCCAATACATATGCTAATGCATCTCCTTCATATTTTAAGCCTACAACGGCAATAAAATGTCCACCTTTTGTATTATAAATATTACTTGGATCAGAATTTGCTTTTATATGAACTATTGCAGGATTTCCCGTACTTAATTGTTCAATTAATTTTGCCTTTAAGTTATTTGTATATCTTACTCCTGTTGCTCCTACGGAACTCATCCATGAAAACCATGCATTTGTATTATTGGGACTTATCTCTGTTGGCGTATATGGTTGTCCTGTACTTGGATTCTTTATTCCTAATCCACTTAAACATATTGCTAGAGATGCTCTACCACATATATTAGTTCCTGTTCCTTGCTTAAAATAATAATATTGCCTATTTGAAATAAATTCTCCATCTTGATCTGTTGTTTTTATTGTAGTTAATTTTGATAATGTCCATTTTGTTTTTCCGCTTCCTCCAGACATTTTTGGTCCATTAGAACTACTTGCAGACGAATCTGTATCTACTTTATAACTTTTTGGTGTTGCACTAGTATCATTTGAATTAATATTAAAACTATACATTGAATCTTCTGATAACCCTACTGCAAAATCATAATTCAAGTTTTGAGTATTTTCTGTTAAATATTGATTACCTGTTACTTGAGTTATAACTGTTCTCATAAATCTTTCTAATTCTTGTGTATTTCCATTTTGCTCCAATAAAGAAAATAATAAACTAGCAGCTGATGTGAAATTATTTTGAACTTGTGGATATTTTTTTATTAATCCTATTATAAAATCTGTTTTATATTCACCATCTATAACTGTATAAATATTATATTTATTTGTCCATTCAGCTTTTCCTTCGTATATATAAAAATGCGTATTTTTCCATTCATATAGATTACTATAATGATTAGCATCACAATTATGTCTTCCAATTCTTCTTTCTTCATATGGCTCTAGTCTTTCAACATATGGTACAGGATCTGGTTTTATATCAATTTTCTTTACACTATTTAATTTCTTAAATGGCCTTTCTATTCCTCCAACTTTAGGTTTTAATTGGTAATTCATATTCCATGTTTCAGCTCTTATTAAATATAAATCTCCCGTATTTTTTATTTTTACATTCAAAAAATCTTTTAATTCATATCCTGCATACTTTAAACATGTTGCATAAACTTCATCTTCATTTCCAATATAATCTCCTATCTGTTTATTTACTAACTCTTTTCCAGAATGAGGTTTCTCCTCTGTATGGCTAGTAACATTTCCCTCTGAATCTGTTGTTGTTGTTGTTATATCTTTACAACAATCCCATCTATTCCAAGTATCAACTTGATATGTACTTAATTTTCCACCTCTTATTACATCTTTAGCATCTGTTCCATAATTATAATGAATAAAGTCGGTCTCTGTTGATTCTAAAAAACCAATCTCGATTTTTGAATCACTATTACATTTATCAAGAAGCTCATTCATAAAATCTTCGTTTTGTGAAATCATTTGCATTGCAAGAAAGTAGTTTACTGGTGTTGCTGTTTGTTCTAACAAGTTTAAATATTCATATTCTTTTATTTTAAATGTTGATTCTACTCTTGTTGCTGTTGCATAATCATCTGGTAATAATTCAACACCTGCAGGATCTTTTGTTCCTGAATCATCAATTGCTCTATTAGGTGTTATATTATCATAATCCCAAACATAATTTTCTTCTGAAACTAATATACACAATTTCATTCCTTGTGGATTTATTGAAAAGTACTTTAAATATTTTTGAGTTTCAGCATAAGATCTTGCTGTAAGCTCTGAATATTTTTTTAACGTAGCATATGGAACATATTCCAATGTTATACCTTCTCCAAAATCCATTCCATTTTCTTGTGATGTTCCACCAGAATTTGAAGCATTATATCTACCAAATTTACTAGTATATCTTTTTATTTTAACATTTCCATTAATTGCTGTATGTGCATAAGAACCTATATTAGGTAACATATTTTTTAATTCTGTTCTAATATATTTATCTAATACATTTTTCAGTTGGGAATCTGGTGTATAAGTTTGACTTGTATTGTCATTAGATTTTATATCATAATCTTTATCTCTAAATCCAAAAGCATATGTATCAACAGAAGCTTTTTCCAATGCTTGTATAATTCTTAATGCGTAATTTCCTTGTAATTCATATCCATTACTTGTTATAGAAACCATATTTTTTAAATCTGAAGAAGCTTCTTCTAATCCTGCTAATAAACTGGTAGCTGTACTACTACCAATATTAGAACTTTTATCATCAGCAGAATTAGATAAACTAAGGTCTGCTAATTCTACTGAATTTATTACTCCTATTGCATATGTTCGAGTCATTGTGGAAAAAATGATTATAATTACTAAAATCGCAATTATTAAATTTCTTAATAATGTTTTTTTCATATTTTCCTCCTTCTAGTTATATTGAACTGTTATTGTTGTTGTATTTGAATATGCAGTTCTATTATGTGTACTTAAATAATCTTCATAATCTAATATTATTTTTGGAAATATTAGTTTATCTGCTTTATTTGCAACACTATATAATTTATTAAATTTAACTGTAATTTCTTTAGTCTCCCCTGCATTTAAAATTAAGTCTTGTTCATCAAGTACACTATTTATAGACGAATATATTGCACCTTTAGTATTAGTTAAATATACTCTATTACCAGCATCATTTGTTGTAACTGCAATTGTCTTTTGAGAATTATTCTTTATTTCTATTGTCATTTCTTCATATTTACTATATCTATTAATTTTTCCAATTTTAACATCTATATCGTCAAATACATATCTAGTATTTTTATTTTCACAATAAATATAATTATTTACATTTATTTTATATTCATTGTCTTTTTTTACAAATGTATAATACTCTTCATTAGAAGAATATTTTTCTCCTCCTGTTGCTAATAAATCTCCATTAAAAGTTACCAAATAAACTGCATTATCTCCTTCTACAGCCCATTTTGATAAAGAATACTCTTGTTTTTCAGGAAATCTTAAATCTATGTAATATTCCTTAAAAGTTTTAGCATCATTATATTTTAATGCTTCTTTACAGTCATCTGTCAACATATTATATGCTTGCACATAATCCCCACTATTACAATAACTAACAAACTTTTTCATTGTATTTTCAATAGTATTATTATTTAATTTTTTTACTGACTCTGTTTCTATATTATCTAATGTAACATTTTCTTGATTTGAATATCCATTTTCTGTTGTCAATTGTTTATCTTGTGCTATTTTTTGATTATTTTCTTCTTGAGCTATATAATATTGATTTAATATAACTATTATTAATATCACAAATATAACTACTGCTGTAGCCAGAAAAATATTTTTTTGATTTTTATTAAAAAATCTCATAAAATTGTTCATTCTATTCACCTCCAAAAATATCTAATTCAGAATTTTCTTGAACATTGTTAAACTCTACTGCACTTTCTATCATATCCAAACAATTTTTTCTAACTAAATCACTTGATTTTGAACTACGATTGTTTTGCACTGCTCTTTCTGCTATCTCCTCCCTTGCAGACTTATCATTAATAACTCTGTCTAATTGATTTCTGCTTTCTAAACTATTCTTATACTTGTATACTTCTAATGCTTTTTTATCTGCTTCCTCAATGCTATAAGAACTATTATGTTTTCTTAAGTAATTTGAATATCTAAAAATTTTCTTTTGCTCATTAACATCTTGTATAGCAGATTTTACAACTATATGTTTTGCTCTTCTAATCATTTCATCTGATTTTGCACCATAAGTGTTTTTAAATTCATCTTGAACATCATCTCTTTCAGACCAATCTTTAGCTATTCTATTTTTTCTTTCGTCATCTGAACTGCCATAATTTACTTCTCTAGCAACTCCTTTTGCAAACTTCTTGCCACTTTTATACACTTTTCCTCCAAGGGCAATTCCTCCTGCTAAAGAACCAATTGCCTCTTTGGCTGTATATTTTCCATCTGTCAAACTAACTCCTGCTTGTACAGCAGCTGTTGTTACTCCTACTGTTGCTTGTACAGCCCCTTTCAAAACTTTGTCTGTTAATAATTCTTGAACATTTTCACCAGCTGTTTTGTCAAAATTCCAAACAGGTTTTATGGCTTTCTTTCCTAATGCCTTTACTCCACTTATAGTTCCTCTTCTAAATCTATCTAAAGTACCTCTATCTTTATATTCATTTTTCTTTGTTTGTTTTTCTTCATTTTCTGGATTAGTTTCTGTATTATTTTCATCTGTATTATTCATATTTTCATTTGTATTTTGGTTAGTAACTATTTGTTGAGGAACTTGTCCTTTAGCTTTATTTCTAAGTTCCATTTCTTCCTCATATTTTCTCATTTCTTCTTTATTATTTGCTTTTTTTGCCATTTCATATTGTAATTTTAATTGTTCATCACTAAGATTTGAATATGGTCTCTCCAAAAATGCCTGAGGATTTCCATGATTTCTTATATATTTATCTTGTAATATTCTCTTATGTAGAACATTATAATATTTTTGTGCCTCATCAATTTCTCCTCTTTCTAAATGCCATCTCATCTTATCTAATAATTGATTTGAATTTAGATGTGAATATTCATCATTATATTGTAATGGAATATTATTTTTTTCAAATGGATCTTCATTAGCTTTTATTGCTGCTCTTAAAATTTTAAATCTTCCTTCTGTTACTCTATTATATGGACTATTATGTCCTTTTCCTTCTATTAATCCATCTTGTTTTAGTTTATTAAATGCTTCTTCAAATGATTTTGTTTGTTCTCTCTCTTTCTTAAATTCTTCATCTGCCAAATTCTCCCTAGTCTTAAGAATTCCTTTATCAAGTAACAAAGACTCTGGTGCTACTTCCTCTTCGTCATCATAGTCATCCCATTGATCATCATCATCAGTATCTGTATTTAAGTTATTTTTATCATCACTACCATTTTTACTTGTTTCTTTTATTTTTGGTGCTGGTGGTGGTGCAAACATTCTTTTAGCACCATTCATAACTGCTGATGTCATTGCCGCAGCCCCAATAGTTTTTTCAAGTCCATTTTCCATTCCTTTTCCAGCTCTTCCAAATCCAAATATTTTCTTAAACATTTTTTCTGCATTTGCCATAAAGAACAATGCTATAATTGCATATATTGGATTTTTTACTGATATTTGCACAGCTGTTCCTATTAATAAATTATATAATAATAAATGAACTGGTTGTAATAATGCTGTATATATATATTCTTTTAACCAGAAATCAAACCCTCTTGCTTTTCCTCCACCTTTTTTATCTAATGGATACATCATTGCAACAAGTGGTGCAACAAGTGTTAAAATTGCCATTTTTAACATTCTTTTAAAATATATAAATGTAAATTTAAAAGTTAATGTTATAAATGCTATATATATGATAACATATCCTAATTGATTTGTTAGTGAATTTTCTTGTGCTTGAAATCTAGCTAATCCCATAAAATTCGTGATAAATGTTTTATCACCAAATGTAACTTTTATATTTCCTATACTTTTACCAAGTAAAGTAGTGAATTTTTGAATTAAAACTATTATAAATGCCATTATATAATGCATTATAAATATTAAAAACATAGCAATAACCCAATTTATTAATGCACTTTTATACTCTGCTTTTTTTCCTGCTGATGAACTAAGTATAATTTTAATACCTAAATATATAAGAATTGATAATAATCCAATAACAGCTATATATCTCAAAACTTGATACCATATTGAAACCATTTTTCTTAATGAATTCCATCCTGTTGATTCATTTTGTTTTACTTCACCATTTTTTACAGTATTTCCTCCAATAAAATCAATTCCAAAAACGTCAATTTCTCCTTTAAAAATTTCCTCTGGTGTATATTTAAAATTTGGATATTTTAAATCTGGTAAATTGCCAAATGCATTTTTAAATTCATTAATCTCACTTTCCGTATATGTTTTACTTGTATTTGCTTCTGACAATTTTGAATTATCGACTTCGTCCCATGAAACCATCATACTTTCAAATGAAGTTCCCAACATGCACTTAGTCAATATTGACATTATCGCATCTCCAATTGCTCTAACTATTTCTACTAGTGGACCTAATAATGTTCCTGAGTCATCATTAATATCTGCGCCTAAATTATCATCATCTGCATTTGTAACATCTTGATCTGGGTCTATTGTTTCTTCCGTAGTACTTGCTGTTGTACCAGATGTAGTACTCTGTGTTACTGTTGTAGCCGAAGTAACTGCATATATAATACTACTATAATTAAATTGAAATAAAATATTCATTAATATAATACATGTTAATAATTTATATACAATTTTTTGCACATTTTCACCTCATTCTTTATGTTGTTTTGCTATCAAAATATCTTATTGATGCACTTACTGCTTTTTCTTCTTTTCTTGTTTTTTCTGCTTTTTCTGTATCCATTCCTTTTGTAATTGAATCCAAATATTGTTTTTCTCTCTTTGGATTATATGTAATTGATGATATATTCTGTTTTTTCCTCTTCTTTTTATGTGTAAGTATAGACATTGCAATTACATCTTGTTTATCTCTTTCTTTATCAATTGCCTTTTCCTTAGCTCTTCCTGTTAAGTTTGCAGTTTCTGGATTTTCTTCAACTTCTTCTTTTGCAACTGCATTAGAATATGTTATACATTGTTTTATTTCATCTAAATCTATGAAGCCTCTTGTTACATAATTATCTACAATTCTATCTCTATACTCTCTCCATTCATTTCCATATTTTTCTTTACAGAATTGTATTACATCATCTCTATTTTTAAAGTTTTCTTTATATACTTCCATCTTTTCATTTTTATCATATCCCTCAACATACCCTGTTCCGAAAGTATCTATAATATTATCCGTCTTTTTAGTACCATATGCATATCCTACTGAAAAAGATGCTAATGCCTCTGTTGGTTTATAATGACCATCTGTTAAACTTATTCCAGCTTGAACTGCAGCTGCCGTAATTCCTATTCCAGCTCCAACAGCTCCTTTAGCTATATTTCTTACAAACCTTTTTCCATTATATTTTGCAGTTCTATTTACATCATATATTGGTCTTATTGCCCTTTTCCCTATAGCTCCTATACCACTACCAATTCTCATAGCTACTCTTCCACCTCTAGAATTTGCTATATTTGACATTGTCTGTCCTACAGGTGTTTCGAGTGCTTGTGCAGTTAAATCTTTTCTTTTTTCATGCATACTTCTCATAAGTTGTTTTATTGGTTTTTTATTTGCTGGTAATTCACTTCTAGGAATTATATCACCTAATAACTTTGGTCTTCCAATTGGCTCTTCTATATCTTGAATATTATTATTGCTCAATCTATGATTTGTATTATCACCTATTGGTCCATTATTATTTTCATCATCATCTATATTTTCTCTATCATCATCTGCTGATGTTGGAGATTGTGTAGTTTGTATTGAATCATTTAATAATTCTGCTGTTTTATAATCTTTATTTAATGCTCCTGGATATCCAATTGCTTTTGATGAATTTGCTCCATTGCCTTTTTTTCCAACTAATTTTTTTACACCATTAGCTGCAGAAACCATTGAAACAGCACCAAGTCCTCCAACCATTCCTTCACGAGCTTTATCAAATCCAAATATCTTTTTCAACAATCTTTCTGCTTCTGTTAGAAATGTTAAAACTGCAATTGCATATAATGGATTTTTTACAGCAATTCCCATTGCTGAGCTAACCATTACATAATATAATAAATAATGTACTGGTTGAATTAATGCATTAAAAAAATATTCCTTTATCCACATTGAAAAACCTTGCGCTTTTCCATCAATAGATTTATCTATTGGATATGTAAATGCTACAATTGGTGCAATTAATGTTAAAAATGCAATATTTAAAACTCTTTTTAAATAAATAACTGTAAATTTTATTGTATATCCTACAAGCATTATATACATAATTTCATATCCAATCTTTACTGCAATTGTATCATATTCTGTACAAAATCTTACTAATCCGATTAAATTAGTTGCAAATGTATCATATCCATTTCCGCCAACAACTCTTAGAAGTGGCATACTTGCTCCTAATTTATCATTAAACATATTTATTGCTGTAATTATAAATGACATTATATAATGCATAGAATATAAAATAGCTAATCCAACAATCCAATCTATTATTAATTCTTTATATTTAGCCCTATTTTTTGTATTTGCACTTAACATTATTTTTATACCAATATATATTAATACAGATAAAAATCCAACTGTTGCTATTAATCTTAATGCCTTATACCAATTAGCTAATGCTTGTCTTACAACTCCTAGTCCTTCTGCTTGTCCAACACCAGAAATAAAATCAATATTTAATAAACTTATTTTACCAGCAAATATTTCTTCTGGACTATAATGAATATGAGGATATTCAACATTACTTATTTTTCCTTTAGAACCTAAATAACAAAGAATTTGATTATTTAAAGAAAGATCAAACATTGTATCTATATTTCTACTGTCAACAACTCTACATTTATCTATATAATTTGTTTTTACATAATTTGTTATTTGGGCCTGATCTGTTACATCAGAATACATAAATTTTTGAATAATTCCTAGTAAAGTATCTGCAACACAGTTAACCAAAAAAAAGAATGGTTTTAATAATACTCCTCCTATGTCCCAATTAGTATCTCCTGAATATGTTTTTCCACCAACAATCATTTCATTTGTAAAATTTATGAAACTTGAAGATTTAGCTTCTTCATTTTTTTTCGTAGTATTATCTGCTCCTGTATTTTTTACAACCTTAATATTACTTATTTTCATTTCTGTATATCTACCATCTGTATTATCATCTGTTATATATTGACTTTTAGAACCAGTTTCACATTTCATTTCAAAGCCTAATACTATTGTTGTATTGTCATCAATTTTTATAATTTTACCTTCAGATGATGTAATTTCTCCTGCAGTAGTATCATTTAAATCAATTCCACATAGATCAGCAAGTTCTTCTACTGTTCCAGAATAAGAATATGCTTCTTCTAATTTACTTCTTAACTCTTCAACTAATTTTTTTCTTAATTCTGAATATGTTTCTTCTCCAACATTTCCTTCTGCAACACTTATATCATCCAAATTTTCATTTGTTGATTCAGCTAATACTATATTGCAAAATAACCAGTTAAGTAAAATAATTATTATACTTACACAAATCAATATTTTATTAAAAATATTTTTTTTCATTACATCACCTCTCTAAATATTAAAGTAACTTTTTTAATTACACTCTCTTAAATATACTAAAAGAGTGTAATTCATAAAAATCGCCTTATTTTTCTAAGTATTGGTTATATCTTCTTATTGCTTCATCTTCATTTCGTATTGTATTTGCTGCTGTTTCTGCTTGTGTTTGACTCATTCCTTTTGTTCTTGCAGCAATTAATTGTCTTTCTTTCTTCTCATTATATGGTGTTCCAGAAGTTCCTTCCTTAGCTTTTCTCTTTTGAACATTCTTTATTGCCATTGCTGTTAAGTCTTGTTTATTTCTTATCTCAATTTTTTGTTTTTCAGTTAAATTACTATTATTTTTTGTAAGTTCAGCTGTTGCATTATTTGAATATTTCATCATTTCTTTCATTTCACTTAAATCTGTGAAACCTCTTGGAACAAAGTTATTTACCATTCTATCTCTTTGTTCTCTCCAATCATCTCCATAATTTTCTTTACAGAACTGAATTACATCATCTCTATTTGAGAAATCTTCTTGGAATGCTTTCATTTTTTCTGGCTTTGTATAACCATCTCTATAACTAGATGTAAATGTATCTACAACCCCTCCTGCAGCATTACCTGCAAATCCATAGCCAGCAGCAAATGATCCTATAGCTTCTGCTGGGCTATATTTACCATCTGTTAAACTTATTCCAGCTTGAACTGCCGTTGCTGTAAGTCCTACAGCTGTTCCAACTGCACCTTTTGCGATATTTCTAACCAGTCTCTTTCCATTATACTTGCCACTTTTGTCAAAATCATATATTGGTTTTACCGCTTTTTTCGCAACCGCAAGTGCTCCTCTTCCAACTTTTGATTTTCCAACTCTGGAATTTTTCATTCTATCTGCTAATTGACGTATTGGTGTCTTTCCATTCTGTTTAATTGGTTCCATATTTCCATTAAACTGAGGTGGTGGTGGTAAATTACTATCATCACCATTATTTTGTTGTTGCGATTGATGTTGTTGTGATTGTTGCTGCTGTTGTTGTTGAGGTGGTGGTTGAGGTGGTGGTGGCGGATCATCATGATCATGTTCATCTTCATGTGCCTGTGCAGCCGCTGCTCCTGCAGTTGCGCCTGCTGCACCTGCCGCACCTAATGCTGCACCTGCCGCACTAAGTTTATCATCTTTAAAATCTTTTATTAATGCACCTGGTGATTGCATCTTACTTGCATCAGGTCCACCTTTTGGTCCTTTTCCTAACATTCCTTTTAAACTTGATGCTATAGCTGCACCTGCAATTGCATCTTGCATTCCTTTTACTGTTCCTCCGCCAGCTTTATCAAATCCAAATATCTTCTTTAATAATCTTTCTCCTTCTGGCATAAATGCTAATACAGCAATTGCATATAATGGGTTTGTTCCTGATATTCTCACTGCAGAACCAACTAAAACATAATATAGTAAAAAGTGCATTGGTTGTAATAAAGCATTAAATATGTATTCTTTTACCCACATATCAAATCCTTGTGCTTGCCCATCTGCCATTTTATCAATTGGATATGTAAAAGCAACTATTGGAGCAATCAATGTTAAAAATGCCATATTTATCAATCTCTTTAAATAAATCATTGTAAACTTAAATGTATACACTGTTAACATTGTATATAATATCAAATATCCAGTTCTAAATAATAAATTATCTGACTGAACACAAAATCTTACAAGTCCAATTAAATTTGTATTAAATGAAAATGAACTTACATTTCCCTTTACAGAAACATTAACATATTGCATTGAATTTGATAACATTGTATTAAATTTAGAAATTACTACAATTATAAAACTCATTAAATAATGTAAAAAATACAATATAGCAAAACCAACTATCCAATTTATTATCCATTCTTTATATTTTGCTTTATCTTTCGCTGTTGAACTTATCATTATTTTTATACCTGTATATATTAATACAGATAAAAATAATACAGTTGCAATCAATCTTAATATTTTATACCATGATGCTATTACTGATCTTACAGTTTTCAAACTTGAGGTCTGTCCCTGACCAGAAATAAAATCAATATTTAACAATCCAACTTTTCCAGCAAATATTTCTTCACAACTATAATGAATATGTGGTATAGCAAATTCTGAAAGAGCATCCCATACATCTGTTCTCGATATACGAGCTGTTATAGTTTCTGTAGGATTTCCTGCATCAAATAGTTCGTCTTTTTTTTCACTATTTACAACATCAAATACATCTCCTATAATAGAAGCAACTTTTGCTAATGGACTTTCTTCATCTTCATTTGATAACATTACATTTTGCATTATAGCATTTACTGCATCTAATATTGATTGCCAAAAAAATGTTAATGGTTTCATTAATATTCCGTCCTACACCGTCTTTTATAAAACTAGTTCCACCATCATCTATATCATAATTACCTTTTCCAGTTGCCATATCATGTTTATCTTGAACATCTTGTTGAACTTTATCAGTCATTGTGTCATTTAGATCTTTTCCAGCTTCATTAGATGCATCTATATCTGATTTTCCTTCATCTTTTGCTTTGTCATAAGTATCTTTTGTTTTTTTAATTTCATTATAAGCATTTAAATAATATGTATCATCAATGTCTTCTGCTTTCAAATTTTCATTTAAATATGGCTCACTCTCTATAAAGGCATTTTTAATTTTAGTACTTCTATCTTTTTCTGGTATCAATGCCACTGCCAACCATTTAGTCATCGCATCTACATACTCATCACCATATACCTCTTTTGTTGGTCTTGGATCCTTACTATATAAAAAATTTGTATAAACTGTAGAAGCCAATGTTTGATCATTCTCAATTTCTGTAACTAAAGCTTTCAAATCATCATAACTACTTGCAAAAGATATATTAGGTATCACAATATTTGCAAATATTACCAAAACTAAAAATATTGCAAAGACTCTAATAAATTGCTTATGTTTTTTTAACATTATTTTTCACCTCCTCCTTTTCTGTCTTAAATCCAACAACATATTTCACATTTTGCATTTTAAACTCCATTAATTTTTATTTATATTTCTTTGATCATCTCTCTGGTTATTAGCAACCAATTTATTCATATTTGTTTCAACAAATTCAAATTCTTTTCTTGTTGGTGTAATTTGAATAACTGCTGTATCTTGTCCAACCTTCAACAATCCCTCACCTTTAGAACAAGTAACAAGGAATGAAGCTTCACCTTCACTTAATTTGAAAACTTCTTTCAATTGTTGAATTTCAGATTTGTCTTGTGCTAAAAACAACTTTGTATCTGATGATGTTAATACTGCTTGAGCTTCTGGCTTTTCATAGAAATCTTGGAATCTTTGAGAAATAATTGCAAGTGAAACATTTCTTTTTCTGGCACGTCTTGCCATTTTATTTAAGAAATCAACAGCCTCAGGGAATGGAAGTAACATCCATGCTTCATCGACTATAACTCTTTTTTGTCTTGCTTTTCTTTTATCTTCACTATTTTTCTTAACAAATTTTTCCCAAATCCATGACATTAATATTTGTTGAGCAAGTGGTCTTGCAAAACGCTCTTCCAATTGTGATATATCGATATTTATTAATGGTGCTCCTTCCATTAAATCAAATGTAGATTGACCATCAAAATATGCCATCTGACCATTATATTCTCTTATATATTGTTTCATTACTTTTAATAAATAACTATAATGGAACTCATAATCTTTATTTGTATTACTTTGAGCACTTTGCTTAATTCTTTTATACCATGACCCAATTGTTGGCATTTCTTTTCTTCTTCTTTCAAAAACATTACTTGAAGATGAACTTTCATACAAACTTGCTGGGTTTGCTGTAATTCCACGTGCCGCATACTCTTGAGAAACAGCTTCAGCAATAATTTGCTTTGTAAGCTCATTTACTTCTTTAGTTCTTGTACTACCTTTGGCCATTGTCATTAATGCTTGTGTAACATCTTCTACTTTACTTTCAACATTTAATGTATCTCTTTCTCTTCCTGTTATCTCATCTTTTGTTCTTTCTATTTCTATATCAAATAAATTAATAATTGTTTTTGATGTAGGGCTTATTACAACATTTATTCCACCTAACGCATCTGCTACAACAGAATATTCCCCTTCAGCATCTAGTGTCAAACTTTCAATTCCCATAAGTACTGAAGATCTTGAAATTAATGTTTTCATTGTTACTGATTTACCAGCACCAGACTTAGCAAATATAACCATATTATAATTTGTAAGTGATGAATGGAAATTATCAAATAATATCGGAACTCCAGTTTGTTTATTTACACCAATTGGAACACCTGTATCATGTCCTATATTTGAAGTTGTAAATGGAAATATTGTTCCCATAGATGGCCTATCAAATATTTGAATCTTTTTTATTCTATCATCCATTAATGGTAATGCTGATTTAAAACCATCTTCTTGAATTGCCCATGCACTTCTAATCCCTACAAGAGATTTTGCCATTTCTGCAGTTAACATTTTTGATAATTTATCCAAATCCTCTTTACTATAAGCAAACAATGTAGAAACAATTGATGCTTCATATAATTTATTAAATCCTGCAGCAATTTCATCTCTTAATTGTTCAGTTTCATATCTTTTTTGTGTTAATATACTTTCTCTGTTTATATTGCCTTTATCATTAGCAACAATTCTTTCTGTTTCTAGTTCTGTTATAATTTTGTTCAAATCATTTTGTGAATTAGACTCTTGAATTGGTCTTATATAAATTGATGTATTTATATCGCCAAACATATAAAGAGATCTAAATAATTCTGGGAATATACATGTTCTTGGTAATGTAGAAACATAAAAACTTCTAGCATATCTTTTAACATTTGAAATTATTTCTAGATGATCAATATTTGATGCATCTATTCCAGATGGAGCAATTAATTCCTTTATACTTTTTTTCTTTAAATATAAAGTTTCATTATTCATTACCTGAGCTTGGTCTTCTTCCTCTTGTTGCTTTTGTTTTTTCATTAGTTTCATTCTCATTTCCTCCTTCCGTTGCCTCTTTCTTTTTTCTTCTTACCTTAACTTTAGCATCTTCTGATATATCTTTTCCTAAATATTCTTCATTTTCTGAAATTAATTGTTCAGCAAAATCAAATATTAAGTTTTTAGCATTTTCTTCTCTTATTCTAAGCATCATTTCTTTATCACTCTTTGCTTCCATAACAGCCTCATTTGCTAATTTTGTTCCATTTTCTTCTATTTGTTTATTAATTAATTTCATCTTCTTATCAATTACATCAGGAGCTGTTGAATATAATGAATCAAAACCTGCATTTATTGCAGTTTGTGCACTGAATATGTCTGAATCTTCTCTATTATAAGCATTATATAATAATTCAACTAATCCCTTTGAATCTAATATTTTACTATTTACTTCACATCTTGATAATGTTCTCATAATTGATCTAGCTCTTGTATATAACTCTGAAAAAATCATACTTTGTATTTCATCTCGTGAATAATTTTGTGTATTTATTTCTTCTTCATAACAAGAAATTATAATATAATATTTTTTATGTAATACACTACTATTTAAACTACTTTTCTCTGTATTTGCAATTATATCTTTTGTATATTCATATTTATTTTTTTGTTTTACATATTCTACATATGCATCATATATTTCTTTATCTGTATACATTCCTGACTCTGCACTTTTTAATTGCATATATTTATTTTGTAATATATTATATTTATCTTCAATGTCTCTAAATTTTAATTTATATTCTCTTAAACTAGATTCCAAGTTTACAGTTCTTGTTTGAACATATATTTGAATATCAAATTTTAATGTATTTAAAAACTCTATAAAACCTTGTTCAACAGAAGCCATTTCCATTTCTGACATTAAATCATAATTAATTCCTTGACATTCTAGAACCATCAAATATTTACCTTTTTTTTGAATTATCATGTTATCTTCTACTTTTTCAAATTCCATAAAATCCATTATTGATTGTAAATTGTATGTAGCATTTGGAGATGGTGTAGCTTCATTCTTTTCACTTTTTTCTCCATCATTTTTCTTTTGTTTAGCAACAATAAAAAACCAAACGCCAATAAGTGTAAAGATTAATATTATTAGAAAAACTGCTACTATTGTTAAAACTGAAATTAATTGATCTGGATTACTCATTGTCACTTCCTCCTTTGTGATATAAATATAATTTTTTTCCTTGTTTTTTAAATTTTATTGCCCTCATTATTATTTCATCAATATTTTCTCCTCCAGTTTTTCTGAATAATTCAAAATTTGATGAATTTGGAACTTTTAATGTAGCTATTCCAAAGCCAATTAATGCAAATATTAATGTAATTGCAATTCCTATAAATGGATGTTGAAAAATAACTCCAATTGGTAAATATCCAACTATTAATCCTACAAATGCACATGCAACAGTCCATAAAAATGATTTTTTGGTAAATATCATTAATATTCTACCTTCACCTTTTGTGTTTCTTGGTATGGTATATGTATATCTTGCCATATATTTTCCTCTCTTTCGTTACAAACTATTTATACCATTTTATTATAACATAAAAGAAAAGAAAAAACTACATTTTATGATAAAAAATATCATAAAATGTAGCTTTTTTTATTCTAAGTACTCATTATTCCTAATAATAAGTTTGCAATACTTGTTGCAGCAAATACTATTGTTACACCAATTATTAATGGTATAAATTGTTTTTGAACATCTGCTTTTTCATTTGCAGATCCTAATACCATTTTAAATCCTAAGTATGCTACTAAGATTACTGCTAATATTGCTGAAACAATTTGTAATAATCCTAATACTCTACCAGCAATAGTTTTCATTCCTTGTGAATTTATTCCACTCGTATCTGCATTTATTCCACCTATAACATCTTTTGCACTATCCGCATAAGAAGATGTAGATACAGAAAATACAACTAACATTGCTATTAATACTACTGCAAAAATTTTTAATGATTTTTTCATATTATTCATTCCCTTCTTTTTATTTTTTATTATTTATATAAATGTTAATAACTATTTTATTATAATGATTGGAATAAGTTAACCGCTACTTCCCAAATTGTAAATGCTCCAAAAGATACTATTATTCCAATTATCCAAGGAACCATTGATTCTTTTACCTTGGCTTTTTCCTCTATACTTTGTGTTATAAAATTTAACCCCATTATTGCTCCAGTTATTACTGTAACTCCTATTGCTATTGTTAATAATACTCCTGATATGAAATTTGATAAACTTTTTAAATCATTTTGATCTATCATTGTTGAGCTTTCACTTCCAGCATTCAAAAAACTATTTCCATTGTTCATTATATCATCTAACGAACTATCTGCCATACAAGTTGTTGAATATAACGATAGGCTACATAATACTAATAATGTTATTAAACATATTTTAAATAACATTTTTTTCATACTTATCACTCCTTTATTCAACTGCAGATATTACTAATTTTGCTATTGTAGTTATACTGAATAACATTATAGCTCCAATTATAAAGCCAATTGCTTTACCTTTTCCATCTGCCTTATCATTTGCAGAACCTAGTAATATTTGAAATCCAACAAGTGCAATTCCTAAAACAATTGCAAAAGCTCCTATTACTTGTAATGTTCCTAATATAGTTCCAACAATTGAATTCATTTTAGTATTTTGTTGTGGTTCTGGTTTATATTGAGATGGATCTATAGTTAAATCAGCCATATATATTCCTGAGTCACTTGAATATGTATATGCATTTGATTGATATTGAACATTCATTGTTATTAAAAAAATTACAAATGCTAATATTATTTTTGCCAAAAATTTTCTCATTTCAATCCCTCCAATCATAATACACACATTCTATACTAATTATAGAATATTTTTAATTTTATTGCAAGACTTTTTTTCCAAATTTATTACTTTTTTTCTTATTTTTACATGTTTTCAGCCTTTTTTTACTTTTTCTAATATCTTTTTGCTCTATTTTTGTTAAAAAGATATGGTGCAGATTTTATCTACACCACATCTTTTTAATCTGACTTGCGAATATATGCAAACCAAATCAGGACTGCTAAGATAATCAAGACCGGAATTTCTCCAATTACAGACATAAGACATACCACTGCCAAAAAAAGAAAAAACGGTGCAAGAAAAGGAATAAGACAAGCAAGGAACAAACATAAAAACATAGCTCTAAACATATTCTTCCTCCTTAATGAGTCCAACTCAACTTCAGCAAATTTATGCTTTGCTTTTATTATACCACATTTTATTCTTTATAGCAAATTTACAGATTTTCTATTTTATAAAATGAAAAGTTTTCATCTTCTTTTACTAACTTATATTTAGTTCCTTCTATTTTTTTCAAAACTTTATTTAATTGAGATTGATTACTCAATATGATATGTGTTATATTATATTTCTCTACAAATTCATCAATATCCATTTCAAAAGAACCTACAGACTCTGAATCTTCAAAAACATTTACTCCAGAATTAAATTCAGGAGAATATAAATCTGCTCTTGAATCAATAAATACTGGTATTCCTCTATATAATAAATAACTTCCATAATTATATTCATTAAAAATTCTTACATTATAAAATCCTGTTTCCTTAAAATAATCTAAAATATAGTTACTCATTTCAACTGGATATGTTTTTTCATCTACATATTGATCATTTCTTTTTTCAAAAATTAAACAAAAATCTACTATAATAAAACAAATAATAATTATGATAATTACACTTTTTCTCATAATTGCTTCTACCAATTGCTTATCAATACTACTATTATGTGAATTACAAAATTCACTAATAATCCTATTAATACATATTAATCCTATTATAATAAAAATGCTTTTTTGTCTTCCAGAGTATAACATCAAAATAATTAATCCACAAATCATAAATAAATCTGACATTTCAATTTTTGCATCAGTAAACATTAATAGTCCAAATAAAACAATTAAAACACAAATAACATCAATATTATTTATTAAAATCATTGGCATATGCTCAAGAATAAAATTTGTAGTAGTTCCTTTCATTGTTTTTATTAAATACGTATATGGTGTATCTCCTAAAGGGGTAAAAATTCCTGTTAATATACAGCAAATCATAAAAACAATTAATATTTTTGTATTTGGATTTTTATTTATTATAATTTTTGAATTATTTTCTTTCTTTTTTAAACAAGCAATAAAATACTCTGCTATATATGGTAAATATAATACAAATGAAAATGGCCATACTGCCACATGTAAGTTTGCTACCAATAACGAATCTATTATTAAATATATTCCATATTTTTTCTTTCCAGTTTCCAATAATTTTTCTATACTATATATTTGAAGAATAAACAATATATATGTTACTAATTGTGCTCTAGCTGCAATAAATGGCTTCAACATATATAATGCTAATATTGTCATGAAAAAAGATAAAATTTGATTTTTATTAATCTTTACATTTATAATAAAAAATACAATTCCTAAAATTGCTGCAAAAATACAAGTTGATATATATATTCCAAACATTCCACCAATATTATATATTAAATATATAATAACATCATATAACCAATGTGGATATGTATATTTTAAATTAGAATGCCACGAAAAGTGTTCTAACATATCTATATTTTTATTTTTTACAATTAACTCCCCTATTTTTATTGTATAAAACGTATCATTTTGAAGAGTTTTGGGTGAAATAGATATCGCAAATAAAATTATTAAAATAATCGCAATTATTTCAAACTTTTTGTTTTTTTTCATCTTTTTGTTCCTTTCTAAAATTTTGCAATATTTTTTGAGTAAAAATATTTAATATAAATAAACAAATTATTGTCATTACAAATATACCATCATAAATATACCATTCTGATTTATACATATATATTGCATTTGCAAGTTCTGTTATAATGGTAATCGATAATAACCTATTTATTTTTTTATTATTTTGCCACATTATTATTGTAAAAAGCCATATCAAATACCATTGTTGAAATGTTGTTAATAATAACATTGAAAAGACTAATATATTATTACATTTTTTTATAACATTTCTCCATTTTATATTTTTTTCAAATATTATTTCTGTGAATACCTTTATATAATATAAATAAAATACATACAATACTATATATCTGAGTTCGACTACAATTTCTTTATTTTTTAATAAAATTGCGGAATATATTGATTTTGAATATTTTGATGTTTGCGTAATTATTCCTATTAATACTGTATAATCTTGAAAATAAAATAAATATTCCAATAATATTAATCCTAGAAATATTATTCCATATTGAATGCATTTAATAAATCTATATGTTATCTTTTTATTGTCTCTATAATAATATATAATAAAAAACGGCAATAGTAATATTGAAAAATATTTCATTCCTGTTGATAATGCTAAAAATAATATACTTATTTTTAAATTATTTTTTTTATAAATAAAATATATTGCTAATAAAATAAATGCAACTAATATTGTATCATTATGCATATTTCCAATAAATTCTAACAAAATTGATGGATTAAGCCCATATATTACTGAAAAGATTTTTTTATTAGATATTTTGTATATCAAATAACAATTTAATAAATGAATTAAAATATTAATAAATTTAAATGTAATTATACATATATTAATATTTTTATTAGATATTTTTGTGCATAATTTAAATATTATTTGAGATATTGGCCCATAAACAACTGTAGTATTTGCCCAGAAATTATCTTTAGCTTGTTCCATAATCTCATCATTTATTTTATTAGAATTTTCCGAATAATATTGTTCTATTGTAATATAATATGGATTTTGTCCATATTGACTATCTAATTCTCCAACTCCCATATAATAAAATATATCTGAAGATGTCCATGGTAACATGAACAAAAAGATAGAGCAAACTATAAAAACATATTTTATTAATTCTTTTATATTTTTAAAACTATTTTTTTCTTTAATTATTCTTAAGTACACAACACTTAATAAAATAAATATCACTATAAAACATGTTGTGGATATTTTTTTATCAATGTTTTTATTTAATAAAAAATCAAAATATATATTAAATCCTGCTGTTGTTCCTTTTTGATATAAATAAAATATAGATGGTATTACAAGTAAAATACTAAAAATTATATATAAGTATTTATTTATTTTCTTCATTGTCTTTTCCTTTTTCTTTCTTCTTTTGCAATAATTATATATTATTTTAATTTTTTTGACAATAACCTTTTAATTGTCTATAAAATATAAATTTATTTCCAAACATAGATATTACTTCTAATATGATGTACAAAATCAACCAAGATAAACTCCACCACGCGTCTTCCGCCTTTTCTTCATTTTACTCTCAAAAATCATCTTAGAGAAAATTATTGGCATTATAGGTGCAATAGTAAATTCAATATATTTTTTGTTTCACATCAATTGTAACACTACATTTTTACATTTTTTGTAATTTTTATCGACAATTTTTGCCATTTATTTTAATGAATAACTATTATTTATAACAGATGTACTATATAAAAACAATATATCTTGATTGCTAAATTCTATATAATTCTCTAAAATTTTTGGTGAAATATATCTAGTATCTATCAATGTTATTTTATCATATCCTTCAACTAATAATGGAACAAAACTACTTGCATAAGAATCTCTAAAAACAACTAATTCTCTTCCTTTTTTATTTTCTGCATTTTCTATGCTTATTAATGACACAGCTCCAGATAAATAAACATCATACTTGTCTAGTGAATTCATTTTATCCACATTATAAATTGTTGTAGTTTCATTTTTTTCATAATTATATACAATACAATTTTCCAATACATTATTTGTTAATATTTTTATTTCATCTTTTTCTTCATTTATTGGCAATTGCCCTGAATAAACTCCTTTAAATTCTGTTACTATTTTTTCTTCATAATTATTATTTAAATTTAATTTCATCTCTTGTCCAAATTTTTGAGCTATTTTTATCAAATTTTCTTGTTTCCAATGTGAATCTGTTTTATAATAATCTTCTAATTGTAATAAATCAAATATTCTTATATATTTTCCAAAATTTAATTTTTCATTTAATATATTTTCTAAATTATTATAATCTATTTTTAAATTATCTTTGTTAATAAAATAATTTTTATCTGGAATTATTGAATAATATATTTTATTATTTTCTGTTAAATATTTCTCTTTTATTTCTATTATTTTATTTGAAATATTTAATATTGATTTTTCATTTAATGGATATATTTGTTCAATTATATAATTATTATATTCATATAAATTATTATAATTCTTTTTGCTTAATAATTTTAATTCTGTATTTATTTTTATTTTTCTAAATAATTCTCTTTCAAAAAATTGATCTGTTACATATTTATCAAATTTATTAAAAAATGTTCCATTAATTATTTGTGATATAGAAACAGAAGGAAATTGTTCTAATTTTCTTCTTTCTGCAATTGATATAATTTCATCTTTTTTTATTATATTTATGAAAAAAGATAAAATTATTATTATTGCAAATAATATTGTTACTATTTTATTTTTATTTTTTTCTGACATATTTCCTCCTTTCAAAATCTAAAATATAAAAATGGATTATATGAATTATCTACAGCATATGATGTTATAATTATTAAAATAAATACTATTAATATTGGTTCTAAAATATTTATTATTTTATTTATTTTTTTATTTTGTTTTAATTTTTTTATTAAATTTTTAATTATTGGTGTTGAAGCAATTATTGCAATAATAATTACAACAAAATAATTTTTTAAATAATATATTGTAAATTTATTAATTAATTTTTCGCCATTAACTCCAAATAATCCTATAATATTACTCCATGCATCTTTCATATTATTTGCATTAAATATTATAAAACTTATCATTACAATAAATAATACATATATTCTTTGAATAAATCCTGGTAATTTTTCTAAATATTTTTTTAAAAATAATTTTTCAATAAGAAGTATTATTCCAAAATATAATCCCCATATAACAAAATTCCAACTAGCACCATGCCATATACCAGTTAGGGCCCAAACAATTAAAATATTTATTATTAATTTTTTTGTTCCTTCTCTACTTCCACCTAATGGTATATAAACATAATCTTTAAACCATGTTCCTAATGATATATGCCATCTTCTCCAAAATTCAGTTACACTTTTAGATATATATGGATAATTAAAATTCTCTAGAAAATCAAATCCAAACATTTTTCCTAAACCAATTGCCATATCTGAATATGCTGAAAAATCAAAATATATTTGTAACATATATCCTACTGCAAAAATCCAATAAAATAAAATTGTTTTTTCATTTGTCTCTGTAAAAACTTTACACAATTGTCCTAATTGATTTGCAATTAAAACTTTTTTGGCAAGTCCAATTACAAATCTTTCTACGCCATAAGAAAACTTTTCAAAGTTATGAGTCCTATTATCTAATTCATTTTCTATTGTCTCATATCTAACTATCGGCCCTGCTATTAATTGTGGAAATAAAGAAACATATGTTGCTAATTTTAAAAAATTTTTTTGTACATCTACTTTTCCTCTATATACATCAATTTCATAACTTATAATTTGAAATGTATAAAAAGAAATTCCTATTGGTAATGCTAGGTTTAAAAGTTTAAAATTTGCATTAAAAATATTATTAATATTTCCTATAATAAAATCTGTATATTTAAAAAAACATAAAAATATAATATGTATTATTATTATTCCAAAAAGCATTTTTTTATTTTTATATTTTTTTATTAAAATTCCACCTATATATGCAATTAAGATTTCTAATATCATTAATAAAATATATTTTGGTTCTGCATAAAAATAAAATATCATTGAGGCTAAAAATAAAATAATATTTTTAAATTTTTTTGGCATAATAAAATATATTATAATTAATACTGGTAAAAAATAATATAAAAAACTTATATTAGTAAATAGCATTTTTCCTCCTAACATATTAAAGCTCCCAATTTCTTGGAAGCTTTATTTTTTATTGTGCTGGTCTTTCTTCTGGGAGTTCAATATCTTCTTCACCTGATTTTTGAAGCTCTTTTCCTATTTCGTTTCCAACATATTCTTTAAATGAATTGTATGTTGCAGTAGCCCAATCTTCATCTGACATTACAAAAAATATAATATTATTATAATTTGTAACATATAATTTTTCCGCTGAAACACAAATCCACTTTCTCATATCTACATTATTTAATATTTCTTCTTTAACAGTTTCAATATTTGCATTTGATTTTACTTTTAATGCTACTGCAGAATATGCTTGTGAACTCATTAATGGTTCTAATACAACTAAACTTTCTACATTTCCTGTACTTTGAATTCCTGTATATGATGTTACTAAATCTGAATTTGATACATCAATTTCTTCTGTTTCTAGTTCTGGTAATACATCTTTGTTTTTAGAATATATTGACTTTAACATACTTTTCATGTCTTTTCCTGATTCTATTTTTACAGATGTACCTCCTTTTGTTGTATTATTATTGTTTTTTACAATAACAACTCCAACAATTGCAATTATTGCAATAATTGCGATTACAATTATCGTAATCATTGTTTGCTTTTTCATTTTATTTCCTCCTTATTTATTTTAACATCATTATATAGTATCTTATTATTTGAGTCAATGGATTTTATTAACTTTTTATTTCTAAAACAACTTGTTCTTTTAATTCTTCGTTTTTCTTCATTTGTTTTACAACTTCATAGACTATATAAAATGGCAATATCATTTGTCCTAAACTCATTATTAATGTAAAATATTTTCCAGAAATATTATATATTATTTCTATTGATGTTCCTGGAAAGTTCTTAGATATAAACATTAAATTACTTCCAAAAATATTATTTACTATATATGCTAATACACATATACTTCCAACTAAAATAATATAATATTTTATGTCTGATGATTGAATTTCAATATATTTGGTTTTATTTATTAATAATCCTAAATAAACCATTATTCCATGGAAAACAAAACTATGTAAACTTACTATGTGAATTGCTGGATATGTTGGTAATGATGTAGATGGATATAAAATAAATACTATTCCACCAATAATTCCTCCTGTAGCTAAAAATACATCTCCCATTCTTTTTAATTCATTTTTAGCAAATGAACTTAGTAAACCTGCATATAATAATAAACTGCAATAATATAATGGTACATAATTGTTTATGTTCTTAATACCACCTGTTATTACTTTAAATAATACTATTATGACTTCGAAAATCCACATTACAATTGTACATTTTTTTATTATTTGTTTAACTTCTTTATGTGTTTTATTTATAGTTTTTTTTAATGATATTTTTATTCCTATTATTGTTAATAATATTAATAAAAAATGTTCTTTTGTAAAGATTCCACAAGGTTCATATTCACCTTGTTTTGCAAATATTGTCATATATCTTCACCTCTCATTATGTGATTATATCAAGAAACATTTGTTTATACAATAGATTTCGATTTTTTTTACATTCTTTCCACATATTATTTATAAATTGTGGATTATGACACAAAAATTATACTTGATTTTTATTTTATTATCTATAAAATATACTTTCAAATAAAACAAAAAAGATATAAAAGATGTTCTTTTATATCTTAACTTTGGCGTAGGTGAGAGGGTTCGAACCTCCGCGCCCCTTACAGGACCTAGCAGTTTAGCAAACTGCCCCCTTCACCACTTGGGTACACCTACAATTTATATAAATAAAAGTTAGATACTCAATATCTTCATATCTAACTCTTATACTTGGCGGAGAGGGTGGGATTCGAACCCACGGTACGCTATAAACGCACGCCAATTTTCAAGACTGGTGCCATAAACCAACTCGACCACCTCTCCATGTCTCACGACATTACTAATATTACCATACTTTCATGTCGCTTGTCAATAGTTTTAATTAAAAATTTTTAAAAGTTAATTTTCTTCTTATAATTACAAGATTTAATTATTTTAATAAATCTAAAATTCTTTCTAAATCTGAATTTCCATTATATTCAATAATTATCTTTCCTTTTCTTTTTCCTTGGTCTAATTTTACTTTTGTTCCAAAAAATCCTTGAAATCTATCTTCAATATCATCATATAACATCTTATACTTTGGATCTAAATATTTTTCTTTCTTAGCTCTTAAATTCTTTTGTTCTGCTTGTCTTACAGATTCTCCTCTTTCTATCATTCTTATAGCCATTTCATATTGTCTTTTTTGATCTGTTATAGCAGCTAATGCTTTACAATGTCCTTCTGATAATTTTCCCTCTTTTACAAGTTCTAATACATCTGGTGCTAAGTTTAAAATTCTAACAGTGTTTGATACTGCACTTCTACTTTTTCCTATTCTTTTTGAAACTTCTTCTTGTGTTAAACCATATTTATCCATTAAATTTCTAATTCCTAATGCTTTCTCATATGGATTTAAATCTTCTCTCTGGATATTTTCAATCAATGCAATTTCTCTGTTTTTTTGTTCATCATCTTCTCTTATTATAGCTGGAATCTCTTCTAATCCTGCTAATTTAGCAGCTCTCCATCTTCTTTCTCCTGCAACAATTCCATAATATCCATCTTGTTTTGTTACTACTATTGGTTGAATTATTCCATATGTTTTTATTGATTCTGCTAAATCTTCTAATGCTTCTTGCTTAAATTGTTTTCTTGGTTGATCTCTGTTTGGTTCAACTTCAGTTATTTTTAATGATTTTAAATTATCATTTATTTCACTTTTTTCTTCAACAACAGTTTCTTGTGGTTGTTCATTTATTGATACTCCTCCAAAAAGAGCATCTAAACCTTTTCCTAATCCTGTTTTTTTTGGTTGTGCCATTTTATTGCCTCCTTATTGTTATGTAAACTAGCTTTTGCGATTAATTATTTTTTAATAATTCTTTTGCAAATTTTTCATAAGCTTTTGCACCTTTTGATCTTGGATCATATACTGTTATTGGCATTCCATAACTTGGTGCTTCACTTAATCTAACATTTCTTGGAATAACTGTCTTATAGACTTTATCTTCAAAATATTTTTTTACTTCTTTTACTACTTGATTTGAAAGATTTGTTCTTGCATCATACATTGTAAGCAAAGCTCCTTCTATTTCAAGATTTTTGTTTAAATGCTTCTTGACTAAATTTACTGTATTTAATAATTGTCCCAATCCTTCAAGTGCAAAATATTCACATTGTACTGGAATTAATACACTATCAGACGCTGTAAATGCGTTTAATGTTACTAATCCTAATGATGGTGGACAATCAATTAATATATAATCATATTGATCTTTTATTTTGTCTAACTTTGTTTTTAATCTTTGCTCTCTTGACATCATTGAAACTAATTGGACCTCTGCCCCTGCTAAACTAATATTTGATGGACATACTTTTAAGTTTTTTATTGCTGTTTCTTGTAATGTTTCATCAAATTCTGTATCTCCAATTAATATATCATATACTGATAGTTCTACATCTTTTGAAACACCTAGTCCACTTGTTGCATTTCCTTGTGGATCAGTATCTATTAATAAGACTTTTTTTCCTTTTTTGGCTAAAATAGTACTCAAATTAACTGTTGTTGTTGTTTTTCCAACTCCCCCTTTTTGGTTTGCTACTGATATTATTTTTCCCATTTTCTACATTTCCCTTCTTTCTTATGTCTTTCTTCAATATTTTTCCTAGCACTATAATAATATAAAAAATTTGATAATAAGTCAATGTTTTTTGTATAAATTTCACAAAAAAAATTACCCCACATTTTATGTGGAGCATTTATCTTTTAATAAATTTTATTTTATTGGCTCTTTGCTTGGTGTTCCAGCTTTTCTTGGATATTTAGCTGGTGTTTTTTTTGTTTTTTCTATTGTTATAATTGTTCTTCCTATATCACTTTGTGGTAAATCAAAAGTTTCTACATTTTTTATTGTTCCACCAAGAACATTTATTGCCTTTTTGGCCTGTTCAATTTCTTCTTCTGCTTCAGATGCTTTCATACATATTATTTTTCCATTTTCTTTTACTAATGGTATTAAATATTCTGACAATGTTGATAAATTTGCAACTGCTCTTGATGTAGAAATATCAAATTTTTCTCTATATTTCTTATTTTGTCCAAATTCTTCAGCTCTTGCATGAACTAATTCAACATTTTTTAAATTTAATTCATTTATTACTTCTTGTAGAAAAATTAATCTCTTATTTAATGAATCAACTAAAGTAACTTTTAATGATTCGTTCATTATTGCTAATGGTATACCAGGAAAACCTGCTCCTGTTCCAACATCAACAACACTTGATTTATTAGGAATGTCTTTATATATTGTAAGTGAATCTATAAAATGCTTCAAAATTATCTCATTTGGTTCAATTATTGCTGTTAAATTGATTTTTTCATTCCATTCAATTAACATATTCATATATTTATAAAACTTTGAAATTTGCTCCACAGAAAAATCAAACCCTAAAATCTTTGATTTTTCCTGCATTTTCTCTTTAAATTCATTTTCTTCCATGCTTTTCTCTTTATATCTCCTTTTTTTATTTTTTTGCTTTAATTGTTTGTAAATAAACTAATAATACAGATATATCTGCTGGTGAAACTCCTGAAATTCTAGATGCTTGTCCTATTGAATGTGGTCTATGTTTATTTAATTTTTGTCTTGCTTCTAGACAAATACCTTTAACTTCATCATAATTTATATCATCTGGTATTAATTTTTTCTCCATTTTTTTAAATTTTTCAACTTGCATTTCTTGTAGCTTAATATATCCATCATATTTTACTTGAATTTCAACTTCTTCTTTAACTTGTTCTGGTAATTCTGGTCTATTTTCATCAATTTCTGCAAGTGAAGCATACGTTATTTCTGTTCTTTTCAATAATTCTGCTAACTTTGATCCTGTTGTTAATTCTGATGTACCTTGTTCTTTTAAATAATTATTTACTTTTTCTGTTGGTTTTACTATTGTTTTTTGTAATCTTTCCTTTTCTTTTTCTATTAATTCTTTCTTTTCAATAAATTTTTTATATCTTTCATCAGAAATTAGTCCAATTTCATGTCCTTTTTCAGTTAAACGCAAATCTGCATTGTCTTGTCTCAATAATAATCTATATTCAGCTCTTGATGTCATCATTCTATATGGCTCATTTGTTCCTTTTGTAACAATATCATCTATTAATACTCCAATATATGCCTCTGTTCTATCTAGAATTAATGGTTCTTTTCCCTTAATCTTCTGTGAAGCATTTATTCCTGCAATTAACCCTTGACAAGCAGCTTCTTCATATCCAGAAGTTCCATTAGTTTGTCCTGCAAAGAATAAACCATCAATTGTTTTATATTCTAATGATAATTTTAAATCTGCTGGATCTATACAATCATATTCAATTGCATATGCAGGTCTTGTAAATTCACAATGTTCTAATCCTGGAATAGTCCTATACATTGCAATTTGAACATCTTCTGGTAATGATGAACTCATTCCCTGTATATACATTTCATCTGTATCTATACCAATTGGCTCCACAAATATCTGATGTCTTTCTTTATCTGCAAATCTAACTACTTTATCTTCTATTGATGGACAATATCTTGGTCCAGTTCCTTCTATTACACCTGCATATAAAGGTGATCTATGTAAATTTTCTCTAATAATTTTATGTGTTTCTGCATTTGTATATGTTAAATAACAATCAACCTGATCAAAATCTACTGTTTTATCTTCAAATGAAAATGGTATAATTCCATTTTCACCTTTTTGGACTTCCATTTTTGAAAAATCTATACTTTTTCTATTTATTCTTGCTGGTGTTCCTGTTTTAAATCTTACCAATTTTACACCATTATTTTTTAAAGATTCAGAAAGTTTATTAGCTGGAAATACACCATCTGGGCCACTTTCCTTTGAATATTCTCCAATAAATATTTTTCCTCTAAGATATGTTCCACTTGCAACAATTAATGTTTTTACATTATAAATTGCCCCAATATCTGTTTCAATTGATTTAATTTTATTTTTTTCTATTTTTATGTCAACTATTTCTGCTTGTTTTATATCTAAATTCTCTTGTTTTTCTAAAGTATGCTTCATTTCCATTTGATATCTTTTTCTATCAGCCTGTGCCCTCAAAGAGTAGACAGCTGGCCCTTTTGAAGTATTTAACATTTTTATTTGTATCATTGTTTTATCTATATTTCTAGCCATTTCTCCACCAAGAGCATCTATTTCTCTTACCAAATGTCCCTTTGAGCTTCCTCCAATATGTGGATTACATGGCATATTAGCTACTGCCTCTAAGCTTATTGAAAATACTATTGTTTTCATCCCTAATCTAGCCGCTGCAAGTGCTGCCTCACATCCAGCATGTCCAGCTCCAATTACAGCAACATCATAATCTCCTGCGTAATAACTCATTTTTCTTCTCCTCTCTCTTACTTTCCTAAACAAAATTTAGAAAAAATCTCATTTATTATATCTTCAGTTACACAATCTCCTGTTATTTCTCCTAAATCGTCTAAAATCTGTTTTATGTATATAGTAATGATATCTATAGGCATTCCGTTTAAAAGTGCCTCATTTGCCATTTTAACGTTTTGAATTGCTTTTTCAATTATATTTTTATGTCTTACATTTGTTATTAATAATTCATTATCCAAATTTATTTCATTCAAATTAAACATTTCAGTTATCTTATTATATAATTCTTCTAATCCTGTTTTATTTAATGCTGAAATTTTTAATATATTTTCTGATGCATTTTTTATTTTTTCATTATTTTCATCAATAACATTTTTTAAATCATTTTTATTTAATAATATTATTGATTTTTTATTTTTTATTAATTTTAATATTTCATAATCTTCTTCATCTAATTCTTTTGAACTATCAAATATTGCAATAATTAAATCAGCATCATTTGCTTCTTCTATTGATTTTTGAATTCCTATTTTTTCTACAGAATCCTTTGCCTCTCTAATTCCTGCTGTATCAATAAGTTTCAAAGCTATTCCGTTTATCGTAACATACTCCTCTATAGTATCTCTTGTCGTTCCTGCTATATCTGTTACAATTGCTCTATCCTCTTTCAAAATAGCATTTAACAAAGATGATTTTCCTGCATTTGGTTTGCCTATTATCGCTGTTTTTATACCATCTTTTATTATTTTACCATTATCAAATGATTTTTCCAATTTTTCTAATTTATTTTCTACTTTATTTAACATATTTTTTAGTTCATTTTCTTGAACCTCTGGTGTATCATATTCTGGATAATCAATTGTTACTTCAATATTTACTAAAACATCTAAAATATCTTGTTTTATTTGGTTTATTTCTGTTGATAAAAAACCTTCCAATTGTTTAATTCCACTTTTGGCTTCTCTTTCTGATTTTGCATTTATAACATCAATTACTGATTCTGCTTGTGCTAAATCAATTCTTCCATTTAAAAATGCTCTTTTTGTAAATTCACCTGGCCCAGCCATTTCAGCTCCATTAGCCAAGCATAATTCTAATATCTTTTTTACAACAATATTTCCTCCATGTGCATTTATTTCACACATATTTTCTGTTGTATAACTTTTTGGAGTTTTAAAATATGATACTAAAACTTCATCAATTATTTTATTATTTTCAACAACATTTCCATATTTTATTGAATATCCTTTTATTTCAGATATATCTTGTTTTGTTTTTGGAATAAATATTTTATCTAATATTTCAAATGTTTTTTCTCCACTCATTCTTATTATTCCTATTCCTCCAATGCCTGGTGCAGTTGCTATTCCTACTATTGTACTCATTTATTTTCTCCTTTATTTTTTACATTATTTTCCTATCACTTTTTTAGAACAAATAAGAAAAAGTCAAAATTCTAAATTTAATCTTTTGATTAAAATCTGAACTTTGACTTCCGATTTTTATTTAATTATTTTTTTGTTATTACAATTCTTCTTTTTGGTTCTTGTCCAATACTTCTTGTCTCTACATTAGGATTATCTTGTAAAACACTATGTATTATTTTTCTTTCATATGCTTTCATTGGCTCAAGTGTTATCATTTTACCTGTTCTTTCAACTATTGAAGCCTTTTTCTTTGCTACTTCTTCTAATGTTTCAACTCTTTTTTGTTTATAATCTTCTATATCTAATCTAACAACAACTCTATTTTCTGATTTTTTATTTGCTATTGCTTTTAATATATTTTCTATAGAATATAATGTTTCTCCCCTATATCCTATTAAATTTCCAATATTTTCTCCGTGTATAGAAATATATAAACATTTATCTTTTATTTCAACTGTAATCTTAGCTTCTGGAGATATTCTATTTAAAAATTCATTTAAAAATTCTTCAACATCTTTTTTTGCAATATTTAGTTCTTCATCTGTTGTTTCAATCTCCACTTCTTCAGGCTTTCTAGCTTCTATTTCTTTTATTTCTACTCTAACTATTTTAGGTGCTAAAATATCAAAAAAACTTTTTTTATTTTCTTCTAATATTTTAATTTCACACAATTCCCTAGGCAATTTTATTTCTTTTAATCCTTTTTCAATTGCCTCTTGTGTTGTTTTTCCTTCTGAAATTACACTTTTTGACATAGCTATTCCTCCTCATCTTTTAACATTTTGTTTAAAGCTAATCTCTCTATTATCATTAAAAGACTGTTCATTAACCAATATAAAGCAAGTCCTAATGGTGCTATTAATGCGACCGCTAAATACATAACAGGAAACATTAAATTCATATTTTTATTCATTTGAGCCATTGGATCAAATTCATCTTCTGAATTTTTCTCTTCTCCATCTTTTTTCTTTGGAGTCGGATTTGTTATTCTTAATGAAATTACTGAAACCAATACATATAATACAGGAATTATAAATGCTTTCCAATCACCACTTCTCGTTGGTATTTGAGCTAAATTTAATCCTAAAAAATTCATATTTATATCTAAAGAATTTAATTCTTCATCATTTATTTCTGCTAAATCTGTTTTTTCTTCATTATTTTCTGAATTATTTTCAATATTCTCTGTATTATTTTCTTTTAATTTCTTTATATTATTTAATTCTCTAATAACTTCTATTTCTGGATATGCACTATCTGTACTTAAATCATTTTCTTTTACTATTTTTGTATATTTATTAATAATATTAGCATCTATTTTTTTCATATATGTTAATGGTGATCTAACAAGATAGAAAACTGCAAATAATAGTATTATTTGAACAATTCCACTAAAACATCCACTAAATGGACTCATATTTTCTGTTTTGTATAATTCCATTGTTGCTCTATTTAGATTTTCTGGATCATTTTTATATTTGAATTGTATTTCTTTAAGTTTATTTTGTATTTTCGTGGTCTTTTTCATTGTTTTTTGCTGTTTTATTGATAATGGTAATAATATTATTTTTATTAAAATTGAAAAAATAATTATTGCCAGACCATAATTATTAACTATATTATAAATAAAATTCAAAATATATCCAAATAAATTTGCAAATGGTGCTATCATATCTGCCCCTTTCTATTTTAATGGGTCATATCCTCCCTTTGAGAAAGGATTACACTTTAAAATTCTTTTTCCGCCTAACATACATCCTCTTAATACACCATATTTTTCAATGGCTTGTTTTGTATATTCTGAACATGTTGGGTAATATTTGCATCTTATATTTTTTGCTACAAAAAATTTTGAGATATGTTTTTGATACCATTCAATTAAATATATACATATTTTTTTCATAGTAAATACTCCTTCTAATTAAGAAATAATATTTGCTTTCTTAAAAGTATTTTCCATTTCGTTTATTATATCTATATATTTCATATCATTTATATCTATATCTTTTTTTAATAAAACAACTATACTATAGCCATTTATAATCTTTTCTTCCAAATTTTTATAAGCTTCTCTTATAAGTCTTTTTGCTTTGTTTCTTTGGAAAGCTTTTCCATTTTTTGTGCTAACTGCTATACCTAGTGTTTTGAAATTTTTTCCATTTTTTAATATTACAATTTTTAGTTGTTTACCTATGTAGAAACGACCTTTTGTTAGAACTATTTTAAATTCATAGTTTTTCTTTAACATTACTGTCTGCTTCATTTTCTAACATCCCTTTCGTCACTTTTAAGGTACAATTACTTTTAAATTCTAGGAATTTTTCCTAGAATCTAAAACATTGTTAATTTAATTATGCACAAATCTTTTTTCTTCCTTTTGCTCTTCTTGCTTTTAATACATTTCTTCCTGATTTTGTTGACATTCTTTTCATAAATCCGTGTTCTCTTTTTTCTTGTCTATTTTTTGGTTGGAATGTTCTTTTCATTACTATGCACCTCCTATTTGTTTTTTATATATTAATTCCTTTTTAAAGGAAATTATTGTTACAAAATAACAAGTAAATCGATTATACACCACGATTCCAGCTTTTGTCAATAGTTTTTAAAAATTTTAAAGTTTTTGAACTTTTTTTATGTAAAATGTTGATTTTACATAAAAAATATAGTATAACAAAAAAACCAAATATTTTGTAATAATTTTGTAATAATTAATAAGTTTTCAACAATTTTTATAAAGTTATCCACAATTTTTTAAAAATTATCCACAATTCTATTGACGAAATTTGTAGTAATTTGATATTATAGAAGAAACTTAGGAAATCAAACTTTTATAAAATTATATCGAAATAAATGTTTGTAAAAAATAATAGGTTTATTACATAAATATTACAGAGTTATCCACACCTGTGGAAAACTCTGTGGATAACTTATGTTTAATATAAATATTTTTGAAAGGATGTTTTGAATATGCAAAGCGAAAATGAAGAACTTTTTAGGCAAGCCAAAGAACTTATCAAAGCAGAATTATCCTCAATTGCATATGATACATGGATTTCACCTTTAAAAATCTTATCAATAGATGATGATAAAATTACAATCAGAGCTAATACTGATTATAATGCTGATTTTTTAGGAAAAAGATTCGGAGATTTAATTATAAACACTTTCAAATACTTAACAAACAAAGAAAGGGCATTAACAATTATCTACAATGATGAAAAAACAAATAGGGAAACAATAAATGATGTTGCTACACCTTCTGATTCTGAAAAAGAATTAGAAGCTGAAATAGAACTTTCAAATAAAGTTTTAAACCCAAAATATACATTTGATACTTTCGTCGTTGGAAATAATAACAGATTTGCGCAAGCTGCAGCTTTAGCTGTTGCAGATAAACCTTCAGAAGCCTATAATCCATTATTTTTATATGGAGGTGTTGGATTAGGTAAAACTCATCTAATGCATGCAATAGGGAATAGAACATTAAAAAACTTTAGAAATTTTAAAATTTTATATGTAACTTCTGAAAAATTCACAAATCAAATGATTAATGCTATAAAAGACAATAAGATGGAAGTATTTAGAAATCAATATAGAAAAATCGATGTATTACTTATTGACGATATTCAATTCATTGCTGGAAAAAAGCAAGTTCAAGAAGAATTTTTCCATACATTTAATGAACTGTATGAAGAAAAAAAGCAAATTATTATTTCAAGTGATCGTCCACCAAAAGAAATTCAATTACTTGAAGATAGGTTAAAGTCAAGGTTTGAATGGGGATTACTTGCAGACATATCTTGTCCAGATTATGAAACAAGATTAGCTATTTTAAGAAAAAAAGCACAAGATGAAAAAATTGCAGTAGATGATAGTATTTTAGCAAATATTGCAACAAAAATTGAATCAAATATTAGAGAATTAGAGGGTGTTTTCAATAAAATGATAGCAAGAGCTTCATTAATGCACAGTCCTATAACAATAGAATTAGCAGAAAATACCATTAATGAATTTAAAGCTGAAAGTGAAAAAGTACTATCTTCTGATTATGTAAAAGAAATAGTATCTAAATACTTTAGTGTAGACAAAAATGATTTATCTAGCAATAAACGTTCAAATGAAATAGCTTTTCCAAGACAAATTGCAATGTATTTATGTAGAGATGTAGCAAATATGTCTTATCCTAAGATAGGAGAAGACTTTGGAAATAGAGATCATTCAACAGTAATGCATGCATGTAAGAAGATTGAAAATGAAATAAAGGAGAAAAATAACACAAGATTAATTGTGGAAAGTGTGAAAAACATAATTATAAATGGAGAACAATAGAAAAATAAATAGATTGATGTCGATTTTTGAAAATATGTTCTCCAAATCGTTTGTTTGGTTACAAAAAAGTTATCTCTACTTAGGGAACAGCTTGATTGGTTATCCACAAGTAAATGTGGATTGAGTGTTAATAAACTGTTAATAACTCAATTATCCACATTTTAAAAAATTTGTTGTGGACAAAAATCAAAGTTATCCACTAAGTTATACACATGAAAAAAGCCTACGGATTACAAGTTTCCACATAGTTTTCCACATTATCCACAGGACCTAATACTACTACTACTAATTATATTTATATTATTATTATAATTAATATAAATCGACAAGTTTTTTGAAAGAAAGGTGTTAAAAATGAAAATTGTTTGTTATAAGGATACACTCCTTAAAGCATTAAATTCCGTAATAAAAGGAGTAGCTTCAAAAACTACAAATCCTATATTAGAAGGAATACTTATACAAACTAATGAAAATCAAGTAAAATTAACTACATATGATATGGAATTAGGAATTGAATATATTATAGATAGTGATGTTAAAGAACAAGGAAGTACAGTTGTTAATGCTATAATGTTTAGTGAAATTATAAGAAAATTACCAGATTCAGAAATTTATATTACATTAAATTCTAATAATTTGTTAGAAATAGAATGTGAAGGAGCATTATATAAACTTACAACAATGAATCCTGACGAATTTCCAGAATTACCAAAAATAGAAATAGAAAATTCAATTGATTTAGAACAGAATATGTTAAAAAATATGATAAGAAAAACAATATTTGCTGTTAGTACAGAAGAAAACAGACCTATATTCACAGGTTGTTTATTCGAAGTGGAAAACAATAAGTTAAATGTTGTTGCTGTAGATGGTTTTAGACTAGCATTGAGAAGTATTTATTTACCAGTAAAAGTAAATGATTTTAAAGCTGTTATCCCAGGAAAAACATTAAATGAAATAAATAAAATATTATTAGATTCATTTGATCATGTAAAAATAGGAATTGCTAAAAATCAAGCATTATTTGAAATGGAAAATTGTAAAGTTGTTACAAGAACATTAGATGGAGAATTTTTAAATTATAAATCAGTTATACCAAGTAATTGGGAAACAAGGATTAGAGTAAATAAGAATAGTTTACAAGATAGTTTTGAAAGAATTAGTTTAATATCAGCTTCATCTATAGAAAAAGAAAAAAAATATCCTGTAAAAGTTTCTGTTGATATTGGAAAAATAACAATATCTTGTACAAACCAAACAGGTGAAGCTAAAGAAGAAATATATATTTCAACAGAAGGAAAAAATATTGAAGCAGGATTTAATCCTAAATATTTCTTAGACAGCTTAAAAGCAATAGATGACGAGGAAGTTTTTGTTGAATTTGGAACAAGCATTTCACCATGTTTAATAAAATCAGTAGAAAATAGTGAATATGTTTACATGATTTTACCAATAAGATTAAAAGAATAATAATAAACAATAAAAAATTGGTCAGATTTGCTATCTGACCATTATTCATATAAAATGGCAAAAAAATGGCACGTGAGAATCAAAAATAAGACGTTTTAATTTTTCTATGATATAGTTTTATAGGTAGAAATATTAAAAAATTTTTAAAATTAAAATAAAAATTCAAAAAAAATAAAATTAATTTTATAAAAATTCATTAAAAATTGATATTTCAACGAAAAAACCATAAAAAACGACGCACGAAAATCAAAAATAAGGCTTTTTTATTTTTTAAAAATAAAGTTATAAACCTAAAAAAAAATAAAATAATAAAAAATATAAAAAAAATAAAATAAAAATAGTAAAAAAAATAAATAATTATACACAAATGGAGAATAAAATGTGGATAAATGAGATTAAATTAAGCAATTTTAGAAATTATAATTATCAAGAAATTAAATTACACGAAAATATAAATGTATTTTATGGAGAAAATGCACAAGGAAAAACCAATATTATTGAGTCAATATTTTTAAGTAGTATTGGAAAGTCTTTTAGAACAAGTAATGAAAAAGAATTAATAAGATTTGGAGAAGAAAAAGCAGTATCTGAAATATATTTTCAAAAAAGTGATAGAGATGGAAAAATAAAAATTGAAATTAATGATAAAAAAAACATATATTTAAATGGAATTAAATTAAAAAAGCTTAGTGAACTTTTAGGAAATATAAATATAGTAATATTTACACCAGATGATATAAATATTTTAAAAGGTGGACCTCAAAATAGAAGGAAATTTTTGGATATTATGATTAGTCAATTAAGGCCAAACTATATGCATTTACTTACTTTATATAAGCAAACACTTGAGCAAAGAAATAATTATTTAAAACAAATAAAATTTGAGAATAAACCAGAAAATATGTTAGATATTTGGGATGAAAAATTAGTAGACTATGGAATAAAAATATATGAATATAGAAATGAATTTATTGAAAAAATTCAAAAAAAAATAAAAAATATTCATTTTAATATTACACAGGAAAAAGAAAATATAGAAATTAAATATTTTTCTGATGCAAGTACTAGACAAAATTTCATAAATGAGTTAAAATCAAAAAGAAAGTTAGATATTATTAAAGGATTTACTACAAAAGGAGTACATCATGATGATTTTTTAATATATTTAAATGATAAACAAGTAAATATATATGGTTCACAAGGCCAACATAGAACAGCAATGTTATCTTTAAAGTTATCTGAATTACAAGTAATTTATGATGATATTGGAGAATATCCAATATTATTATTAGATGACTTTATGTCTGAATTAGATGAAAAAAGAAGAAAAAACTTTTTAGAAAATATAAAAAATATTCAAGTTATAATAACATGTACTGATAAAATAGTACTTGAAAATTTAAATTATTTTTTATATAATGTTGTTGATGGGAAAATAATAGAAAAAGAAAAGTAAAAATATACTTGAAAATTTTTACAATTTTAATAATATAGAACTAACAAAAAGAAAGGAATGGAGATAATGGAAAAATACGAACACAAGTATGGGGCAGAACAGATTCAAGTATTGGAAGGATTAGAAGCAGTAAGAAAAAGACCTGGTATGTATATTGGTAGTACATCTGTTAGGGGCTTACATCATATGGTTTATGAAATTGTTGATAACTGTGTTGATGAAGCATTGGCTGGATATTGTACTGAAATTAATATTGTAATAGAACCAGGAAATATAATGAGTGTAGAGGATAATGGTAGAGGAATACCAGTAGAAATACATCCCAAAACACATATATCTACTGCAGAAACTGTTTATACAGTTTTACATGCTGGTGGAAAATTTGGTGGAGATAGTGGTTATAAAGTTTCTGGTGGATTACATGGTGTTGGTGCATCTGTTGTAAATGCATTATCAAATTGGGTTGAAGTTACAATTCAAAGAGATGGTGGAATTTATCAAATGAAATTTGAAAAAGGAAAAACAGTAAAAAAACTTGAAAAAATTGGAAATTCTAAAAAAACTGGAACAAAAGTTAGATTTCTTGCTGATGATACAATTTTCGAAACTCAGGAATTTGATTATGATGTATTAGAAACAAGATTTAGAGAAATGGCTTTTTTAACCAAAGGATTAAAAATAACATTTGAAGATAAAAGAAATCCAGAAAAGCAAAAAAAAGTTGAATTCTGTTTTGAAGGTGGATTAAAATCATTTGTTGAATTTTTAAATAAAAACAAAGAATGTTTACACAAAGATCCAATTTATATTGAAAAAGATGGAGAAGTTCCTGTTGAAATTGCAATGCAATATACAACAAGTTATTCTGAAAATATTTATACTTTTGTAAATAATATAAATACAATTGAAGGTGGAACACATCTTGAAGGATTTAAAAGAGCATTAACAAAAGTATTTAATGATTATGCAAGATCACATAATTTATTAAAAGATAAAGATGCAAATTTACAAGGTGAAGATATAAGAGAAGGAATAACTGCTGTTGTTTCTGTAAAAGTAAAAGAACCACAATTTGAAGGACAAACAAAAACAAAACTAGGAAATAGCGAAGTTACAGGAATTGTTCAATCAATGGTAAATGAAGCGTTAGCAACATTTTTAGAAGAAAATCCAAATGTTGCAAAAGCAATATTAGAAAAATGTGTGAGTGCTGCAAGAGCTAGGGAAGCAGCGAGAAAAGCTAGAGAATTAGTTCGTAGAAAAAGTGCTCTTGAAACAACAACACTTCCTGGAAAGTTAGCTGATTGTAGTAGTAAAAATGCAGAAGAGTGTGAAGTTTACATAGTAGAGGGAGATTCTGCTGGTGGAAGTGCAAAGCAAGGAAGAGATAGAAAATTCCAAGCAATATTACCATTATGGGGAAAAATGTTAAATGTTGAAAAAGCAAGAGCTGACAAAATATACGGAAATGATAAATTAAATCCGGTAATAGTTGCTGTTGGAGCTGGTATTGGAAAAGATTTTGATATCACAAAAATAAGATATGGAAAAGTTATAATAATGGCAGATGCCGATGTTGATGGTGCACATATCAGAACATTAATGTTAACATTTTTCTTTAGATATATGAGACCACTTATTGAAAATGGAAATGTTTATCTTGCTCAACCACCATTATATAAATTAGCCAAAAAAGGTATGGAAGATATTTATTGTTATACTGATGAAGGACTTGATAAAGCATTTGCAGAATTAGAAGCCAAAGGAATTGCAAGAGAAAGTTTATCTTTACAAAGATATAAAGGTTTAGGTGAAATGAACCCTGAACAATTGTGGGAAACAACAATGAACCCAGAAAAGAGAACATTAATTCAAGTAACAATGGATGATGCAATAAAAGCAGACGAAACATTTACTCTTTTAATGGGAGATGAAGTTGAACCAAGAAGAGACTTCATTGCACAAAATGCAAAATATGTAAAAAATCTTGATATATAATTTGAAATGTATAGTTTTATAAAAAAATTAATAGCTAAGAGAAAAAACATCTCTTAGCTATTATCTATAAAGCTAATAATAATCTTAACTCAAACTAATATACATAATATTTTAATCTAATGTATATTACTATACAAATAAACTATATACCACATATATTAATCAGTTGCTCGACTATAAATACAATAGTAGAAACTATATTCATCCCTAAGGACTAGTAACAATACCATATACTGCAAGTATAATCTTAGTTCAAATACATAACATATAATTTAACCATATAACTAAAGATGAATTAATAAAAGTTTATATTATAAAAATTTAAAATTCATCATGAAAATATAGCTTACATATACATTATATATTCTTATCGCCGACATATATTAATCTACTTCAATAAACTAATATATATCTTTGCTCGAATAATAATAAACTAATTTATAATCTATTATTACTCTTCACTCAACTAATATTAACCTTATACACATATTATGTTCAAAAACTTTTTTATTATACATTAAACTAAAAAAATTTTTTGTATTGTTTTGTCGAAATGTTTTTCTTGACAATTGACAAAAAGATAGTATAATAAAAACATAAAATTTAATTCTTGAAATTTTAAAGTCAAAAATTTTTTATTCTATAAATGTGAGGTGAGAAAAATTAATTCAATACAAAAATGGATTCCAATAGAAAAAATTTTAGAAAAAGGAATTATAAAATTAAAGAAAAATAAATATATAAAAATCTTAAAAGTAAATCCAATAAATTTTAACTTAAAAACACAAATGGAAAAAGAATCAATTTTAAATTCATATAAAATATTTTTAAAAACATGTAATTTTGATATTCAAATTTTAATTCAAAGTAAAAAAGAAGATTTAACAAATCATATTGAAAAAATAAAAATAAATTCCCAAAATGAAAATAATAAATTTATAAATAATTATCTAAATTATTATATTAATTATATAAAAGAAAAAAATAATTTAAATAAATCAGCATCAAAAAATTTTTATTTAATTATAAAAAATAAAACAGAAAATAATGAAGAAAATATTATTCAAGAATTAAATGAAAAATATTTTAAAATAAAAGATAATTTATTAAGATGTGGAAATTTGATTTTTGAATGTGATAAAAATGAAATAAAAAAAATATTATTTTCTTTTTTTAATACAAAAATATTTTTAGAAAAATAAAGAGGTGAAAAATATAAAAAACAAAAAAATAAATAATAATAAAATAAAAAATAAATATTTAATAAATAATATAATTAATAAAATAAAAAAAGAAAAAAATAATATAAAAATAAAAGAAGGTTTTTTTCAAGATAAAGATTTTTTTTCTCCAACATATATTAATTTAAATAATCCAAAATTTTTAGAAATCGATAATTATTTTTATTCAGGAATTATTATTACAAATTATTTTAGAGAAAATAATGATTTAATTTTAAAGTCATTATTAGATACAAATATAAATATGAATATTTCTATTTTTTATGAAAAATGTGATACTTCAAAAGTTATAAAAGAATTAACATATAACATCGGAAACGTAGGGGCAGAGTTAAAACAATTTAATGATAATAGACAAGACATAGATATTGCTGCATTCACTTATAATGATGCAAAATATATAAGAAAAGAAATTCAAATTAATAATGAAGAAATGTATTTTTTATATATTTATTTAAATTTATTTTCAGAAGATAAAAAAGAATTAAAATATAATATTGAAAAAATTGAAGGTATTTTACAAAGTAGAGGATTACAAACAAGAAGATCTACTTTTAGAGAAGAACAATTATTTATTTCATGTTTACCATTACAGGAAAATAAAAAAGAAATAAAAACAGTGGCAAAAAGAAATATTTTAACTTCAGGTTTAATTAGTACATATCCTTTTATCTCATCTTCAATATTTGATGAAAATGGAATTTATATTGGTGATAATATGTATAATAATTCATTAGTGTTAATAGATAGATATGATACAAATAAATATAAAAATGCTAATATGTGTATATTTGGAACAAGTGGAGCAGGTAAATCATTTTACACAAAATTAATTATTTTGCGCAACGTGCTTCTTGGGATAGAACAATATGTAATTGACCCAGAAAGGGAATATCAAAGTTTAGCAAAGAATTTAGATAGTACAGTAATAAAACTTGGACCAACATCTGAAAATTATATAAATGTTTTTGATATAAGAAAAGAAAGTATAGAAGAAAATGAACATGGATATCTTGCAACCAAAATAGGAAAATTAATTGGATTTTTTAATTTAATTTTTGGAGAATTAAATGAAGAAGAAAAAGCAATATTAGAAGAAAAAATAATTCAAGTTTATAAAATAAAAAAAATTAATTTTAATGATAAATCTTTATATAATAAAAATAAAAAATTTAAATCCACAAAAGATATGCCAATATTAGAAGATTTTTATAATATATTAAATGATGAAAAAACAAAGAAATTTAAAATAAAATTAATTCCATTTATAAAAGGATCATTAAAATTTTTTAATAATTATACAAATATTGAATTAAATAAAAAATTAATTATTGCAGATGTTTATGAATTGGGTGAAGAAAATATGAAATTTGGGATGTATTTATTTGTTGAATTATTTTGGGATAAAATAAAAATAAATAGAAAAATAAAAAAAGCAATTTATTTAGATGAAATTTGGAGATTAATTGGAGTAACATCAAATAAAGATGTTGCAAAATTTATTTATAAAATATTTAAAACAATTAGAAAATATGGTGGAAGTAGTGTAGCAATTACACAAGATATTTCAGATTTATTCAGCTTAGATAATGGAGCATATGGAAAAAGTATTTTAAATAATTCAAGTATAAAAACATTTTTTTCATTAGAAGAAGAAAATATAAAATTATTATCACAATATTCAAATATTTCAGAAAAAGAAAAAATAGAAATAAAATCTTTAAGAAGAGGAGAGTGTTTAACATTTGTTGGAGATGAACATATTTTAATAAAAATAAATGCAAGTGATTTTGAAAAAAAAATAATAGAAGAAAAAAATAATTAAAATATTTTTTGATAAGAAAGGAAAAATAAAAATGGAGTTAGAAAATAAATTAGAAAATAATATAAATAATGAATTAGAAAAAGAACAAAAAAATTTTTTTGATACTACTTTTGGAAAAATAATAAATAAAGCATTAGATTTTCGGGTTAAGGGCAATGTTACCAGATGTAATAGAGAATCAGGTTATAGAAATAAAAGATGCTTTAATAGAAAATGGAATAAAAGATGGTTTACATACAGCAACAGAATGTGTAGTTGATATTGGAAAAAGTATTTCCGGAATATTTACCGGAAAATTTGAGAATATTTCACAAGTTCAAACAGCAATTGGAAGTGGAGGAGTAATTGATACTTTTTCAGATTTAATTGATAAAGCATCAAATAAAATATATCAAAAAGGAATAATAAATAGTCAAATAAAATCTGTAATAACAGGTGGGAAAGATATAATTTTGAATAATGTTACAAGTAATATAAAAAATGAAATGAATTTTCAAGAGAGAAGTATACACAATATAGGAAAATATGTGGATAACTTTAATGAGTATTTAAAAAGCAAAGATTTTGAAGGAATGACAAAAGAATGGAAAAAAATACAGAACAATTTAAAAAGTATAATTCCTTTAGAAAATATACTAAAGCAAGTAAGACAAATTGAAAATATTTATAATTTAATAAAAAATAATGGAAATAATTTTGAGTTAAGTCAAGAAGAATTAGAAATAATAAAAAAAATATAAAGGTATGAATATACCTTTATATTTTATCTATTTTTTGTTCTTTATTTAATTTTTTACAAAAATCATTAGAATACATAACAATGTGATAAATGAAATCTGATGTTTCTGCAGAATTTACAGTTAGAATATTATTTATTTTTTGGATTGTTTCATTGTTTGTATCTTTTCCAAATAATAAATAATCAGCAGAGACACCTGTATATTTTACAACTTTTCTTAAGGTTTTTACACTTAAAGCTCTTTCGCCTCTTTCTATTTGACCTAGAAAAGAATCTGTTATATCAATTTTTTCTGAGAATTCTTCTCTATTCATTTTCATACTTTCTCTAATTCCACGTAATCTTTCACCCGTGTTTATATCATCTTGGTTAAAATGCATATAAATCTACTCCTCCAAATTTTTTTAACATTATATAGCGAATTTTGTCAACAGATAATAAGCAAAAAGCGAATATTTAAAGTTAGCATTTGTTAAAAAACAAATTTCCAAAAAATTGAAAGTTTTGTAAATATAAACAAATAGAATTAAAACGAATAAAATGGAAAAATAAGACTCAAAATATTGGAAGGTGATAAAGATGTTGAGTGATGAATTTTTGAATCAGATTTTTCGAAATAATCAAGAAAAGATAGATATAAAAATAAGTTATGAATATCATAAAAGACTTAAATTAATAAAAGAACAAAAAAATGAAGAAAGAGAAAATATAAAACAAGGAATAATAGCAGAATTATATTACAAAGAAGGATTTAAAGATGGCATAGATTTTATAATAAAACATATGAAAAAATTATGAAAATAATTCCACAAAATCCTTGCAAAATAAGAGTTATTATAATATAATACAAAAGAAAAAAGTAATAAGAAAGAGGTAAAACAATGGAAGAAAGACAAGATGGAAATATAATCCAAAGAGATATAGATGAAGAAATGAGAACAGCCTATATAGATTATGCCATGAGTGTTATTGTTTCTAGGGCATTACCGGATGTAAGAGATGGTTTGAAACCAGTTCACAGAAGAATTTTATATGCTATGCATGAAGATGGAATTACATCAGACAAGCCTTATAGGAAATGTGCTAATACAGTAGGATCTGTATTAGGAAGATATCATCCACATGGTGATGCATCTGTATATGATGCTATGGTAAGAATGGCACAAGACTTCTCAATGAGATATATGTTAATAGATGGACATGGAAATTTTGGATCAATAGATGGTGATGGAGCTGCAGCAATGAGGTATACAGAAGCAAGAATGTCAAAAATTGCTGAGCAAATGTTAGTTGATATTGAAAAAAATACAGTTGATTTTATGCCAAACTATGATGATAGATTACAAGAACCAACAGTATTACCAACAAAAATACCAACATTATTAATAAATGGATCATCTGGTATTGCCGTAGGTATGGCAACAAATATACCACCACATAATTTAACAGAAGTTATAAATGGTATTATAAAAATCATAGATGATGATAATGTAACAGATGAACAATTAATGCAGATTATCAAAGGTCCAGATTTTCCTACAGAAGGATTAATTTTAGGTAGAGAAGGAATAAAAGAAGCTTATACTACTGGTAGAGGAAAAATTATAATGCGAGCTGAAGCTGAAATTGAAGAAATGAGTGGAAACAAGCAAAGAATTATAGTTTCATCATTACCATATCAAGTAAACAAAGCTCGTTTAATTGAAAACATAGCACACCTATGTAAAGAAAAAAGAATTGAAGGAATCTCAGAACTAAGAGATGAATCTGATAGAAATGATAGAGTAAGAATTGTAATTGAATTAAAAAGAGATACAAATGCAAATATAGTTTTAAATCAATTATATAAAAATACTCAAATGCAAGATACATTTGGTGTAATTATGCTAGCATTAGTAAATAATGAACCAAAAATCTTAACATTAAGACAATGTTTGGATTGTTATATAGATCATAGAAAAGATGTAATTTTAAGAAGAACACAATTCGATTTAGACAAAGCATTAGCAAGAGCTCATATTTTAGAGGGATTAAGAATTGCAATTGATAATATTGATGAAGTAATTGCAATTATCCGTAGTTCATATGATGATGCTAAAGAAAGATTAATGAAAAGATTTGGATTAACAGATATCCAAGCACAAGCTATTTTGGACATGAGATTAAAAACATTATCAGGATTACAACGTGAAAAAATAGAAGAAGAATATAAACAATTAATGGAATTAATAGCACATTTAAGAGCAATTCTTGCAAGCGAAAAATTAGTTTTTGATATTATAAAAGAAGAACTTATTGAAATAAGAGATAAGTTTGGAGATGAGAGAAAGACTAAAATTGTTGCGGCACAAGGTGATTTCGAAGATGAAGATTTAATTAAAGATGAACAATCTGTAATAACATTAACACATTTCGGATATATCAAAAGAATGCCAATAGATACATATAGAAGTCAAAAACGTGGTGGAAAAGGAATTATAGGTACAGCTACAAGAGAAGAAGATTTTGTAAAACAAATCTTTACTGCTTCAACACATGATATGATATTATTCTTTACAAATAGAGGAAAACTATATAAATTAAAAGGATATGAAGTTCCTGAAGCTGGTAGAACCGCAAAAGGAACAGCAATTGTTAATTTATTAAGTTTAGATCCAGGAGAAAAAGTATCTGCTGTTATACCAATTCAAAATTTTGCTGAAGGAAAATATTTATTAATGGCAACAAAGAATGGATTAATAAAGAAAACAGCATTAAAAGAATATGATTCATCAAGAACAACAGGACTTTTAGGAATAACACTAAAAGAAAATGACGAATTAATTGGAGTTCGTTTAACTGATGGAGAAGATAATGTTGTATTAGTTACAAGAAATGGATTATGTATTACATTTGATGAAAAAGAAGTTAGACCTATAGGCAGGGTTTCACAAGGTGTAATTGGAATTAGAATTGATGAAGATGATGAAGTTATTGGAATGGAATCAATTATTTCTGGTGGAAAAGCTACATTACTTGCTATTACTGAAAATGGATTTGGTAAGAGAACAGAATTAGATGAATATAGAGTACAACTTCGTGGAGGAAAAGGTGTTGTAACATATAAAATAACTCCAAAAACAGGAAAATTAGTTGGAGTTAGAATTGCAACAGATGATGAAGATGTAATGCTTATAACGGATAAAGGTACAATAATTAGATTAAAAGTTAAGGATATAAGTGTTTTAGGACGTTCAACACAAGGTGTTACTTTAATGAGAACAACAGATGGTGGAAAAGTTGTAAGTATTGAAACTTTAACTCCAGATATGGAAGATATTGAAGAATGATAAAAATAGAACTCATTAAGATAGAAAATCTTAATGAGTTCTATTTTTTACTATTTTCTTTTAAAACGTAAATCTTCACCAAAGAAATAATAAATATCATAGTAACCAACAATTCTTGATCCTATTCGTTCTTCATAATTTTTAAAGATATTATTAATATTAAGGTTAGTTGAAATTATAGTTTTTGTAACTTTATTATTTAAATTCAAGATACGAGTATTTAGTATTGTGAATAATTCACTTAGTTTCATACTGTTTAAACATTCTGTTCCCAGATCATCAATAATAAGCAAATCAGCCTCTAAAACATCTTTATAAAAGTTATCTTTATTTGTAGTTTTATATTTATTAAATTTATTATCAATAATAGTTTCTAATAAAACAGGAGCAGTTTGATAAAGTACATTTTTCCCTTTTTTTATAAGTTCATTTGCTATACAATTGGACATATATGTTTTTCCTAAACCTGTATTTCCCGTAAATAAAAGATTCTTTGAGTTTGGGTTATCAAAGTCATTTACAAATTCAATACATTTTTGTTTGATATTTAATATATTTTGTTTTGGTGATATATTAAAGTTAGTAGAAATTTCATTTGAAAATATATTTTGATTAAAATTTTCAAAGTTTTCTTTGCTTAAATTTGTCATATTAGACTTATTATATGAAATGTTTAGTAATTTTTGTTTTAAACATGAACACATTACTGTTGCTGATGTTCCAGATTTTATATATCCAGTATCTTTACATAGACAACATTCATATTTAGGTTGTAAATCATTTATTGAAAGATTATTTTTAGATAGAATCTTTTTTCTTTCTTCCTTAAGGCTTTCAATTTTTTGATGTAAGTTTTCTAAAGAAGACGAATTTCCAAATAAGATATTTTTGGTTTCATTAATTGCTACAGAATTTAATTCGTCTTCAATTTCTTGAAGACGAGGTATTTTTTTATATAATTCTACTTTTTGATGTTCAAAATTAATTTCTGCTTTACGTTTTTTCTGTTCATAATCACTTAAAAGTGATGTTAAAATATCATTAGACATTTATATCTCCTTCTATTCTTTGAATATTTGAAGCTGCAACATTAGGGGAATTAGGATTTTGATTTATTTGAAATTGATTATCATTATTTGTTTGCATATTTGAATTAGCATATAAAAATGATAAATTACTATATTGTCTTTGTTCATAAGAAGCTTTATTAACTTGCTTTTCTAATTGTTTTGTATCTTTTCTCTGTTTTTCACGTTGTTCTATAAAAGCATAAACTTCTTCAGGAGTTTTTAGACCTCTTTCATGCCAATTAGTTATAATATTATTAAAATATTCAAATGTTGGATTTGATTTGTAAACGCTACGCTTTAGAGCAATTTCAATAATATCTAAATTATAACCATAATCAAGTAACCATTTTTCGATATATGCTTCTTCATATTGTGTTAATGTTTGTTTTCCTAGTTTTTTTGCTATTGTTTTCTTTATTTTTACTAATGCATCTTGTTTTTGATAATAAGAGTCTAAATCTTCCCAAGTTTGAATTTTATTGCTTCCCCAGGCTTCTGCAACGGTTTGAACATATTTCATATTTAATGCAGAACGTCTAAAACAATAATCAAATAATGAAATTAAAACTTGATCATCAAAATTATATTTTGTAAGCCAAATATCGATATTATTATACCAAGATGGTCCCATAATACCTGAAAAATATGTATTATTGATATGTTCAATAATTTTTGCTCTAGCTTTATTTTTGGCAATATCAGCAACTTTTTCAGGAGACATTGTTAAATTTGGTTTATATAGTTTATTGAGTGTTTGTTCTTGCAAATTTGATATTATAAAACCATTTTCTTTTCTGATTATAAAACCATTTTCTTCTAAGTATGTAAAGGCATCATTAATGTCTTTTAAAGGTAATGCTAAATTTTTAGATAAGTCATTTAATTTCGCATCTTTTTCATATTTTGAAAGAAATATAATATAAAGATATACTTTTACACTTGTTGCTGGCATTTGAGATAAATATTCTGCAAAGAATATATCTGGAATGACTGTTTCAGAAAATAGTAACGGTAAATCTGATTGTGTTAGTTTCATTTTGTACCTCCTTTTGTTATATTAAAATGTCATTAGAATTATATCATGTATGGTAAGAAAATCAAGTAAAAAGTCAAAACTTTTTATATAAATATAATTTTGGTCGAATAAGATATTTTAATATATATTTAAGAACGTAAACTATAGATTCACCATTTAATCCGACTATACTAAACAATATAATTGGAAATGATAAAGATATAAAAAGAAAAATTTTAATGTCCCAATTTTTTATAAAAATGTGTAAAAGACCAAAAGTAATTGAACACCATATAACAATAAAAATTGCTGTTTGGTAATCTAAAATCCCTAATATTTTATTTTTAAAATTGTAATTTTGAGGTATTATGAATTTCATAGAAATAGTCCTTTCTAAATAAGATTAAGAGTAGTTTTCCACAATTAGTTCTATTTCTTGAAAAAGTTATTCACATTCTGTGAAATAGTTGTGGAAACACCACCTAAAAATTCGCGTGAGAATGAATTTGCTTTTATTAAAGCATAAATCGCACCAATATAAATAAATTTTATAATTAGATTTCCAGATGAATAATCCATAGAAAATAATATTAATAAAACAAGTGATACTATAATTTGAATAAATAATAATGAAAATAAATTGCGAATCCATGATTTAAAGAACCAAGATGTATTTTGTAAAATTAATGATAAGAAAGCAACAGGAGTTAAAAGAATAAATATTTTTACCATTATATATCTAAAGGCATAAGTGAAAACTAAACTTAAAAGCGAAGAAGATAAAGAAATTTTTATAATACCATCTAAAGAAAAAACATCTAATGAAGAAAAAGAAATACCAATGGATTTATTTATTTCTAAAATCAATTCTGAAAAGCAAATATTTTTATTAAATAAATCTTCACCAATTCCACGAATAGCTAAAGTAATATTTGATGTAAAAGATAATATTTCTTTTATGAAAAAATATGAAAAATTAATACATATTCCAAAAATAATTATTTTAAAAATAAATTGTGATGGTTTTTCAATTTGATTATAATTAAAATGAGAAAATAAATATTTTATTGAATAATATAAAATAAATCCAAATAATAAAGAATTGCAAATTAAAATAATTCCATTGTGAGAATTTGCTCCTAATATTTTTTCAAAAAAAGAATCAGAAATTATATCTTGATTTATAAAAATAATATCATCTAAAATTTCATATAAATTATTATCAATTGAAGAAAATAAATTTTGTAAAATTGTATTAATTGTTTCAATAATTATTTGTGTAATATTTTTTGCATTTTCCATTATGCCTCCTAAAAATATTTAATAAATATTTTTTATAAATATAAAAAATTAATAATTATAAAAATAAATATTAAATTATAAAAAAATAATTTAAATAAATTATTAATTAATTAATGATTGAATTGCAGATAAAATTAAATCAGCTGCTAAAATAAATGCATAAGAAAATAATGAACCTGTAATAAGTTTTTTTCCAGTTCTTATTTTTTCTTCATCACCAAAACTAAACTTTCGCATAAGAGCTCCAGAACAAATTGCCACAGCTGCAGCAGGCGTAGATATTTTAAGAATCCATTCTTCTATCTCTTTAAATGCATCATTTACTTTATTTACCAATTTTGGAGTAGATGCAAAAGCTTGGATTGAAAAAATAAATAGTAATAATATAACTAAAATTAAGTTGAAAATAATTTTTTTCATAAAACCTCCATTCTATAAATTTTATTAATTAGAAAAAATAATTAATAGAAATAAATAATAAATTATTTAAAATATGGAAACATTTTTAATTTTTGAGGAGTTAAAATTTTTTCTCCATCAGATAAAAAAGCTAGGCAAGAAAATATTTCTAAATTTTGAGTAAAAAAATTTGTATCGAAAATAAAATCAGATTGAGTATAAGTATTATAACTTTCTGTAATATTTGAATTTTTGGAATTGAATGAATTAGTAATATAGTTAAAATATGTTTCTTTTGCGTTTTCTGATATAGTTGAAGAAGTTTTTTCTTTATCTTCTTTTCCTAATTGTTTTTGGACTTCTTCAATTGTATAAATATCATCAGTTCTAAACCATAATTTATTAATTAAATTTTGAATAATTACTTTTACAGAATTATCATCTTTTAATGTATTTTTTAGAGAAGAATAACTTTGAGTAGAAACAATATTTATACATTTTGCCTCACGGCTAAGAGAGAAAAAGTCAGCATCTGTTTTAGTAACATATTCAGCATATTCATCACAAATGAAGGCGCATGGTTTGGCCTTGTTTTTTGATAAATTATACATTACTTCAGATTGAAAATCTAATTTTAAATATGCTGAAATTAATTTTGATAAATTTTTGTATTCTGCAATATTCATATTTAATATAACAATTTTTCCACAATTTAGCATAGAGGAAAAGCCTTTAAAATTTAATTCATCTAAAGGAGCACAAAAGGTTTGGGATATATTATAATCTGAGACAAATATATTTGTAATACGTGTAATTTCAGATTTTAGTATTGCTGAGGTTCTTGAATCTAACGAATGGAATTCTTTTTCAAAAAAATCCAAAGCAGAGTTTAATTCATAAATTTGTTTATGATTAAATTTATTTTCATAAAATAAATTTTTTAATATTTTTAATTTTGAATTATAATAATCAATTTCAGTAATTAATTTATGCAATTCAATAAATGTTACATATCCATTATTATAGAATCTACAAAGTTTTATAGCTTCTGTTAAAACTTGTTCTGCTTTATCAAGCCAGAATGATTCTGAATTGTTTTCAGAGAATAATAATAAAATTGTTTTTAATCTATTAGCTAAAACAGAAGGTTTTAAGTTTGGTTTATGAAGAGGATTATATTTTATTTTTGAATTTAATCCAATTTCTATTAAATCGTTTTTTAAATTATATTTAATTAATAAATTTTTTACATATTTATAGTAATTTCCTTTTACATCCAAAATTAAAATTGGAATTTTACTATTTTTATTTAATGAATTATATTTTATAAATTGTTCTGTAAAAGGATACATTGCAGAAGATGTTTTTCCTGTTCCAATTGTTCCTGTTATTAAAAAATTTTGATATAGTCCTGATTCAGAAATAATAATATTTTTATGGGAATTAAATTCTTTCCCTATTAATAAATTAATTTGATTTTTATTTTTTGAAGAATAATTATTATTTTTTTTATTTTTTGAAATAATATTATTATTTTTTTGATAATTAAAAAGATTTTTTAAATTTTCTAATTTACCAATTAATATGTATATTAATATAAAGTTTGTATAGAAATATAAAAAGCAAAAACTTGTTTTCAAAAAATTCCAAAAGGAAAAATTTTTTTGACAGATATCAAATGAAATAAATACTGAGGATATAATTATTTCAGAGGATATATAAAGAGGATGAAATAATTTTTGTGCACAAAAAAGAGAGAGGAATGTATAGAAAAAAGCAAGAACAAATTTTTTGATAAATGCTCACCTCACATTATAAAAAATAATAAATAAAATTAATTATTTATTTTTATTTATTAATTCTTTTTTTAATTTTAATTTTGAACCTTGTAAATTATGAAAAAATATAATATCCAAAAAAGTATAAATAGAATAAATAAATATAAAAAAATTAAAAAAATAAATTATAAAAAAGAGATTAATTAATTTTGAAATAAAATCACCGCCTAGCAAAAAAATAATATAATAATTTTTTTCATTTGTCTATATTTTTTTGAAAAAAATCTTATAATTTTATGACAAAATACTACAAATTTTTTATATGAATATTTTATAAATAAAATGTGAAAAAATTATGTAAATTATAAACATATACTTGATTTTTATATAAAAATGTAGTAGAATAAATAAGTTGAAAAAAGATATAATAATATAGAAAGGAAAATAAAAATGAAATTTAATAAAGATACAAAAATTGGTGAAATTTTAGAGATTGCACCAGAAAAAGCAGATATATTAATTGAAATTGGAATGCATTGTTTAGGATGTCCTGCATCACAAATGGAAACATTGGAAGAAGCTTGTGAAGTACATGGAATTGATGTTGAAGAAGTTGTAAAGAAATTGAATGAAGAAGAGTAAAGTTGATAACTTTTTGACATGATACAATAAAAAATAAAAAAATTTTAAAAATTTTAAAAAAATGTATTGACAAATGAATCTGATTGTAGTATTATAATTAAGCAATGTTCAATACATTGTTTACGGGCTATTAGCTCAGGTGGTAGAGCACTTGACTTTTAATCAAGTTGTCCCGCGTTCGAGTCGCGGATAGCTCACCAAAGATTAAAAAGAATTCTAATGTGAAATATAATTAGAATTCTCTCATTTATATGGCCCCGTGGTCAAGCGGTTAAGACACCGCCCTTTCACGGCGGAGTCATGGGTTCGATTCCCGTCGGGGTCACCATTGCCACTTTAGCTCAGCTGGCCAGAGCACCGCACTTGTAATGCGGGGGTCCCCAGTTCGAATCTGGGAAGTGGCTCCAAATTGTCAGTAGTTTTGCTATAAGCTTAATTATTGGCTTTTTTTTATTTTATATATTAATATAAAAAAGAAAGGTATAAAAAATGAATAAAGTTGTATTAATAACAGGGGCATCAAGAGGAATTGGAAGAGACATAGCTGAAAAACTTGCTCAAAAAGGATATCAAGTAATAGCAAATTATAATAGGTCAGAAGAAAAAGCCAAAGAATTAAAAAGTAAATATGCAAATATAGATATTTATAAAGCTGATGTTTCAAAAAGAGAAGAAGTACATAATATGATTAAATCTATATTAGAGAAATATAAAAAAATAGATGTATTAGTTAATAATGCAGGAATCTCACTAACAGGTTTATTTACAGATGTTACAGATAAGGAATGGAATAAAATAATTAATAATGATTTATATTCTGTTTTTTGTACTACACAAGAAGTATTAACAAATATGATTATGAGAAAAGAAGGATGTATTATAAATATATCATCAATATGGGGAATTGTTGGGAGTTCATGCGAATCTATTTATTCTGTTGCAAAAGCTGGAGTAGATGGAATGACAAAATCATTAGCAAAAGAATTAGGACCATCAAATATTAGAGTTAATTCTATTGCACCTGGAATTATTGATACAGAAATGAATAATTGTTATTCTGCAGAAGAAATAGAAGCGATAAAAGAAGAAATTCCTCTTGAGAGAATAGGAAAAAAAGGTGATATTTCAAAATGTATAGAATGGTTAATTGAAGATGAATATACAACTGGACAAATAATTTCTATAAATGGAGGATGGGTGATTAGATAAAAAGTACTGAAATAATATTCAGTACTTTTTTATCCATTTGCAGTTGAATTCTTTTTGTAATTTCCAGATATTATTCTAGGAAGATATGTAATTATTTTATAAACTGCTAATCTTATTTTTTTACTCCAAATATATGATTTTCTGAGTTTTCGAGCAGAACCTAAAGAAACAGGTTCATCTTCTAAAGTAATTAATTCAACAGGTTGCTTTTCAATAACAAAAATATAATTTTTTCCGTCATTATTATCCCATTCATTTTTTTCGTTACAAAAACAAAAGTTAAAAGTCTCAACTTCACCAATTTCAATTTCAATCTGGTAACCTAATTCTGTTTTTACCATTTGCGTTGAAGTTAAATTGTCCCAATTGTTTCCAAACCCATAATGAATAGAAACCTTTTCAGAGTTATCCTGAAAAAATTTACCTGTATATGATATTTTTATTTTACTATTTTCAACTAATTTATCAGTATTAAAGAATATATTTTTTACTAATTCCATTTTGAAAACTCCTTATCTTTTGATAAAACATATTATAATATTTTATTTTACAATATGCAAGTCTTTTTGCTAAAAAATTCATAAAACTATAAGTTATAGATTTATTAAAATAGATTGTAAAAAAGTTAAATGTATGTTATTATTAATAAGAATGAAAAGGAGTTGTATATGATTGATTTAAAAGAAAAAACAGATGATATAAAAGAACTAGAAATACCAGAGATAAAAAAAGAAAACAATGAAGAAAACATTGATAATCAGCAGATTGTTGTTACTGAGAAAAAAAGTAAAAAGTGGATTATAATATCAAGTTTAATAATAGTAATTATTTTATTAATTTTTTCGACAATATTTGCATTAATAAATATTGGGAACAAAAAAATTATAAAAGGAATATTAATTGAAAATATAGATGTTTCTAATTTGACAATAGAAGAGGCAAATAGTTTATTAAATGAGATTACAGATAAAGAAAAAGAAAATGAAATAATTTTTAAATATAAAGAAGTTGAAACTCCAATTACTTATGAAGCTTTAGAAGTAGAATTTGATATAAAAGAAAAAGTAGAAAAAGCATATCATGTAGGAAGAGGAAGTAATATAATAAAAAATAATTTTGAAATCCTTTCTACATGGATTAATGGTAATAAATATGAATTAGAAGCAAGTTTTGATGAAAATGTAATAAAACAAGTTTGTGAAAATATAAATAATACTTCAGAAGATGCAATAGTAGAACCAAGTTATTATATTGAAAACGATAAATTAATTATTACACCAGGAAAAAAAGGAATTGATGTTAATGAATCTGAAGTGAAAAACATGGTAACAAATATTTTAAATATTAATTCTGAAAAAAGTACAATTTTAGAGGTTCCAGTTTCTTATAAAGAACCACAGGCAATTGATTTGGAAAAGATACATAATGAAATATATAAAAAGGCACAAGATGCATATTATACAAATAATCCATTTACAATATATCCAGAAGTAAAAGGAATTGATTTTGATATAGAAAGTGCAAAATCAATAATAGAAGAAGAAAAAGAAGAATATGAAATTCCACTTATAATAACACAACCTAATAAAACGGTAAATGATATAGGGACAGAAGCTTTTCCGGATTTATTAGGAACATGTTCAACGAAATATAATGCCGGAAATACAGGAAGAACAACTAACTTGAAATTGGCAGCTGGAAAAATAAATGGTAAAGTATTATTAGTTGGAGAAGAATTTTCGTATAATAAAACAGTTGGAGAAAGGACAATTGCAGCTGGTTATAAAATGGCAGCGACTTATTCAGGTGGAAAGGTTGTAGATGGTCTTGGTGGAGGTATATGTCAAATATCTTCAACTTTATATGATGCTGTTGTGTTTGCAGATTTAGATGTAACTGTGAGAAGAAATCATCAATTTATTACTTCATATTTACCAGGAGGTAAAGATGCTACAGTTGTATGGGGATCACAAGATTTTAAATTTAAGAATTCAAGAAAATACCCTATAAGAATTACGACCACAGTTAGTGGAGGAGTTGCTACAATACAAATATGGGGACACAGGGAAGAGACAGAATATGATATTTCTATAGAAACAAAGAAAACTGCTACAATTGCATATACAACACAATATATTAATGATTCAAGTTTACCAGTAGGAACTCAAAAAGTTGTTCAAAATGGTAATAATGGCAGTAAATATGAAGCCTATAAAGTTAAAAGATTAAATGGAGAGGTTGTTTCAAGAACACTTCTTTCTAAAGATACATATAATGCAATGCAAAAAATTGTTAGAGTAGGAACAGGAAATTAAATAGTATTAAATGTCTAATAGAAAAATGATTTGATTAAAATATAAATTCATATATTGACAAAAGTTTTAAATAGTATTATAATAAGTTTGTTATATTGATATAACAAACTTATTTATTTGCACCATTAGCTCAGCTGGTAGAGCAGCTGACTCTTAATCAGAAGGTCCGCGGTTCGATCCCGCGATGGTGCACCATATTTTTTTGATGTTTTATTATTTTGGATTAGTAAGAAACATTTTATAAAGAAAAAGCACTTCTTTGAAGTGCTTTTATTTTGGCATTTTTAGAGATTTGATACCACTTGGATATAATCTTGAAACAAAAACATTAACAGAATTTAAAGAAATATTAGATGAAGATTTTTTTTACGTTGTATTCATTGAAAAAAGTTGCATAATTAGCGTATGAAAAAATTATTTTATGGCTTACTCTTATTTATAGGGTAAGTCTTTTTTATTATTATAAGATAATAATCAGAAAATATTTTACTAATTTTAGATAGAATAGTAATATTATATTGAATATACCTAAAAGCAAAGATGATTTGTAAAGTTAATAAAAAAATTTATTTTTGAAACCAAAAAGAAAATAAAATTATCTATAAAGTGAAAGGAGAAAAATATGGAAGAAAATAATATTGTACTAAGAGCAAAAAAAGGTGATGTCCAAGCATTCGAGATGCTGGTAAAATTATATGAAAGTAAAATGTATAAAACAGCAAAATCCATACTTGAGTGTGAAGATGATATAAATGAAGCTATTCAGCAAACAATTATATTAATATATGATAAGCTTTATCAATTAAGGAATGAGAATAAAGTTGGAACTTGGATAATGCGAATATTAATTAATCAATGTAAAAAAATTTATAAACAAAATGAATTAAGAAACAGAAAGAATGTTAATTTAGAAGATAATATAGAAAAGATAAATATAAATGAAGAAAAAAATGATTATAGTTTTGTTGATAATGCAATTCATAGACTAGATGCCAAATATAGAGAAATAATAATTTTATATTATTATGATGAACTAAAAATAAAAGATATAGCTAAAGTTTTAAAAATACCACAAGGAACAATAAAAACAAGATTAAATAGAGCAAGAAAAAAATTAAATGAAATTTTAGAGGAGGTAAATGTAAATGAATGAAATGGATGAAATTATTAAAAAGAAAATGCAACAAGATAAATATGTTCCAAATAGTACACAAAATGTTATTGATTATACAATAAGAAATTGTATAAATAGATCTAAGAGACCAAAAATAAAATTTAAAAATAGAATAATTACAATAATATTATCTATAATAATGGCGTTATTAGGAAGTGTAACAGTATATGCAGTAACTAGTGGAAAAATGAATGAAATACCATTTATAAAAAGGCTTGGTTTAAAATTTTCGGATGAATATGAAAATTATAAAGACAATGATGTTTTTCAAGAGGTAAAAAATGCTGAAACATCGGTAGACTTGATATCAACAGTATGTGATGATGGTTTTACAATATTAGAATTTGATGTAAAATTAAGTAAAGATGATAAAGAAGAATTAAGGTTGGGAGAAAGCATTATAACAGATGAAGATTTAGAAGATGCAAAGAAATTAGATGAAAAATATATTGGTACAATTAATTATTCTGATAAATATAATACATTAATGAGATTTAAAAGTGTTGTTAATACAATAAGACTGGAATTCAATAAAAATATAGGTGAATTAAAACGTGATTATAATATAATTATAGATAATGAAAAATATTATGTAAAAAATCAACAAAAAGTTTTAAAAGTATCAGATTATGAATATATAGTATATCAAATGTATTTTCTTACAGATGAAGTATTACAAAACAAAAATACATTTACTTTAACCCTTGAATTAAATGAAATTGCAAATCGAGGGGATGAAGAAAATTATAAAGGAAGTGCCAAAGGTGTTATAGTTAATACTACACACAATAAAAAGAGTATTAGTATTGATGGAAAGTTTAATGTAGAAGTGTCAAAAGAAAAAGCCTTAGAAAATACAAAAAAAATAGAGCCAGATAATACAATAGCAAGGTATAAAAATATGTCTAAAAATATAACAGAAATTAAAGTTACACCATTACAGATAATTGTAAAATTAGAAACAAAGATAGAAAATGTTAGCTCAAGTTCTTTAGCAGGAGAGAATGATAAAGATTATATTGGAAGAATTGATTATAATGTAAGTGATGATAAAGGAAATGAACTTTTAAAATATAGCTTTGAAAGTAAAAGAACAATAACATATTCTAATGGAAAGGTAGAAGAATGGAGTCCAGGAGATATAAAAACAAATAAAACATTTTCTGGAGCAACTATGAGTTTGGTTGAATATATTATTATCGAAAAAGCAGATGATGTAAAACAAATAAATATTACTCCTATTGTTGATGGAGATAAAGTTGAGTTAGAAACTTTTAAAATTAATTTATAAGAAATTTTATGAGAATATGTATAAAGAACGCTAGAAAAGAAAAGGAGAAGTAATGCAATTAAAATTTGTTACATCTCCTTATTTTTTATGTATTATGATAAAAAATATTTTGCAGACTAATAATTAAACTTTTTTTTACATTTTTTAATATTCAATTATTAATATAGTATAATAATTGAATAAAGGAGAAAAAAATAATGAAGAAGAAAATTAATTTAAGGTATATATATATAGTTTTTGTGAGTGTATTGGCTGTTATTTTTTTATGTGTAGTAAATAAAAAAAATAATTTGAGTGAAAGTATTGATGTTAATGTAATTAGTATGGATGATTTTATTTTAAAAGCAGAGTTTGATATAAAAAAAGATATTTTTAACCAAAATAAGAAAATAGATAAGATTTATATTCCTAATTTATTAATAACAGATGAAAACAATAATATAATAGTTGCCGAGTTTGAAAATGAAGAAAAGTATTTTGAACTTTGTAAAAAGAGAAATATTGAAGTAACATTTACAAATATTGCATATAATGATGGAACAGAAGGATGGGAGAAAAAAGGAGAAAGTCAAGAAAAATATCAATATTTATATATTACACATTCTAATCAGTTTCCAAAATCTGAAAAATTGAAATTTATTTTTAATGAAATTAAAATAAAATATGAAAATAATGAAGAAGAAAATATAATTGGAAACTGGAAAATAGAAAAAGATATATCAAATGAGACAAATAAAAGAGCATCTATTATATATGACTTGGTAAAATCAAATGTTGAAGGTGTAAAAGTAACAAAGGCAATTACTTCTAATTCAGTAACTAAAATAGAATTAGAAACGAAATGGAACAAACCAATATATAATGATACAGATGATGAAGTAGAAAAAAATAAAAAAATAGAGGAATGGCTAAATGAAGAAAAAAAGATCGAAAATTTAGGAATACCGTTAATTGAGAATGAATACATTCAAAATGATGTGGAAAGTAAATTTTTTCCTTTAAAGAGTAATGATGGGGATGGAGGATATACTCAGAGTCCAGAGGGTTATTTTTTCTATCATCAGACGTTTAATATGTCTGATGTAGATAGTACAAATATAGTAAAAGTTATACTTCCGTTAAATGGAGAATTAAGAGAATATTTTGATGTAGAACAAATTGTATTAGAATTAGTAAAGAAATAATATTTAATACTTTTATTAAATAATATATGTCTTTCTAGCTGTTGTATAGGTACTCTTTATAGAGTACCTATTTTTATGTAAAAAATGTATTTAATTTATTTATTATTGTATACATTACTTGTTTTGGTTTGGGTTTAGATATTGTACAAAGGTTAAAATAAGAAATTAATCTTTTTTCAGAACAATCATAAAACATTGCAATTGTGGCGATAGAGATATTACATTTTATATTGTCTATAGATTTATTATATTTTTTTGCAACAATGGGGTAAACTTTCTTAGAAAGACAATTCAATGAATTTATATTTTTATAGGCTAAGTATATACATTCTGCTAAATATTTTGTTCCAACGTAAGATAGATTATATCCAATATATTCTAATTCGTTTTTTATCAAAGAAAGTAGAGTTGAAGCACTTGGCTTGATACTTATTGAGCTTAAAGAATTTGCAATTTTTTCTAAATTTTCTAACAAAAGTTTATAATCTTTATCTTTTTTTACGTAACTATATATATAATGATTATTTAGTATACTCTGAAATTCAGAATTATTAGATAAAATAATAATTGATTTTTCATATACTTTATAATATGGTTGCAAAATATGATTTATATTTGGAATAAAGTTATTTTTTAATTGATCAATATCTATTAATATTAAGTCTATTATACCAGTATTAATTATTTGAGTTAGATCAGTTATAGTATTTACTATAGAATAGACTCGTATAAGAGTACTATTTTGAGAAATATAATTTAATAAGTTTTTCGAATCATCAAGATTGTTGCTAATTATCAATAAATTTAACATAATATTCTCTCCTTAAATTTGATATCTACATAATAGACGGAAAAATATGATGAAGAAGGTGCAAAAATATCTAAAAAGTAAAAAAATAATTAATATATTGCAAATCATTCTATAATAAACAGTAAGAAACCTCTGAATTGAGGTTTCTTATTGTTTATTATAGAGTTATATCTATTTTTAAATTTTTTTCATAATCTATTTTTATATCTAAGAATAATTGCTTTATATTGTCATATTTAGAAATAGGATAGATTAAAGTTAAAGTACTTGTATTTTCGTCAACATTATTTTTTGAATACATATAAGAAGAATTATATATATTATTATTTTCATCCTTTAGCGGAATTAAATTATATGAGTAAAGTATATTTTCATTAAATAAAGTATTTAGCTCTAAAGTTATTTTTAAAGAAGAGGCTTCTTGACTTAAAGTAATATTATTGACAAATTCATTAGGTGTATAATAAGTTTTTTGTGTGTTACTATCTACAATTTTATCTGATAAATTAATAGAAAAATTCCAATTTCCATATATATATTTCTTTTCATTTTGAGTTTCTACAAGTATTTTTGAAATTTCTATATAGAGGGTTTCTGTATTAGGAAATTTTTTTGATGTTACCAATAAAGAATCTCTTATTGTGAAATTATCTAAATGTATAGGTTCAGCAATTGATGTTATAATAAATGCATTTGAATTTATATTATGGTCAAGTTCTGAAATATAGCATAATATGTCATTTTTTTCATTTTTTATAATTAATTCAGATGGTTTAATATTTTTTACATCAAGGCTTTGTGTTGTATCAGTATAGATTAGCGAAATATCTAACGTAGTATTATCCATTAGTATATAATCAGATTTTATTCCAATACCATTGCAAGTAAAGAAATCCATATTTATATTTTGAATATATCCATTATCAATAGCTGTATCAATGCCACGATTACTATTATTAAAAAATCTGGAGATTATATTAAAAATATCATTAGCATATATTGTGCTTGAAACTGCAATTGAAAGTCCAATTATAAATATAGCAATTCTTTTTAATAAGTTATATTTATTTTTGTGGGTTGAAAATGCATTTTCAATAGCATTCTGAGAAGAAAGAGGAATTTTATTATATTTTTGGTTTTTATAGTGTTCAAAAACAATTTTATCAAATTCATCATTATTCATTTATATCTCCTCCTTTTTTATATAATTGTTGTAATTTTTGTTTTGCACGTAGTATTTTACTTTTGACAGTATTAACATTAATGTTTAAGATTTTAGATATTTCAGTTGGAGTATACATATTTTTATAATATAATGTAAGTATTAATCTTTCATCTTTAGATAATCTTCTTATTAATAAATCAAAATCAATATCATTTTCTTTTTCTTGATTATCTTGTTCAGTATAGAATTTATTTATATCTGTTAATGAAGAAATTTTATTAAAAAGTATATGTTGTTTTTCTTTTTTTCTATAGATATCATGACATTTATTAATTAAGATTCTTATAATCCACGTTTTAAAAAAATTATAATCTTTTAAGGTATTTAGTTTTTTATAAGAGGTTATTATAGTTTCTTGTAGAGCATCATTGATATCTTCTATATTATCTAACTGAGAATAGGCTATTTTATATAGTTCTACTTGAAATAATTTAATCAATTCAATATATGAATTGTGATCGCCTTCTAATGAACGGGTTATTAAATCTTTCATTTTTATCTCCTTTCAGCATTTATTATATATTTTGTTTAATTACAATTCAATAAAAAATATATAAAATAAAAGTAAAAAAAATTAACTTTTTTTTACTTTATATGTTTTAATTGGTGTTTTTTTGTTATTATATTAAGACAAGATAATATCTATAAAATTATATTATCAGATTACACAATGGTGGTCATTTTTTCCAAGGTAGAGGACAAACATCAGACACAGATGCTTAAGAATATTTAGCACAATTGGCTGTAGAAAATGGTATAAATCAATCAAGATAGGAGTGATAATTATGAATAAAAAGAAAAAAGCAATAATGATTACTATAAGTATAATAATAGTTCTATTATTAGCAATTGTTTTTTCTAGCAATAACAAAAATTTTAATAGTAACAATAGTGTAGAAAATAATTCTCAAATAGTAGAAGGACCAAAAAATATAGTTACTGAATATACTGGGACTTTGCCTAGTGATACTGGTTTAACTGTATCTGGAGTTTCGAAAAAATTTAATCAGGATATTATATCTCAAGTAAATATTGCATATTTATTGGGGTGTGAAAATATTACAGAAACAACAAATTTTGAAGATTATATTAATAAGAATATTACTAAAAATGGTATTTTTATATCAAATGTTAGTGGATATACTAAAACAGACAATCCTTATGACTTTATAAAAGAAAATACTGTTTTTATGAAAGAACTGCTTTCAGCAATTGGATTCTCATATGATATAGAAAATAATTATTTAGTAGATAATAAATCTACCAGTGAACTAGAAAGTAAAATAAATAAAGTAATTTCTAGTAATAAAAAAGTTATAATAGGATTTCTTCCTGAATACTATGTTTATATTAATGATATAGATAATGGACTTGGTTTTGGAGGATATAGCAATTCATCATATGTAAACTTAAAACCATATAACAATATATATACATTTATATTTGATTTTAATTCAAGTAATAAAGATGATTTCTTTAGTATGATGGAAGAAATTGCAAACTTAGCTGACTAATTACTATTTTTTCTTAATAATCTTAATTATTAACATAGATCTGCTTTTTTTATAAAGTAGGTCTATTAATTATTTTTCCATTTTACTTATTTTATGATTTAATCATGATAGAATAAATAATAAAAATTATTTGTAACGAAATGTTCATTTGTAAGTATTATATATGTGATTAACAGACGAAATGTAAATTAAAATAAAAAATTGTATTTTTTTGTAACAAAAATCGGTTTTGAAAGTAATATAGGTGGAACAAAAAATGAATTATAATTTTGAAGATATTTATAAAAAATACTATAGTAGTTTAAATAAATATTTGTTTTCTTTAACTAAGAATGAGGATTTAGCGGAAGAACTAACTCAAGAAACTTTTTTCAAGGCTTTAAAGAATATTAGTAAATATGATGAAAAATATAAAATGCTTACATGGCTATGTCAAATAGGTAAAAATACATATTATTCATTATATAAAAAAGATAAAAAGATTGAGGTACTTGATGATTCAATTCCTAGTGAAGAAAATGAGATAGTTGACAAGATAATTGATAGTGAAACTAATAAGGAATTGTTAAAAATAATTCATTCATTAGATGAACCTTATAAGGAAGTGTTTACCTTAAGGAATTATGGAGAATTATCATTTAAAGAAATTTCTGATATATTTGGAAAAACCGAAAGCTGGGCAAGAGTTATCTGTTATCGAGCAAAATTAAAGATTAAGGAGGAATTAAAGGATGAATAAAGATTGTGAAATAGTAAGAGACATGATTCCTTTATATATAGATGATGTTTGTTCTAATGGAACTAAAGAATTAGTGAAAAAACATTTAGAAAATTGTAATGAATGCCAGGAAATTTTTCAAACTATGAGAAAAAATGAAAAAAACGAAAATTCTAATGAAAAAGAATCTTTAAAAAGTTTTAATAATAAAATTAAGAAAAATAAAATAAAAGCAATAGTAATTTCTTTAATAGTTTTTGTTATAGTAATAATACTTATAAAATATATTTATAGTTGTATTTTATTTAATTACATAATAAATAAAGCACAAAAATTTAGTAAGAGTAATAATATGTATATTCAAAGTATGGAAAATTCTTTAGGTGATGAAGTGTTTGTAGCTAAAGAATATTATAAGAATGGAAAATTTAAAGTAGTTTATGCAACTTATAGGAATGATGGAATCGAATCACTTTATACTAAATATACATCAGTTGATTCAGATGAGTCTATATTTATATATCCTGATAATAGAGCTGTAATTCAAAAAGGACAAAAAATATTTAACACTGAAACTATGCTAAAAGGTATTCCATTTGTTTATAATAATGAGTTATGGTTTAGAACAGTAACACCAATTTTTTTAAGCATTAAGTCTAAAAAAATTAATGTAGGATCTTATTCTAATGAAGGAAAAAAATGTTATGTTTTACAAGATAAGTTTGATATTGGAATGAATTGGGAGATTTGGTTAGATAAAGAAACTGGATTACCACTTAAAGAAATAAACATAGATGGAATGAAAACATATTATTCAGATAATAAAGAAGAAAATATTGATGAAAGTAAAATAGACGACTATTTAAAGGAAAAACAAGACATATTAATAAAATCTGGTGATGGGATTACGGAATTCAGATATGAATTTGATGTAGTAACAGATGAAGATGTAGAAGTGCCAGATTTATCACAATATAAGGTAGAAATAAAAGAAAAATAGAATTTTCTGGGCGATTTACAATATTTTTGTATAGCTTGCATGATGATAAGAGTAATGCCTGTTTCAGTTTGTACTACTGTTGTAGCTCTAAGAAAAAATTATATAAATTGACACTTATAAGAAATAATGGTAAAATATAAAGTATAACAATGTTATATAAAATTGTCAAAAGATGAATGGGGGGATTCATATGAAAAAGAAATATATATTAGTAGTTGTAATTGTTTTAGGTTTGATTTTGATTTTTCTTAGTATATTAGGAGTAAAAAAATATAATATAATTAAAGAAATAATACAAAAATCAGATGAATATTGCAATAAAGAAAATGTTTATCATAAAATTTCTGCTACAGATTCTTCATTAGCATATGTTGAATTATTTAAAAATAAAGAAAAAGAAAAAATTGTTGTTGAAAAAAATGAAGATAAAACAAAACTCATACAGTATATTACAACAGATGGATACAAAACATATTTTGAAGATACTAATGGTGAAATAACAGAAATGAGCCAAAATCAAAAAATATTTCCTATTGATACGATTACTATATATTTAGTATTTAAAGATAGAGCAAATATGTTTTTCAATTCTATATTTGCAAATATAAAGTCTGAAAAAGATGGAGATAAAGAATATTTTGTTATAACAGACATTAATTGTCAAGCTACTGAATATGGTACTAAGGCAAAATATTATATAAATAAAGAAAATGGCTTGGTAGAAAAAATAGAAATGAAGCATGAAGATAATAGCGTAAGTATAGTTACTCATGAATATAAATTTGATGTTGTAACAGATAAGGATTTTTAGATATAAGGAAAAAATATACAAGAATAGAATAAATTCTATTCTTGTATATTTTATTCTAACGGAAACCACCGCCTCCGCCACCACCACCGAAGGAACCACCTCCTCCGCCTCCAGAAGAGAATCCACCTCCACCAGAAGAATAGCTTTCAGCTCTACTTTTTGCTGTATTTGCAGCAGAAATACCATTATTTGAACATAATGCAATATAATAAAAATTATCATATGATGTAAAATGTGATTGTTCAATTAAGTCTGGATAAAGTTCTTTAAATTGTTTTGCAACAGTTTTTGCAATTCCAAGCATTTGTGCAAATATTAGATAATCTTCAAATAAAGAAACTTCTATTGCTTCTCTTTCATGTATTAAAGTATAATCAATTAAATATTTCTTTAAACCGGCAATTTGTATGGCTTCATTTCTTATCTCAGGAGTAACTGTAAATACAGTTGATTTAAATATTTTTAAAGTTGTTTTTTCATGTGGTATTAAAAATCCATTAATAACTAAATCTTGTTTTTCTTCTTTTAAAATATTTTCAAACCAATTAAGTATTTTTGAATAATTATTTCTACACCATCTTTCAAATTCTTTATTTTCTAATATTCCGTCACCACTTGCACGATAAAGCAAGTCAAATATCTCTTTTTCTTTAACATTTGTAATTAACTCTGTTTTAGCACCATTTAAGATAATAACAGTATTTTCTTTTTTAAAGATTACACCTTGTTCTTTTTGTTCTAATTTAATTAAAGAATCTTTTAACCACTTTAATATAATTGCACCAAGTATATCTGTCTTATTTTTTAGTAATCCATAATTATATGCAATATAGTAAGCTCTAAATAAATTTCCATTACAAGGAATATCTCTATAATAATCTAAATCTAATGGCATTTTTTTACCGTTTTCTCCAAAATCAAGTGATTCAGGATTTGATTTTACAGCAATTAAAATTATAATTATTGCAAATGTTAAAATTGATATTATAAAAGAAAATAGTCCAAAAATAATATTGAAAAATGATGAGCCATTTGATGAACTATATGAAGAATTGTCTACATAATGTTTGGCTCCATCTTCTGCCATATTTAAATAATGATTAAAATCATAATCTAATTTATTATTACAATTAAAACTTTCCAAAGGAAATTGGACTAATATTGTCATATATTCATCTGTCGCTAAATTTCCATCTGACTGCATTTCAATATAACCATCATAAACATATGCTGTTCCACCATAATTGCCATAGCCCCAAACTCCAACAGAATCTGGAATATTAAAATTAGAATGAATTTTGATATATACATTTCCAATTGAATTTGAAAAATCATATGGAATTAATGTCCAATATATCATTTGTGAATCTGAAAGTTCAGAAACGAAATTTGAGATATTGTATTTTATAGTATAAGTATGTGAACCATAAGTGCTTATTCCCCAACAAAGTTCAACACCATTTGATAATCTATTTATACCACATTTGTAAGCTTTGTCAGATAAAGTACCTGATGTATTCCAAGTTGATAGTGTAGTATATTTTGTTCCATTTTCTGAAACTGTTAAATTAGATATTTCTGAATTTCCCAAATTATAATATGGGTGATATACTTCAGTTCCTTGAGATGTTTTACATTTCCATATTTCTGTTACAGATGCATTACCATTATCATCAATGGCAATATCCATAGATATACTATTTATAGAATTTGCTTCTACTTTTGGAAATAGACTAAGCAAAATCAGTGAAAAAATAGTAAGCAAAAAAATCTTAATTGTTTTTTTCATTAAAAATCCCCTTTTTTATAAAATTTATTTTTGTAAAATATAAATTAGTCTAAATTTTCTCCTATTGTATTTTTTATTCTAGTAAGTTCTGTTTGTAAAGTAGAATAAGTATTTGAACTAATAATATGATTTCCAGAATTATAGTTATTAAGAGCCTTTTCAATATCCATAACAAGGTATTTTTGTTTATTTTTTGATGTGTTTTTATACATATATATTGGTGTATATGTAACTTTTTCAATAGATGTTTTATCTGTTTCACCATTTTTAGTTAATTCAATATTTAATATAATAGAATTACGAGTTCTTTCCTTAGTTTGACCAGACATAAAATTTCCTAGTGAATATATAACAAATCCGTCTTTTGTAGAGCCATCATCAAGAGTAATTGTCCTTTTTTCCATTGGTTGTAAAACATGTGGATGACTACCTAATATTATATCTGTACCATTTTGAAATAATAGGTTAGCAAGTCTTTCTTGCTCCTTATTTTGAGTGTTTTGGTATTCAATTCCCCAATGCATACTAACACAAATTAAATCAGGATTTTGTTCTTTTGCTAATGCTAATTGATTTAAGATTAAGTCATCACTAATTAAATTTACGGAATAGTCTCTTTGTGAAGAAACAGGAATACCATTAGTGCCGTAAGTAAAAGACAAAAATGCAATTTTTATACCATTTACATCTTTTATTAAAACTGTATTTTGTTCTTCACTACTTCTAGATGTTCCAGTATGTGAAATTCCAGCATCATCTAAATAATTTAAAGTACTAACTAATCCTTTATATCCAGTATCCATACAATGATTATTTGCAGTTGAAACAACATCAATACCAAAATCTTTTAAATTATATGCTAATTGTTCAGGAGTATTGAATGTTGGATAATTGCTATAACCTCTTTCAGCACCTGCAAAAGTTGTTTCAAGGTTTCCAATTGCAATATCAGCATTAGAAATATAATCTTTTATATCTGAAAAAACATAAGAAAAGTCATATGTAGATCCATTAAATGCATCTTGATATTGAGAATTATGGCACATTATATCACCAATAACACTCATATTTATAGTTATATCTTCTTTTTTTGGAATATCAATAACTAATTCTGTATCTTTTGTGTTTTCTGTTGGTTGAGTTTCTGAAGATGAAATTTCCTGTGTTTTTTTATTTAATGATGAAAAATGTTCAATTCCAAATAAGATTAACATTGTAAAAATGGCAATTGAAATAAATAATAAAATTTTCTTACGCATAGTTAAAATCTCCTTTCATTTTATAAACAAAATTTATCATATTACGACAAAAAAAGCAATAGTGAAAAATGTATGAAATGTCTTGTTAAAATTGTAAAATTGTGGTATAGTAGATAAGCGATAAGAAGCGGAAAAGTAAAATTAAGGAGGAGATAACATGTTAACTGCAACAGGAGTAACAGTTAGATTTGGAAAAAGAGTATTATTTGAAGATGTAAATATAAAATTTGGTAAAGGAAATTGTTATGGAATAATAGGAGCAAATGGTGCTGGAAAATCAACATTTTTAAAAGTTTTATCAGGAGAATTAGAACCAAGTAAAGGAGAAGTATCACTTGAAAAAGGAGAAAGACTTTCTATACTAAAACAGGATCACTTTGCTTTTGAAGAATATACAGTAATGGATACTGTAATAATGGGGAACAAAGAGTTATATGACATAATGAAAGAGAAAGATGCAATATATATGAAACCAGATTTTTCAGAAGAAGATGGAATGAAAGCTGCAAAATTAGAAGAAAGATTTGCAGAATTAGATGGTTGGAATGCTGAATCAGATGCAGCAATGCTTTTAAATGATTTAGGAATAATACCTGAAAATCATTATAAATTAATGAGTGAAATAGAAGCAAGAGATAAGGTAAAAGTATTGCTTGCACAGGCTCTATTTGGAAATCCAGATGTATTATTACTAGATGAACCAACAAATGACTTAGATTTAAAAAGTATTAATTGGTTACAAGAATTTTTAATTAACTTTGAAAACACTGTAATTGTAGTATCACATGATAGATATTTCTTAAACAAAGTTTGTACACATATTGCAGATGTTGACTTTGGAAAAATAAAAGTATATCCAGGCAACTATGATTTCTGGTATGAATCAAGTCAATTAGCATTAAAACAAATGAAAGAACAAAATAAGAAGAAAGAAGAAAAAATTAAAGAATTACAAGACTTTATTGCAAGATTTAGTGCTAATGCTTCAAAATCAAAACAAGCTACATCAAGAAAGAAAACATTAGAAAAAATAGAGTTAGATGAAATAAAACCATCAAATAGAAAGTATCCATATGTTGATTTTAAACCAGATAGAGAACCAGGAAAAGAAATATTACAAGTAAAAAATATATCTAAAACAATAAATGGAGAAAAAATATTGGATAATATATCGTTTACAGTAAAAACAGGTGATAAAATAGCCTTTTTAGCAGATAATGAAAATGCCAAAACAGTATTATTTCAAATAATTGCAGGTGAAATGGAACCAGATGAAGGAGAACTTATTTGGGGAACAACAATTACTAAGTCTTATTTTCCAAAAGATAATAATTATTTGTTTGATGTTGATGAAAATTTAACAGAATGGTTAAGAAAATACTCAAAAGATCCAGATGAAACATATGTTAGAGGATTTTTAGGAAGAATGTTATTTTCAGGTGATGAATCATTAAAACAAGCAAGAGTTATATCTGGTGGAGAAAAAGTAAGATGTGTACTTGCGAAAATGATGTTATCAGGTGCAAATTTCTTAATATTTGACGAACCAACAAACCATTTGGATATGGAAAGTATTACATCTGTAAATGATGGAATGAGCAAATTTAAAGGAAATATCTTATTTACATCACATGACCATCAATTAACACAAACAGTTGCAAATAGAATTATTGATATAAAAGCTGATAAGGTCATTGATAGAGAAGTTACATATAATGAATATTTAGGAATTGAATAGTTTTTAAAAGAATTTCTTATGATAAAATTCATATTGAAATTCTTTTTTTCTTAAATATTAATAAGGATTTTAATGAAAAATATATTGATTTTATAAAAGAAAATTGTTATATTAATATTAATAGTTTTATACAAAGGAGAAACTTTTATGAATTATTTAAAAAGACAAAATGGAATAACAATGATATCATTAGTTGTAACAATAATTGTTTTAGTCATATTATCTAGTATGGTTACGCATACGGGAATAAGTTCTATAAAAAATACTAGATTTGAGAGATTTAAAAATGAATTAGAAATTGTACAAAAAAATGTAGATGTTTGGTATGAACAAACAGTTGAAAAGTCAACTGATGAAATTATGCTTGGATCACCAATTACAGCAGATAGAAAGACTGAATTTGATAGTTTAATTACAAAGGTAGCGCAAATCGTTAATAATTCTGGTGATCAAAATAGTTCAAAAACAGTTACAGTAAAAACAGATATAAATAGGTATAGATATTTTGGAGAAAATGAATTTACAGATTTGCAAATAGATGGAATAGAAAATGAATATCTTATAGATATAAAAAGTCAAGTTGCTATTTTTATTGGAGGATATGAATTTGAAGATATAAAATATTATATGTTAGATCAAATTAGAGACGTAACAAGAGGTGGAAGTAGCATAGGAGAATATATAAAAATTTCTAGTTTTTCAATTGAAAGTAATATAGAAATGACATATAAAGATAAAAGAACAATTATAGCAGATATAAAACCAGAAAATGCAAATGAAGAGTTAACATGGAGCTCATCAAACACTGAAGTTGTAGATGTTAAAGGTGTTACTGGAAGTAATAATATGGCAGAATTGACTGCAAATGATCAAGGAACAGCATTAATAAGAGTTTCTAATAAAAGTTTAACAATAATTAAAGAATGCAAAGTAACAGTAAAGAAGAAGTTAGTAACAACTTTAACTGCATTTCAATCTGAAAAAGTTGAAGCAGTTGATAGATATGGAAATTGTATTGTTGTTCCAAAAGGATTTAGATATGTAGAAGGAGACAATATAAAAAATGGTATTGTTATAGAAGATGAAGAAGGAAATCAATTTGTATGGATACCAGTAAGTAACATTTCTTCTAGTGATGTATCTAATGAAAAAAATGTATTAAATTATGATGGCAGTAAATTCCTTATTTTTCTGGGAAGATACAATAAATTGTCAAATGGTTCTTTTTCACCAGAACAACTTGCAAGTGATTATTCAAAGGAATCTGAGTTGACAATAGATAATATAAAATATAGAGAAATTTCAACTTCTAGTCAAGGAACATCAGGTAGCGGAAATAGTGGAAATAATGCTACAGCATTTGATTTAAATGGATTTATAAGTAGTGTAGAGAAAAATAAAGGATTTTACTATGCAAGATATGAAGCAAGTAAAGGGTCTGATGGAAAAGCAAAATCAAAAGCAAATCAAAATGCTTGGACTGGAATAACACAACTTGAAGCATCTAGTAAAAGTAGGTCGATGTACACTACTAATAATGGTGTAAGAACAGATTTAATAAATAGTTATGCATGGTCTACTGCATTAGAATATATTAACAAAATGGGAAGTAGTGATTATATTAACAAGAAAAATACAGTAACATCAATATTAAAAACAGGGCAATCAGGAGATAAAGCTTGCAATATATATGATATGTCAGGAAATATAAGTGAATGGACGACAGAAACAGCAACAAATTCAACAGGAAAATGTACATATATAGGTGGAGGGATAGGCCAACAACAAGGAACAGCTTTTTCAAGATATGTATCAGATACAGTAAGCAAAAGTAATTCAATATCCTTTAGAGTAATAATGTATATTGATAACTAATGAAATGTGAAAATTTAGTGAAATATATTTACAAAATAAAATGCAAATGATAATATAAGTTCGAAAAAGAACTTATATTATTTTTGTCTTAGGGAACAGCTAAATTAAGACAAAATAATAAAAAATAGGAGGAAAAATTTGTGATTCAAGTAGAAAATATTACTAAAAGGTACGGAAACTTTACGGCCGTAGATGGTATAAGTTTTGATATTGATGAAGGAGAAATTGTTGGATTTTTAGGTCCAAATGGAGCAGGAAAAAGTACAACGATGAATATGATAACAGGATTTATAGAACCATCAGATGGAAGAATTATTGTTGATGGATATGATATATCAAAAAAGCCCCAAAAAGCAAAAAGACAAATTGGATATATGCCAGAAGGAGTACCATTATATAGTGATTTGACAGTAAAAGAATTTGTTACATACATGGCAGACTTAAAAGGGTGTGAGAAAAAGACAAAAAAAGAAGAAATCAAGAAAGTATTAGAAGAAACAGGCTTAACAGAAGTTCAAAATAAGTTAACAAAAAATCTTTCAAGAGGTTATAAACAAAGAGTTAGTATGGCAGGTGCATTAGTAGGAAATCCGAAAGTAATAATATTAGACGAACCAACAGTTGGGTTAGACCCTAAACAAGTAACGGAAATTAGAACATTAATAAAAAATTTAGGAAAAAAACATACAGTTATATTAAGCTCACATATTTTATCAGAGGTAAGTCAAATTTGTAATAGAGTAATAATTATAAACAAAGGTAAAATAGTTGCAATAGATACTCCTGAAAATCTTGAAAATAAAGTTGCTCAAAATAATGTAGTATATGTTACAGTTGAAGATCCGGAAAACAAAATGGATAGCATAAAAGAAAAATTAAATAATATAAAAGATATACAATTTGTTGTAGAAAATGAAGATAAAACAAAAAAATATATAATTAAAGGTGAGAGAGATATAGACTTAAGGAAAGAAATATTTGAGACATTATCAAAAGAAGGAATAACAATATTTGAAATGAAAAAAGCTGATGCAACATTAGAAGACGCATTTATGAAATTAATAAATGATTCTACAAATTCAAACAATACAACAGAAGAAAATGATCAAGAGAATCAAAACGATGATAAAGACGAAAAAGAAATTAGTGAAAAAGAAAATAAAAAGGAGGACAAATAATGTTTGCAATATTAAAAAAAGAATTTAAAAGTTATTTCTTATCTCCTATAGGATATGTTGTAATAGGAATATTCTTATTTGTATTTAGCGTATTTTTCTATTTAACAGTAATAAGCAGTCCAACAGTTGATTTAGGAGCATTATATTATTATACAGCATTATATGGATTAATAATTATTGCACCGATATTAACAATGAGAATGTTTGCAGAAGAAAGAAAGTCTGGAACAGAGCAATTAATATTAACATCACCAGTAAGTATGGTTGGTGTAGTATTTGGAAAATTTATAGCAGCAATGTGTGTAATAATCATAACATTATTAGTATCATTTATGTATTTCTTTATTGTAAAATTTTTTGGGGAACCTAATCTTTCAGCAGTATTAGTACATATGTTAGGATTTATATTAGTAAGTGCAGCAGCAATATCAATAGGAATGTTTGCATCAAGTATTACAGAAAATCAAATAATTGCTGGAATAATAACAATTGCATTTTTAGTAATGACATTATTTATGCAAGATCTTAATAGTTTTTTTGAAAATCTTTCTATAATGAATTTTTATAGTTATTTTCCAAGAGGAGTAATATCATTGAAAGAAATAATTGGATTAACATCATTTACAGCAATGTTTATATCATTCACAATAATTGTAATGCAAAGACGAAAATTAGTAAAATAGTTTAAGAAAGGGAAAGAGAAAAATTGAAAAAGTTTTTAGAAATCATAAAAAACAAATGGCTGATAAAAGGAACTACTACTTTATTATTAGTTTTGATAGTAATAGCTTGTTATATTGGGTTAAATATGCTAGTTGAAAAAGTAAATGTTGAAAATTTAGATTTTACAGAGAAAAAATTGTATTCATTATCAGATGAAACAAAAACAAAACTAAGTGATTTAAATCAAGATGTAACAATACAATTAATTAATGCAACAAATTATAGATATTTAATAGATTATGCTAAAAAATATACAATATTAAATAATCGAATAAAAGTTGAAGAAATTTCAGATTTATCATCAAGAATAGATTTAAAAACAAAATATAATTTAAGTGATACAGATATGTTGATTGTAATAAAAGAAGGAGAAAAAGAAAAAACATTAACATCAAATGATTTATCAACATATGATTATTCTACAAATAAACAAATAGATTTAACAGAAGAAGCAATTACAAATGCTATAGTGGAACTTTCAATGGATAAAAAGCCTGTAATATATGTTTTATCAAGCAAGTCATATTATCAATCTGAACAAGCTTTATCAAGTGTAACTCAAAAATTGCAAGATGAATCAAATGAAGTTAAATATTTAGATATTTTAACATCAGGTTCAGTACCAGAGGATTGTAATTGTTTAGTAATAACAACTTTAAAAGAGGACTTAAATGAATTAGAAAGAGATAAAATATTAGAATATATTAAAAATGGTGGAAAAATATTGATGTTAACATCTCAAAATGTTTTAAATGTCGAAACACCAAATTTAAATGCAATACTTGCGGAATATGGAATATCAATTAATTTTGGTGCTGTTTTTGAACAAGCTACATCAAAAATGTTACAAAATGCTCCAGAATTTGTAATTGCAGATGTTTCATCTAGTTTTATGAGTAATATAAATATGGCAATGAAAATGTGTTTTGTAGATGCAGGAAGTATACAATTTCAAGATTCAGATAAGTTAAATGAATTAGGTGTAACATATGAAACAATAGCATCTACAGGTTCAACATCTTTTATTAGAACAAATTTTGATATACAATCATATTCAAGAACAGAACAAGATAGTGAAGAAGGCTCATTTATTGTTGGTGCAGATGTTACAAAGAAAATATCTGATGATATTTCATCAGAATTGGTAATTTATTCAAGTGAAGTTAGTGCAATGGATTTACAAATACCTGTTAGTAGTCAATATTACATGTATGCTGTAGATTTGTATAATAATAAAGATATTATATTAAATTCAGTTTCACATTTGACAGAAAGAAATAATACAATAACAATAAGAAAAGATGATGATTCAGAAACATATACAGTTACTGCACAACAAGACTCAATAATAAAAATGATTATATTTATAGTACCAGTAGTAATAATAATATTGGGAGTAATTGTATGGATCATTAGAAAAAGAAGAAAATAATAAAAAAGCATTCAACTTTTAATTTAGAGTTGAATGTTTTTTTGTTATGTATAAAAGCTCATTTTTGTTAATATATTATATATATTGAGAGGTGATATATGATAGAAGTAATATCTATAACATTAGTAATAATTGGGGCATTAATTGGAGCTGGATTTGCATCTGGTCAAGAGATTTTTTCTTTTTTTTATATATATGGAAAAAATGGAATATATGGTATATTAATAATGAGTATATTAATTGGAATATTTATATATAAAAGTTTAAAAATAATTTACCAAAAGCAAGTATATAACTATAATGATTTTTTGAATTTGTTTATTAAAAATACTAAGATAAGAAATGTTATTTTGTGGATAGTTAATTTATTGTTATTAGTTTCTTTTTATATAATGGTAGCAGGATTTGGAGCATATTTCGAACAAGAGATAGGGATAAATAGAATTATAGGGAGTATTGTTTTAAATTTATTATGTGTTATTGTGTTTTTTTCAAATATAAAAGGAGTTTTGAAAGCAAGCAATCTTATTGTTCCATTTCTTATTTTTTTTATATTTTTTATCGGAATAAAAAATATTGTACAAATAAGAACTATAGATTTTCATCAAATGAAAAATAATTGGATATTAAGTATGATTATTTATAATAGTTATAATTTTATTTTATTAATGCCAGTATTAATATCATTAAAAAAGCAAATTACTAAAGAAAAGAATATAAAGAAAGTATCTATATTAGTAACAATTATTATATTAATTCTATCAATAAGTATATTTTTCTTATTATTAAATGCAAATATAAAAGAAATTGAAAATCAAGAAATGCCAATTGTATATATAATAAGTAATTATTTTAATAAGTATAAAAAAATATATGCATTTATAGTTTTAGCTTCAATTTTTACAACAGCAATTTCTGTTGGAATAGGTTTTCTTCAGAATATAAGTAAAAATAGTAATAGTTATCCACAATTTGTGCTATTTATGTGTATAACGAGTTTGCTTATGAGCAATATTGGTTTTTCAAAATTATTAAATTTTATATATCCTGTATTTGGATATATAGGGATATTACAAATTGTTATTATATTTTTTATAAATTAAATATTAAAAGTATAAGTTAAATAAAATTTAATAATTATATTGTAAAATCTATATAAATTGTGATAAACTAAAGAATATTATAGGTGAAAGGAAACAAAAGTAAAATGAAAGATTTTTTAGCAAATGAGCTTCAGAATCGACGAAGAAATAGAGTAATAAAATTTACAATATTATTAATATTTATATTAATTATTATTACAACAATTGTATTAACATGTGTATATTTTTACAATGTAAATTTTCGAAAATGGTGTGATGAAAAAATAATAAATAAGGAAGTAGCGCAATCTAAAGTAAAAAGTATAACTATAAACAAAGATGAAAATGTTCAAGTTTTTGCTTATGATAAATATATTTGTATATTAAGAAAAAAGACATTAGAATTTTATAATAGAATTGGTTCAAAAGAAGGAGCTATAGAAATAGATATTACTAATGCCGAATTCTCTGCTGCAGGAAGATATTTGGCTGTTTGTGAAAAAAATGGACAAAAAATTTGTCTAATTTCAGGAAAAGAGAAAATGTATGAAAATAATATTGAAGGAAATATTACACAAATAAGTGTTAACAGAAATGGTTATTTATCTGTTGTAATATCAAATACAAGTTATAAATCTGTAGTTGATGTATTTGATAGAAATGGAAAAGAAATATTTAAAACAAATTTAAGAACAGCGAGAGTAGTAGATGTTAGTATTTCGCAAGATAGTAAATATCTAGCTATAGCTGAAGTAGATTTATCAGGAATAATAATAAAATCTAGTGTACAAATTGTATCAATGGATTTGGCGCAGACAAATCCAGATGAAGCATTTATAAATAAATATGAAGCAACAACTGGAAAATTAATAATGAAAATAAAATATCAGGAAAATAATAGACTTATTTGTATGTATAATGATTCTATAGATATATTTTATGAAAATGAAAACAAAGAATTTGTAAAATATGATGAAAAAAAATTAGCATTTACAACAATAAATTTAAACAATAGAATTGTTTTAATTGAAGAAACATCATCAGGTGAATATACATCAGATACATATTTGGATATAGTAAATCCTAACAATAATAAAAAGAAACAGTACATTACAAGTAATGTTGCAAAGGCTTTAACAACATCAGAAAATAAGATTGCAATAAACTTTGGAACAGAACTACATATTGTAAATACTAATGGGATTTTAATAAAAAGATATAAATCTAATTCAGAAATTAATAATGTAGTTATGACAGATAATTTAGTAGCAATAGTATATAGTGATAATATTGCAATAATAAATTTTTAATAAAAGTAAGGAGAGAAGAATGGGAATAGTTTTAGATGTAATATTAATAGTAATAATATTATTAAATGTGATTATATGTTATAAAAAAGGTTTAGTAAAATTAGCGGTTGGATTAGTGGCAGTAATAGTATCTTTAATTCTTGCGATGATATTATATAAACCAGTTACGAATATAATTATAAAAAATACAGAAATAGATGAAAAGATTAAAGAATCAATAATAAATACTCTTACAACAGAGAGTAATGAAAATGATACATCAGATAAAGGAATGATGCAATATATGCAATCATACGTTGATGATGCTGTAAATAAAACAAAAAATGAGATTGTAATTGAGGCATCAGAAGTTGTTTCTACTAAAATCATTAATGTATGTGCATTTTTAGGAATTTTTGTAGTTGTTAGAATATTAGCAATTTTATTAACAATAATAGCAGATTTGATAATGAGCTTACCAATATTAAAACAGTTTAATAAAGCTGGAGGCATTATATATGGAATTTTAAAAGCACTTATAATTATATATATAATATTAGCAATAATATTTGCAATAACATATATAACAGGAAATACAACAATTTCAAATGTTATATCAGAAACATATATTACAAAAATATTTTATAATAATAATGTTCTATTAAATTTTATATTTAAAAAATAGGCATTAAAATGTGAAATGTTTGTGAATATTTTATTAATTATTTGTATAAATATTGAAATAAAAATATTATTCTGCTATAGTATATTTGGAAAAAATATATAGGAGAGGATTTATTTGAAAAAGAAGAAAAAGAAGTCAAAAGTAGTAAAAAAAATATTATTTTTGATAATTATATTATTAATAATATGTGTAGGAATCTTTGGGTATAAAACACATGTTAATGGAGGAGGAGTTCAAGGATTATTAGCAACTTTGGTTGGAAATGATAGAGAAACGCTGGAAGAATTAGAGCCAATACAGTTTTTGTTATTAGGTGTAAGTACTGACTTGGGCGGAAAAATTACAGATACAATAATGGTTGCAACATATAATCCAAAAGATCAAACAGCATCATTATTATCTATACCAAGAGATACATATACAGGGAAAGATCATTCTCAAGGAACACCAAATGAAAAAATAAATGCATTATATACAAAAGGGATTGATAGAATACTTGCAAAAGTAAATGAATTGACAGGCCTTGATTTAAAATATTATATGGTTGTTGATAATGAAGCATTAATAAAACTAGTTGATGTAATAGGTGGAGTTGAATTTGATGTTCCAATAAATATGAATTATCATGATGATACACAAGGATTAAGTATAGAATTAAGTAAAGGATTACAAGTTCTTGATGGAAATCATGCAGAACAGCTATTGAGATTTAGAAAAAATGATGATGGGACGGGCTATCCTGCAGAATATGGTTCTGATGATATTGGAAGAATGAAAACACAAAGAAATTTCATAATGGCAACAGCAAAGCAAACTTTACAGGCTAAAAATATATTTAAAATAAAAGATATAATAGATATTATATATGAATATGTAGAAACTAATATTTCAATATCAAATATAAAATCATATGTACCATATGCAATTAATTTTAATGTAGAAAATTTAAAGAGTGTTGTATTACCAGGTACTTCAGTAGGACCAACACAGAGTGGAAATTTATATGCACCATATTGGTTTATATTAACAAATAAAACAGAAGCAAAGAAATTAGTTGAATCATTGTATTTCGAAAATGAAGAAAATGAAGAAGAAACTTCTAATACAGATAACAATGGACAAGTTATTGATATTCCAACAAGTGAAACTAATGAAATAAAGATAGAAGTGTTAAATGCTTCTGGTTCAAAAAATAAATTAAACAAAGTTCAAAAACTATTAAAAGAAAAAGGATATAATGTGAAAACAAATGATGTTGAAGTTATATCTAAAACGACAATAATCAATAATACAGATGTTGATGGAAAATATATAGAACAAATACAAGAATTATTAGGAGTTGGTGTTTTATCTTCAAGTGCAACAGCTTCTAATAATACAGATGTTACAATTATAATTGGAAAAGATTATAAATAAAAGTGGAGGGAAAATCTCCCTCCATAATTTATATCAAATTAATTTTATTCAAGATTAAATTTATATACAGAACTATTTTTTCTTAAATTTTTTTTATTATTCTTTTGTTTTTTTCGTTTATGTGAGAAAAATTCAGCTATTAATATTAGAACAATTATTGCTAATAAAATTTGAAGAAGTGTTTCTATAAAATTCGATTTTATAACATCATTTTCAGCTATTAAATCAGCTTCGTAAATTATACCATCAATGTTATAAGAAATTTTTCCTAGAATAGCATCTTTTGCAATTGGAGCAGAAATATTTTCTTTTATTTCTATAGAAGGAATTAGGCTTGTGGTATCAAAATTTGATTGAAATGTAGTAGAAAGAGAAGCATTGGCAATTAAATTTAATGTTTGAGTATCTTTGGTAGCATTTTTTACTTTTATTTCAGCAACTTTTGTTCCTTCATTTAAAAATTTTTTGATTTCATAATTTTCAAAACCAAAATTAAAAAGATTTTTTGCATCTACATATCGTCCACTTTGACCGTTTTCAGTAGCTTCAGCGCCTAACATAACAGCAATTAATTCGATTCCATCTTTTTTTGCACCAGCAATTAAACAATTTTTAGCTTGTGTAGTAAAACCAGTTTTTATTCCTATAGCATATTCATAATAATATCTATTAGATGAATCTAATAAACTATTTGTATTTTTAAAATATCGTTCTTCAGGATATAAATCTGTTGCTGAAAATTTACAACTTTTTTTGTTAACTATATTTCTAAATGTTTCATTTCTCATGCAATATTTAGCTATAAGAGCCATATCATAAGCTGTTGAATAATGATTAACGTCATGAATTCCACTAGGATTAGTAAAATGAGTATTTGTGCAACCAAGTTCTAATGCTTTTTGATTCATTAAATTTGCAAAATTTTCAATATTACCAGATATTTCTTCTGCAAAAATATATCCAACTTCGTTTGCAGAGTGTATTAAGAACATTTCTAATAAATCATTTACACTTAAAGATTCTCCAACTTTTATTCCAGCATTTGAATATCCTGAAGGAATTGCCGTTATTGCAGAACGACTTGCTGTTAATTTTGAAGTTAAATTTAATTTTTCAATTGCAATTATAGCTGTTAAAATTTTTGTTGTACTAGCTGGATATAATTGAAGATTCATATCTTTTTGAAGTAAAACTTTTCCTGTTGATGCATCCATTAAAACTGAACCAGCCGAATAAATTTGAAAATCAGAATCTGGTACAGTATCATCTGCAAAAGATAAAGTAGTATATAAATTAAATAAAGTTACAATTAATAATATAATTATAAAAAAACGTTTTTTCATATGTATTAACATCCTTTCTTGTATCAATATAATAACGTATTTTAAGATTAAATTCAAGGATATTAATATAAATTTGAAAAAATTAAGAAAGGATTGATTTTTATGAATATAAAAGATAAATTATTAAAGATTATAAAAAATAAGTTTTTTATAATAGTATGTATAATAGTAATATTAGTTACCTCATATATAATTATAGAGGAAATGATGGTGGATAATAATAATGAGATAGAAATAATTGAAGAAGCAGATGACATATTTAAGAAAGACGAAGAAGAAAAGTTTGAAGAAGAAAAGTTTGAAGAAAAAAATATGCTAAAAGATGAAGTTATTGATGATGTAGAAGAAAAAATAGAAGAAGGTACAGAAAATGTAGAAGATTTCGAAAATGAAGTTATAAATGATAATGAAAAGATATATGTTTATATAACAGGGGAAGTGAATAATCCTGGAATAGTTGTTTTACCTATTGGAAGCAGAATAGTTGATGCAATTGATTATGCAGGTGGGATCACACAAAAGGCTGATATTATGAAAGTCAATTTAGTATATATGTTACAAGATGGAATGAAAGTAAATATTCCAAGTAGTATAGAATTAAAAAATAATCCTAATTTTGAATATATAACAATGAGTTCTGGAGATGAAAAAAATGATAGTAATAAAAATGCAACAACAGTAGATACAAAAAGCGAATCTGCCTTCAAAGTATCTAATGTAAATATTAATACAGCAACACAAACAGAATTAGAAACTTTACCGGGAATAGGTCCATCGTTAGCATTAAAAATTATAAATTACAGAAAAGAAAACGGAAAATTTAAGTCAATAGAGGAATTAAAAAGTGTTAATGGAATAGGAGAGAATAAATATGAAGAAATAAAAAAGTACATATATGTATAACAAAAGAAAGGCAGGGACAAAGTCCCTGCCAAAGAGTTTTACTACATATTATTCACCAGAACCTTCAACAGATTTAATAATTTCCTCTAATTCAAGTTTGCTCAACATGCCATTTTCAAGTAGTTTTTCAACCAAAACGTGGACTAATTTGGAGTGTTCTTTTAAGAGATTTAAGGCCTTATCATATGCATTTTTTATGATTTTGTCAATTTCAGCATTAACTTTATTAGTAATTGTTGAAGTTTGCATATGGTATTGTTCTGTATTAAGAAAAACACGATTTGTTCCTACATCAGAACGCATACCATATCTTGTTACCATATCATATGCATATTTGGTTGCAACATCCAGATCAGAACTTGCTCCAGCATTATATCTTGTGTTTGAAAAAATTGTTTCGGAAATTCTACCAGCAAGATACATACCAATTAGATCAGAATAGTAATCCATGTCTGGACAAGGAGTAATATCTGTTGGATCCAAAACGTTTTGACCTAAATAACTTTCAGTTGGAATAATTGTAATTGCTAATACATCAAAATCAATTAATTTTTTGGAGAAGCGACTAACAATATAATGTCCAACTTCATGGTAAGCAGTAGCACTAATGACATCAGAAGGCATTTTCTTGTATGCTTCAAAGTTAGCTTCAAAGTTTTCAAGGATAGCAGATTGAGTGACATACTTTTGATGAGTTAATTTCGCCGAAACCATAGACAAGTCAACAAGACTAATTGTTCTATCAGGATTACAAGTGGTGTAATCAAAGCAAGAAGAATAAAAAATAATTTTATCAATCATTTTTCTTGAAATTTTTACACCATGGAATTGTTCTAGACGTTTAACAGATTCTTTTAACATAGGATAAACTTCTTCTGCTTTTGGTTCCTTGATTTCAATGGTACGGAATCTACGTTTTAAAGCACCTTCTTTGGAAAAAGCTTTTTGATACTCTTCTTCAGTAGTTGCTCCAATAACAATAGATTTATCCCCTGCAAGAAGAGGTTTTAGAGCATTAGAGAAATCAAGAGATTCGTCATTAGAACATGCACCAGCGCCGACGATCATGTGAATCTCATCAATGAAAAGAATGATATTATCATGTTTTTCAATTAAAGAAATCAAATCTTGATAACGCTGTTCTGCTTGACCTCTGTATGTTGTACCAGATATGAGATTACTTACACTCAGGGATAAAATAATGAAGCTTTTGAATATGCTAGGACAATTGCCGTTTACAATGTCACAGGCCATCTTATAAACAACAGAAGATTTGCCAACGCCGGGTTTTCCGACAAGAATCACATTACGTTTGGTCTTTTTCATTATAGTTTTCCAAATTTTCTTGCACTCTTTATCACGCCCCAATATAGCACTACTCTTCTGATTTTTAAAATTATCATTTAGAATAGTTACACAACCAGAGATAGAATCAGGAATAACTAAAGCAGAATCATCTTCAATGCAAGAATCTAAAAGAGATAGATACTCTACTTGCGAAATTAATTGCTCAATGTTTGTTCCGATATCTGTGAAGAAAGAAAGCATTTGATCATTTAGATTGTTGAAAAGTGCTAAAGTCAAATGAGAAAGAGTCAATTCTTGCTCCTCATCACTTTCTACAAGGATATAAGCAAAGAAAAAGACATTAGCAATCCATTGAGAGAAAATGAAATTTTGAGGATTATCAATATCAGAATCCTTAAGAACACTAATAAAATAATCTCTTTCTTCTATTGTTTCAACTTCTTTTTCGTTAAATCCAAAAGGATTGTTTTTGTAAATGTTTTCGATTAGGTTAATAATTCCTTCTAGATTACAACTTGAGTATTTTGCGATTAAACTGGAAAATTGTTTTTGAGACATCATAGAGTCAAAAAGCAGAAATGTTGTAAGCACCTCAAGTTTAAACTTTGCGGCATTTGAAACCATCCCCCGCACAATAGTTTTTACTTCTTGAGATAAAGAGATGTTTTTCATAGTAGTAACTCCTTTCAAAGTTTTTTATGTAAATATTATAATACCATTTAGGTGATAATGCAAGAGAATAGAAAAAGATATTTTAAAGTTTTATTAGAAATAATACAGGAAAACAAAAAAGATATCTTATTTTGATATCTTTTTTTGGAAAATTTATTCATTTCTAGAGATAAAAAACTCAATAATCTCTCAGATTATTGAGTTTATATTATGGTTGCGGGGGATAGACTCGAACTATCGACCTTTGGGTTATGAGCCCAACGAGCTGCCAACTGCTCCACCCCGCGATGTAATAACAAACTAATTATATAACACTAAATAATGTTTTGTCAATACTTTGAAAAAATAAATTTAATATTTGTATATTATATGCAAATATTATAAAAATATTCCATAAAAAAAGAAAGCTACATATAAATTTGCAGCTCTTGAATTGAATTTGTGTAATTTAGGCATAATATATTAGTGTTAATTGGATTTTTATTTATTTCAAAAAGAAATAGATGATTTGTCGATGTCATCGAATGCCAATTAACATCTAATATATAATAATGCTATGAAAAATAATAAAATAAGAATATTTATTAAAATTCATATTTGTTATTATAGATATAAAACTAAGATATGTTATAGTAAAATAAAATAGTATTTTATAGTTTTTAATAGTAAAAAGATTGAGTGATAAAAAAGAAATTAAAGCATATATTTAGTAAAAATATGTGGAGGTAAAATATGAATATAAAAAAATGGCAAATATTTGCTAGTATATTTTGTTTAATATTAGGAACTATATTGCATTTTACATATGAATGGTTTAACTATAATGTAATAGTAGGCTTATTTAGCACTATAAATGAAAGTGTTTGGGAACATTTAAAATTATTATTTTATCCAATGTTTTTTATTTCTATAATTGGGTATTTTAAAATAGGAAGAAAATTATGTAATTATTGGTATGCTCAAATGTATGGAATTGTTTTTGCTTTGATTTTTGTGGTAGTATTTTTTTATACATATACAGGAATTATAGGAAGAAGTTTCTTTTTATTAGATATTGCTTCATTTATAATAGGAATTCTTTTGGGTGAATATATAGTATACAAAATGCTAAAGCAAAAAGAAATGTGTAAATTAGAAGCATTATCAATAATAACTTCGATAATAATATTGTTATGTTTCTTAATCTTTACAATTTATCCTCCTATACTTCCACTGTTCGAAGATCCTATATATGGGACATTTGGAATTAAATCGATTAAAATAGATTAATAAAAAGGTACAATAAAAATGTACCTTTCTCCAAAAATATTAGTAAATGAGAAAAATATAAAATACTAATATAATAAGAAATAAAAAATATATAAGGAAAGAAATGAACGTTCATATTATGTAATATAAATTAATTATAACATAGGAAAAAAGAAATTTATGCCAAATCTTGTCGATTATTAAAAGAAAAAAATAAAAAAAGTGACAGAAATCACTTGAATTTTCAAAAATAGAGTAATATAGTAAATAACATAATTTCGAAATAATAATATTAAGTGCACACATGAAAAAGGGGGAATAACATTGAAAAACTTTTTTGGAAGTATATTTATTAATCGTGACGAATTAAGAGAGGCAGGAATAGAGTATCCAATAAAAGTAGAATACTATAAAATAACAAATGAAATACCATCTAGACAAAAATTAATATTTGGAATACAAGTAATAAAAACAGAATATAAAGAAAAAATTGGAGTTGAACAAAGGAAAATAGAAAATATTACAAATAGCGAAAAAGAAGTTGATAAAATCTTGTATCAACTAAAAGAAAATGAAGTAACACCTATAGGATTAGAAGATGTTCTAATAGAATTAGAAGAAAAAATAAATATGATATGTTAATGGTATGGGATTTCCTATACCATTTTAAATATGTATAAAATAAATTAAAGGTATTGCCAAAAAAAAAAAAATAAGTTACAATACCAAAAGTAATAAAAAGAGAAGGGAGAAAAGAATATGACAGATAAACTAATAATAGTAGAATCACCAGCTAAAGCTAATACAATAAAAAAGTTCTTGGGTGGAAATACAAAAGTTGTAGCATCAATGGGACATATTCGCGACTTACCAAAATCAAAATTAGGAATAAACATAGAAAATAACTTTGAACCAGAATATATAAATATAAGGGGAAAAGGCGACTTAATAAAAGAATTAAAAACAGATGCTAAAAATGCAAAAAAAGTATATTTAGCAACTGACCCTGACCGTGAAGGAGAAGCAATTGCATGGCATTTATCTAATGTATTAAATGTAGATGAAAAAAAAGTAACAAGAGTAACATTTAATGAAATAACTAAGACAGCAGTTCAAAAAGCTATAAAAGAACCAAGAGATATAGATATTAATTTAGTAGATGCTCAACAAGCAAGAAGAGTATTAGATAGAATTGTTGGATATAAAATAAGTCCAGTTTTATGGAAAAAAGTAAAAAGAGGCTTATCTGCAGGAAGAGTACAATCAGTTGCAGTTAAACTTATAGTTGATAGAGAAGAAGAAATTGAAAAATTTATTCCAGAAGAATATTGGAATATTTATGCAGAACTTCTTGATGAAAAAACAAATAAAAAGTTTGAAGCAAAATTTTATGGAAAAGCAGGTAAAAAGCAAGAAATACATTCTAAGGAAGAAGTTGATAAAATATTATTTGCAATAAAAAAAGCTACATATATTGTTGAAGATGTTAAGAAAAGTGAAAAGAAGAGAACACCTGCACCACCATTTACAACTAGTACAATGCAACAAGAGGCATCAAGAAAAATAGGTTTTTCGATAAAAAAGACAATGTCTGTTGCACAGGGATTGTATGAGGGAGTAAAAATTCAAGACAAAGGAACTGTTGGACTTATAACATATATGAGAACAGATTCGACAAGAATTTCAGAAGAGGCAAGAGCAACTGCAAAAACATATATTACTGAAACATATGGAAAAGATTATTATGAAAATAGATATTATAAGACTAATAAAGAAGCACAAGATGCACATGAGGGTATCAGACCAACATATGCAGAACTAGAACCAGAAAAAATAAAAGACTCTTTGACAAAGGATCAATATAAATTATATAAATTGATATATAATAGATTTATGGCTAGTCAAATGGTATCTGCTATATATGATACAATGTCTGTAACAATAAATGCAAATGATTATACATTTAAAGCAAATGGGCAAAACTTAAAATTTAAAGGATTTATGACATTATATGTAGAAGGAACTGATGAAAAAGAAGAAAAAGAAGCGGGAATGTTACCAGAACTTATACCAAATGAAATTGTTAAATTAGAAAAAATAGAACCAAAACAAAGCTTTACAGAACCACCAGCAAGATATACAGAAGCAAGCTTGGTAAAAACATTAGAAGAAAAAGGAATAGGAAGACCAAGTACATATTCTCCCACAATTACTACTATATTAGAAAGAAGATATATAGAAAAAGAACAAAAACAATTGGTACCAACAGAATTAGGAAAAATAGTAAACAAACTATTGTGCGAAAATTTTGCAGATGTAATAAATGTTGAATTTACTGCGAAAGTAGAAACAGAATTTGATAATATAGCAGAAGGACAAGAAGATTGGAAAAAAATGATAGGAGAATTTTATGGCCCTTTTGAAGAAAATGTAGAAAGAGTTGAAAAAGAACTAGAACATGTAGAACTAGTAGATGAAGTTTCTGATATTCCTTGTGACAAATGTGGAAGAATGATGGTATATAAATATGGGAGATTTGGAAAATTCTTGGCATGTCCTGGATATCCAGAATGTAAAAATACAAAACCAATTATTGAAACAATAGAAGAAAAATGCCCAAAATGTGGTGGTACTATTCAAGTTAGAAAAGCCAAAAGTAAAAGAAAATATTATATATGTGAAAATAATCCTAAATCATGTGATTATATATCTTGGAATAAACCATCAAAAGAAAACAAATAGTGAACGAAATAGAAAACAATGTAAAATAGACTGTGAATGTGTATTTTATGAGGTTTTCTATTTTTTGTTTTTATAACAATAAAAATGTAAAAACAATTTAAAAAACAAAAAATATAAAAAATTTAAAAAAATATGTTGACAAAATATGACATCATGTGTTAATATAGAAAACGTACCAAGCAACAGACAAAAATAATTAAAATTATTACATAAGAATTAGTAAAAAGTAAGACGAAAATCAAACAAAAAACATCAATTACTAGTTTTTTATTTTGCCTCAAAAATGGCAAAAAAAATTTTAAAAATTTTTTTGAAAAGTGTTGACAAAAAGAAAAAGGTATGTTAAAATACAAATCGTTCTACACAAACAGCAGAACGAAAAAAGTACATTGAAAAGTAAACAATGAATCCTTTAGAGAAAAAACCAAACGGTATTCTTTAGAAATAAAGAAGTACCAAAAAGTAAATCAAAAAAGATTAAAAAATTAAAGTTTATAAAAAGAGCTTGAAAAAACTCAAAATTATATTGAGAGTTTGATCCTGGCTCAGGATAAACGCTGGCGGCGCACATAAGACATGCAAGTCGAACGAACTTAACCATTAGTTTACTATTGGAGCGGTTAGTGGCGGACTGGTGAGTAACACGTAAGCAACCTGCCTATCAGAGGGGAACAACAGTTAGAAATGACTGCTAATACCGCATATGCCTTAGAATCACATGGTTCAAAAGGGAAAGGAGCAATCCGCTGATAGATGGGCTTGCGTCTGATTAGCTAGTTGGTGGGGTAACGGCCTACCAAGGCGACGATCAGTAGCCGAACTGAGAGGTTGAACGGCCACATTGGGACTGAGATACGGCCCAGACTCCTACGGGAGGCAGCAGTCGGGAATATTGCGCAATGGAGGAAACTCTGACGCAGTGACGCCGCGTGCAGGAAGAAGGTTTTCGGATTGTAAACTGCTTTAGACAGGGAAGAACAAAGACAGTACCTGTAGAATAAGCTCCGGCTAACTACGTGCCAGCAGCCGCGGTAATACGTAGGGAGCGAGCGTTATCCGGATTTATTGGGTGTAAAGGGTGCGTAGACGGGAAGTCAAGTTAGTTGTGAAATCCCTCGGCTTAACTGAGGAACTGCAACTAAAACTGATTTTCTTGAGTACTGGAGAGGAAAGTGGAATTCCTAGTGTAGCGGTGAAATGCGTAGATATTAGGAGGAACACCGGTGGCGAAGGCGACTTTCTGGACAGAAACTGACGTTGAGGCACGAAAGTGTGGGGAGCAAACAGGATTAGATACCCTGGTAGTCCACACCGTAAACGATGGATACTAGGTGTAGGGGATATTAAAATTCTCTGTGCCGCCGCTAACGCAATAAGTATCCCACCTGGGGAGTACGGCCGCAAGGTTGAAACTCAAAGGAATTGACGGGGGCCCGCAC
>OJNH01000061.1_pt1 | contig 90399 bp, 107 predicted proteins | sample 1597361 | NCBI WGS metagenome assembly OJNH01 (sample SAMEA2452136, study PRJEB22498) | human gut metagenome | biome: human feces; feature: human gut; material: feces | place: Australia | collected 2012
GAAACGAGGTCTGCGAAGCAGGAAGCCCATTGGCTTTAGACAATGGGTAGTTCACAAGTAAATAATAGCATAACATAGAAATATTAAATTTGGATATTCGTTTAAGTGATTTTAGATATTACAAAGTATTTGATGCACAAGAACTAGAATGAAAGGTATAATCTGAAGAATATGAAAATTTATATTTTAAAAGAATATAACACTGAACGCACATTTTGTGTTTCAGAGGATATTTATATGATTAAAAAATGTTTATTAAATAAAGATTATTTTAATCGAGAGTATAATGACTATCCAATTTTGATTATCTGGAAAAACGGAGAAGAAATTGAGCACATTTATGGTAATGATGTATACAAAAGAGTTTTGAATCAATTATATTGAAAAACAGGAGGAGATTATGGAGAAAAATTATGAATTAGAGTTATATAAATTGATTGTAATTCCAGATGAAGATGATAGAGATATTCTGTATGTAAATAAATTTGATTGGGTAAATAATAATGAATTTTGTATATGGGTTAATATTTCCATTATTGGTCATTTTATAGAAAAATTGAAAGACATTTTTGGTTATTCATTTTTTGATGATGATGGTGGTATTGAAGCTAGTATTGGATGTGATGAAATTTGCATCAATTTGGCTAAAGCTTGTGATAGATATGATGTTAATTTCGAGCGAATGTTTCCAAAGAATAAATATACTCGTTAATAGATTGTGAGGTAAAAATGATTTATTGTGAAAATATACATTATCGTACATACAAATTTAACAACTTAGAAAAACTAATAGATTCTCAAAAAGACAAAGATATTTGGGCTTTTGCTTACAAGGAAGATGAAAGAGCTTTAAATTTACTGTGTAAACCAATAAAAGGACAGATAAAAGATACAACTTTTTACGAATACAAATCAAATGGTAAAAATTTAAAGAAGAATGGAACAAAAATTTGTTCGAGATATTTTGCAGATACGTACGAAGAAGCAGTGAATGGATTCAATATATTGATTAGTCAAAGAATTGAATCTCTAAGAGAAGAAATTAGTAGATTAGAAGATATGATAATTAAATAATTATATTTTCGAAATAAAAATAGGAGGAGTTGATTTCGTATTATTGATTACTCACAGTATAAAATTGCAATTATAGATGCGGATCTAATTGGTAAAAAGAAACATAGATTTCCAAATTTAGCTTCTATGAAGATATCTGGATATTGGAAAGAGAAAGGTTCTTGTGTAGAATTAAAAACAGATTATGAAAATCTTAAGTTGTTTGATAAAGTATACATATCTAAGGTATTTACGGATACACCTATCGATCAATCTATTTTAAATCTTAAAAATGTTGAATATGGTGGCACAGGATTCTACTATGACAAATCACCAAAACTTCCAAAAGAAATTGAACATCATATGTCGGATTATCATTATGGATAGAAGAACAAGTGAGAAATGGAACGGACATACGCAAGTTTAAAGAATATACAGATATGAGTATTGTATTTATGACAAGAGGTTGCATAAGACAGTGTAAATTCTGTGTGAATCAGAATTATGCAAAAGCCTCTGTACATAGCAAAATTGAAGAATTTTTTGATCCTTCAAGAAAATATATCTGTTTACTGGATGATAACATTTTTGCTTGTAAAGACTGGAAAAGTATTTTTGATGAACTGATTGCCACAGGGCATAAATTTCAGTTTAAACAGGGAATGGAAATGTTCCAGAAGATGAGGGGGTGAATTAAGTATATGTTAGTACCAGCTATATTGTATAAAGAAGAGATAATTAAAGAGTTTCAGAAATTATATTATACAGAAGATATGTTTTATTATACTGGCTGTTTGGCACAATGGTATCCTAATATTAAGGATATTCCTGACGATGGTGATTTTGATTATGCAATCGTAAATAATGCTGGTAAACTCATTGGTTATCTTTCGTATAAAGCAGATTATTATTGCTCAAAAGTCTATAATTTTGGATTAGTTTCTTTTGATAGGGGAAATCCAATTATAGGTAATGACTTATATAAAAAGTTAGAAGAACTTGTTCCATGTTTTCACCGTATTGAATGGAGAATGGTTGCTGGAAATCCTGTTGAAAAACATTATGATAAGTTTTGCAAATTGCATAATGGTAAAAAGCATATATTAAAAGACTCAATAAGAGATAAAAACGGAAATTATCACGATGATATTATTTACGAAATAGTTAAAGGAGAATAAGTAATGAAAATATTAGCAATACATAATGACCATATCAAACAATCAAAACCAGAAAGAGAATATGGTTGTGTTTGTAATAAATGTGGTACAGTATTTATTTTTAAAATGTCTGAAGCTTGTATCCCAAGATGTCCTAATCCAAGCCCTAGTCAATGCACAGTTAGATGTCCAAACTCTAGTTGTCAAAATATTATGACATTGGCTCTATGTAAGGAATTTAAAACTTCTAAAGATAAAAACGAGTTCAAATACAAATATGATGAGTGAGGTGAAATAAATGAAGATATGTGTAACTGGTCATAGACCAAATAAACTATATGGATATAATCTGTCAGATATACGATGGCAGAAGCTTAAAGAACAATTTAAGACTATTCTTGTGGAGAATGATTGTACAGAAGCAATCACAGGTATGGCACTTGGAGTTGATACAGTATTTGCATTAGCTGTGTTAGAACTGAAATCTGACGGATATGATATTAAGTTGCATTGTGCAATTCCATGCAAAAATCATTCTTGTAAATGGATAAAAGAAAGTGTTGACCAATATAATAACATTCTTGAAAAAGCAGATATTGTGAAGTTGGTTTCCGATGAAGAGTACAAACCTTGGTTAATGCAAAAAAGAAATGAATATATGGTTGATTTAGCTGACAAAGTTATTGCTGTATGGGATGGTTCTAAAAGCGGAACTGCTAATTGTGTGAAATATGCTGAAAAAACAGGTAAAGGGATTATAAGAATTAACCCTTAAAAAGAAAAGAGGTGAACACAAATGAGGTGGTTAAAAGAAAAGATTAAACAGTGGTCAATAAAAGAAGTATTAAAGGAAGAGATTCAGAAATTAAATCAGGCACAGGCTTGTTACAACAGAGAAGGATATCCAATTTTATAAAGAAGTTTATGGCAAAGAATATGTTTCGAAAGAAAATAGGAGTTTTAGCAGAGAATGTACAGACAGAATTTAAATGAAAAACAACGAACAATCAAAGATTTAATAAAAGAAAAAGACTATGACTATGTGTCTTATAGAATTACTTTGCCTGGTGACAGAGATATTTTTGCTGGATGTTTCAAATCGAAAGGAGGGAAAATTATTCCTCTGGATGGAGATATATATTCAGAAGATGAAGAAATTCTCAGATATGAAGAGTGGAAACTTCCAGAAAAAGGAATAAAAACTGGATTAACTGTAATAGTAAAAGGGAAATGGATATCTGGATGAGCAACAAAAATTTGGCAAGAGGCAAAAGAAGAGAAATGGGATTAATAGAAGATTCTGATTTTATTTGCCCGCCGTTGAAATTGGAAGAAATCATTAAGCCGTTTTGTACCGAGCATAATGGCGAATTAAAATTTCGAAATCAACAAATATATACATCTTCTTCATATATGGAATGCAAGAATGGAGATGACGATATGAAATACATATGGACAACAACACTTGATCCGGGGTTATCCTGGCATCTGCATCTTAGATACAGTAGAAGAATGCATTGAAGACGATAAAGGATGCGGAATTGAGCCTGGGGAATTTATGTGGGAGAGTACAAGCCGGTTGAAATAGGCGGAATTTATCTTGATGACATATTGGAAAATGTAGAAGATGATATGTCCGACAGAGTTGGAGATTCTGCTAATGACTGGAATATTAGTTCTACGTTTGGAACATATTCTTATAGAAAACCAATTTATGAAAAATATGAAAGAAAATTGAAACAATTAGTGAATGATTATATAAAGGAAATTGATGAAATTCCACATTTTTATACTATGGTAAATCCAGAAAAAACAATCGTGGAGTAAAGGAGAAACATATGATACTTAATTTGTTTATATTGATTTTTATGTTTGGGTTAATACTGATTTCAATAGGTGTCATTAACTGGGGTGAATACCGGGGAAAATTATCTGATTTTTTATATTTACATAATGAAGTTTTTTTGCGAGTAGGAGCGTCTATAGCTATATGTGCTGGAACCATTATATTTAGCCTCTTAGTTGAAATTGTTGGCATACATTTTGATAAAAAAGCAAAATTAGCGGTACTGAGAGAAGAATACAATGTAATTACATATAAAATAAATAGTGATAGTTTTGGCTTATCTAATAAAGAAGTTATGGATGAAGTCCAAGAATGGAACATGGCTCTCATACATTATCAAACAATGAGAAAAAATACTTTGGTTGGAGTATTATATCCAGATGTATATGGTGAACTGGATACGATAGAATATGAAAATCTTGAGAATTAGAGGAGAAACTAGATGATAAAAGATAAATATATAAGTGTGATAACGAATTTTGGGTGCCATTATTCCTGTCCGTACTGCATCGTAAGGAATAACAATCTCCAGATTCCGAAAAGTACAGTCGAGGGATTAGATTTTTTAGAGAACGAAATTAAAAGGAATCAGTGTGACTGGGTATCGTTATCTGGAGGCGGAGATCCTCTGTGGGGCTTTGAAAACAATGCAGAATGGTATAAAAAATTCTTTAATATCACTTCCGGTAAAGTCAAAATAGAACTACATACAAGTATGACAAACGTAAAGAATGCACCATATGAACGTTTTGACAGAGTTGTGTACAATTTACATAAGTTCGAGCAATTGAAAGTTATCAGGAGAACAAAAGATGAAATAGTTAGGGTTGTATTCGTAGTAACGGAAAACTTTACGGAGGATTTGATTAATAAGATATCGGTGTATTGTTATAATTCAGATAACATCGATGAATTAAGTTTTCGGCAAATGGTAGATGATCACTATCAGGAAACAGATTATTGCAAAAAATATCTGAAAGAAGGGCATCAAAAATTATGGTGGTATATCGAACAAAATGATTACAATTTATATTACTGTGAAAATAAAGTATACACAGAATACAGAAAGATAGGAGAATAATATGTCAGTAAAAGATGATTTAGGGGGTGACAGATATTCCACAAAAGAAAATTATATTAAACAAGGATGAATTATATCAATTATATTGGGAGCAGATGTTAAGCCAAAAGAAAATAACAGATATTATAGGTTGCAGTATTGATACAGTAAGACAGAACTTACGAGACTACAATATTCCAATACATATTCCGAGCTACCACGCTCATGAGCAAAAGGTGTTTTTAAATAATTTACAATTAGATTATTTATATGGTGCGATGTTAGGTGACGGATGTTTATATAAAGCTAAAAAGGGAATAAATAGCCAGCTTATATATACATCTAAATCTTATCAACATGTAGAATATGTCTCAAAACCTTTTGAGAGTATTTTATATAAAGAAGGTATAAAGTATTATTCATATTTTGACAAAAGAACAGGAAAAATTTACGATAGGTATACATTTAGAACTATAATCGATAAAGGCTTTGAAAAAGAAAGAAAATTGTGGTATCCAGATGGAATCAAACATATACCTAATAATTTAAAGTTAAATTCTACAATTTGTTTAATTTGGTACATAGGAGATGGTGGCATATGTAATATACAAAATTCACAATATATTAAGTTATCTACCCAATGTTTCAATAAGGAAGAACAAGAAGATATTTTAATTCCACAATTATCAGATTTTGAAGCAAAATTAACTAAAGCTGATATGTCAAAAGATCATTTACAACAATATTTCATCCTTATCCCAAGAAGAAAATTGACAATAAATCTATTGATTTTATTTTTACAGATCTTCCATTTTCAACAACACAAAATTCGTGGGATATTATGATTCCATTTGATAGTTTGTGGGAACAGTATGAACGAATCATTAAAGATAATGGATGTATAGCATTGTGGGCACAATCACCATTTGATAAAAAGCTTGCTTGTAGTAATGAAAAATTATATAGGTATGAATGGATTATCGAAAAAACAAAAGCAACTGGACATTTAAATGCAAAGAAAATGCCAATGAAAGCTCACGAAAACATTTTAACGCACCCTCAAGAATTCCCTCGCTTCTAAAGTGATGGTTGAATTGAGCATAGAGAAGATCATAGAGAATAAGATAATACAACAAAAAACGGAAAGGAGTGATTATAGATGTTAATGGCATATAAATACCGGTTATACCCTAATAAAGAACAACAGGAATATTTTGCAAAATGTTTTGGATGTGTGCGGTTTATCTATAATCGTATGCTTTCAGATAAGATTGAGTATTATAAAGAAACAAAACAGAAACTCAATAACACACCGGCTCAATACAAGAAAGAATTTGAATGGCTGAAAGAAGTGGATTCTCTTGCATTAGCAAATGCACAGATGAATTTACAAAAAGCATACAATAATTTTTTCAAAAGACCGGAAGCAGGATTTCCAAAATTCAAGAGTAAGAAAAATAATAATTATTCTTATACTACGAATAATCAAAAAGGAAATATTTATGTGTCTGATAGATATATCAAATTACCTAAGATTGGATTGGTTAGAGTAAAGAAACATAGAAATTTTGATGGATTGATTAAGTCAGTTACGATTTCACAAAACCCTTCTGGAAAGTATTATGTTTCTGTTTTAGTTGATCAAGAAGACAAAGAAAAATTACCTATTAGTGATAATGAAATAGGAATTGATCTTGGTATTAAAGAATTTGCTATTACTTCTGATGGTGAGATGATTGCTAATCCTAAGTTTCTTAGAAAATCTGAAAGCAGACTAAGAAAACTTCAAAAGGATTTATCTCGTTGTAAAAAAGGAAGTAAAAACAGAGAAAAATGCAGAGTTAAAGTTGCAAAACAACATGAAAAGATTGTCAATCAAAGAAAAGATTTTTTACATAAATTATCTACAAGAATTATTCGTGAAAATCAAACGATAGTAATTGAAGATTTACGTGTAAAGAATATGATGAGCAATCATAAGTTAGCAAAATCTATTGCTGATGTATCCTGGAATGAATTTGTTAGACAGTTGGAATATAAGGCTGATTGGTATGGACGAAAAGTTATTAAGATTGATACATGGTATCCTTCTAGCCAGATATGTTCTAATTGCGGTCATAGAGATGGTAAGAAAGCATTATCCGTACGAGAGTGGACTTGTCCTGTTTGTGGAACTCATCACGAAAGAGATATAAATGCAGCGATAAATATTCTCAAAGAAGGTTTGAGAATGAAAACGGCAGGAACTGCCGGGATAGCCTAAGTAAACTTGTCTCATTAGAGATATTGATTAGGAAGCTCCGACCTTTAAACGATAACGTAGGTCGTGAGTAGTTCACTCCTTGATTCATGTGCAGGAAGTTGTACAACTGCAATTGCAGCAATAAACACAAATAGAAATTATATATGTTTTGAGAAAGATGACAATATTTTTAAAATTGGTAATCAAAGAGTAGCCAATTATATATTCGAAAAGAAAATGCAATTAATGAGTTGTATTTAGAAATGGGATTGAAAACGAATGAAAATGGATAATAAAAACAAGGAAATAATGATGAAATATCTAAGGATATTACAAACACAAATTCAAGATATTGGTAATACTTTACATGATTTTGAAACAGAATTATATAAGGAAAATAGAGAAAATAATTATGAAGAAATGCTACCATGCCCATTTTGTGGAAATGAAAATGTTGAACTTACCTGTTCCATAGATAAAAGAGATGGTGAACCTATAAAATACATAAAATGTAATTTTTGCGGTGGACAAAGTATTCCTCTTAAAGGTATATGTACAAATGACGCTATAAAAATATGGAATAAAAGAGAAGAGGTAAAATGATGAAAAAAGAAAGAATGGACACTGTTTTAAAAGTTTGGAAAGATTGGTACATTAACATGCCGGATAAAAGAAATGAAGATGACAAAGAAGCTCAAATTATTCAGATGGAACATGGAAACAATGACATGTATATTGTGGAAGTTTTAAGAAAATTTTGAGGTAAATGTATGAGTCATATAGGTGATAAAACGAATTTACAACAACCAAGTACAGAATGTCTATGTTGCAAGTATTGGATTAATTTAACAATGCTGCATGGAAGACTTCAAATTGGAGGATACTGTAAATTAGGATATTGTAAAGTGTGTCGTAAAAGTTTAAAAGAGAAAAAATAAATGATATGGAAATATATGTAAGAATGAAAAATAAGGAGGATTCAATTTGAAAGTTACAGTAACAAGTATTACAGGATTTTATGAAGCATTTGTATCTATGTTTATGAGTAAAAGAACGTGGACACCAGATCTCGATAAAGAAATTCATGAAGTATGTAAAAGGGTTCTTGATAATGATGGGAAGTTGAATGATTTTCGAAAGCAAGAAAGCATTGAAAAATTTAATAAATGGCTTGATATGTTACTTCGCATGGGGAAAAGACATATTACTGTTTTGAGGTACATTGATATTACAATTATGACAGAAGGATTACATAGAGCTGGACAGGATGACATTGATGCCCATGTTAAACGTTTTGAAAATAGAATTATTAGAAGTAGTACACGTTTAGCAACCTTTAAAGAAGGAGAAATGTCTAGTTTCTATGATGGTAAAATTCTCACTGACGGTCAAGCTTGTAAAATTCTTGGTTTTGATTTACCTGATAAAATTAAACATAATGGAAAAGAGTATGTCAAATCCACAAATGGTTATGTATTAAAAGAATATGAAAATAGTAAGGATGTAAAACGAGGGCTTTATATGTTAAGTATTCCAAGTAACTTTATATCTAAAATTAACTTATGTGAATGGGGACATGTGTTTAGGGAACGTTGTGTAGATGGAGGAGCTAATCCAGAAGTCAAAGAATGGGCAGAACAGGTTATGATGCAAATTACAAATTTTCACAAAAAAATTACAAGAGATTATGTTTTATCAATTCAAAATTAAATCCACTTAAAATGAGGAGAAAACAAATGGAAGAAGTAATTAAAATCTTTAATCAAATTCAAAACACAAGTAGTACAAATGTTAAAAAGACTATTATCGCAGCTAACAAAGATAATGAATTATTCAAAAAATGTTTAATGTTTTTGCTTGATTCCAATATTGTTACTGGTATTAGTGATAAAAAATTAAACAAAGAGTGTTATATTCTTGGATATGATCATTGTAATTCATTCGATATGTTAATGGAATATTTAAAAAATAATAATACAGGATGTGATTATGATATAAGAACAGTTATAGCCTTTATTGATAATCAACCAGAAGAATATCGAGAATTTTACAGACAGATGATTACAAAGAAGTTTCGTCTTGGTTGTGACAAAAAAGTTGTAAATAGTGTAATTCATGGTTTGATTCCATCGTGGGATGTGCAACAAGCATATCCAATTTCTGAGAAGAATGAACCTAAAAGGGGTGAACTATTTTTCCTATCTCAAAAACTTAATGGAACAAATTGTGCATACTATAAAGGAAAGTTAATTAGTAGACAAGGAAAACCATTTACAGGTCTTGATCATATTATTGAAGATATTGAAAAATTACCAAAACATGAAAATTTTATGTTTAATGGGGAACTCATTCGTAAAAATTATGACAATCTTTCAGACAATGACAATTTTCAGATTGGAACCGGTATTATCAATTCTGATGATTCTGATAAATCTTGTATCAAATTTGTAATATATGAATGTATTCCAAACGAAGAATTTGAAAATGGTGAGAGTAAATTAAAATATAAAGCTCGAAGAGAACAAATTTTAAATCCATTAACTACAGCAATTTCTCGTTTAAATACAGATAATCTTGAAGTTGTACCTATTCTATATGAAGGGACAGATAAATCTGTTATTGAATCATTACTTAACAAAGCTGATAAAGACGGCTGGGAAGGTCTAATGCTTAATAAGGATACAAAATGGAAGAATAAACGTAACAATGGAATTCTTAAAGTCAAATCATTTAAAGATGTTTCTTTAAGAGTAATAGATATTGAAGAGGGAACTGGTCGGAATAAGAATAAACTTGGAGCTGTTGTTTGTAAATATAATGACAATACGGTAAATGTTGGTAGTGGATTCACTGATGAACAACGTATATATTATTGGAAACACAAGGATGAAATTATTAACCACATTATAGATGTAAAATATAAAAGCATAACAACAGATACAAAAACAAAATTAAAAAGCTTGCAGTTTCCTACGTTTTTATGTATTAGAGAAATAAATGATAAAACCATAGCAGATGACGAACAGGAATAATATATGGAATATAAGATAGGACAAAAATATAATAATTTTCTTATTGTAGGCAAAGATAAAAATAATAAAAATAAGCTATTATGTAAATGTGATATGTGTGGGTATATAACGTCTAAATATAAGAATAATATCGCCAGAAGAGGGTGTGGTGTATGTTGTAAACAAATAATTATAAATGGATATAATGATGCCCTAACTACAAATCCTGAATTGAAAAAATATGTTATAGATGAAAAAGAATTTTTTAATTATGCGGCAATTTCTAATCATAAAGTCCATGCAAAATGCCCTGATTGTGGAGATGTTAAAATTACAACCATAAAAGATTTGACATACAATTCATATAGCTGTAATAGATGTTCAGACAAAAGAAGTTATCCGAATAGATTTATGTATAACCTATTAACACAATTAAAAATTGAGTTTGAAGCTGAAAAAAGTTTTAAATGGAGCGAAAGAAAAATTTATGATTTTTATATTAAAGAGAAAAATTTAATAATTGAAATGCATGGTGGACAACATTATAAAAAAGGGTTTTCTACTTTCAAAGGAGCTGTCACACTTTTAGAACAAAAAGAGAACGATAAAAAGAAAGAAATATTAGCAATTAAAAATAAAATAACAAATTATATAATTATTGATTCAAGTATTTCAAATATAGAATATTTAAGAGATTCAATAATTAAATCTAAGTTATTGAAAATTATTGGAATAAAAGAAAACGCTATTAATTGGAAAATATGTGATGAATTTGCTAACAAAAACATAACAAAGGAAATATGTTTATATTATTTAAAACACCCAGAATATAACACAAATGAATTAGGGGTTTTATATCATTTAACTAAACAAACAATAATTTCTTATCTTAAAAAAGGAACTATATTAGGTTGGTGTAATTATGATCCAAAACTAAAAATGAAAGATAATGGAATCAAAAATAGTCCTTTTATTAGCAAATGTATCATTTGTGATGAACACCCTAATGTTATATTCAAAAATGCAAAAGAAGCATCTGAATATATAAAAGCAAAAGATGGAATTGATTTATTAATAAATAGTATTAGAAGAGTTGCATCTGGTGAAAGAAATTCATATAAAAAATATCATTTTAAATATTTAACGAATGATTAAATTCAAGGGTGAAATAAAAATGGTGGAATTTCGGTTCAGTTCCCTATTTTTGAAATCGTAAGAAATGATAAATCTGAACCTTCTTATAACTGACTTATAGATAATAAAACATATATGATAAAGGAGAATACGTATATGAGAGTAAAAATTAAACTTAATAATGTACAGGATGCTATCCTATTTGTAACAACATGTAGTACATATGATTGTGATATTGACTATATGTATGATGAACGTTATATTCTTGATGCGAAGTCACTTGTAAGTGTTATTGGTGCAGGACTTGAACGTATTTGTGATGTAAAAGTTAATACAGATAATGAAAATATTATGAAAGCTTTTATTAAAGATGTAAAAATGTGGGTATATGAAGATAAAGGAGATAAATAATGACTCATAAAATATTTTGTATTATTGGTAGGTCTGCTTCTGGCAAATCTACCATAACAAACAATGTTGCAAATAAATTAGGTATGAAAATTTTGAAGTCATACACAACTAGAGCAATGAGAAAAGAAGAAACGATTGATAATTCAGATCATATTTTTATTACAAACGAAGAAGTTGATCTATATAAAAATAATATGATTGCTTATACTGAACGTTCTGGATATTGCAGTTTTGCTACAAAACAGCAGCTATTAGAATCTGATTTTTATATTATAAATCCTGATGGATACAATGAACTAAAACAAAATGCAAGAGGTTTAGATATTGAACTTATTCCGGTATATATCAAAATTCCTTATTCTGAAAATGTAAAAAGAGCAAAAGCACGAGGCGATTATGATTCCTGGTTTGAGAATTATAAAAAAGAAAGTATAGAATTTTCAGACTACGAAAAACATGGTGATATTTACTATTATGTTTTAAATATCGGAACTATCGAAGAAGCAACTAACAAATTAATCAATATTGTTATGAAAGAGAGAAATAGAAATGTATAGGAATGATATAAAAAGTATCATGATTGATTTTGATGGTACGGTAGTAAATACGATAAAGGCGATATGCGAATTATACAATGAAGATTTTACATACTATAAAAATTTTAAGCAAGTTAAATGGACAGATATTAACAGCTATGATTTTAAAGAATGTAAAAAAGCATCATTAAAACAAATTCATACATATTTCAATCAACCAAGATTTTTTGAAAAACTAGAGTTTATGGCAAACTCATGTGAAACAATTCACAAGCTTTGTTCTATATATAAAGTATATTTTGTTAGTATTGGAACCTACCCAAATCTTACATTAAAGTCAAAATTTCTTGAAGAAAATTTTCCAAAATCATATTTTATTCCAATCAATTCAAAAAAATATCCAGATAAAGCACATGTTAATATGAAAGATTCTATTTTAATTGATGATGAAGAAAGGCATTTATTCTCTTGTAATGCGAAAGATTCTATTTGTTTTGGAGAAACTTATCCTTGGAATGAAAATTGGAAGGGAAAAAGAATGGATTGGAAAGAAATTTCTGAATACTTACTATGAAAGAGGTGACGAAGAATATAGTGAATTGGAATTATATCAGAAATAGTCGTGAACTTATCAAAACTTTAAAACAAATGGAAGAAAATTTCATTACAGTTGAAGCCGACGGAAGAGAATATATTATTGATAAAGTTACACGAAAACCAAATTATTCAAACTCATTGTCTACACATATTTGTCTTGTGTGTAGAGATGGTGGACAAGGAGAAGTAAAAAGATGAATGAAATTTTTACAAAATATAATACATTAACAAAAGCAGAAAAGAAACTTATCATTGAAATGATTTGTAATACTCAGACACATAAAATTATTAAAGATCCATCTGCTTATGAGACAGATAAGTATAAGAAATTAGAAGCTCTTAAAATTAAAATTAAAGATATGCCGGAGGTGATTCCATGCCAAATATAACTATGTGCAGTAGTGAGAATTGTACAGAAAAAGATAGCTGTTATAGAGCAAGAGCTGAACCTGAGAGTTCTCAGACTTGGTGGAATTTTGAATATAATTGTAACGAGAATAATGGTTTTGAGCATTTTATTAAATGTGATAACAGAGATAGTTACGAACGATTGAAGAGTATTCAAAGATCGTTGTCTGCATTATCAAAAGATCTCGATGAACAATATAGCAAAATGCGTCAAGAATGTATGGAAGAAATCAACAAAGATAGAAAAGAATACATAGTCAAGAAAACTGAAATGTATTCACTCTATAAAAAGCTTGAAGAACATTATTCAATGCGAATGACATGGATTAAAAATAAATTACCGTGGTATATTACAAAATTCCATAAGATCTCAAGTACAGAAATGTTTTTTAAGGATACAACTATTTTTATTGGTGTGAATTTTGGAAAATCTCAGAAAGCAAATTGTTACATTCAAATTACTCCAATAGATATTGGATGGAAATAAATAATTCATAAGTGTAAAAATAGAGAGGTGATATTTTGTATAATGTAATAAAAAAAGATGGAACACTTGAAGAATACAATGAACAAAAAATTATCAATGCTTGTAATAAAGCCGCCAGAAGAGCAATGTATGAATTTACGAATGACGATTACGTGAAAATTTTAAATGATGTATTTGTAAAAATTCAAGAAAATTACGAGGATGATTCAAATATTGAAATTTATGATATGCATAATATTGTAGAATCTGTTCTTGAAGAAGATTTTCCTGTTGTCGCAAAAATGTATAAGGAATATAGAAATTACAAAAAAGATTTTGTTCATATGATGGATAAAGTGTATGAACGAAGTCAAACCATTAGATATATTGGTGACAAAAGTAATGCGAATACAGATTCAACTTTGGTTGCAACAAAGAGAAGCCTTATTTATAACGAATTGAGTAGTGAATTATATAAGAAATTCTTTTTAACCCACGATGAAAAACAAGCTGCAAAAGATGGATATATTTATATACATGACAGAAGTGCAAGGCTTGACACATTTAATTGTTGTTTGGCGAACATCGGTAATGTTATGAAAAACGGATTTGAGATGGGAAATATTTGGTACAATGAACCAAACTATCTTGATACAGCCTTTGATGTTATGGGTGATATTATTCTTAGTACAGCGGCACAACAGTACGGTTGCCTTATTTAGCCGTAGTAAAACTCGCTTAACAGATTGATTATCTGGTGTAATTGGTTAAAACAATTGCTAACGGTATCAGCGAAATAAGACTTCCTATTGAGAGCAAACCGATAATAGGACATTTAAAGCCCATAGACGAATAAGCTGACTAAGAGAGCCTAAACCTGAAAAGGTGAGATAAAGGTAATACCGTGCTAAATTTGTTATCAGTCATTATTAACAATATGAAAGAAATTAAAAAAAGAGAATTGAAAAGACATACCAGGATACGAAGGTATATATCAATGTTCAACATATGGAAATGTGAGAAGTTTAGACAGATACATACAAGGACATTCTGGAAAATCTCAATTTAAAAAAGGTAAAGATATTATACCAAGAAAAAATAAAAATGGATATTTGCAATTGTACACACAATTATCGCAGAAACATTTTTAGAAAAGGATGATCTTTGCAAATGCACTGTAAATCATAAAGATGGCAATAAAATAAACAACAGTGTAGATAATTTAGAATGGTGCAGTTATTCTCAAAATAACAAACATGCATACGATGAATTACATAGAAATTCATCGAAAGAAGGAGCAAGAAGAAAAGAAATATATTTTATTGACACAAAAACAAAATCAATGAAATATTATGAATCTATAGCTGAAGCATCAAGATCAATAAAATTATCCCACACTCAAATAAATAGATATATACATAGTGATAAGAAATAGAAAGGAAGGTATATCATATTGACTGATAATAATAAAAGTGTAGAGGACATCGAAAAGGTATCATGATACAAAAGCTAGTATTATGAAAGTAACTTAGTAGAGTATGTATGATTTAATCACATACAGAAAGAGCGAGAATGTTTAGCAAACATTAATATATGTTCCTGCTGGATAAAACGTAAGAATGTAGAAATACATGTACCAGTAGGGTTTCACCGTGCCAGAAGTAGACAAGATTTTAGAACCATATGCAGAGAAAAGTTATAATAAATATTTTAATGAATATTTAGAAATTTGTGAAGATGTAAATGGTATTATTCCAGAAGTAATGGATTATAGATGTGAAAAAGCATGTGAATATGCTACTGAAAAAGTGAAACGTGACTTTGAACAGGGATGGCAAGGGATAGAATATAAATTAAATAGCGTTGGATCAAGTCGAGGCGACTATCCGTTTGTAACAATGACTATAGGACTTGCAACAAGTAAATTTGGTAAAATGGCTGCAATTACATTATTAAATGTTCATAAAGAAGGTCAAGGGAAAAAAGGATTTAAAAAACCTGTGTTATTTCCTAAAATTGTATTCTTATATGATAAAGAGTTGCACGGAGATGGTTCTGAACGATATCCAAGTGCAGATGTATTTAATGCAGGTATTGAATGTAGCAGTAAAACTATGTATCCAGATTGGCTGTCATTGACAGGAAAAGGATACGTTGCGGAAATGTATAAGAAATATAAAAAAGTGATTAGTCCTATGGGTAAGTGCAAATCAGCCCATGTAAAACGGCATTAAACTGTTGCTTAACAGGTGTGGTCAATTTCGACTGCTAACAGATAGGTCTATAGAAGAAGAAATTCGATTGTACTATAGATGAAGCTGTGCCTTTATTTATTTAGAGGTTAATCGACTATCGGCGATGAGTGTAACCGAGTAGGAGCAGAGATAAGCACTGTTCCAAAAGATGCCGCCCGTTGATGAGACTTAGGACATCTCGGAGGGAAAAGCTAGTCAGTGCGTATGGTGACATACGATAAACATGTGTAGAGCATTTCTATCACCTTGGTATGAACGTGGTGGTATGCATCCAGAAGATGAAAATGATAAACCAGTATTCGAAGGAAGATTTAACTTGGGTAGACTTTAAATGCCCCCTCATATGGTGACATATGTTGAATAACCTCGTGAACCTATAGATATAGGGTGTACATTACACGTTCAGGAATTGTAGGAAATGACAATTAAGTAATGTGCTAACAGGGAAAGTATAAACACCAATCCTGTGTGAAGCATCAATTTTTCTCCTATATTTTAACAGGAGGAATACACACATGAAAGAAGAATTTGTATTAAATAATATAATTTACAAACAAACTATTTTCCAAGGATATTATATTACAATAGATGGAGATATTGCACAAATTAAATTTGATGAAGATAATAGACTAAAAAGTTTCTTTTTAATGAGACAAGAAATAACAAAAGATGGATATAGTAGAGTTGAAATTCATCATAAACACTATTTGATTCATAGGTTGGTATATCAAACGTGGAGTAAAGATGAATTACGAAATGATTTGGTTATTGATCACATTGACGCAAATCCACAAAATAATCATATAAACAATTTAAGACAGGTCAGCCAATGGATGAATGTTCAAAATGGTATATGTCATGGGAATTTTGGACACAATGACAATACTAAAATCGAAGTGTTAAATAATGAAACAGGAGAACAAAAAATATATAATTCTATAAAAGATTTTTATATAGATATAAACGCTCCGCAATACATTATTAACAATGGTGGACTTGGGATGTTAAATAAACGAAAAGAATATAAAAAGTATACTTGGAGAAAAATTGATGAACATTAATCGACTATCGAAATGGCAATTTATAAAATTGGAACAAAGTAGAGTACATATAATATGTAATGGTTATATGGAAGTGCGAGGCAACTTTAAGGTTTCAGATGTAAAAGTTGATGATATAGTCAGCACCATTTATCAAAGTGGTGTGGTTGTGAGTTTACATCTTCCTATGATTCTCGCTAAAGCAAGAAGAGAATCTAAAGATTTTTATGAAGTTCTTAATTATTATCTTGAAATGATCCGTAATCTTCATAAACGAACGTATGATTATATTGGTGAATTAAGAGCTAGTGTAAATCCTGTAATGTTTTGTGAAGGTGGAACTTATGGTGGACATTTAAAACCGGATGAAAAAATAAAATCCATTCTCCCACCAATGACAATAAGTTACGGAATTACTGCTTTGAACGAACTGCAAGAATTGTATAACGGCAAGTCTATAAGAGAAGATGGAAAATTCGCTTTAGAAGTGATGAAATACATTCAAGATTATATCAATAGAATCAAAGAAGAAGATCATATTTTGTATGCGATTTATGGAACGCCTAAAAATATGTGGGCAGCTTAATAGAAATATTAAGTCAAAAATACCTCATTAAACGGTCATAGTCAGAATAAGACTGCTACCCAAGGCAGATGCAGATGGTAGCTAATAATAAAGACGAAGCAGACTGGTAAGAGATCCTACATCCATAATAATTATGGACAGAGGTAATACCGTAAGTTTTAATTACTTGCTTAAGTATCAATTAAATTAAAGGAGTGTGATATTTATAGCAAAACGAAAACAATACGATAAATTAATAAAACGGTGTGATATAAAAGAGGAAATGGTTTTGATTAGTGAAAGTTATACAGATTATATCACACCTTCCGGAAAAATCTATAAAGATTATGGAAATGATTTGTTCTTTCCTAAAAAATCTCAAATCAACAAATATAATGGTTATGTTTATGTTGGAATAACTTGTAAAGATGGTATAAATCGTTCAAGAAGATTACATAGACTTTTGGCTATTGCATTTATCGAAAATCCTAATCCCGAAAAATATAATGTAGTTGGTCATTTAGATAACAATAAAAGCAACTATGATTTAAAAAATTTATATTGGACAAGCACAAGCGAAAATACACAAAAAGCTTTTGATGATCAATTAGCTTGTAATGATAAAGGAATAAAAGACAACCAATCTCAACAAATAGCAGTATATAAAAATGATGATACATTAATATCGGTATATGGTTCTGTTAGTGAAGCAGCTAGATGTATATATGGTGGATATACTAAGACTGCAATTGCACGTATGCTTGACAAATGTAAAAAGGGAAGAAAAGGACTATATTTTAAGAGTATAACAAGAGAACAATATTATTTGTATACAGGAAAGAAAAATTTAGTTTTTAACTTAAACAATATATAAGCAAATTATATAGCAAGTGATTAAAATTTCTAACGACTATCGAAAGCTACATATCAAATCAATTTGATTGAATATAAGGCAATATAAATGCACGAAGCGAGTAGAGTAGAGCCTGTTATAAGGTGCTGGCATTCCAAATAAGACCAGCTTAAATCGAAAGATGAGGATTCTCAAAATGAGAATATAATATAGTCTAGTCCCCTAATAAATAAAATATCGGGAAACCGAGGGTATAACGGCAGAAAGTTTATGCGGACTTCAGGTAGAGCAATTCCGTAAGAAATACGGCATCGTGGAGAATGTATCTGATCATCCGTATGTCAGCAATAGCTTCCACTGTCATGTAACAGAAAATATGTCTCCAATCGAAAAACAGGATAAGGAAGAAAGATTTTGGAATTTCTTCAATGGAGGAAAAATTCAATATTGTCGGTATAATCTTGGATATAACAAAGAAGCAATTAAAACACTTGTTCTCAGAGCAATGGACAAAGGATTTTACGAAGGAGTAAACCTTGCAATGTGCTATTGCGAAGATTGTGGATACCAGCAAGTAGAAATGGATGCGTGTCCTAAGTGTGGAAGTAAGCTTATTACTAAGATCGATCGGATGAATGGATTGACTGCCTAACAGTCCATGTAAAATCGAATAAACTGCGGGGAACTCCCCATAACCTCAATTTGCTACAACGGAACTGGAAACGGTAAACGTGAATGCGGTACGAGATAAAATCTCACCAGTCAAAAACGATAGAAACCATAAAAAATAATTGAGTTAGGGACTACCGAGTGTGCAAGTCACTCAGACGCATCGAAACTCCTTAACAGGTTAAGCTGATGGAGGACGTTCAGAGAGTATAATTTCGACTCAGTAACATGAGATAGTGTACTCCACTCCCATTAAATATTGCGAATAGCAAGGGTATTAAGGATTTAGGCTTTACTAGAGTTCATGGAAAAAGTAGATACAATGATGCAAAATATGCAGAAATAAAAGATAGGGTGTCAATGTGACAATAGATTATAAAAGTTTAATTGGAAACGAATACATAACCAATGAAGGCTATACCGTAAAAATTATTGATTATGTGGACACAAAGAATGTTTTGGTTAAATTTGTTGACAGACCGGATGTGCAAATCTGGTCTTCACAACAAAACATAAAGAATGGTCAAATTAAAAATCAATATCATAAATCGGTATATAATAGAGGATTTTATGGTATGGGGGATTTATACAGCAAGAAAAAATAATATAAAAACAGAAGAGTACGTCAAATGGTTTAGCATGTTTGTTAGGTGTTATGATGAAAAATACCATAAAAGGCAGCCTACATATATCGAATGCGAAGTATCCGATGAGTTTTGCAACTTTCAGAATTTCGCCAACTGGTATTATCATCACAAATATGTTTGCAAATATCCATTAGAAATCGATAAAGATTTACTGTATGAGGGAAATAAAATTTATTCTCCTAGTGCATGTTGCTTAATACCAAAAGAGATTAACGCAACATTAAATAGCAAACGTCATGATAAAGACGTAATGAAATATTTGTACAATAAGTACAAATCAGACATTCCATATTATATAAGCATAGAGTTATTCAAGTTATCAAAGGAGCGATTTATATAAATTATCATGATATAACACATGATGACATGAATAACGGAGATGGACTGAGAGTTGTTTTATGGCTCTCAGGATGTTCCCATCACTGTTACAATTGTCAGAATCCTCAAACATGGAATCCGAATAACGGTATTCCATTTGATGAGGATGCGAAACAAGAAATATTCGAAGAATTATCAAAAGATTATATCTCAGGTATTACATTGTCTGGCGGAGATCCACTTAATGAACATAATATTATCGAAGTTTTATCTTTAATTCGTGAAATCAGAGATAAATATCCAATTTTGAAAAATAGCGATTCGAAAAAAGTACGAAATTTCGTTGATTTTTGGCATAAAAATTCGAATGAAATTCACATTTCATCTAAACCAAAAACTATCTGGTTATATTCAGGATATACATGGGAACAAATCATGTATCCAGTTATTACAGATAATGTTGATTTAGAAAGAGATAAAATCATAAAAGCAAGACAAGAGCTATTAAAACTTTGTGATGTGTTTATTGATGGAAGATATGTTGATGAAAAAAGAGATATAACACTAAAATGGCGTGGTTCTTCAAATCAAAGAGTAATTGATGTACAAAAATCTTTAGAGAAAAATAAAATATGTCTATATGATAAATAAAACATAGGAGGATTACAACGATGAAAACATTAGGAGATACGGAATTTTGATGACAGAAGAAAAGACATCTATATGCAAAAAATATTGTAGGGTTGTTGTGTGTCTGAACATTTTGCTGAGTATACTGACAAAGCATTAGAAGTTGTCCATGAATCCGAAAAATATAAACGAGAAAATATAAGCGACGAAAGGTATTATGAAGAAGATTGAGAGGTGATGCAAATGTCATTTCTAATAAATAAATATAAAGGCATATATAGATTGCAAACAGAGTATGATCAATCAACTAAGCAGTTTCCACGTAATTTATCTGGCACTTTTGAAGATGCAGATGTTTATATTAAATGCAGACATGATATTCGTATTTATTATTACGGCAAAGGATTATTAGAAGCATACATCCCATCTATTCAAAGAGGAATGAATATCATAAGAACAATTTATCGTGATTATATAAATAAATCTAACACTGAAACAACAATAATATCTATGGGAAGAGGAAACAAGCTTATAGAAAGAGAAAACATTAGGATTATTGATGAACAATTATTTTATTCACAATTAAAAGATAGTATTGTTTCAAATTTTTATAAGACTGATTCAGAAATTCTTTTTCGTTTTCATTATAAATATATGAAAGAATTTGAAAAATATTTTCAACCACAAATATCCGGTGCAAACACTTCACCATTTAGTTCCAAGAATCTTCCAAAACTAAAGTATGATATACCGCTTAAAGAATTAGAAGAATATAAATCTATAATTGATTCTATTCCACAAGAGGATAAGTTAATTATCTCACATTATACAAGAGAGTTTATAGACTCTGAAATTGCAAAAAATAAGCTATATAGAACAGAAAATATAAACGATGTTATGAAACGAAAAATGTTAAAAGGTAAAGAATTTATCCATTCAGAAGGATATTGGAACCAATATATTTGCTATTTAAAGAAAAAGATTGGAGATAATAAATGAAAGAATTAAAATTACATAAATCGTGTTCAGATATGAGATTGTTAAAATATGGTTTTACAAAACGAAATGGTAATTGCTATAAATTAAACCTTCCGTTATATAAATATGAAGATGCCCCAGTTATCATCTTATCCGTTATTACATCTTTAAAAGATAATTATGTTGGGTACGATGTAATTGATTGCAATTCTGATACATTGTATGCAGCTTTCTATGATCAAGAATACCATAAAAATAATAAAGTATTGCAAAATGTCAATAAGAAACTAGATTTAATTTTTAATGAAATGAAAATAAGAAAAATCATCAAAGGAGATAAATGATATGAAAGAAATTAATATTAAATATTTTGATAAAGAAATTGACAAGCTGGAATATGTAGGTGGAAATAAATCAAATTGGATTGACTTACGTTCAGCAGAAACCGTTAAATTACATAAAGGTGAATTTCATCTTATTCCATTAGGCATAGGTATGAAGCTTCCAGAAGGATATGAAGCAAATATCGTACCAAGAAGTAGTACATACAAAAACTTTAAAATTATTCAAACTAATAGTTTTGCTGTAATTGACAATAGTTATAGTGGAGATACAGACCAGTGGTTCTATCCGGTTATTGCAATGAAAGATACTATTATTCATAAAAATGATAGAATCTGTCAGTTTCGCATCAATAAAATTCAGCCGGATATCATGTTTACAGAAGTCGAACATTTGGAAGATGTAAGTCGTGGTGGAATTGGTAGTACTGGGACTAAATAGGAGGTAATATATATTTTGCACAAAGAAGATAAAAATAAAAAAGAGAAACAATAATAACATGGCAGATACAGATGGAGATAGGTACTACATAGAAGATATTTCGTTTGTTGTGCCAGGTGTGAACAGTGAACTTAATTCATATATTTCGGTATATGTTGAAGAGTAAAGGAGATTTTATATGAAAATTAAAAATGTAGAAAAATTTTTTGAGGTAGTAGATAGTTGATCGGAGAAGATATCAGGTTGAATTTAAGAAATAAATTAACCCAATACTTCATCATTGCAAAAATTTTTTCTGATGGAGAAATACCAGAACTGGAAGTAATTGCGTATAATCAGGAAGATGTCGGTAAGTTAATGGATTTTATGATTGACAGATAATTTATTAATTTTACGGATAAGCACATCAGATTAAAGTAAGGAATATACTAAATATAAAAAAGGATATATGATATGAATTTAAAAACAGAAATTATTTCAGAGGATTTAAAAAAAGAGTTCCAGGAAGTATACAAAAGAGGAGTATACAAAGAACTCCATAAGAGAAACTTCTTATCAGATAAACAATTAAACGAATTACTTAAATCAAAATAAAAAGTAAGTTGTTCAGCACACTGTTTAGTGGTATAATAAATATCATTATTGCGCTGTGCTATTTTTTTGGAGGTAGCACATGAAGAAATTAAAAGTAGCAGCATATGCGAGGGTATCAACAGACAAGGATGATCAAATCAACTCACTAGAAAATCAGAAGCAATATTTCCAATCTTATATATTGAACCACGAAGACTGGGATTTCGTAGACGTATACTTTGATGAAGGTATTAGTGGAACTCAAACTAAAAAACGTCTAGGATTTAATAAAATGATAGACGATGCAGAGAATGGTGATATAGATTTAATCATTACAAAAGAAGTATCCAGGTTTGCAAGAAATACAGTAGACACACTTTTTTACACTAGAAGATTAAAAGATTCTGGCATCGGTGTGATATTCACTCTTGACAATATTGATACAAGACAATCCGATGGGGAATTCCGTCTTACTATTATGGCTAGCATTGCTCAGGAAGAATCTCGAAAAACTTCCGAAAGAGTCAAGTGGGGACAAAAAAGACAGATGGAAAAGGGTGTCGTATTTGGGCGAGACTTGCTTGGATACACTGTTAAGAGCGGAGTCCTTTACATCAATGAAGAAGAGGTTCCTGTTGTAAGAGCTATTTTCCATAAGTATACGAATGAGGGAAAAGGAACCCATACAATTGCTCGTGAGTTACTAGAAGAAGGAATGAAACCTAAACGCATTTCTTTGTGGTCTAATACGATTATATTAAAAGTGTTAAGAAATGAGAAATACGTGGGGGATTTACTTCAAAAGAAAACATATACGCCGAATTATCTTACCCATTCAAAAAAATATAATCATGGACAGGAAGAAATGATATATTTAAAAGATCATCATGAAGCAATCATAGATAGAGATCTGTGGAATCGTACCCAAGAAGAATTACGTCATCGTTCCCCGTCAGCTCAACAAAAAGCGAAACATAGTAATCGTTATTGGTGCAGTGGGAAAATTTATTGTGCAGAATGCGGAAGTCTGTTTGTAGGAAGAACAAAGAGATGGAAGGATGGAAAGCAATATAAGTCATGGAAATGCAACGCATCAGTAAATTACATGCGATCAAAACAAGACGAATATGGCAATCCAATAAAATGTCATAATAATTCCATCAATCAAAAAACGCTAAACTTTTGCATGAATTATTGTATTTCACTTATGCAAACGAAACAGGATTCTTTAAAAAAGGAGATTATCACAGAAATTTCAAAAGTCAAAGAACAATCTTCTTATGAAAGTAAAACAAAACACATTGAAGAAAAAATTAAACAAGTAGAAACCAAGAAAAGAAGATTGATTGACCTTGCGTTGGATAATCTGATATCAGGACAGGATTTAAAGACTCAAACAGCTTGGTATAACGAAGAAATCGAAAGTCTCCATTTACAATTAAATGAATCTTTAGCTGAAGATAAAAAGCAACAAGTACAGATTAAAAATATGGAATCGTATGTGAATGAATTGGATAGAATTATGAGCATTGATTCAATAGATAGCGAGCTCATCTATAAAGAAATAGTAGATCATATAGATGTTCATAACGATAAAATTCTTGATATATGGCTGAAGCCATTACCGTTCGGTATTCAACTTAAAGTAAAAACAACCGGACGAAGAGACAATTATATGACGGAAATACTTGAATATTCGTATATTAAATCGGAAATTAAAGGTACCATATAGTTACCGATATCGGTATATCGGTAACTATATGGTACCCATTACAAAGCACACCGCAAAAATATAACTTCATTGATTTGGCGATATATGACAAAATAAACAGAGGCGATATATTTTGAATAAAAATAAGCAAGATAAATACAGGTATAATCATAAGACAACCAAAATCTTTTAACATAAATAAAGAATACAATTACGCCTCTATTGGCTACACAGAAAGAGGTTCACCTAAACGACCACACTCAAGAATAGGTCATTGGCATCATTTTTGGACAGGTTCAAAAAACTCTGATAATAGAAAATTGGAATTAAGATGGTTGTCTCCAATCTTTATTAATGGTAAAATTAATAATACACCACAAATAAACTTAATAGAGGGAAATGATAAAAATGACAACAAAAACAATTAAAGATTTAGAAGAATTAAAGAACAAAGAAAATGAGGATTTGGGAATTCATAGTAGTTATGAAGCATATATTGAATATCTGTGTGACTGTTATATTGCAAAGTCATATGGAGTAGATCGAGTAAAAGCAGAATTAAGCAGATGGAACAAAGAATGTCGAGATGTCTTACTTAATTCTATGATTGCTACTTTTGAGTCATACGAATTAAATTTTAATACGAACAAATTCTTAGAAGATATGGTGGAATAATGAAGATAGCCAGAGAATATACATTTCCGAAATTATTTTTACGATGTTTCGGAGAAGAAAAACATTTAAACAAAATAGACAGTCTTTTTGATTATTCAGATATATCTGGCACACCCGTAGATATATGGGAAGTTTTAGAAATTATCAGTGTAAATCAAATCCTTTCTTTTGCGAAAGGAAGAACTATCGCAGGTAAAATAGACAGTATAAACTTCAATTTACTTTTTAAAAAATATAATATTCTGATAAATGAAGATGAATTCAATGAATATATGTTTTACACAAACCCAACGGAGATGGCAAAACTCCTTGGATTCTCAAAAGAAGAAGAGTTATCTATCTTATACGACATTAAAAAGAAGAGAAATCTTCCATAATGATCCTGTAGTAAATACGCACCTTTATTTCTCGTAAAAAATGGGGCTAGTCAATTAAGACTTAGCCCCGGTTGTTTTACAATTTGCTTATACCTAAAACACAAATTTTCTCTTTAAGTATTTTAGTTTTCTTTTCATATTTCTGGTAAACCTAAAAATTTAATCAATTCTTGTTACACAATTCAAATCTACGGCGATCCAGCCATCTTTATTCTTTTCAAAAGCTTTCAACAGACCCCATATATGACCGTCAGATCCTTTTTTCTCCTGGACTACAGTAAATGTACCCCTGCCAGTGAAACCACGCTTAGAATAGCTTGTACCGGCTCCTGAACGTATTGTAAGGTCATCAGCAGTTACTCTGACCGTATAAGATGCCTTTTTAACGTTCCCATTGTATATGTACCCGGACACATTACCAGATTTCACTTTGTACCAAATCTTACCAGCACTAGATTTTTTCTCGCCGATTACAGTGAGGATAGTTCCTTTCTTTACAGTGGCGACTATTTTTTTATTCTTACCAGCACCTTTGCGAATAGGAACATTATCTTTTTTGACCTTGCATGTCCATTCTACATAAGGTTCTTCTTTTGGAATATATCCTGTATCGTATTTATTTAATCCATATCGCTCGATAATATTACAAATTTTAGATATGTAATTTACATCTGTAGCATATCCACCGTTCTTGATTATAGTAATTTGCTTTTTATAATCAGATTGTTTGTTGACATTTGGATATCTTAATCCAGATCCATTTGTTGCGCCGATGAAATAAGCAGATCTGTCAGCAATAGATTCTTTAATAGAAGGATATTTTCTGAAATCTGCTGTAACATAATATACACTACCGTTTTTGTCCTGTTCTGATGTACGTTTAGTGTATCTTGACTTTCCGTCCCACACAGAACCTTTCCATGTATTTCCGGAGAGAGAGCACTTCATACCGTGCATGTTATTGGCATACAAAGCCAGATCTGTTGTTGCCCATCCAGATTCAAGGATACATTGAGCAATGCCCACAGAGGCCAGCATACCAGTTTGATTCATGTTTTCTACATACAGTGGAACAAGCTTCTCAATTTTTTGTTGTTCACTTAAGCCGGAAAGAGAAGCTGCTGTAAGATTCTTCTTTTGCAGAAGTTCCAGCCATAACAGCCTTTACATCAGAACGAAACTGATCCATAGTAAATCCAAGTTTGTTCCATACGTGAGTAGGATCTACGTGAGAAGTAGATACACCAAGTCTGCGTCCTTCATCGTGAGAAGAAACGACATACAATCCATTTGAAAGCTTTGCAGAAGGATTCCAGCCATATTGTTTACATTTCTGTGCAAAAAACTGAACAGCGGTTTTATAAGCTCTTGTGATGTCTGATTTGAATTTTGTTGTATCAGTAATCGTGTAGTTGGCACCACCTGTATATTTCATATAATCTGATTCCATCAACTCTACTGTAATTAGGTTTCCGTTACCAAATCCACCATCAGCCCAGCTCCTGTAATTGTCTGGTAAAAAATGGTATATAAGATTTTCTTGTTCTGCGTCAATGCAATAATGAACACAAGCTTCAATACCGGACTGATTCCAGTAAGAAGCAAGAGAGGAAGCTGTGTTCTGTCCAGTCCCGATTGTATGAAGTTGCATACCAATAGGTGTGATAGTTCTTCTGGATTTATAACAATCATTATTTGTTAAAATAGTTTCTTTTACTGTTAATCCCATAATAAATCCTCCTAAAAAATAGATTAATGACTATGCAAAAATCGATAGCTTTGTAATCCAATATGTTTATCCAATTGCAAATATTGGTCGGATGCCAAATGTGCCGTTGGCATTGGCAGAATCCGTAAAACCATTTTTGTTCACTACTGCAAAATTTGTATTCGATACAACATCGCGCAGCCAGTAATGTTCATCCAGCACAATCCTCTCTGTGTCCATTCTAAAAAGATTCAGTTGTCTTACTTCACTGAATTTTGTTTCATTGCTTAATACTTTGCACCCGTATATCATTCGTTCGCTGAGAAGATCAACACTTGATCTCATCCAGTAATCAGATATGTAAGTATCATGCGTCAAAAGACGATTTTTGAGTGTGTCCGGAAGATTTTCTGCCAGTGTATTCAGCGTTTTTGATTTCATAAGCGAGTTGATATAGCCACCGCTTACGGTAGCCGTATTGTTCATTTTTCCTGTGTTCAGTATCGTATCAGGAACAATCACCACATGGTTCGTAGTGCATTTTGTGCCGTTCCCGATTCCTTTCCAGTAGTTCAGATCAGCGATTCGATAGTTCACGCCGCCGATTGTCCAGTAGTCGCCAACGTACAGATCATTGAAATTGCCATCTGCAATTGCTGCCGCCTGCGCATCTGTGACCGTATCCCCCAGATATTTTCCACGGTAGGTTGCGTTGTGGGAGGCGGCTCCAGGCTGTAAAATAATACACGCCAATGTAGACATAGACACCTTTTCCCCATTAACAGTTGCCGCAGCATTACCATGCCAATCGAGTGTGTGGATGTTTTTTCTTTTAGTATCGCTTGTTCCACCGCCCACAATATGGGCATACTCATTATTTATATCTTCAACGTTGTACTTTCCTTCTGTATGAGAATAATCTCCCTTTGATATTGTACCGAGTCCTTCTGCATGAGAATAGTGTCCTAATGCCTTTGTATACCATCCCTCTGCATGAGCTGATATTCCGCTCGCCATTGTATTACTTCCTTCTGCATGAGTATAAAATCCACTTGCTGTTGTATTACTTCCTTCTGTATGAGTGGAATCTCCCTTTGATGTTGTTTTATAACCCTCAGCATGTGAATATTGTCCACTTGCTGTTGATACCATTCCCTCTACATGAGATGCGTATCCACTTGCTGTCGTCATGCGTCCTTCTGCATGAGATGCGTATCCACTTGCTGTTGTATTACTTCCTTCTGCGTGTGAAGATTTTCCACTTGCTTCAACGTTCTCGCCAAGTGCCACACTTCGTTTTCCTATTGTCGTATCCGTTTTTCTTCCCCAGCTGATTTCTGTATCTGCCGCAAGAAAATGGTTGTCATTCTCCAACTCGCTCGCTTTGGTCGGGATTTTCATTTTTTTGATACTTTCAGCGGCTTCCACCGCTTCGTTTTTTGCCTGTTCTGCTTTTTCTTTAAGAATTTTAGTAGAGGAATTATAGTTTTGTGATTCTTGGTTTGCTTTTTGAATATCTAAAAAAGCAGAAGAGAAGGCAGTTCTGATTTTTTCTGTTTCTTCCGTAGCAGCTAATTCAATGTTTTTCAGTTGTCTTACAGTCTCCTCATCAAGAGAAGCAAGTTTCTCATCTGTTAATGTAGATATACTTAACTTACTGGCATCTGCAAGATTTTTAATATCATCCAGACTAGAAGAGCGGAGAGTATCAATCTCTGATTTACTGGAAGCGATGAATGAATCAAAACCATTTTTTGCTTCTTCGATTTCATCCAAAGCCTCATTTTTAGCGCGGTCAATGTCTTGGTCAACCTCTAAGATTTTGCCTTGGACGTATTCGTTGAACCGAGATTCCATCTTCTCCAAAAGAGTCTGCTGTTGTTCAGGAGTAACATAAGATTCAACATCTAACCCCTCAAGCACTTTGCCTGTGGCTGGTCTTGTACCAAACTTCTGAATATACTTATCATCGATTTGCTTATACAAATGCACGGAGAATCTTACTTCGCCGATATATGATGTTACATCTGAAGTCATAAGCCATGAGAATATTGCGGTTTCATCGTCGATGGCAGCCATGTCCGTTGCTTCATAATAATTTGCTTCACCATTTGCATTCACATAATTTACCCTTGCAGAAAATTCAGTCATATCAAAATTACTGTAATATTTAGGTAAAACAAAAGCGACACGATTGACTTCGATATCGCCATCAACTCCAAATACAACGCCTTTTTTAGGGACGGAAATATTTCTTAAATTTTCATTTATTTCTAATTGTACGAGGTTTGTCAAATCCAATGTACTCATCCTTTCTTAATCTTATAGCGGAAGAGCAGAAGCTCAACCGCCAATTTTATCCAACTGTTTCTTTGCATATGATTCGATAGCCTCAAATGCATTATCAACAATCTGTCCCATCATTTCCTTTGTGAAAAAGATTCTCATTGGAACCGGAAGAATATTGTAGAGCTGTGCAATAACATATTCATACTTCTGACCGCCAGCTTTTGTAGCATCTTTGTACATTTCCTCGGCTTCTTCGATAATAGAACCAACTTGTCCTTTTAGTTTTGCATTGGCAGAATACCAGATAGACAGTCCACCAAGTACTACATATACAACAATTTTAATAACTTCAATGATTAACTTTGTATCCATAATTCATTACTCCTTTACACAAAATCGTTATTATCCATGTGTTCTCGATATCTCTTCATGATATATTCGTAAGTCATGTCCATTTTTCCGTTTTCCAGACCTTTTGTTTCTATGACTTTTTCATAATAATCATGTTGCGAGATGATGTGATCCCAAGCTTCTTTATAATAATTCTCGCCACACCTTATATTGTTTCCGAAATCTAAAATCTCCCAGCGTATGTCTTCCAATTCTTTTTTATCGAACCGATCAGACATATCCAGGAGACCATGAGCAACATTTCTTATTTGATTGTTTTGTTTATCAAGTTCTATTCGTACACCATCAAGGCTTTTATCTACGATGCCGGAAATATATTTTCCAATTATATTCCCGATGTATTTGAATATTGTCTTTACTGGATTGACATGAATCCAAGGCATCAAATCGACGCTGATACCAAAAACAGTCAGTAGAGCAAGTATCTGTCCGAAAGAGGAACTTATAGTAACCCAGTTGTCCTGTATAAGCTTTATGATATCTAACATTTGATTTATTCACCGCACTTTCTCTTTGGTAGATAATATTTCTTTCCGGTCAGAATCCGATAATACGGTTGAAAATCATCATGTATAACATAATAGTTGATGCAGTCAGCCAATACGATTCCTACCAGTGATAACAAGCACCAGAAGAATGAAAACAGAGGACAGACAAGATTATCAACCATAGACATCCATTGTCCAGAATAATCCCACATACGGATGCCAAGGACGCGCAGTGAGAATTCTCCGCTCAGTGCTTCCAGAACAGTGATGACGCATCCACCTAAAACACATTGCAAGATGATAGACATATCCCATGAGATATAGTCATTTATTTTATCAATAATAACTAAGGACAATCCGCCAACAACCCCCATTAAAGGATAACTGTAGGAACGAAATAATACCTCTATTGTTATATATAAACAAAATCCGACAAAGAACAATAGCAAATTTTTAAGACTTTCCTTCATTATTCACCTCGCTAAGACTCTTCAATAAAGCTTTCATAATTTCATTCGAGCCATCAATAATCTCTTTCATTTTAATTTGATATGACTCAGGGAGATCTATTCCGTAATGGCATGTATTTACAGAATCTTTATCCGGTAATGAAGATATATACATGTTCATCATATTCGTGTAAGTTGTTTTCGATGTGAGCATCATTTGGAGAGAAGAATAGATAGTGATCATATCTTGTACGGAATACATAGAACAAAATTCTCCATCTGCATGATACGGAACATGAGTAATAGAACCTTTACTGTTGATAATAGTAGATATTGCCTGAGCGATATTGATCTGATCCTCGCTCTTATAACTAAAGTGTTTAGTGCAATCAGTCAGCTTAATGTCCAGACCAGAGAAAATATCTTCCTGACAATTCTGAGAAATTTCCACTTTTTTATATGCTTTGTATTCATCAAGAGACATAGTATCGATATTTACTGTAGGATTGATCTGTGCATCAATTCTCGAAACCTGTGCGGCTATATCGGATTTTGTAAGAGTAATTTTCAATGCATCTTTCAAAACATTGTCTTCTACATACTGTGATGTCAAAAGCTCTATACCGGAATATGTATCATATGACGTAGATGTAAATGATGGTATGCCAAGTATCTTTATCTCAATAGATTCGATTTGTTTGAAATCTTTTTTTACTTGAGCTAAATCGTCCGTTTTAAGTATGATATAGAATTCCCCGTATGAATCATTCTTGTTATATCCAATAATGCTATATTCAATAGAATCATTTATCAATACGATTTTATCCATAATCATACCTCCATCATCTCGAACAAGATATTCGTTTCAACAGAGGTAATTAGTCCTTCGTTAAGAGAGAAGAATTTCTCTAAATCAGATTCTTTGATCGGTCTAAGTTCAACTTCGGTCGTCTGTAAACTAATCTCAGTCATTTCATTTAAGTATTCTGATTCATATTCTTTCTTTACTTTTCTTACATTTCCATCAACTTCTGATTTTTCATCCGTTGCATATTTTTGTTTGATTTTGTTCTCTGAATCTTCAATAACCAGAGCAATCTGCTTAAATTCTTCCAGATTTCTTCGTACCGTAAGGTATACGTTCCATACGGACTTTACTTCTGGATTATTTAAAAAAGAACTCTGGCTGACCAGAGTCCTATATGTTTGTGCGATATAAAAATTTGTGTAAGTTTTTTTCAAAAAGCCATTTCCTCCTTGATTTTATATGTAAGTAAAACCTATTTGTATCCATTCTCCGGCTGGTATATACTCTAACGCAGTAAATGCAAAGTAATTATATTTGACTTCAAAAATGAATTTTTTACCTGTGCTTGTAACAAAAGTATTTAAATACGGAACTGTTGGAGTATAATTAGCTGGTATAATTGATGTGTTATATGTGTTCGCACTCATAGCTGAAGTTAGTTGACAATTTATAAAACAGTAATATGTACAATTTTTTAATTCGTAAAGATTTGCATAAAAATTACTATATCCTACAGAACCAGTTTGGGATTTTATTATAGAAGTGTTAAAAGATAGCTTATTGTATATCAATAAACCTTCAGTTACAGAAAGATTTGACATCATACAATCATATATTATGGTTCGTTGAAAGCCTGTGCTATCACCACCAATAAGAAGCTGAGGTGCACCTAATTCATCTAATACGACAGACATAGCTTCAGCATATTTCCCTACGGGTGGCAGTTGTCCAAAATTCGTATCATTATAATATAACTGAACCTTATTTTTTATATAAACATTCTCATTAATTACAAGGTTTGACAATGATCCGCTAGTAGCTTGAATTTCTCCTTTAAAGAAGGATTTTCCATCTTTTGCAAGATAAAATCCTGGTGCTCGGATATAAGATTCATTTAAATCAATGATTAACCCTTTATCTGAATAGCTTCCAGACGAATAAGAATAGTCTTTTGATTTTATAACACCGGCTACAATCGTTCCAATATCTGATGAAATTGCCGATAAGTTTGGAGTGGATATATGATTAGAATCAATATATGTTTGTTCAACTTGTGAAAATTTACCAGGTTCTTGATCTATGGACTCTATTTCTTCAAGCATAAATGCATCAAAATACAGGTATGCATTGTCACTAGATTTTAATGTTGAAAATTCTAGCTTTACAGAAATATAAGGATACGCGCTGTTTGATTTAAAATTTATATTTATTCTTTTCCACTCAGATGGTTCGTTTGATACAATTTCGCTTGAACTTATGTTTTCCCTATTATTACTCGATAGTCCGAATATTTCTTGTTTTTCAACTATCTTCGTATTGACTCGAACTTTCCCAGTCGTACATTTTACATAAAATGATAAGCAAAATATTTTATCAGGCGGTACTCGGCAACATCCATAATTTGTATCAGGTGTACCTAAATAAATATATTCATAAGTCCCGTCTCCGTACAAGGAGACAGCAAGAGTCTTTTTACCATAACAACCACCAATTGTGCTTATATATGCGAGTGCCACAGTATTGCTGTAATATGGGTGATCTGATGGACTATGATCGAACAAGTCCAGATAAGAATTATATATATTTTTGGCGCCAAAGCTAATCGCTCCATTCGCAATCGTTATGTAATCATCGTCGCTTTTAATAACAAGCTGTTTTGTAATTGCTTCGATAACTCCATTTTTCAGAGTCAAAGAAGTCTCATTCGAGCCGTCATCTAAAATAAGTCCAATCTGATTGGACATCTGTTCAATACGGCTCTTTCCAGCATCATTAAAAATTTCACGATAGAAGAGAGAAGAAGTGGTAATTTCTTTTAAAGTTGATGAAAAACTTGCGTAACAGTTCATTATTTGACATTTTTCAAGTTGAGATATTGCTGTAAAAATTTTAAAATAATGATTTTTACCACCCCAAATTTCTAAAACATTCCATCCTTCTTTAAATGCGATTGTCAGTGGTGTTGTAAAGGTTTTACCGTTCGTCTTTTTAGAAAATACCTCTAATCCATTTAAACATATTGATATAGAACCATTATATTTGATATAAGAAGAGACACTTTCATTACTTGTGAAATACACATATGTCTGAGCATGTATAAGACAGTCTATATTTTCATTGATTTTTCCAGAATCATCTAAAAAGTTTGAATCATCTTCTTCAAGTATCTTTGAGACTGGTTTTCCTATGATGCTTTTTTGAAGTAAAGTATCTGGAACTTTATCAGAAGAATCATACTGATATAATTCCAAAATCCAACGATTTAACCCTTGTGTTACTTTATCTCCATCTACTTTGGTCAAATAAGTAGAAGATAACTCAGTTTTCATAGATTCAGCCGATTGTGTTATCCTGTTTTCTACATCTTTTGAAGTGTAATAGTCATCCTTGACAGTTCCTTGAAAACTTTCCAGATTTGTCTGGATTTCTCCAGCAAGTTTTTCAACTTCCGTAACGCGATTGATGGTAGACAAAATCTTATCGTTTCCTTTCTCATCAAAGATAGCGAGAGAGTTCTCCTTAACTTTTTCCTTTATTCCATCCACATCAATGATTGTGTCAGAAACCTTGGATACGGATACATTCTGTCTTGCTGTAGGTGTAGCAAAATAGCAGTTCATCAGGGTTATTTCTGGCATTATATATAAAGGAGTAAACGCGAATTCACCACTGGAATCACCTGTATTCCATATAATTTCTATAGAATTCCAACCCTTTTTAAAAAGGAAGTTCGGATATGTTATCGAATCTCCTTCAAACACAAGAACTTGTTTTGCATTTATGTATAATGTGCCAGAATTTGTTGTTTGAAAAGTTATATCTGTTTTGAAAGCTTCCGGACAATATATGAAAGTATAGGCATATCCGATATATTTTTCACCATAAGTTGAAAAAATACGTGGATCAACTGACAAATAAATATCACGGTCGCTGAGAAGAAAGGTATTATATGGCTGTACGTCCTTTCCCCATATAGCATCAATCGTGTACAGAGATCTTTTTTCCTCTGGCAAAATGCTGCCACGTTCCTCTACAACAGAAGCAGTATCATCGATGTTGTACAATTCAACAAGCCATTTATCTAACCCTTGATTTGCATTTTCGATATCTCCTCGGATTCCCGTCAATGTATTGTCAAAGACATCTTGAGAAACTTTGCTTTCGATAATTCCATCTTGAGATTTTATTTTTTCTTGGATTTGAGTAATAGATTTTTCAGATGAAGAAATTGATTCGTTTGTAGCAGATAGATCCTGAGATAATTCTTCGATTTTTCCTTTTGTGGATTCTTTATATGATTCGTATTCTTTTACCCATTGTCCGTCACCAGAATAAACGTTTTCAATATTTGTGATAATGTTTCCATCATCATCTGTTGTTACATTAAAACTAAGTTTATTTTCCGTTACGGAACCATCAGAAATCATATTCTCAATAATTGTATTGTCTGGAATACCAGCTTTAGTGATACCATTTTCATCGAACAGGGCGGCATCTCCATTTTCATTCATTACTATAAAGTTGAATTTTTCATTGCCATCTTGTCCAATCTGTACACGAATATTCCCGTCTGAATCATAAAACTGCTGTGTAGCTGCTTTGAAAGCAATCAGAGGTTTGCCTGTTTCGGAAGATATAAGCGTAATAGAATCACTGACAGATACCTTATGTGCAGCCAAATCTGCAACTGTAATCTGTTTTGCAATAAGTGAAGCAATCCACGCAGCATCAATGACTGCGTTCTGAGCATTTAAGTTAATTGTGATATTAGTCTCAGAAGAAGACGTGCCGATAATGGCATTTTTGATATTGGCAATTTGTGCCGATAAATCTTTCGTGATGGTTGTATTACTGACGATGTAATCTGCATCCATATAATCTGTGAAGAACTTCTTAAAGTGCGCTTCATCACCTGTAATCTGAGAGACATCAATCCTGCCTGTTTTGATATATTTGGAAACTAATTGTTGAATATATACCGTATCGACATTTCCGGATATCCCAGATGCGATATTTCCTACAGATTTTTGAAATAATTGGGAGCTGATTAAGAGCTTGAGAAGATTCGTACGCCATTCCTCTTCGGTTTTTGAATCTCCGGTTCCAATAGATATTGAGTTTTTAGAACCTCTATTGTTTTCTGTCTGTAAAATATCTGTTAAATCATTCCTTCCTGAACGAGATGTTATCATACTTGAAAATTCAACCGTAATATCTGGGGTAATATCACAAGGATTCCATGACATACTTATAATACGAAGTTTTACACTATAATCATCTCTAATTCCAAGTCGTACATAATTTAACAACTTAAAATCATCCACCCATTCTTGAAATTCCGGTATTCTTAATAAGTTGTCCATGCTAACTGTGAATTTAAATTGTGGTTGAGATACCTCTGATAGTTTTGAAACACTATCATCGAATAACTCTTTTTCTCTATCAATCATTGTGATTGTAGTATCAACAGAAGTGGATAAGATATTTGTATTTTGATAATCTGTATCATGGAAAAGACTATTTATTACGAACTTGTCTTTATCTGTAAAATTATAAAATTCATGATTCATTGACGCTTGTTTAACATATGAAATTCGAGTTTCATTTACTTTATTTAACTCTACGTTTAAACTATCAACTTCATTTTTAACTTTTTTTAAGTTATATAGTAATGTGTCTTTTGTAGTTTCTGAACCTAACCAGTCTTTATATTTTTTATATTCATCATGTTTAACATTATAGTCATTACTATCCAAGTATCTAGATTTTTCTTCGTCTGTAAGATCATTCCAATCTTTTTTATAATCCTTTAAAATTTCTAACTGATTTTCGTATTCCTTTTTTTTATTCTCTAACTCCGTAAGACCATATAATTCCCAGTTTGTCTCATATGTTTCAACATAATCAACTTTACCATCATCTGGAACATTGATGTTTTTTATGGCAATTTCAATGTTTGGAATAATATAATTTAATATTTCATAATAAGTATAATATCCACCATAACCATTTGCTAGATTATATAAAAGTTTTAAATATTTATCATGATCAATCGTTCCATCTGATTTTTTCCAAGGAATATATTTACGATTTACATCATCTTTATTTGGAATATATTTAGGGTTGTCATCGACAGATACCTGAAGAGATGTTAGAAGAGTATTATAATATTTAAGATTCTCTTTCAATCCGTCCTCATTCATATCATCCCATTGTTTATAATAATCTGCATCATTCGGCACACGATTTGTCAATTCTATAATTTTATCGTCAATATCAGCAGTTTGTTTTGCAAGATTAGCGTAATCATTTCTATTATTATCTCTCCATGATACCCACTTTTTAACTTTTTCTATGAGTTCAGAAGACATATATGGTTCTGTCATGAAATAACTTAAATCAAAAATTCGATTATCACCATAATTCCAATCTTCAATTCTCAATTCATTGTCACCTTGACAAAAGAATCTTGTATATACACTATCTTCATCTATCGTAATATCAACATTTTTTAATAAATTACGAAATCCTATAAAAATATTTGTTTCGTTATCTAAAGATTCTTTACTGATAGCTTTTATTTTTCTGTTTATTGTATCAAATAAGAATAAACATTCTGCTTTAGGCGCAATAACAGAAGTCAAAAGAGCATACAGATTAACATTGCCTTCGTCAAAAGATAATTTTTTATCCCATAAAATAGAATCAATATCTTCATCTGATATAGACCATCCTGGCATTTTTTCTAAGACAATATTTAAAAGAGAAAAACGTTGATCACCATTTTTCGGTTTATAAAAAGTAATAAAATTTTTAGCAAATCCTAAATCATCAACATTACCATCTATAAGTTGTTCTTGAGAATCTTTTTCACCCATATTGATTTTAAAGTTTTCAAAATCTTTATCCTCAAATTCTTTTTCTCTTGAGTAAGCTGTAATACTTTTTGATTCTTTATTACCATCATTATTTATAGAAGGTTGTTGCATTTGAAATACGCCATAACCTTCTAACGTTATATACATATATAAACCTAATGAGTCATAACCATTAGATTTTACTTGTTTTCCATCAATGATAATATATTTATCTACGGTAAAAGTAAGAGTATCATAGTCTTTAACATGAGGATTATAATTTACACTTGATATATCCACACCATTCAAAACAGTAATTGGTGTTCCATCTATGTCACATAAATAAATTTTCTTTCCACTTAATATCATAACCAACCACCAACCTTCTTGTATGGAACATCAAAAGATATTTGAATATCAACGTTTCCACCTGAGACTATTATCTCGTTTAATCCTGGTAATAATCTAAACCAATATATATCCCCTACATCTGTCCAACCTAAATCAGAATATGAAATAACTTGATTTGTTGTCTCATCTTTAGGTATACAATGTAAACAATCAAAATACATTGGAAGCTCTTTATATGCTCTAATTGTCATTTTGTTTTTATTATCGTTTACATTTTGAATGGAAATTCTTCCAGTTTCTTCTTTTTTCTTAATGATTAAATTAGGATAAATATATTTTTCTAATTCATTCGATTCGCAATTCAATAAAAAAGTAGTTTCTTTAATATTATTTATAGTATAAGAGTAATCATAATGTTTCTTTGCGTAAGCTGAATTATTCTGAAATGTAAATTTAATTCCAGCCCAACCTTTAGGTAAAGGTATCCATTCTGTAGAAAGAAACTTCCCACAAAATGTATCGGTTATTTCTTTTGTGTTACAATCGAAAATTTGTAAATCTTTTGAAAATTGTGGAGAAGTCAACCATGTTTCTATAATTATTTGTTCTTCATCTGTAAATGCTTCTTCATTTGTTTTATATAAAGCATAATCAAAAGTCAACGGAGTAGAAGTAGTTCCATACTCATTTGCTATTGAACGTAATATAGAAATATCACCAGATATATTTTCTCTTGATGTTCCAACGATTGTATCAATTGATTCAAATGTACACAGTCCTAAAGAAGAACTACCAAGAATGGAATCTGTTGATTTACCATCATATATAAACCCTTTCATTTTTCACCTCTTTCAAAAGTTTTACAAAAAAATAATAGAAGAAGAGTAAATTACAAATCTACCCTTCTTCTTATTGCTATTTTATACCTGCTTTTCTTAAATCTTTACGAATGTCACTTTGAACACGTTGACTAATCTTCGGCATAGCTTTATTTAATGCATTTATTACGTCTTGTTCATTTGCATTACCTTGAATTTCAATAGGACAGTTGATTACTGGTGCAATTGTTTCACCACCACTTACTTTTGTGGTGTTAGGTAATGTCACTTGTTGAACGGCTAATGTTCCAGGTTGATAATTTTTTGCCATCTCAAATAGATTTTGAGTTTGTTCAGCAGTGAATACAGAACTACCATGTGTAATAGGTAATAATGCACTTCCATCTTTTAAAACGATTAACTCATTGCCACGTTCATTAACTTGTGATAATCCACCTTTAGCGTTTTTCGTACCAGTTGCATATTTATTTATTTCGCCAAGTCCAGATTGAGAAATTTCTGCATCAGATAACCCCATAGATTTTAACAATTTCTTTAGTGCTGTCATTGCACCGGCTGTATCAGCAGTAGTAGAGCTTACAGCATTTGAAATAGCTTCTGTCATTTTATCTAAATTCTTACTAAGTTCTTTAACATACTTGTCATAATCCTCTTGTAAAGCTTCTTTTAAATCGTCAATTCCAGTGACTTGTAATTCATAAACATGATCTCTAACAGTATCAGCTAAATCATCTTTCTTTTCCTGTAAGTCTGCTTCTAGTTTTGCTTTTCTTGCTTTGGATTCTGCATCTGTAACCCCGTCTAAAGCTCTAATTTGTTGCTGAAGTAAAGCTATTTCTTTATTTTTATCCTTTAACTGTTTATCGTAATCATAATAATCTTTCTTCTTTTGGAGAGCTTTCTTACGAGCATCCATAACTTTATTTAACGCATCCAATTCAACTTTAGATTGTTCTTTGACCATTTCCAAAATAGCATTTCGATAACTGTTCAGATTTTTGAGAGAATTTTGTATATTTGAATCGTTTTCCTTCATTTGTTCATCAAATGTTTTTTCGCCAAAATTACCTTTTCCAGAATTAAAATCTTGAATAATCGCATTTCTTTTTTGAACATATGTTTGCAAATTTGATAATTCAGTATCCATTTCACGAGTATTTAATACCATAGATAATGCACCTAAATCTGTTAATTTTCCGTCGTCATCAAATTTCATATCATCTGTAATGATATTGTTAATCGTATCAAGCTTATCAATAAAGCGTTGTGCTTTCTCTATAGCTCTATCAAACATTTCTTCATATTTCAATTTGATTGCTTCTTGTTTTAAGTTCTCAATAGTTACATCAAAATCCTTCACAGCATTAGAAGCCTCAATAATTTGCGTTTTCATTTCTAACCATTCTGTAGAACCAACTTTAATTACTCCAGAAGAAACAGAAGAATTAAGTTGTGCTTCTAAATTTGCAACCTCTTGTTGAGCTATTGTTTTGCTATTTAACTGATTGTTAATTTTAGTTTGATAATCTGATTGTGTGCTGTAATTTCCATGTGCTTCTGATAATTCAATTTCTTTTTCTTTTGCTTCGTTTAAAGCATTTTGATAACTTAATTGTGCTTCATAGAAGTTTTTAATGTTATCAAATTTGTCTTTTTCATTTTGAACTATCGCTTGTGCTAACTCAGCTTGTGATTGAGCTGCATTCTCAGCCGCAGTCTGTTGAGCATCTAAAGCAATTTGATATTTTGTTGATGCTATTTTTGCCTTTTCTAGTAAAGCGTTATATTGTTGAATTTGTTTTAAAGCTTTACCTTTTAATCCCTTTGTCGAAACTTTTTTACCATTTTTTAAATCTTCAATTTGACTCTTACTTAGTTTTTTCTTGAGATTTTTATTTTTTAGGATAGAAGAGGACTTATTTTCAACTGCTTTATTTGAATCTTTTTTATTTTTTTCTACAGACGCTAAATTTTCAGTTGATTTTTTATAGGCTGTTTGAGATGCTTCGTTTTGCTTACGCTGATTAGATAATTGCCTATCTAATAATACATTTGAATAAACGTAATCATCTTCTGAAGCATAATTATCATAATCTGGCAAGTTAGTGTCATAATAAGACACAATTTGGCTAGAAGTTTTATAACTTGATTTTGCATTATTTAAATTAGATACAGCTTTGTTATATGCTTTTGCATTTTTTAGCTTCTTGCCTTTCAATCCTTTTGTTGAAATTTTCTTATTACTTTTTCCTGCTTTCTTTTTTTGCTTACTTGTAAGTTTTTTCTTAGCTTTTTTAACATTACTTTTAGCTTTTTTTACTTTATTAGAATCTCTTTGTTTGTTGGTAACTGCAACAGAAAAAGACTTTTCTTGCAATTCATTATACTGAGCACCAGTAGAAGCACCATTTGAAAATGTTTCATACGCTGAATTTAATATATTATATTTTTTAGTTAATCGCTCTATTTTCTTTTCAGCGGTTTCTGTTGGCATATTCGTCCATTGTTCAAATAATTCCAATTGTTGATTTTTAAGACTTACAACTGCTTGTTTGCATTCGGTTGCTTTATCGTAATAATTTTGATAATTTTGAATTTGTTTATATAACTTATCATCTTTAACTTCATCAATATTGTAATCACCATTACGAATACGTTTTTTCCAAGAATCACTTAATTTAACAGAACCTGCTTTTTTGAGATATGCTTTTTCACCTTTTTCATTCACAGAAATTTCTTTATCGATAGCTTGCATTTGCTTTGTTAGTTGCATTTCTTTGAAAGCAGAAGTTACATAATTAGTTATTGTATCAGCTATTTCTTTTGTTTTATTAGCAAAATATTTTAACTTTCTTGCAACTCCATCAAATACATTGGTGTTTTTCTTTGTTGCTTTTGTATTTGCATTTTTAGCTTTTGTATTATCTTTTGTTGCTTTTGTATCTGAACTATGATCATTAACAGTAGAAGCTTTAGCGGCTGACACACTAATTCCACCAGTAACAAATGCATTACCTGAAGCAAATGCTGTACCGCTCATAAGAGCAGTAGCTCTACTACTTACGTAACCATTTTTTAAAAGATCTTCCGATTGTGCATTGTTAAATACAATGGCATCTTTTGGAATGGTAGCAAACTCAGCACCATTATCACCATATGTTCTCCATGTTCCAGTATGAGGATCTACAACAATCTCTCTTCCAAGTTCCCCAATAAGAACTCGTTTTGTTGATTGCATACCCCAATCACCATTTAATTTTGCAGTTCCTCTTACATGAGCCGTTCCATTAACACTAGCAGATTTACTTCCTTTTTGTGAACTAGAAGAATTATTTGAAGTATTGTTAACATGATTTGTTGTAATTGTGACTTCTTTACTTTTAACATTATCTAATAGGTTAATGACATTTTGAATAACTGGTGTAGCATAGTCAAGTGCGGTTAAAGTTGTATTTTTAGGCTCAAGTTTTTTGTTGTTGATTTCGTCAACTTTTGATGTTACATCATCGGTTTTTACACCAAATTTTGCTAAAATCTCTGGTTGCTGATTTTGTAATCCTTCTAATACTTTATCAACAGAAGATGTGTCCTCGATTCCTAAGACAGCCATTATTTCTGCCTGACCTTGAATGTTGGACAACGCCTCATCCACAGCCGCTTGAGCTTCGGTCGTATCCCCTTTTAATGCAATTTGTACATCTAACTCATTTTTGGCTTGTTGGAATTGTTGTAGACTAGAAACGGCATTTTGAATATCTTCACTAGCATTACTAGCATCAACACTCATTATAATTGGTTGAGATAGGAGTTGTTCTTGAGCAACACAATATCTAATGATTTCGTTTGCTCTTTCTGCACTTTCAGTATCTATTTCTGGATTTGCTTTTAGATTTTGCATTTCAGAAATAGTATCATTTAGTGTTTTGATTTTTTCCTCTGATGAGTCTATATCATCTGTGTATATATTGATTTTTAGATTCTCATTTCCATCAATAGATTGTAACGCTTGTTTAGCTTTTGCTGCTGATAAACCTAAATCACCTAATGTTTTATTTGCTTCATCAGCCCAATCAAATTCAGCACCTTTTAATAACATTTGATCGAAAAACGATTTAACTGCCGCAGAAGAAAGATTAAGACCTTCTTCAAAATCTTTCATAGTCTTTTCGCCAGCAACTTTATATTCGCCACTTGCTTCATCCAACACCATCAAACCTTTATCCATGGCATCTTGACAGAATTTTTCGATATTCATTCCATCAGCTTTTCCATTTTTATCAAATGTTAGATATTTTTTAAAATCATCAATGTAGCTTTGAATGGCTTCCAAATCATCACTGTCTACTGAATCTGGAACAATCATGTCAATAGCCGCATCAAATTTTTTTGAACCAAAATTACCATAAATGTCTGAATCAGGATCAAATGTATTTGCAATTTGCTCGTATGCACTTAATGAATCACTAAACATATCACCATAATCAGATGCTTTTTGAGAATCCAACCAAGCTTGATATTCGCCATTTGCTTCACGAATAGATTGAGAGAGTAAATCATATTGAGAACATTTTAAAGCTATTTCATCATTATCTGATTGCAAGCTTGATATCTGATTTTGAATAGATGCGTATTCAGAAGATGTTTCTTCTAAACCAGCTAAAGATGCAGTTAAAGTATCTATTTCATTTGCATTTTTTAAATAATCTGCTTGAGCTGCTGCTTTTGCAGCGTCATTGGAAGCAATTTGTTCATCAGCTTTTGCTTTAGATATTTCTTTGACTTTCTCTGCATTTAACTGTAATGAGCCATTAACATATTCGAGAGCTGTTTGATAATCTGTTAAATCTTCTGATGTGAAATCACCATAATCAATTGAAAAACCACTTTGTTGAGAAGATAGTACATTGTTTACAGATGTAATACTTGATAATACCGAATCAGAAGCACTTTCTAATGCAGTAAAACTGTTTCGCAAATTCTTAATACTTTCAGAAGTTCCATCACTAACAATTCCTGCTTCGATTAAACTATCACAAATCGCAGACAAACTATCTTCGTCACTTAAATCTTCATCGATTAGTCCTAATTCTTTTGCCAATGGAATTAAATTTCTTAATGCAACTTCGCCTTTTTGTAATCCATCTGTATCTATTGCATTTTTTAAATCTATATCACTAAGATTTAATCCTTTTAGAATATTTGCAGTGTCTTTGAATTTCTTATATGGAGATTCGTAATTCTTATATTCAGATGTAAATTCATCCGCAGAAGTTCCATATTTTTTAGCTTTCTTACTGAACCTATTATATGAATCATTTAATACACCATCTTTACCAAGATAATGCATAGCTTCTCCAGTTTGAATAGCTGTATCGCCAATGTCTGCTATAAGATTCTTAATTGTTTTTCCATTAAATTCTAATCCTTTAGAATCTAATTCAAGTAATTGATCAAAAGTCCATCCTTCACCAGCATCTTCAATTAAAGCATAAATATAATCGTATACTGTATCAGCATCTAATAATTCTGCTCCATGATCGGTTTGAAGCATTGGAGAAAATGCAATTTCTACACCATCAAATTCTGCCGATGAACCAAATACAGTAGATATTGAATTTTTAATATCTTTAGCGTAACTGTTAAAATCTTGAGCGGCTTCTTCATCCCAAGACTGCAAAGCTTCTTTGTAAGTTTGGAGATTTTCGTCTGTCCATTTTAATACTTGACGATTATTTGTATCAATATTACCAAATTTTGTTTGAGATGGGTCTATTCCTAATTCATTCATCTCATTTAAGATATTTTGATAATCTTGATATGATTTCATCAATTTCTTACTTTGTTTTTCTGTCAAACCATCAGCGACAAAAGTATTAGATTTCAATTCATCTGAACTAGATGTTAATACTTTATTGAGTTCTCTTGATGAAATAGCAGTTGTATTTAATTGGTCTTTTGCGTCATCGAAAATAGACTGGAAGCGAGGATACTTATTTAAAACACCATCAACAGATTTTTGTACTTCATCAAAACTTGTAGAAGCCTCTTGAATTTTTGAAGAATCTCCGCTTTCTAATGCTTCGTTGTATTTTTCAATAGCATCAGTATAATCATTTAAAACACTAGCCGGTTTACCTTTCTCAAGCCCTTGATTGTACAAATCCATTTCAAGGAACTCATCATAAGTATCTCTATATTTTTCTAATGTTTTATCGTTATCTGACAAAGCCTTTTCTGAAGATTTTAATATTTGCTCTGCGAATATTGAACCTGTATTGTCTTCATTTGTATTGAAATCTGTTTGTAATTCTCTAACTTTTGTAGAAAAATCAGTAATGACTTCTTCAGCTTCTGATGCATCCCCTGTAAATTTGATGGTATACCCAAGCTTTAATCCCATGCTACCAGTTCGTTTATCTAAACTAATTCCTTTATCTTCAAAAGATTTAGCCAAGTTAAATAATTTTATACTGGCATTAGAGTTTTTTACTCCATCTATATAATTTAAATTTCCAAGATCATATGTACGTTCCTTACTCATTTCTTTTTCAGAACGTTTATATGCACTTTCATTTTTGGCTAATTTTCTATTCGCTTCAGCAACGGATATTTTATTAACTAACTCTAATTGCTTTTTATAATCCCCATTAACTAAATCTATTCCGGAAGATAATTCTCCATATGATTCGGTAAGAGATTTTTGAATGTCCAGAAGTTGAGATTTTGCATTATATGCTTCTTGTTCAGTTAAGTTTCCAGATTCAAGAGATGAACCTAGTTCCTCTATTTGAGATTTATATTCCTCTAAAGATTCTTTTTTTGATGACCATTCTTGTGCTGATTCTTTAGCAGTTTGATCTTGTTTTTCTATATTTGCCTGATATGCTTGATAAGCCGAAAATCCAACTGTCACAGCAGCTATAGCAGCTACAATACCACCCAATGCTAAAGAACTTATACCTAATGATGAAGCCAATCCTCTAAAAGCATTACCTAAACCAAGTACACCTATTTGTGAAGATTTTGATGCATCTTCAATGGCTTTTAAACCTAATGCTGTTCTAGCCATTTCTTCGGTACTACCAAAAGCACTTTGCAACAAAGAAACTTTATTCATTCCATCAATATTGACGTTTCTTAAAATTAGACCAGCTTGGTTTAGGCTGCCAAAAGATTTTAATACATCTGTAACATCATTACCTGCCTTAAATGCAGTAATTACTTGCCCAATTTGTTGTAATTGACTAAAACTATTTACTAAGCTTTTAATGCCTTTAAACGCAGTGATACCAACAATTAAAGTTTGTATAGTTCCTAACTTATCTATAAGTGTTGTTAAAATATTTAATAGTTGTGTTCCTCCATCTACAATGCCTTTGATGAAATTGGAACTAACCAATGAATTCGAAAAATCTTGGAACTGTGCTTTGAATTGTTGAGTTTTCGCTTCAATAGAATTTAACCATCTTTCTTGTTCTTTTTGAGCGGAACCATCGGAATGAGTAGAAGCTTGGTATGCTTTTTCTACTTGTCCTGACTGAAATGCCTGTAATAATGCCGCAATTTGATTACCACGGTTTTTACCTGCTAAGTTTTCAAGAAGTTTTGCTTGTTGCCTATCAGTTAAATCTTCATATATTTCAGAAATTTCTTTTAATAATTCATATGTACTTTTATATGTTTGTTTTGTCTCATCTGTAAAAAGACTAATTCCACCTGGTGTTTTTGCTGTTTTTGTAAACGATGCAATTTTACCATCTAATTCTTCGACATTTTCCGAATATGATTGCGTCTCTTCGCTATACATACTATTACTTTCGGGAGAGACGAATTCCCTACTAACCATATAATATAATTATATGGCGGTTAGTCATTTCTGGCTAACTCTCACATTTTATATTGTTTGGATTATTGTGTGAGATTGGACTGTATATTCAGCCTTTCTTTTGTAAACAAAAGAGTAGGAGGATAACTTCAATATATATGTTACCATATATATCCCGCAGTCTCTGAGGATTCTTATAATATATATTATAAGCCTTTCCTAAGTCTATGCTGTCCCCAGCTTTTAACTTATATAGTTATCGTCTATGTAATTATTAGGCACATAGCATATACATTACTGTATATGGAGGCAATAGCGTTTTTTGTCTACCTCGAATCCTCATGGACATGATTTTAAGAGCATTTCCACTTTCAGATGCAGTTTGTGTAATCTCTGACATACCAGTAAGCATTGCTAGAGATTGATCAATATCGTTTCCGGCTTCAGCTAATGCAGATGCAGAATTTGATAATCCTTCACCAAGAGCGGCAGAAGATGTAGCGAATTGATTACCAAGAATATTTAATCTATCAATAATAGAAACCGAATCACTTGCTTCTATGTTATAAGCTTTCATTGCTGTAATCATATCTGAAACAGCAGTTGTATCACTTACTTCACCAACGTTTGCATAAATTGAACTGGTTTTTGCTAATTCTTGAGATTCATTGAAGTTATATCCTAATTTGCTCCATTCACTTACCTGAGTAATATAAGATGACATACTTCTACCAAGTGATTTAGCAACTGATCCAGAACTACCTAAGAAACTTTCATATCTACTTGCTGTTTCATCAGTAACTTTGTATAAATTAGTCATTGCTGTATCAACTTCTGTTACAGCAGAAACAACCTGTCTAGGAAATTCCATGATTGCTCGCTGAATAATTCCATACATAGTTGCAAACTGAGCAATTTGTCCAAATGCTCTTTTAGCATCAGTAAATATAGATGAACCGCCAAGACCATCAGCACTAATAGATGTTTTCAGTGAAGCAATTTGTTCTTGTACAGCGGCGAATTGACCTTTTGTTAGATTATCACCAGACAATGAAGATAAAATCTTTTGATATTCTCCACCATATTTATTCCATGCCTTAGAATTATTGTTCCAATATGATTTCAGTTGATTTAAAGTATTGGATTGTTTTACCATTCCAACATTTTCTTCAGCTAATCTTGCATAACTATTAGCAGCTTTATCCGTTAGAGAAGATAGTTCTTTCATATCAGATTTTAGATTACTAAAGTTTGCATTTTCCCCTTTTGCAATTTCAGCATTTAATCTGGCAACCGCTTGATCTGCCTGATTTACCCACGTTGTCATTTGCTGGTAGTTATCTGCACCTAGATTCGTAGCACCAGCGGATGCTATATTATCCTTTACTATAGCGAGTCTTGCTTGTAAATTATCAAATTTGGAAAAATCAAATGCTTGATTTAAAGACTCTTTGACTTGAATACCTGCATTTTGAGCAGAAGTAACAAAGGCATTTAATTGTTGATTAAATGTTGACATATCAGCCAATGTTCCAACATTACCTAAATCTGAACGAAGACTAGACATTGTAACTTGTTTTCCGTTAATATTTGCTTCGTGGTCGTTAATTCTACTATCTATGCATTCGTAGGTATTTAACTTTTCATTTGCAACTGACTTCTTAATACCTAATTGCTCTGAGCGATTAGTCTCTTGATTTTCTCTATTTATAGCCTGAGCATCTGCTTTTAAAGCTCCAAGTCTTGAACTTGTAACTTTTAAAGAATTGTTGAATTTATTTAAAGATTCAGTATCTCCAATATTTGCAAATTCTGTACGTAATTTTTCAATATCTGATTCTAATTCTGGAAATTGTTTTGTATATGTAGAAAGTTTTTCTAATTTATTACCTGCAATTTCTTTTCCAGTTTCTAAATCAGTTGAATTGAAAGTTGGTTTAATATTGTCTGCATTTCTAAGCTCTCTGGTTAATGACTTGAAATTAGTAATAGCTGTTTTAGCTGCAATTTGAGCATCATCGAATGTATCAGCGTTTGAATTCTTTAAATCTGATAAAGCTTGTTCAACTTTAACTTTTTCATCTGAAAGTTTGCTTAATGATTCATCGGAAGTAATAGGTCTTGATGAATTTTTGTCCTCAGCATTTCTTCTTAACTGATTGTATGTATTCTCTAAATTTGAATAAGCTGTTTTCTGTTTTTTAACAAAATTATCTGCTTTAGAAGACGTATTATCTAATGTTTTTGAATATGTAGTAAGACCTTGAACAAATCCCATAATAGGGTTGTTATCATCGTCGAGTCCTACTTGTCCCCATCGCATATTCTTTAGTATCGTTTCGCCTGCTTCGGTTTGATACTTAAAACTTGCTCCACGTAACTTTTCAACTTGTTTAATAATTGTATTTCCAAAAACATCTTGAGATGGTTCATCTACTAATTGTGTGCTATATTTTACCTGAACAGCAGTATTATTTTTCTTTTGAATTTCTGCAATTTCTTTACTTACTGCTGATTCAAATTTATCCGATCCATCATATGAATAATTAAATGGAACATTGATTCTTTTTGAAGTAATACCTGTTTTTAAAGCATTTGCGGTTTCCTGGGACATTATTTCCCCGATTTGCTGTCCAGTATTCCTTACAATACTCTGATTTCTATTTGTAAGAATATTATTTAAAGTGCTAGAAGGTATATTTAAATTGATATCAATTTGTTTTCCATTTAAATTATTTATCTGTCTTTCAATGTCATTTAATTTATCAAATCCAGATAATTTACCCTCAATAACAACGCTATAGTCAGCCATAAGTCACCTTCCTTTTAACAAAAAAAAGAGAGGTACGACTGACCTCTCATAAATACCATATTTTTATATTTTATTAGCTAAACTCTTTTGCAAAGTTTTCTTTTGCTTTTGCCTTGATTTTTTCAAAAGCATTTTCATCGTAATCAGGATTTCCCAAAACTCCATAACTTCCTATCATAGTTGCAGCAAGGACTTCTCCACCATCAAATGAACCAGTATTATATGAAATTTGATCGCCTTCATACCCAACTTTAACACTTGCTGTATCACCTGAAATATTTGGAGATTCGACATTTTTTGCACCTTTTAATGTATCAGTTGGTTGATAATATTGTGGTGGTCTACCTTGAGAATAATATTCTTGAAAAGATTCATTTATAATTGCATCTGCATCAGAATATGTTGCTTGAATTGCTTTAGCTAACTTACGTTGACATTCTTTATGTATTTGTCCTAGCTTCATAACTCGCCTTTAACTTTCTAGTTTTGCTAATTTTTCTTTTAGCTCACGAATTTGTTTATTTTTGTTATCGAGAATTTCCTGCGTTGCTTTATCCATGTCAAAGTCAACTGATTTCTTTACAATTTCAGAAATTGTATCCGGTGTTAAATCTGTTTTTGCATCCTTCATCTTTTTTAAAACATCCAGTGTCATTTTAAGATTTTCCTTTGTTGCAAAAGATAAATCAAGTTTTGAAAAGTTTCCAAAAGAATCAATTACAACATTAGCAAATTCCACAATTTTGCTTAAATCAACATTATCGTGAATAACTCTCTGTTTTGTAAATTCGATCTTATCAGTTGCATTTAAGAAAATATTATGCGGATCTTTTGAAATGTAATTATTTACGATGTTTCTAACTTGTCCGTCTAACAGATATGCTGTATATTCCGTTTCATTTTCTTCTAATTGTAATCCGGAAATTAAATATCTAACAACAGCAACAATCTTGCCAGTTTCAACATAATATGGTGTGTAAGTTCCATATTTAAATGCGTATGATACTACACACTCAACAGCATCTCTAATATTTTCCAGGGTGATATTTTCTTTGATTTTAAGATTGTTCTTAATCATGTGCAATTCTCCTTATCATTAAAAATTCAAATAGTAGTGGGAGAGTAGTACTCTCTATATTTATGTTCTCCATTGCAAATTTTAGCAATTTCCAATATTATCTAAAAGTCGCTCAACATCATATCTATAATTTACCTTTAGCTTCTTTTTATTGATCAAAATTGGATTACAATATGAAAGTAAGTCATTTTCATTAAAACTTTTTTTAGAAATAGAATCAACTAATTGATTCCACTCAAGAATGGATAAAAAATATGTATTATCAGTTTTTCTAAAGTCTAAAATAAAACCGCTATACACATTTTTATATTGAGAAAAATTTTTTAAAGATTCAATTTGATGGAAGTGTATAATTCCTTTTTCAGTTTTAGTACGTTCAAAAGAACATGATCCATTGAACGACTTTAACTCCAATGTCCAAAATGTTCTCCTCTTGTCATCAAATAACATAAAATCACATGGGCTATGTCTACTAAATCGAAGATTAGAATTTGATTTCATATCAAACGATTGTGATTGATCCGGAGGTCTATATACTAAAACATATTCTGGTATAGATTTTTTGAAGTTTTCCTCAAAAATCTTTCCTACATTTTTTGCTATAACATTCACTTCTTTCTATATATTATCTATATAATACAAAAAGACACCTTGAAATCATCAAGATGCCCTTTTGTATTATATTTAATTTACTATTACAAAATAACAACTCTCCATTTAGAGTCTTTGTATTGTTCTTTGATGTCCGGCACACTTACTTTATTAAAATATCCTTGATTATGTATTTGTGCATATACACCAGATACATCCAATATTACAATATGTACTAAATTTTCTTTAACATTGACGTTCATAATCATGCCACCTCCAGATATCCGTATTTTCGAAGTAGCTTTGTTATGTATGGAATACCTTCAGGATATACTCTTGTTTGTAAGTGAGCCGATCCGTCCGGTGCTATAGCGGGAACAGTCATAAATTTATTTTTATTTGTTGGATTTTCATATGGAATATTATCTCCATTTTGATTCTTAAACAGTAATCCAATTTTACGCATATAATCGAACAGCTTATATTCACCAATTCCAACCAGATGGGCAATATCATTTACACAAAATGTACCTTTAGTATCCATTAACAATTTCCAGTCTTGTTCAGTAACCTCTAATGCAGCGATACGTTTCTTTTGATTTGCAATAATTTCATCTTTATGTTTGATTGTCGCATCAGCAATCTTAACTGCATGTGCAAGAATTAACTCATTTGGTTCATCTTCCTGAATTGGGATGTAACCGCCTGTCATTTCAATAGACGGTAATACCTCATCTGTAATCCAATCTTGAAATTTTTCTGCGTTACTTGTTTGTGATTTAAATATCAATTTATATACACCACTTTTAGTAATGAATTTCTCGCCACGATTATTAAGTTTTCGGAAGTCCATATCTCGGACATCTGAATTTCTTAATATAACTGCTTGGTTTTCATTCATCTTTGCAAGATAATTTCTTACATTACTATCGCTAATTTCAAGACATCTACCTACATTATAAGGATTAAATAATGCTTTTCCTTGGAAATTAAAACATTCAACATCTACAGTTTCAAATCTTTTAATAAAACTTAGTCCATTCATGTGTTATACCCTTCCTAAAAAAATACTTGATTAACCATTCTAGTTAGGATATAATAGATTTATCCTGCTAGAAATAGTAGTGACATATAATAGGAATTATCAAACTTTGGAAGAGGGCGGTAATTCCTATTTTTTGTTAAGGTCTTTCTTTATTAAGTCGAGAATATAATCTTTTAATGTTTTATCAAGTTCCAAAGCACGAAACTTAATTTCTTTGTACAATTCTTCTTCGACTTTAATATTGATTCCCTTGTTAGCCATGAAATTCACCTCCTAAGAGTATATTACTACATTGCTACATAACTGTCAATACATAAATATGGTATTTTTACATCTTGATTTTTTTCTTGACATAGAGTAAAATGAAATATGTCTGGAAACAGACTATGTATGAGAATCGCTTCAATCTTGCAAGGAAGGGCGGTTCTCATTTTTATTCACTTTTTGATAATTTTTCTGCTACAAGGTTTATTCCAGTACGAATAATATCTGATTTTGATTGTTTTAAATCCTCGCAACACTTATCCAATGTTTTTAAGGTATCATTATCGAGTCTAACACCAATTCTTTTTTTCATTGGATTATCAGAAAGTGGTCGTCCAGTTTTTGATGACATACAACACCTACTTTCTGTCGAACAATAATTACATTTTATATGATATATTATGTCGAACAAAAAGTCAAGAACTTTTTATTCAAAATAGAAGAGTACTAATAAACATGAAACAGAAAAGGCACCCAAATATGGATGCCCGGTGCCAAATAACATTACATTTGGCTCAATAATTTTTAATCTCCCAAGGAGTCAATTCTGAAATTTTGGAAATGATATCAGAATTAAAACGATTTTGGTAGGATTCGTAACCTCTATGAACAATAGTTTTGATAGGATCTATAACCTCTACATAAAACGATTTTAATGGATTCGTAACCACATACAAATTCATATTTCAAGTTTTCTGCTGGTTCTCAGCCACGCATACCATATAGGCATACTATAAATCGAGACAGATATTTTTACGACTTCCATCTGTCGGTAGCTTTCTGCCACTACGAGCCACACATATCATATAGACATGCTAATGTTTCGATATGGATATTTTAACAACTTCCATTTGTTCAGAACTTTAAGTGCTTGCTCACCAAGGTCATTACTTCCCTTATTCAAATCATAGTATATAATATAAATATTTGTCAATACTCAATTTGAAAAATATGAATTGTATAAATAATCTAATTCCAACCATGTATATTAGAAAAATCATAAGCATAACATTTCAAATCATCATAATTGGAATTAGAAATTATTTTTTCTTTATTGATTGATACTTGATTCTTTTTACTTATTCTCTTTATTATCCATAATTTTTGTTTCAACTTGTATAACCGGGAGAGAAGTCATTACATAATTGTATTTTCGCTCTCTGCCGTGATTTCCATTTAATCCTGCATATGCATCATAGATCGCCCGGAACTCATCAACTTCATTTTCAGGTATACCGTGTAACTGTTTCACATATTTCTCATAACGTTGATCAATCTTATCCCCTAGAAGTTCTTTCGTGCCACACATAAGAGCTTCTATCTGTTTGTTTTGATTTTTGCTTGTTTCTGTCAATATTGTGATAGTATCCTTTAGTTCATGTTGAATATCAATGGATTGCTTACGGTAAGGAGAGTAGAATGAAATCAACTTTTCATCTATCAGTTTGTTAAGTTCCTGATAATCTTGTTCCCGTTTTTTAACGATATTTTTTAATTCATTAGCTGTAGAAATAACAAGCTCATGTTCTTTTTCTCTTTCTCTCATAGATTTTGTTTGTAATCCAAGCCAATCTGTCACAAACCATTGAACTAATTTTATTATAAATTGAGCAAATACTAAAACAGTAATCACAGAAACAAGAAAACTAAATGGATTTATCTCTTTCAAATATGAAATTGTATTCATGTTTTGTTCGCTTTCTTATTTTGATTATATGCATCATGTTCTCTCCATTGCTTAAATAACCTTAAAGTAGGTTCTTTCAGAAATACATAAACGATTTTTTCATTATAACCAGGTTCATTCCAAAGTGGAAAAATACCTTGCTGCATATAAAAATATGTCTGCTTTGGATTTACAATTTTAACCAAATCTTGATTTCTATATTTATCTCTTAAGAAACTTTGATGGTCGAATCCTAAAATGCTGCTAATAAAAATCTTCCTTTCCTATTAAATTGTAAAAAAATAGGGATATATAAAACATCGTGAATTACATATCCCTATTGTATTTTACAATTCACTTAATATTTAATCATTTTAATTTCTGCATTGCTTTAGTAGCCTGTTTTATAACCTTTTCTGCTTCAAGGTCAGTCCATTTATTATCGTCAATTGGAGTAAATAGCATTTTAAACATTTCCAATGTCATATATACTTTTTCTCTATTTGAGACAACAAAATATCCATCAGAATCTTTCTTTAAAACATAAACAGTAGTAGCAGAAATATTTTCTGGTGGAATAGCAATACTAGAGTATTTAATTATAAATTCTTTCATTTTTATCACCTATCTAATTATACTAGGCAACTTTGCTCCAAGTCATCATGTCACCATTCTTATCACTTAGGATATCCCATGTAATTTCAAGAGAACATACATTATCAACATCCATAGTAAGTGTAACATTGGACTGTGGTTTTACATTTGTTAAATGGAACTGAACGAACTCATCATTCTGTTCTGTATTACGTAGATTTGTATCACCGTAAATTTCGTAACCACCTGGGAAAGATACATCATCTACAGTAAATGATTTTGCATCTGTTTCTACCATGTAGTAACAAGCAACATATCCATCATTGTCCGCAAAAGTTGTCGTATTTAAAGTAATAGTCTTTCCATCAATACTATATGTATTCTCTGATGTTGCAGGTGTACCAACTTTCTGTTCATCAAGATTAGATTTCATATCTGATGTATCAAGTTTGTATACCGCAAGAGTACCTATTTTAATTGTTTCATCTGTTGTTAACGTTGCCTTTCCACCTTTGACCTGACAAACCTCTCTTTTCATAAATGGTACTTTACCGGCAACAATATCTGCACCAAATAGCATTGCGATAACATCCATATTAAAGATTTCCATCGTGGTAGTGAATGTACCTTCACGGTTATTATCCCATCTTACAGCTTTAACATTCTTACGATTTGCATATACAGAATCGCTTGAAAATTCAATAGTAGATGTTTTCGCATAATCTACATAAAGCTTAATTTTATTATCCTTTTTACTTTTTACTGTCATATTCGCACAGTCTTTTAATCCGTATAACATGCGTTGTACCTTTCCTTTCTAAAATAAAAGTTAAATTAAAATAAAAATCCAAGATATTCAGATTATTCCAAATCATCTTGGATCATAAGTTGTTTAAACCAATGATTTTTACCAGAAATAGACTTCAAATCATAAGAAGCTATTCCAATCTTTAAGTTGTCGTCATAAGTCTTTTGACCTATTTTCGCATGATAACAATTTAAAATTTTCCAAATTGTCCAATTTTTTATTTCTGATATAGAAATATAATATTGAGCAAATTCACATATGTTGAGTACATCATAAAATGTAACTTCATTCTTTTTTGCTTCACGTGCTCTACCAGCTTGGAGTTTTTCCCAGATATCCCTTTGTCTCTCAGACATATTGGCTGGTGGTCGTTCTGCTTTAAGCTTTCTTATTCCATTTAAACGTAAAAGAATATCTGTAACTATTTCAAAGTTATATTTTGTCAATGAAAAAAATATATTGTCATCAGCATCATATAAATCTAACTGATTGTTTTTTGCATATATTTTTTCTGGCTTACAAAATATTTTTAAGATAATAGCAACATTACTTAAAAAATTTTCATCTTTCATTATTAAATCTGAGAATAAATTAAAATCATCTTCCAATGTACATTTTTCCGTTATTTCTATAAAATCCTTCGATAATTGAAATGGAATAAAACATCTCATTAGTTTTTGATAACCAATGCTATTTTTAATTTCCCCATAAGTAATAGGATATATATTCAATGACTCATAATGAATAATATCCATTCCAACCAACTCTAAATAATAATCTTTATTCATTTCTTATAGTCTCGCATAAAATCGCTACAAGTATATTGAAGAATTTTCCCCCAAAATGTACTATTTGGAAAATAAGATTGTGTTGGGTTGGATATGGTAGGAGAGAGTTGTCCTATTCCAAATTTATTACTACCATTTAAAATATCTCCAATAATTGCAACTGCAATATCCATACGATTCTTTCCAATATATCCAAGATTTTTATATTTTTTTTCGGTTTCTGAATCTATTTGAAGCAAATCTTTATGACACATGACATATATAGCAATGAACATTTCTTTAGTAGATTGTGAATTTTTTGAAATATTTGTATCTACACAAATTACATTTCGTGTATCTGTAATGGTAGTATAAATAAATGGAACATCATATATGTGTGGTATAAGTTTTACCTTTTCTTCTTTATTGTTAGTTTTATATGTATAATCCCCACCACGGAAGTTATCTGACTTATCAAACCTTTCATCGTGCAATGTTGGCATGAGAATATCTATTAACAGTTCCGATAATTCATGCTGCAATAACAATTTACATATTTCATTTTTATATGTTCCTAATGCGTGATATTCAAAATTATTAACCAATCAATACACCCCCTTGGCTTCTAAAATTATACTTGTGTTTTTTTCAGTTTGTTTATCAAAACATGATATTTTAACCATTTCTCCAATATCATCATATTCTTTAGATAATGATATAGATAATTTTCCATCATCTTGTTTATAAGTTAAATATTGACTAATGTTTGAATCAACTGTCCAAACACAATCTGTACAAATTGTTGTAGTATCTTTACTTTTACTATATAAACTTGCTGATAATATTTCTTCTTTACCAGTTGCTCTAATGCAATTTTTAGGATAATCAATTTGTAAGACTACATCCTCTTTATCTTCAATAATAGGATTTAAAGAATGATAGTCACAAATCCATACTTGTGTTTCATTGTAATCTACTAATTTATCAACTTTTTCATTAAAAAAATTATAAGATAATGTATATGTTACAATTCCACCTTTTCCGAAATATCTATCATCTGTCAAGAAGGCTTTTTTACCAGCTAAACGATATGTATCTGGAGGATAATTCCCTTCAAAATCTATAACAAAACGTTTTCCTCTAGTTAGTTTCTTTGTTACATCATCAACCGGAAGAGTAATACCATATTGATAATCACCAATTTTAATTGTTGTATTTCCTGTTTCACCTTGACTATATTTTGTATAATCCTCAGAATATCCCCAACGTTCTATGATATTTCCATTATCATCTTGCCAACGCAAAAGGATAGTACATAAATACATATATCCTCGATTCCATGTTTTATCGTCTGGATCTAGCAATGTAATCAACCAAACTTGATTATTCCATTTTACATAATCACCTAATCTGATAATATCCGAATGTCTTGTTTTTATTTTCTTTTTATGAACATTTCCATCTGTATCTTTTATTATCATCATTTGCATTGGTGTATCATTTACAATTACATCTGCTGTATCAAATGTATCATCGAAATGTATATCTGCATTTCTATTTACCTTAGCTAATTCTCGTTCACGCTTATTTTTTGTCCCATAAGCATTTTGTAATTTCATATAATATTCAATATCCATAAATCAATCCTCACTATACTGAGTATAATCAATGGTATATTTTAACTCATTTGTTTTCCTATCACGATTTTTATAATTATCCACCATGATTTCAACTTCATGAGTTAATTGAGATATAAAATTGCGATAACTTGTACGCTCATTAGCAGGAGAGAATACGCTAAGATCAGATGGAGTAAAGTCAATTTCCATTGCATGAAGCAAAGTTTCATCACGTTTCATGTAAATAAGGAACATAATTTCAACAATCATACGAATTTCTTTTGGATATAAATGAAAATTCATTTCTTCGTATGTGTCATCATAATCAGAAAAATCAACATCCATATTTGGAATACAAGACAAATAATCCAATGCATCACAAAGATAATTTCTTGCACGATTTTCAGCAATCTCTTTTGCTTTTTTAATATCAACATTGTAATAATTAAAAAAGTTTTTATCTTTTTCTATTCTGTCATAGAATTTATTGTAAATATCTTCAAATGTCGTATTATCTTCATAATGAAGCATTAAAAATCACCGCCTTTATTTTCGTGGTCGTCCCGGTGACTTTTTAACAGTTTTTTGTTCTGTTTCCGTAGGTTCAGATTCTTTTGCTACAGATTTTGATTCTACGGAAGTTTCAGTAGTAGTTTTATTCGACAGTGCCAACTGCTCTGTTAATTTCTTGAGTAGTTCACCTTGTTCTTTTAACTGTTGTTCAAGCTCTGCAACTTTTTTGTTATTTTGTGGTAAATCAGCATCATCAATGATGATATTTGTTTTGACTTTTCCATTCAATAATTCTTTTGTACGAGTTGTGACAATATTTGCGATATCTAATGTTAAACGATACCCCTCAGATTTTAATTTTTGAAATTGACAACGAATGCGATCAAAATCAGAAAGAGATGTAAGAGATACAATTTTCTGTAATCCAACTTTTGTAGGATTTAGAAGAATTTCTCTAATTTCAGAGTTTTTCATAACATTCTCTTTATCAATTCTCAGTTCTTCATATATTTCATCCTCGATTTCCTCGGAAAACTCAAGAATACCATTTCTAAATGCATTACTATTATTGATATATTTAATTTCTTCTAATGTTAATGGTGTCAAACTTGGACGACCATCAACAGAAGGTTCAAATCTAATACTTCTGTTTGGAGCTACATAAGCACATACATAGTTGTCATTATAGTTCAATACAGAAATATGTTTCTGTTCCGCTAATTTCAAACTAATTTCCTCCTAATATTAGGAGGATGCCTATGCACCCTCCTTAAATTTTTGCAATAAAAAAGACTACTGAAGAGTAACCTTTGCGAAGTTTTCAATATTTGTTAGCATGAAGCCGTAGGTGAAATCTTTTAGCATGATATGAACTTTTTCGCTCTGGTTATTCATATCCTGATATGTATGAGTTTCGCCTTTCATATCTAGTGTCCCCATTTTTCCTGCTACACCATAAATACGTTTCTTAAAGTTTAAGATAAATATTTGTTTAATATTAATTTTATATTGTCAAATTTCATATATGAAATTCTTAGTAAATTTATATTGTTATTTTTACAATAATTTGTTTTAATGTTGTCTTTAATAATTTGTTGATTGTAATTTTCAATAGCCTCTTCATATGTTATTTTCTTATTAAATCTTGTAGGTTCAAAATGCTGTATACCATCAAATTCAATACATAAATTTTTACTAGGAATATAAAAATCAAATGGAAGAGTTCTTTGATATACACAATCATTAAATACATATTGAGACTCATATTCTATATTTTTATTCTCTAAATAAAACATAATTTCTTTTTCGCCATGAGACATTCTGCAATAAGGACATCCTCCGCCATATAACACGCTTACAGGCGTAGTATTCCATATTTTTCCACATTTCTTACAGGAAAAAGTCGCATAAGTTACTACATTTTTGTAACCACTAACATATGTAACTAAAGGATTATTTTTATTTAATCTTTCGATTATTTCATTTTCTGTTACTGGTGCATGTCCAGTGCATTTCGGGCATTGATATCCTTCTTTTACCAATGGAATATAGGCTTGTGTAATCCACTCGTAATTACATTTAATACATTGAAATTTCATTAAGTCTTTTGATTTAGAAAATTTACCAATGGGTTTTATATTTGGTTGTTTTTCTTTCATTTCTAAAATATATTCTTTTTCATTTCGTCTATTTTGCTTTTTTCTTGCACATTCAGGACATCCATGACCTCCCAATAAAGTATGTGGTGACATTTTCCATGTATAATTATCTATCAAACATTTGCATTCAATTTTTTCGGAATTAGTAGAATATTCACTTAAAATTTCAATATATGGATTTATTTTATATAATTCTTTTAAAAATTGTTCGTGCGTTTTTCGCATATCTTTTGCTCGTTCTTTTGCTGCACAAACGGGACATTTTCTTAAATTTCCATTTTTATTATGTTCTATTAATGCTCTTGCTTGAACTTCTCTAATATCTCCACACGTTTTACATTTACGTGTTATTTTTTCACGCCAGCCCTTAAAATCACTTAAGATTAAGAATTGTTTATTCACAGAATAAATTTTATTTATTGCTTCTTCGTTTGTAATTCATATCACCTCAATATTACAAATCATATATAATTTGCAATATTTATTTTAAACAAATATTTAATACAGACGCTACTCTGCTCTTGTTATATTAAATAACCTCATATTTTCATATGAGAACAGACTATATCTTCACCCTAATCATTATTAGGGGTGCACCACTTCCATTTAAGGGGATCTCACCCACTCGCTTGAGCCGTACTCCTATTGTGAATTTCTTCACCAATGGGATAGTCGTTGAACTTTACCTTTCGGTCTTAGCTGCTGATTGTCCATTATTTAGTGTTTAGGATTTAACCTTGCACCATCTATTCAATTTTTTCTACTTTCGTAACATTCACGCTTATACCATTTAAGGTATTACGTTGTAGTTTGAATAGCTTTAGGAGTTTCCAGCAGTTCAATGCATGTTTATTCATATAACTTTCGTTATAAGCGGACTATCATATTTAATCCGGAAGTAGAAGAGAACCAGTACCAGTTTTCTTTGCACCTGAAATACTTGCAACACCGATACCATCATATGTTTTAACTAGACCATATCTATTGAAATCATCTTTTTGACTATCGCTAAGATACTGTGCGAAGTTAGGCATACGTCTAATTGCTTGTGCATATTTGCTTAGTGTTACAATAACATTATTGTCAGCTCTATCATTTAGATCATTTAGATATAGAGATAAAGCGTCCATTGCTTCAAGTGTTGGTGTCGTTCCAGCTACAGTGATTACCTGTTCACCACCTGTAACAGCTTCATCTGCCATAGTAAACGCATCAAAGAATAGAGCGTTCTGACAAGCTTCTTTCATAAATGTGGTCAATGTAGCAATAGATTTAAATCCATTTCTGCGAAGATCAGCATATGAAAGATCTGTTTCAACCTGACGATTTTTCCATGTAGGTTTTAATACAGAGATGTCAATGTAAGAACGATCAACTGTACCACCCTTAGCTGCCTCATGAGCAACAAGTGTATTCTTTGGATCTTTGTGACCTTCCGTGTCATCGAATTCACCAACAGAACCTCTTTCAAAAATCTGATCTAGCAGTTCATCAGGTGCATTATATACTTCCTCAGTTACTGTTCTATTGATAAATTCAGCAATTGTACATTCTGGATCTTTTCCAAATTTCCCGATCTCCCTCGCCCATGCATCCTGAATTTCTGCAATTTCTTTTTCCTCAGCATTAAGCGTACGATTATAATTTACTTTTTCAGCAACTTCAAACAGTACACCTTCTTTATTCATTAGCTCTTTAATTTCTGTAGTAATAGCCATTATATAATATCCTCCTTATTAAGAATTTTTCACTGCATCTGCTTCAACACGGATAACAATTAGTTTATGACCATTATCCTCAAAGAATTTTTCAAAAACATATCTTGATGCAACAGTTGTAGTAGCTTTTTGCCAAATTCCATCTTTTACAGATACTGCTGTACCATCAGTAGCGGCATCAAAATCTCCAGCTTTATACTGGTCAGTCGCAAATTTTTCTCCATCTGTATATCTTTCAAGACCTAAAAATTCACCTTTTGCAATTTTTACATAATCTTCATCGTAATCTGACATATCCGTTCTTGCAGCATTAATTCCAGTTGGAATTCTTTCTTTTGTAGCAACGTAAATATTAGTTGCTGTTTCAGCAGTTGGTAGTTTTACAGTTGTTGCGTCTTTAATTACAACTCCCATACCAGTTGTCATAGCGACTTCTGCTTTATGCATTGTATTTTTTGGCTGTGCACCATTTCTTGTAATATCTCGAATCATTATTTTTCCTCCTGTTATCGTCTAACTAAAAAGTTTGTCATAAATGTAACCGCATCTTCCCCTACATCTATTTCATCATCATTTTCGAGACTTGCAGTAGCAGTAGTAGAATCTGGTTCTGTTACATTTGTTGTTTCATCTTTATCAAAGGAAGCAATATATCTTTCGGCAATTAAACTGTTAATTGCTGATTTATTTCTTGCTTCAATTAATTCAGCAATTTCTGGTTTGGAAATTTCTTCATCTGTAAAAAGTCCACCTTTTAATAAGTCCTTTTTTAAAGATTCTTTTTCTTTTGCAATTTCTGCCTCTACACGTTCTTGTTCAGCTTTTTCCACTTTTGCTTTATAAGGTTCAAGTTCAGAAATCTGTACATTTAGCTTGTTGATTTTCTCTCCGGCAGAAATAATAGATTGATCTTTTAATTCAAGTTCGGCAGTGAGAGCACCAATCTTTTCATCTTTTTCTGCAAGAACTGTATTTACTTCTGTAACAGATACAGTTAGTTTTACATCTGTTGGATCAGAAACCGTAACTTCGTCATCTTCGACAGAATATGTAAATAATTTAAAATCCAGTTGAGTTTCTACATCGCTAGGTTTATACCAAACTGTATGTTCTTCTGGAAACCAGTAAGATATGTATCCCCAATCACCAAGAGCTTTTTCACAAGCTTTTGCAATTTTTCTATACAAATCTCTATCTGTTAAAGATGCTGTTTCTGGTTTTTCTTCTGGTTTAGATTTTTCAGAAACTTCTGGTTCTACAATAGTTTTTTCCCGAGAAGCAGTAGAAGTTTCTTCTTCAGAAGATGGGACATTTTTATTTTCCTTATTCAAATCAGAATCCTCCTTTTTATTATCATTTTGTAAATCTTGTAAATCTGAAATATCTATATCTGAAATATCGGCTTGCAAAGCAGAAGATAATTTATCGTCTAAATCATCAAATTCTGCATAACTAATCGCACCTGCTCCAAAAACTGCTGGTATTTTTGATCTTCCTAAAATGCAATTTCCAATAAATTCAAATACTTTATAAATTTTGTTGTCGCCCTTTTTTTCTACTTGTGAAGCAGTTAATTCCCATGAACTACTAATTTTTCCTTCTTCCCATAATTCATCGAATACTTTGAAATACTCCGGAAAACGAGAAGTCCATAATTTTGTTTTAATCAAAATACATTCTGGAGTTCCTTCATATCCATCGACTTCCATTTCTTCAACCCATGCATCGGTTACGCTACCAATTGCAATAGTGTTAAAACGATTAGTCTTTTTCCCGTTTTTATCTTTTTCGATAGTTAACTCATGACCACCAAAATCTACTGGTTTGCCGAAAATATTTTTTTTAAGTTTTGCTACAATTGGATAACCAATAATTGTGTCATAATACTTTTTACCTGCATTTGATGGAATAATTCTTCCATATCCATCAGGTTCATCTAACACACTTATTAAAAAGACAGCTTCTTTATAATTGGTATAAGAAGCGATTGATATAGGACGACTTTCTAAGACAATGTTTTCATTATCCATGTTGTCACCTCAAAATAGACATAATAAAAAGACTATAAGTAATTCAACCATAGCCTTAACTTATCTTTGATTGTTGATAATTTTCGTCATATGCTTGTTTAGTATCGTTGTTACTTCCTTTTGGTCTACCACCTAGATTTTTTTCCTCTGTTTTATCTTCTTGGACATCTTGATTACCGGATGAATTATATGAAGTCGGATGAGGTATAAATATTTCATTTATGCCATTTTTATCTTCCTCCATTCGTCTAATTCTCTCATCTTCAAAATTCCTATCCAAAACTTCATATGCTGTCTGGTATGAACAATTCAACTTCGAGTATAAAAATTCAGCAAGATCCTTTTTCATTTCAAACTCCATTAATTCAGCATCTAAAATATGTGGAGTAGGGCAGTACTCGATAGGTATTCCTTCCTCTGTTAAAACAATTTCGTACCAACGTTGCAAAATAATTTCTTGTCTTTCTGCAATTTTATTAATTGTTTTCATTAGCTGTTTAATGGATACATTTGCAGTACTGACAGTTTGTTGACCATCAGTATTTAAAAAAGAGATACCTAAAGCTGATGTAACTCTTGAACGATACTGTTTAATTGTACTTTCATTTGTTAATTCAACTGATGGTTCTACATATTTAACAGATTCTACACATGGTGGTGGCGTATATACTACAGTTGGATTTCTCCATGCTGCCATCAAGCAAGTATGAGCATAAGCCATATCTTCAAGACCTTTTTTATCATATGAACTTCCCATAGTTTCTTTTCTAAGAGTTTGTACAATAATCTTTTTTGATTTTGCTTTTGTATTTGTTGTATCTGCTTTATCAAATGTATCCAACATAATTTTAGGTTTCAATGCTTTAAAAACTGGGGATAAACCATAAGCCCTTCCGAGATTTCCGAATCTATTTACTCCAGTTCTCTGAATGTCTAATTTTGCATATCTTTCTTTTGAAGTATATGCAGACATGACTTCTTCTGGATAGTTATTTTTCACTTCATCGGCTGTATTTGCAAAAAATAGTGGTTTATTTTTTTTGCTCTTAATTGGAGATTTCTGCAATCTGCTGGTCAATTCATTTACATCAATTAACACATATGGAATTGTATTTAAAGAATAGTCAGAGATAAGAGCTACACCTAATGGATATTTATCTATAACATGATGATATTTACCTTTTGATTTTTTTGATCTAAGATATTGAATACAATTTCCTTCATCATAAGTCGAAGTAATTGAAGTAGTCATAACTTCATTAATATTTACTTCTTTATGAAATCTTTTTATAATACCTTCTGCTTGCTTCTTTATGTTTTCATCATAATCAAAGGGGAGATTATCAAATGAAAAAGTCACATTTGCATTTAAATTTGCCTCAATGCTTTCATGTACCTTACCAATAATGTCATCTTCGTTTTCTGCTTGACGTACTAATATGTTTATTTTTCTTATTTTGGAAATATCGCTCTGAGCATTTTGAGCTAGATTTTTAATATCATTTATAGAAATATCGGAAGAAGTAGAAGATGAATCTTCATTGAACCTAACAGAATATTGTTGACCGCCTTTATCAAAATGTTGCATAGCGTCATACATCCATGATTCAGATTGTTTTTGTATTTTTTCAGCAGTAATGATAATATTATCATTGTTTTCTTTTTCTTCTTTTTCAGAAGATATAATAACTTTATAATCTTTTTGGTTATTTTTTTTGTATCTTTTATTATTCAAATCGTCTATTTCTCACCTACTTTCTAAAATGATACATAAGAAGCACAAATTGGAGCAGAAGAGAAATCAGGTTCAATTTCTTGTTTTCTGTTGCAAAATTCCATAATATAAAATATCGCATATGATAACGCCGAGAATTTATCTTTGTCTATTTTTCTTACAACTTTTTCAACAGTTAAATTATTTCCAGTCATTACTTTTAATTTTAAATTTGCAATTTCCATAAACAACAATTCTGTATTTAAAAAAGGTGCGACATTCCTATCAAAGAATTCTCTTTCTCTATCTGTAAAATCTTGTTCTTGTTTTCTTATTAACATCTGTAGCATACCACTATCTACAGCATTTATAAAATAAGATACAACTTTTGTTTGATATCCTTGTGCTTTCATATCAAATAAACATTTCTCAGCATTTTCATTTTCTGGTTTATTATCAGTGTTAATAGTATCAAAGCATCCTAGGTATTCTCCGGTTACAGAATCATACGAATCTAATAATAATTGATCAACTAATCCACTACCAATACCATTGCCATCTACAATAACCATTTTAGCTCTATAATTTTTCTTTAATTTTTTAATAAGACATGCTTGGTTCTTAAAATTCATTTTATTTGTAACACCTAAAACGTTTACAATCTGCATAGTAGATATTCGTTTGTTTGTTGGATTTCTCAAAACTTTAATGACTGCGATAGCAGACTGATTATTGCTTGTGTTCTCACTACGAGCAACGTCTACACCAATATAAAATTCATCTGTTTCTCTTTGTGCTTCTAATATAGGTTCTTCTAATATGCGAGACGCCATTAATTTATTAACATCTACTAATGCATTATCAGCACAACCAACCCATTCTTGCTCATAGTTTTGCGCAAAGAATATTGGATTCGATGTTTTTTTCTTTCTTAAAATTTGTGTTTTGTTACTTCCACGACCATAATAACACGGTAATCTCCAAGATGAACCAAGAACTATATCTCCGGTTAAATCTCTCATGCCATTTATCATACGAACACTTCTAGCAAATTCATCTGTACCACGATAACCACTTGTTGTGAAGAAATGTATTTGAAAATTCATTTCTTCTGGATCTATCAAAGCTAAACTACCAGCTGTAGTTCTTGGAACTTCTACAATTGGAGCTAAAGCATCTTCATACAAAGCATTATTCAATAAAGCAGATTCTTCTATTTTAATTCTATGTCTTCTACGACCTTTACTTGTTTGTGCATTCGCAAGATTAGTAATCATTGCTCCATTTTTGAATTTTACCAAAGCGTCATTTTTAGAAAATCTCTTGATTTCAATTTCATTTTCAAATAATGGGAAATGTTGTAATATTTCATTAGTTTTATCTTGTAATAGAGCTGCGGCATTTTCACGCGTTTGAGCTGTAACAGAAAGAGTAATCCCTGGTTCTAATGTAGCAACAATAAAATCATCCAATACTTCTGTGTATGTTTTTGCGTAACCTCTACTAAAAGTACCATACATACTTTGAAAACGTACATCACATCTCATAAATACACGTTGATCAAAATGTAATTGCATATTGCTATCTTTGCTTCTAAACAATTCAACATATAAATCTGGATAAAACCTAGCCCAACTTACAAATTGATAATAATTCCACAGATTTTTACCGAAAACTGTATCGTCTGCAATTTTTAAAATTCTCTCTTTTTCTTGTAAATAAATTGACTGGATTTCTTTATCAGTTATTTTCATTTGAATCACCAACCAATTCATCGTAGTCATCTGGCATTTTCAAAAATGTTTTCACATTTTCTCTGTTTTTTATAGTAGGGTCATTTTTAAAAATTCCATATGGATCTCCATTTTGTTTTATATATTCCTCTTTCTTTTTGTCATAAAAAGAGTATATGTCTTCATATTCTACACATGGTTGTCCATTTAATTTTCTTTCGTAATTTACATAGCACATTATCGTAAAATCAACTGCGTCAATAGGTCTATATTTGAATTGCGGCATGATTTTTATAATGTCTGTTGCTTGCTCAACAGCTTTTACTAATTCACAGACACTGTTCATTCCCTTTTGTAAATCGGATGCGGATAATTGTTTTGGCGTTAATTTACCATTTGCTGCTGCGTTCTGAGCAGCGTCGTACCATTTTTTTGCTTCATCTACACACCCTTTGGCTGTAGCATCTTCTTCTTTTACTTTAAATCTTACATATGTAGCTAAAGCTTCTTGGTGTAAATTAGTTTGTAATGTATAATTTATTTTAAGTTTCTCGTATTTTTTATACATTTTCTTATAATCTGATTTTGTATATCCTTCACCAAATAGAGAAATGATTTCTGAAGTCACTTCAAAATCTTTATAATCTTTCATTAAAATAGTTTTTTCATTACTAGGTGATGTTTGAATGATTGATTCATTCTTTCTATCATAATCTGTTTCAAAAAGTGATTGATATTTTCGCAATATTCTTCTTTGCTCTGTTAAATTTTTAGTACTTTTTTGGTGAACATGACCTTCTTTTTCTGCATCAACCCAACTTTTTTTCTTATCCTGACGCATTACTACCAATGTGAAATATTTTTGAAGAATTTCTTTTCCACGATATTTCAATGCATCATTATCTAAATAACCGTCTTCATTAAATACGGATTCTTCACTACTCTCTAATAAATCATAATAAAGAGGTTTATCTATCTGCATTAGTAAATTTTTAAATTTGTGATAATTGATAGTTCCATCGTCATTCAAGGAAGAAGTTTTACAACAGTTTTTACAAACTGGAACTCTTTGGTCTAAAGAGTATAGAGGAGAATACGATAAATAAAAATCTATTACTTTTTTTTCTTCATGACAACAGGTACATACTTTTTTTCCTTTTTGCTTATTTGCTGGTAATGGCTTATTACCAGTTGATTTTGGTCTTGGTATTTAAGCCACCTCCATTCTATATAATTATTTTATAATTTATTTCATTACTTTGAAAATTTTAGAATATATTATGCATTCTTCTGAAGACTCTGAATCTATATATCGTAAATATGCTCTGGCATACATTGGAATATTGTTCAATGCTTTATAACCAGATATAGTTACATATCCACCCATATTTCCTGCACTACTGTTCAAATTTGTATATTCGTTTATTTTTATATCTGCATTACCAGTATTTAAAACTAATAAATTTTCATCATTTAGTTCTTCGTTATAAGTTCTAAGAAATCCTGAAGTTATTGGCACTCCATTTACACTTGGAATATCATAGAATAAAGATAGATATGCAATATCTTTTTGAGTCTCTTCTGGTTTTATACCTCTTCTGTACGAAAGTACTGTGATACATGGTTTCGTAACAGCTTTAGTTATATCATTTGTATATTTAGCATGTATTTTAAAATTATCTTTTATATAACATTTAAGTTCTTTTCGAGTAGATAATATTTGTCCATCATCTAGCATCCAATGTTTAAAATATTCATTTGCTTTATCTTGTGCTTTTATTGATATAAGCGAATCTTGTGAAACTATCACATTTACATAGGACGAGCCATTTTCTACATTAATTTCATATTTATTGTTTTCATTGTTTTTGACTGCATTACTTATATTTTTATATCCATATTTAACCCAAGTGTTTTTTGTGTTTAAAATGTATAATGTTGAATTTTCTAGGCAAAAAGCCTTACTTCCAATAGAACATTTTGAATGGGAAAGTGTATCGTTATTTTGAATTTCACCAATGTTCAAATTAGTTGGCAATTTATCTAAATCTTCAACTTTATCACAATAATAATATTTATAATTGTCATTATTATTGCTACCTGATTTATATATATAATACATATTTTCACCTATTCATCATAAAATTCTAATTCAATGTTTATGCATTCATCTTGTTTAATCCATTTATCTTCGTCTTTATTTAAAATATATACATTCGAATTTTCTAAACATAATGCTCTACTTCCTGGTGAGCATTGTCTATAAGATAATGAATCATTTTCTTGTTTTATCCCTTCTTTAAAATAAGTTGGAAGCAACTCGATATCACTCGTTCTATCGCAATAAAAGTACTTCCAATTTTTGTCATTATTATTTCCACACTTAAAAACTATATATCCCATAAATTTAAACCACCTTATATTTTTTCATAATAAAAAAGACTGAATATATAAATACTCAGTCTTAATACTAAAATCAATATTCATTTTTTATTTAATTCACTAATCTTCAAGTTCTTTAATAGATGATATAATATTTTTCCAATAAGAAAATCTTCCATTAACTGAATTAGAAGAAGTAGTGCCACCAGAAGAATACTGTTTATAATTTTCATTTTCCTCATATGTGTTTACAAAATTCTGAACAACTTTATAAAATTCATCAAAATCCTTTCCTTCTTGATCAATCTGATATGCTGCATATAAAATCATTGGAATAGAAGTTGTCTTGATTTTAATTTTATCATCAATTCTTCTATCTAACATATTTAATATATTCATTAAAATTCCTGTTACAGAAGTATCAATGTTATCCTCATACCATATAGAGAAATCATCAATGTCTTTTGCCTTAAATGATGTAAAATCATGTTCATCATTTGTGTAAATTAACATGAGTGTTTCACGTATAAGATCTTTTGCTACGTCTTTTTTGCACTGAGCAGGTGTAAGCAATTTGGAGAATAATGCATGTTCAGCAAGTGTACAAATAATATCACTTACTTCGTCTGATTCGATAGCAGTTCTTTTCTGAGTGTTTGATAACGGTTTTCCGTTATTCTGTCTTCTAAACATCTCCTTGATATCACTATCAGTACAATCAGAAAATACATATATAATTATTTCAAATCCGTTAATTTTATCTTTTATAACTTCGTCTAATTGAGAAAATTTCTTTCCTGCAATTTCATATTCTTGACCATCAATTATTACTGATTGGAGAGAAGCGTGAAGTTTAAATTTATCTGATAAAAAATCTCTTAATGTCGTACTTCTCTGAACTCCATCAAACACATATTTTACTTTATCTTCTTTTTCTTCAGCGCGAATTGGATCAATAGGGTAGGAGCGAAGTATAGAATCTATTAACTCACTTTTCTGTAATTTTGTCCATTGATCTTCTTTACGTTGAAGTTTATGATTCATATTGTATTTGTTTTTATTTATAGCTTTAACAAATGTACTAACCAACTGTGATTTACTATTGTAATCCATGTGATTACCTCCTAAAATAATGATATTTTAACAGTAACACATTTGGAAATAATTGTAAATTATTTTTTGTATTTTTTATAATACGGATAGCCGGAGTCGAACCGGCACGGTACATAACACCACAAGATTTTAAGTCTCGTACGCCTGCCAATTACGTCATATCCGCACATATGAGTTATAGAAATAATGTTTCATCTGTCTTTCCAGATTGCCAGAGTTGTTATAACTCATTCACTATATAATTAGTGAACTACCCATTGTCTAAAGCCAATGGGATTGCGGTAGCCTTATTTAAAAAACTCCGAGAATAGCTCTAGTGAAAAGATATATCTCTTGCAAAAATAAATAAGTCAAATATTAACGAAATACATACAATAAGAATACCGATTCGAAAGACACGATTGTAAAAACTCAAAACAAGACTTGGTGCAAGCATCATTTCAAGTAAAATCCATAATGATTTTGTTCGGTTTACATAGAAAATATTACATTCTCCTAAAACTTACAATCTGTGTATTATATTTAATACAAAGTTCGTTCCGTTCAAAACTCTTGAATGTGTTTTTATTATTTACTATTTTTGTATATAGTTTTAATAATAGAGTTTAATTAATTATATTTACATTGTCGCCACCTCTCGGCTCAAATATCACGTTACTATGCTTTTTTGTTATAATAGTATATGGTTAATATCAATTAAAGTCTCTTTGTTGAGGATAATCATATAAATGCCTCGTCAGACTCATCGTCTTCATCTGATTTTATGATATAGTGATTCTTGGTTGTCGATACATCGTTGTGCCCAAGTAATTTCTGTGCAACTTCTGCTGATTTGTGTTCGTACAAAACGAGATTTGTAGCTCTTGACTCTCTAAAAATATGAGGATGAACTCTACGCCCAACAATTTCAGTGAATAAACCTTTGCACCAATCATTAAAGACACCTTCTCCAACCTGTCGAGTTTCAGATCCATCTTTCTTCTTGATAACAAACATGTACAGACAATCATCATCACCACGTTCTTCAAGCCATTTCTTCAACCAATGCATCGCATCTTCTCCAAATTTCAATTTTCTAGGTTTACCCTGAATTGATTTGCCTTTGCAGCGAATTGTATGAGTATGATACTGTCTTGAAATAGCTTGGATTTCCCTACCATCCTCATCAATAATTTTGATTTTCTTTTCTTTAGCAGGATAATCAATAACCTCTTTAAGAAGTTGTCTGGCTTCAGCTCTACGACATCCTGTTGAATATGAGAATACGAGATAAGCTAATTTCTGCCATTCTTCACGTTTCTCTAATTCTTGACAAAGAGACACATATTCATCTGGTGTAAGAGGTGCTTTTTCATGCACATATCCAGTCTGTACAACCTTAAGTCCTACAGTAAAATTACGAAATGTCGGAATTTCTTCTTCGTACATCATCATAACATAGTTACAAAATGCACTCACACAAGACTTTTTAAATTTAATTGCCGAATCTGACATACCACGATTTGTAAGCCAATTTAAATATTTCTGAAATTCTTTTTTCTTAATCTGAGTAAAATCCTTATCATTTAAGTTATCTTTTACCCATTTGAAAAATATTCTTAAGCCTGATTTATAAGCTGGTTTTGTCTGAATTGAGAGATCAGATTGATTATCAAGATAGTCCTGAACCATATCTCTATTTATTTTATTCACTGTCAACCATTCTTCATCTGTAATTTCATCAGCTCTATGAGCTATCTTTCCATCCAATATAATCATCTCCATCCAATATAAAAAAAGAAGTAGGGTAGTAATATACTAAGCTACTTCTCCTAAAATTAACCAACTAATTTCATAACCCAACTGTTGTAATTACCTACAATCCATTTTCTTCCTTTTTCAGTCCACTTGAGACATGGTTTTGCCTTTTCAGCTTCATAACTCTGATAATCCGCATATCCATCAGTGATTAACCATTCATATTCAGCATATGGGCACCAGGTACCAGATTTATTTTTGAAAATAATTCCATTCAAATTCATAATCTGATTTAATTTAGCAGCACTTTTGAAACCAAGATCTTTTGCGATAACAGTGGTAGTGATAAGCCCGTCTTTGTTAAGAACTGTATCGTGATATTCAACCTTTGGTTTTTGTTCTTCGATTTTTTGTTCTGCTTTTTCAACTTTTTGTTCGGCAAGTTTTCTTGCTTCTTGTTCCAACTTTAACTGAGTAGCTAATTTAATTAAAAAATCTGGAGAAGTTAAAGCTTTTTCAATGGTTTGTTCAGTCATATAAGCACCATGTTTACGGATGCTTGGTAAAACTTCATCCATAATCCAAGATTCAAATTTTTGTGCCGATTTAAGTTTGCTTCCAATAATCAATCTGTAAATATCTGATTCCGGAATTACCGTTATTTCAATTCTTTTATTAGGATTTTGTGGGTGGGGGATTTCAGATACCCTACCTTTTTTGCATCTATTCTTTACAGTATTTTTAGGATCTTTATAACCTAATGCTAAGGCAATATCTTTTGCAACAAAATAAGGTTCATCATCAATAAAAACAACTCTTACTTCGCCAAATTCCACATTTTCAAAAATTTCTAATCCATTAGTAACCATATGACCTTCTTTCTTCTACACTCTTGCAGTAGACGCTAAATAATTTTCAAGTTCTTTTGTTCTTTCAAAATAGTAAGTATTATCACCATTGTTATACTTATCTTTGCGAAAGTTTGCATAATTAAACCCCGCAGCAATTAATTTCATCATTTCATCTCTTGTTGTACATCTATACCATTTTTTTTCATTTTTCATTTTAAATCCCTCCAATTGATATCTTTTAATCGAAGGTATAGATAGGAGAGTAGTAGTAGTAACCGTCCTATAAACTATTTACAAGATTTTCCATCTGACCTATATTTATGTATTCTCTTTAAGTAAAAATACTTAAGATGTTTAACTATGAATAGAATTGATCTGATTTAAAACTTCATCGATTTCTGCTTCATACAACTTAGTACAGCAAAAATACAAATTATCAATATGACCAAATTGTTCTGCATATTTGATAGTACTTAATTTATCTTTCTTCTTGACTTGTTTCATATTGTATCCTTCACATCTTGCTTCTAAGTCAATGTGAAAATTCTCTCTAAATCATTTATACAATTCTTTATATCTATTTGCGTAATTACCACTTCTACGTTTACAAATTCTATTGATAATGTCTTTCTTCTTGTAAATATCAATATCATCTGTCAATCCGTTGATAACTTCCTGTTTGTGCTCTATCTGATTTTGCTGAGATTTTATAATTTCGTTTTGCTTTCTAACTGTGAAAAGAGTTTGAGAGAACAACATCTTTGTCTGTTCGTCTGCAAATGGTAGATAAGTATCAATGAAAAGTTCGTCATTACTTACATAACCACCAGTCTTACGAATAGATGGGATTACTTCTGATGTTACCCAATGTTTGAAACGCTTTGCTGATTCCAGTCTGCTTCCAAATATCAATGCATATAAACTAGATTCATTAACTACTGTCATCTTTTGTTTTCCACCAAGGGTGTCGATACTGTCTACTCCCTTATCATCATCAAATACATGTGTCGCAATAGCATCTCTTGGATTTGTGAATCCTAATGCTTTTGCTACATCTTTTCCGACAAACTACGGTTCTCCATCAATACTAATTGTCCTGACCTGTCCAAATTCTTCATTTTGAAAAATCTCTAATCCGTTCATATTATTTTTACTTTCCTTTGTTTTATCTTTTGTGATTCGCATCACAAATACTTCCAATTCATTTTTTTATTTTCAAAAATTTTCTTTAGGTAGAGATAAGTAAATTACTTGTAATTCTCTTTATTAATCTAACTGATTGACCTATATAGAGTTATTCTCTATTTATCACAAAAGAATTTTCAAAAATTTCCAATCCTTTATTCAATGGAAGTTATCATATTTTTTAATGGATCATCTAGGATTCGAACCCAGGACTTCCCGGTTATGAGCCGGACGTTCTAACCAACTGAACTAATGATCCTGAAAATATAAGCGATATATACTTCATAATGAAATACATACCGCCTACTTTATAAGATTGGAGAAAATCAAATGAGGTTATTTTCAGAGAAGGGTTTTAAACATTCATATTCATGCATTTATGTACAATATTTCGCATAATATCTTCCATATTTACATCTTTATCCGTACAATACAAAGAAATTGTTTTTCTTGAACCATTATCATCAAATGTAGCAGTAAATCCGTGTTGATCATCATTGTATTCTTCACATACACATTCAGCATAATCGCAACAAGGTTCACAATAATCATCTGTACAATTCTCATCAATAGATACTTCATATGTTGCAGCAATGTTTTGAATCTTTGAAATGATTTTAGAATTACAATCATCAAAAAGATAAACTACATTACCATTCACATATTTATATCGAGTCTCACCTTTGAGTTTTTCAACCCAAATTTCATCGTTTAGCAGAGATAAAATATATTCATCTTCGTACCAAAATACTTCTGGTGAACCAAATTCATCAAAACTTTCAATATCGTATCCAATACAAATAAGTTCACGTAGAACATCTTTTATTTCATTGTATGTTCCAACAATACTTAAACTTGACAAATCATCATGTTTTTTTAACTCGTCATATTTATCTGCAACTGCACAAGCAAAAACTTCTGCATCTACAAACGTTAATCTTTCCATTTTTAACACCTTTCCGTTAAGCATTTTTAACTGCATCTTTAAGTGCACGACCAGGTTTAAACTTTGGTGCTCTATATGCAGGAACATGGATTTCTTCACCTGTTTGAGGATTTGTGCCATTTCTTGCAGCTCTTTCTACAGTCTCAAATGTTCCAAAATTCACAAACTGAATTTTTTCACCTTTAACCAGATATTCAGTAATAACATCCAACATTACATCGACAACTTCTTCAGCATCCTTTTTCTTCATATTTACTTTTTCCGCAATAGCAGAAGCAAATTCTACTTTATTCATAAAATTTAAAAATCTCCTTATTTTCTAAATTTATTTTTTAATCATTTATCAAATGTCACATCGTACAAACAATCCAAACCATCATTTGTCACAACTGAAATAGTTTGAGATGGACGTTCATTTTTGCGTAAATCGAGTGCATAATTATCTACACCAGATAAACAACCACTCTGAATTACTTTACAGTTATATACAGAAGTTAATCCATTTGTATGTCTATGACCAAGATATACCAATGATGGACGCACATTGAATAGAAGAGTAAACTTCTGAACAACGTTACTTGGACTATCTTTGTCTCCATGTGCAGCCATAACAACATTATGTCTAACTGAGAACATAGCGATAGATTCTTCAATATCATTTGTGTAAAAATTAATATTCTTAAAATTCTGTAATTTTGCTTGTAAAAATGGGATTGCTAAATGATCGATATTTTCACCTTTTAGAGATTCTTCCTTTTTAGGTGAAATTCTTGAATGATTTCCAGGACACATATAAACGTGAACTGTTTCAAAGTGATAGCTTAATTCAGCTAAGAATTGTGATAGATAATTTGTCACACATAAAAATTGCTCTATAATGTTTTGATTATTTTCAATACGAAGTTCATTGTGGATAATTCCACTAACCAATTCAGATAGTATAACAAAAGCATTTTCGGAATTATGTCGTTTTTGAACTTCCAATATTTTATCAAGATATTCATTTAATCTATTTTGAAGAATCTTCTCATTAAACTTATTGAAATAATTATCAATTTCAATACCAGTATGTATATCTGTACAAGAGATGATTAAATCATTGTTACTATTTTTAACACATGTATTTTGTCTGTATTTATCGTAATCTAAAGATTTTCCAGAATATTCAGAAATACTTCTAATAATTTGATCTTTGTAACTATCTTTTCTGGCTTCTTCACGAATGATACGTCTCAGTTCATTTCTTTCATCTCTTGTCTTAACTTTTTCTTTTTCTAATTCTTGCTTTTGAAGTTGCAATTCTTTAAAGTAAGAATCTTCATCTTTATATTTTCTAAAAACACCAGACTCATAATATCGTTTGGCTTGTTGATAAGGTTTTCTATAAGCAGCTTCCGTTCTATACTCAGATTCATCTTTTCTGAATTCTTTATTAATAATATCTGCTATTTCATACCAACTTAAATCGAGATTTCCAGAATCTTTAGCTTGTCCTAATCTGAAAATGAACTTTTCTTCATTTTCATTCTCTAATCTATGCAGATTATTTTCTGTAATTGTGTTCACCGCCCAACATTATACTTCTGTATCTTCATCATCAAGTTCTACAGAAATTTTGAAATCGATTGTATCCACTCCATCTGGTAGAGCATCAATGAGTTGCTGTGCAACATCTTCGCCTGTATCTGTATCAATAAGTCTCAGATTTTCAACTGAAATATTTTTGAGAGTGATAACTTTCTTTGATGGTGTTACTTTACTCGGTGTTTCTTTTACTTGAATCATATTATAAAATCTTCCTTTCATATATACTGTATTTTTAACAAAAAAATAGAAGAGTGGTACATACTCTTCACGATAATTTAATATTTATTTCTGATAGTATCAAGTTTTTTCGTATTTTTTCTACTTTCCGTTACAAAATATGTTTTACCGGAATGCTTCGATGTAGTATGAACAATACCATTTTCACCATATTTCACACCCATCGAAAGAAGTTTATCTTTTTCTTGCTTGGTAATTGTTAGTATAACTTTTCACATCCTTCACTTTATTTTTCAACTGAAAATAGTTGAAATTGAATAATACTCATACTTGGAATTGAATCAAGATCACAGATTTAGAGAAACCATGTTCTTTCCGTTGAATCATATAAGCAAAATAGTATTTTAACGTAAACTCTCCCAACAGGACTTGAACCTGTGACATTCCGATTAACAGTCGGACGCTCTACCAACTGAGCTATAGGAGAGTAATAAGTAAAAATAAAATACGGAAAGCAGATACCTTGAGGCATACACTGTTTAGCAGACAGGTTCTATACCATGTAGATTTACTTTCCTGAAAATAATGACTCCGGCGGGATTCGAACCCTGCATTTCAGCCGTGAAAGGGCTGAGTCACTAACCGTTAGACCACGGAGCCAGGCTGCATAGGCTGAGATCTTGACCTATACCACTGTCATCTACCATCGTTGGAAATGGTTGATCACACAGCTGGTTAAGCTGTAGACAGTAACGACACTGATTTTGAGAAAATCAGCAAAATCTTGCAATGAGGTATTATAGATTTCCTTTCTGCACATCGTCCCTTGCGAGGTTCAGAGATTGCCGTCTCTTACGGTTGCACATAATCGTACTTTCTTACATGTTGCCTTGCGAGCTTCATATATCACCATATTTCAGATGAATAAGTCGTTTGTTTCCTCAAAGCCGTACACACTTTTGCTTGTAATATTATTTAATATTTCTACCATTTGAATAATATGCATTTAGCAAGCATATGTACTGTGCAAATAATTATGGACGACGAGGAGTACGTTTCACCATCTGTACCTTTTGAGTACAGCCCAGTAATCGCCACCCTGCTCATCTTGTTATCGATTTGCTTTTTGAATAGCCACCTATCTTTCGATTTAAGATGTAACTTGTCAAAATATGTAAAGCACTTATCCTTACGGGATTCGCACCTTACACCAGCTCTACGTCCACTCATTTCTGAGATTAAGTTATAGGACTTTTTCCATAATCCCCATCCTATCGACCTCTCTTTCCCCATTTCTATGAAAAGAAGAGATACAATAATCCTCCAGCAGAAACGCCTCTTGGATTTTAGACAGGATGTGTGCAGATACTGGTTTTCCGGTGTACTGTAGAAAACTACAGTCGCACAAATACACGTTTGTGCTTTATACATGTTGCCATGCTTATCTAAGGATCCGAAACCAACCCATAATATAGTGGGAGAAGATAGAGTCGAACTATCCGTGACCAAAGCCTTCAGTTTTACAGACTGACCCGCTACCCCTACGGTATATTCTCCCTTAATAGCAGGTGATGGATTTGAACCACCGATCTCCAGATCATGAGTCTGGCGAGATAACCACTTCTACCAACCTGCGATAATTTTTTGTAGGGGCAGATATTGTTACGTCTGCCCCTCGTATACATTTATACTTCAAAGTCCTTATTTATTACACGCATTGGCAAGAGCGTGTGGAAGTACTTTTACAACTCTGCAATTTCCCTCCATATTACGGACGTTAAGTCGAGTCAAAAAAGTCAGTATTTACCTATGTTTTTTGGACTTTTTTTCTTCGAGTTGCCGTAATTTTTTGTGCATATTTATCATTTTATGAAGTTGATTAGGAAATTTTCTTTGTTAGTTTTGTATAAAATGTTCAAAATTTTCCTTGTATACTTCTCTGGAGAATACTTTCGTTTGCGAGATGAGCCTTCGTCTTTATCTAATCCAAGAGAAATTTCTATAAGTCTATTTATTGTAACAATATTTCCTATTTTTATCTTGCTTATGGTTTCTAAAACTTCTTTTGATTTTTCACAAATTTGAAAATTACTTTCGTCATCATTGTCCGAATACTTAATCTTTGCTGTTTTAACAAAAGAATCATATTCCTGAACGATTTGCATAATCTTCGTCATTTGTCTATCATTTGCTTTTCCTTTCATTTTGATAAAGAAATTAGAAGTAGGGATAGTATTAGACGTAGAAGAGTTCTGAATCTTATCTAACCAATGTTCCAACCAGTTCATAGGACAAGACAACTCTCTATTTATTCTATTTTTAAGCTTATTTTTTGCTTCATCGACTTTTTCTTGTGGTAATTCTTTCCCGTTTTTCGTATGTTTTATTTCTCTGGTATATTTCATGAATTCAGGAAAATCGTATTTTTTATATTTTGGTCTTCCAGACTCTGAATATCCTACGAACCTTTTTATGCTCATACAAGGCATTTTACTAATTCTATCAATTTCCTTATTGCTATCAATTTCATACTCCCTTTTGCAGCTATCGATTATTACCTGTATGTTGTTGTATTCTTGGCTCTTTATCCAAGACTTCTCCGATTTTCACCGGAGGATCGGACTATCTCTTTACCCTCGTTTAACGTTAGGTTTGCAGGTGACGAATCTGCTCATACATGCCTGTATCATGTAGTAATCGGCACTCGTGTCTCTATTATTGGTTTCCATCCTCAAGAGTTAGTCTCTGAACCTTCCAAGTTACTTTTAATGGATTCACTTAGCTTGGCTACTGATTAGCATATATATTATTTATTTTTTGGGTGATTTTCTTTTCGGTTTGTTAACAGCATCTTCAACTGACCAACCAGATCTAATTCTATCAGTAATATCATAACTATGTATATTTTTTAGTGGACTAATTTCTGCTAATTCTTTTGCAGAATAAAACTTTCCTCGATATTCAAACAACTGATTTCTTTTCTTCTTTGGCTTTGTTATCGCATCTTCTATACTCCAACCCATATTATTTATTCTAAAGGTTATATCTTTTGTAGTAAGACCTTCTACGTTACTTAATTGTAATAATTCATATGTTTTATAAATTTTACCGTTGTATTCATATAAACATTCTTTATTTTTATTTCTACATCCCAATGGCTGCTTCTTTACATTTTTAGGTTGAGTTAATGCTCTATCTATATCCCAACGATAATTACCAATTCTGTTAAATATATCCACTGATGTTAAATTTGGAACATTACTAAATTGTAATAATTCTTTACTTGAATAAAGTTTACCTTTATATTCAAATCTAACATTTCGTCTAGTTTTTTCTTTAGTTAAAATATCTTCAATATCCCAACCATGCGAAAGTCTAGTTGTTATATCATGAGTCGTTAAATTTTTTACTTTTGAAAATTTCAATAATTCTTTCGGACTATATAAATTTTCATTATATAATATTTTAACCCATGAAGTTCCACCAAGAGAACCACCCTTACTAATATTATATCCATTAGTTATTGAATCAAACTTTTCGATCATTTTTACTTCCAAATTTTGAGCTTCTGAAAAAGTTAAATTGTCTTTTATAATAATATGTTGAATATTATTCCAACCATATTTCTCGATCGCTTTGTAAACTAATTGTCCTTTATATCCACATCCATTATAACCCCATCGTACAGATGGTAATTGTTTTGTTAATCCAACATAAGATTTATTATTAGGGAATATATGAATATATACACAATATTTTTTGTCCATTATTTATCATGCCTCCTTTCTATAAATATTCTCTTTTTTATTTTTAATAAATAATACACTTAGCTTTCCAGTAATTCACCGATTATTTTTTGAACAAGATTTCTCTTGAACCGACCCAGTAGTTAAGCCAATACGCTCAATATAACGAAATTATCATAAAGTTCTTTAAGTCTTTCTTCATCAGGATTATCTTTTTTTAATTCTGTCCAATAATATGTTAAAGCTAATTGAGCTAAATTACTTGAATATCCAATACCCATTCGTGATTTTGAAAACTTATTATCCATCAGAGCATAATCTTTTTTAGAATTAGTATATGTGATTCCAGATTCTTGAAGTGCGTTTACAATAGTAGGAAACTCTTTATAACATTGTTTTGCACATTTTACTATTGTTGAATTATTCGTGACTAAAAGGAAATCTGTATGTTGTTGTATTCTTGGCTCTTTATCCAAGACTTCTCCGATTTTCACCGGAGGATCGGACTATCTCTTTACCCTCGTTTAACGTTAGGTTTGCAGGTGACGAATCTGCTCATACATGCCTGTATCATGTAGTAATCGGCACTCGTGGAGAAAATTATCGTTTGCATTAACTCATTTCTCTAGTCTCTAAACCTTCCCATTACTTAAATGCATTCATGGGCTTGGTAATTGATTAGCATAGTATTAGATAAATTTTAATACATTAGCTTTCCTATTTTCACCGATTATTTTTTTGAACAAGATTTCTCTTGAACCGACCCAGTAGTTAAGTCTTCGTCCATTCCATTTGCACGATCTTGTATATCTGTTTCAATGCAATTAACCGCTATAATGTTTTTGCTAAATGCAAAATATTTTTCCATTTCTTCTGAATACACATTATGTAGATAACAAACATTGTTTGGGGAATTATGAGGATTTCTAAACGCAGCTAAATATTCATTATGTTCAAAACGTTTAGTATAACATTGAATTGTTTCGGATTCTTTTTGAAAAGTAGGATCTTTGATATAATCTTCACCAACAGAGTAGAGTAGAAGTGCGTATGGATTACCGCATATAGTTAAATTATCACCATTAACCATAATTTTACCTTTTCTCAACTTATATACATATTCAAAAATAATTTTCTTTTTCTCATCTCTAAAAAACGTGCTATTCCCAAAATCGTGATTATGATGATATAAATCTGCAAGCATTTCATAGTGATTTACTTCATTTGAATATTTTCTCAAGAATTTCTCAAATTCATTATTATCTCTTTTTAACAATTCCACATAGTCAATACTCACTTGAGCGATATCTTTTACATCATTTGAAGTACATGGGAGAGTATTTATCATCTGATAACTTAATTGCTGATAATTTCCAAGCTTACTAGGATGATCTGTTTTTACAATTCCCCAAATGTCACCATCCATATGAATCCTATCACACCAATATTCATATGCTTCAGTTAATGTATTACCCATTAAATCTGCGAATTTCTTCCACTTAATAGCATTATCTGTTGTAATCATTTTAATATCTTTGATGTAATGCCATTTTCCAAACATATCCTGGACTTGATAAGTATTGTAATCATATCCATTCTTATCACACCAATTCATAAAAAACTTTTGAATATATGATTTAAAAGCACATGCTTTAAATAGATGATTTCTTAATAAAGCCATTCCATTTATAAAATATGGCAACTTCAGATATCGAGAATCAGCTTCAATTAAAGCCATTCCATCCCATATTGTATTTTTTACTTTACGCTTTTCTTCGGTGACGACACATTTCTTTTGTTCTTCCCCGTTATTATTTATGAAGTTTTCAGCTTTTACAACTTTTGTGATTGTTTCAAAAAAAGAATCTTGATCTTTTAGAATTAAGATATCTTCAACAGGAATATGAATTGTATCAATGATAGTAGAAGTAGTAAGAGGTGCATATGCAGACATTTCAACTATTTTCGCATTATCAAATTGCATTTTATTTCCTAAACCAATAGTGAGCCAATCATAAGCAGTATTATATAGTTTACTATTGATAAAAATTACTTGTCCTAATTTTGCTTTTGCACTTGTGCGAAATAACATTTCATAGTGAATAACTTCTTGTTTAATTGTTCCGTCCCTACATTTTTTCTTATAGGTAACATCAACTCCATTTTCGTAAAAATACTCACGAATTTCATCACGCTTTTTTGGTGAATATAATTCTTTACGACTTTTAATTTTTTGTAGAGTTTTTTCAATATTTTCTTTTTGCTCATCGCTAGATTCACGATATAATTTTTCTAACCTTTTACATTCCTCTTCATATGATCGACTACCAAACTCATAATCCAAACAAATAATATCTCTAGTACTTTCACCTTTGTATATGTTCAATCCATTCTTTTGAAGAAAAAAGTTAAACAGACTATTATTAAACATTGCTTCTGTATATGTAAAATAGTCTCTGATACCAAGATTCACATCGTATAACATACCAGCTGGTATATTTTTAATTTTAATTCCGTATTTGCTCATAAAATTTATATCACCACCAATTCATCATCACACAAAATAAACAGGAATCTTTCTCATATTGTATTTTTTACAAATGAGATAAGCAATATATCCGTCAACCAGTTCAAAATCTTCATTTAGTACAATCTTAGATAATTCACCATATTTCCAAAAACGACTCAATTTTCTATTAAATTTAGATTCGTTAGGAGATTTCCTTTGAAAACGATATGGAATCTTTACATCGTTGATAGGAATCCAATATTCTGTGTCTTTCTTGTGTCCGAATAGCATTGTCATTAACTTACTCATAATAATTTTCCTCCATAATTTTAATATCGTATTGTAACCAATCAAGTAACCATCTAACACTCGGAATACAGTCTTTATGTACATATTCACCATTTATATTTTTAATATATTCATCACCAGCACATATTCCTTCCTCACAATAACTGCAAAAATATCTTGCTTTTTGTGTAGTGTAATTTGGACATCCTGCACTGCACGGATCATGTCTGCAAATTTTACACATTTAGGCAGCACTCACTTTCTTTCTTAATTTTTCGTGAGCAAATCCATCATCCGTTGTATAATAAATTTCTCTAATTCCAAAATCTTGTATGGCTGCCATACAGGAAGGACATGGTCTTGCCATACTATAAGGTCGATCTGCACGCTCACGATAAATGTACAATTTTACTTTTGAAAAATTGATATTCATATGTTTAATTGAATTTATACAATTTATCTCCGCGTGTAATTTCGGAACAAATGTCCCATCGTCCTTTTCTCTATATTTGTTATAATATTTCTGCATTGGATGCGTTTTGTGAGTACTAAACCCAACACCAATAATATTTCCACAATAAACAGCAACACATCCGATATGCACTGGAAAATCAGAAATATGTGCTATCTGATGAGCTTTTTTAAAGAATTTATCGTCTTTATTTGTCATTTTCATTCCTTTTTTGAGTATTTTTGTCGGTTTTCTTTAATTTTCTTTCTTTTTCGTAACTTTTGATCCAATATAATTATTACGTGAATGACGAAGATCATCCGCAATTCTTTGAATGTGAGCACCTGGTTTAGTAACCGGATGATCTGTACAAAAGTCATACTCATAAACATATCCAGAAAAATATTTATGAAATTCCTCTCTAGAAGGTAGGTTACATGTATCGTATTTTGTTCTCGTATTTTCGTTTTCTTTTATCATTGTTAGTTTTCTCCTTTAAAAATTTTAATATATTCATTGCAATCACTCCTTTGCCGTTGCGTGATTACTAAGTTTCTAATTCGATATTCGCTTGTATACTTTATTTTGAGGGATTTTTAATAGAGTAGAAGAGTAGTATTATTTTACAAACTCTTCTCATCATCTATTTAAAAACGAGATGAGAAGAACAGATATTATTTTGAATAGCATGTATCTATATACTGCATATATGTATTTCCACGTTGCCTTAATAAATCTTCACAGACATGATAAGCAACCCAATTATAGTCATTTATTTTCTGGCACATCTTTTGATGTAATTTCCAAAGATTTACTAGTTCACAATCAGATTTTGAATTATATTCCAATATTACTTGTAATTCTAAAGATTCCATTTCACTAACGTCATTATATATCATGTAAATCACTCCCTTATTATTTTCTCTGATATGCACTTATTCGCTATCTGATTTCACGTTTTTACCTCTCTTAACTTTTAATTCTCCAAAAGAACTTACATTGTAAACTTCCATCATTTTTGCTATAGCCCATTCTATTTCTTGTTCATAACCATCTCTATTCAGCACGTATATATTTGGTACATTACGTGGTGGTTTATCTTCACCTGATTTAATACTACCTACTTCTTTTTTTACCAAAAGCGGTTTTTTATTACTATTTGATGATATAAGACATTCAATAGACTTTATAATTGTATCTTTTGACATGGATAATTCTTTTGACATACTTTCAATGCTTTTATAAAAAGCTTCTGGTTTATCTTTTGGATTATGCAAAACTTCATTGTTGTTCTTATCTCTTGGTCGAATAAATATATAAGAACTAATGTAAAGAAATGCTATTAGTATATTTTCTTTATTTATACTAGATTCATCAGTCATTATATAATCCAACTGAGATGATGTAATTTTACAGAACTTATCACTTGCGTCAAAATTTTCCGGAATGACCTTCACTTCAATGCCAGTATCATATCCTATGGAATCTAAATCTTGTTTTACTTCAATCATTTTGTTGTTTATCATATATTCAATAACATCTAATATCTCATAAAATGCTTTCGGTTTATGTTTGGTTGTTTTATAACCGTAGAACTCTAATATCTTTTTTATTGTTATCCAACTATAATCTTCATATGATCTATACTTATCAATAAGTATGTAAGTAATATAAAATTTCCTGCTTACTCCAAAATTCTTTTTTACATTTCCTTGAATGTAAATATTTGGAAAGCGTGTAAAGTATTCTTTTTTATCCTCACTCATATGTATTGCGACTCCTTATTATTTTATAATACTTTATACAATATATAATTCTGCGAGAGTTCAGTTGACATACATAAAAGTGTTGTGTAATTTTTAAAAATAGTGAATTTGACATACACAAAAGTGTTGTCAACTGAACCGAATCAAGAGAGACTTATTCTTAAGAAGACAGACTATATCGGGATTTATTCGTTACACTCATAAATCCCTCTTTAAAAAACCAAATGATTATTTATGATTGATGATTAAGATGAAATTCATATTTACCCATAAATAGACTATCCATACGACCTTTATCTTCCAGTAGAATATTCTCTATGTATTTACACTTTATCATCCTGATTATTCGTCTATATCACATGCAACATTATCATCGTTACTTTTGTTGAATATGGTTGGAATAGTAATAGCGATATCACTTGTATCATTCAGATGGTATTTTTCTAAAAGACTGTCAACCAATGATTCAAACAATTTGCGAAGAGTCAGATTATGTTCAATGACTTCTAACGTATAGCATGATTCCAAATGATTCTCATAGCAATAGTCATCAACCATCTGATTGAGATCAATGTCCGGATACATATTTTTCAGCTCATCATATAGGTTTTTGTATAGTGTTTTATTGTCAATATGGAAATAATCAGTAAGTAACTGGTATTTTGGGAACATCTTAGTTGACCAATAAGACCATCTTTTCTTTGATACCTGTTGTTGTTTATCTGAAGGTCTTGCATCTGATGAAGTTGTTGAAGCTGAATTCTTTAATGTATTGACATCTTGCTGCAATGTTATAACTGTCTTAGTAAGAGTAGATAGTGTATCTGTCATCTTGCTGAAGGTGTTTGCGAAAGTGTCTAATTTTACATCCAGTTTAATATCTGATATAGATTTATTATCAATGAAGACAGAGGCTAATACATCTGCACATTTATCCTGGTATGTAAGTAATCTTTTTGATAATTCAGGTTGTTCACGTTTCATTTTTGGTGTAATGTTGATTTTTGCTAAAGCTATAGGTAACTTTCTTTGAGAAATGCACCAAATTTCATTTATAGATGGCATATCTAAATCCACCCCTAAAAATTTTAGGGTGTGACTTCTTAACAATTCATCATTTAAAATTTTCTTCTGTTGATATTCAACTTGTTTTGACTCAAAACCAATTCCTCTAAGAATATGTGTAATTGCAGTATAGATTTCACCCGTTGCGTTATCTTTCAATGCAATGAGATCATCTCCATAAAAATTAAAATTAGTTACTTGTAATGCTGTCTGGTTAATCATGTTGTTTTCTCCTTTGTATTTTTTTATTTTGTGTTACATATATTTATTCGCTATTGAAATTGATTTTTATTTTGATAAAAAATAAGGCAGATATTTATTTTTCATATCTGCCTATCAGTTACATCAATATTCAGTTGTAGCTGTAGTACAGATATTTATATCAGATAACCAGTTTGATTCTGGTTTGGTTATCACTCTGGCATTATTGTATGCCATGTCTAAAGTTAAACAGGTATGTCCTTGATAACAATTTTCTTTCTTACTAACAGTAATCGCAATATCTGGTTTTGTATCTGACATCAAGCATAAAGGTAGTAGTAGTTGAATTTTCCCATCATAATACTGTGGAATTGCTAACCTGTAATTACAAGAGACTCTTTTCTTCATGGTTTCTATTGCACCATTTAGAATGTTAATCATGTTGTTGCTTTGTAAAAATTCCTTTGGTAGTCGTTTCTTGTTTCTTTCATCATCAAGAATGTGTTTGTATTGAATGTCTATTGGATAATGCCAATCAAAAATAAGTAATTCTGGTTTGCTAAAATAATCAGCTCTTTCCGGACGTTCTGTTACACCAAGGCTACTTAATTCATATGCAGTTAGAAATGAGATATCTGATCTGGTCTGATAAGCATATATTTCTTCATAGTATTTTGTGTATAATCCGGTGTTGAATAATGCATAATTTGTACCAAAAACAATTTTTCTTTCAGAATGTAATCTTTCATACGTTTTTACAATATAGTTTGTTAAAATTCCATTATCCGGATAAGTTTTATTTGACCAACATTCATCCAGAGTTAATTGAGCAAGATTATTGCTGTAATCTTTCCAATCAAAATCAAAATAGGACATAACTTCACCTTCTTTCTGATCATCATTTGTGTTATCTTTATTTAATAAATCAGAAACATTGTCCGATTCATCTTTTTCATTAGTATAAATTTTTTCCAAAGTTTCATCTAAATAATCATTTTGAATTGGTTTTTGTGGAATAGCTTTATAATTTTTAATCTTATTTTCTGGTATCCATAAATACATTTCACACTTTGGTGATAAATCATATTGTGCTGCTATGTCAAGATCAAGAGAAATCAAAGTTGCCCTTGCATTATTTAAAGCGTCTGATGGATTGATACCAAATGAAAAAGTTATGCAATTAGATTTAAAATTTGAGTTGATCAAGGCTATAGGATTTAAGTATGTAGTTGGTATTAGATATAAATTCATGGTGTGTTTCCTTTCTTTTAGTTGTTTTAACTTTTATGAATATGAAAATGTTATCCGGTTACGTTTACTTATTCTCTGGATGAAAATAAATTTTTGCGTTTGTTTTTGCATTCTGAAATTTTTATGAGTCAAATTTGAAATGTAAGAGATAAGGAGATTTTTTAATGTAATAGGAGAGCTGTACGGGATAGAAGAGTGATGAATGTTTTAAATATGATGTCTATGAAGATTTTATAAATCTTTTAAAGTAAATTTCAATTTTAATATAATGGGTGGTAAGTTGTTAGGGTGTGAGAATTGGATATGTTTTGCCCTTCTGAAATTCATTTTTCGCTAATGATAGAGTGATGATAAGATAGTTGATAGATAATGATGGTATTTCATGTTGAGCATGAGATCATATGGGGTGTAATGAGAATGACGATAATGTAAAAGAATGAGATGGGAGAGTGAATAGTGATGATTTTCCATTTTTGAGTAAGAGTTATAAGTAGTTCGAAAAGTACGACATTTTTAGACTCCATTTTAATAGGAAATAACTGACTATTTTAGATGTTTTTATGGGGTAATTTATGGGGTAAAAATAGGTGCTAATTTTACGATTTTAGATGAGTTCGAAAAAAGTAAGTAAAATAGGGAAGTTTTTAAGTATTTTGTGTAGGTTTGTAATTTGATTGAGAAGTCTGGAAGTTTAATTTTTATAAGAAAATAGGTGATTTTTCGAACGTGATATCGAGTAAAAATGGGGTATTTTTCGAATTTTAAAGTTGTGTGGTGAGTGGAACACATCCATGATATATTAGCAAACGTAGTATATTGAAAAATGTAAACCTACCCCCGTACTAAGGTTTAAAAAAATGCGTAGTTTTGTAATAATTGCGCATTTTTATTTTGCTTAAACTATGAAACATAGTTTTTAAAACTACATGTGATGATATGAATATGATAGGAAAGGAAGAAAATTACGATGTTTGAAAGAGTAAAGGAAATTATTGAGGAGCAGTTAAATTTAGATGGTGTGGAAATTACAGAGGCTTCCAGATTCAAGGAAGACTTACAGGCTGATTCTCTGGATCTGTTTGAGCTTGTAATGGCTTTTGAAGATGAGTATGGTGTAGAGATTCCATCAGAAGATCTGGAGAAGATCACAACAGTAGGTTCTGTAATTGAGTATATGAAAGCAAAAGGCGTAGAAGCATAAGAGGCAGATATGAGAACGAGACTGACACAGATTCTGGGAACAGAGACACCGATCATCCAGGGTGGAATGGCATGGGTCGCAGAGCATAATCTG